>ERZ808037.857-NODE-857-length-24051-cov-4.192458_pt1 | contig 24051 bp, 19 predicted proteins | sample MGYA00380190_ERZ808037 | MGnify/ENA primary metagenome ERZ808037 (study PRJEB31490, sample SAMN06133399) | mouse gut metagenome | isolation source: J9 | host: mice | place: China: Chengdu | collected 2015-05 ... | reverse complement strand
AAAATGAGTCATGAGAACGTTTCGTTTAACTCATTTCCGGAAATGAGTTAAACGAAACGTTCTCATGACTCATTTTGCAGATGATAAACTGACGCAAGTGATTGGAGGAGGGCGCGCATGACGAAGAACGCGGAATATACGCGGGAATACCTGGACATTATCGACGAGCTTGACGGGGATATCCCCGGGCGTGAGAACGCATTCGCCTACATGGAGAACTCGACGGCGCTCGTGCATTACATCCAGGCGGAGTCGTCGTTCGTGCCGCGCCTGTTTGATCAGGAAACCTATGACAAGATGAAGTGGCTTGCCGAGACATCGCATGCCATTTGCGAGAAGGTAATGCGCCGCTATCTTGACGATCCGGCCTATCGCGAGAAATTCGACTATGACGAGCGCCTGCGCGAGCTTATTCTCATCCCGCAGCGCTATGATGCGCTGTTGCCGTTCGCGCGCTTCGATGTGTTCCTGAACGAGGACGACTTGACCGGCGGCTTTTGCGAGTGGAACGCGGACGGCTCGAGCGGCATGAACGAGGACCGTGAGCTCAATATCTCGCTTGCTGCGAGCGAGACGATGCGCCGGTTTGCCGCGCGCCATGACCTGAAGACGTCTGACCTGTTCAACCCATGGGTCGAGGAGTTTATCCGAATCTACGAGACGTTCGAGAACCGCGTTGAGCATCCCACGTTCGCCATCGTTGACTTCATGGAGAACGCGGTCGTCGACGAGTTTCGCGTTTATGCGCGCTATTTCGGCGAGCACGGCTATCCGTGCCTGGTCGAGGACGTGCGCGACCTCGTTTACGACCCCGCGAAGCGTGAGCTGCGCGATAAGAAGGGTCGCAAGATCGACGCGATCTGGCGGCGCTCGGTCACGAACGACATCCTGAACAACTGGGAGGAGAGCCAGCCGATGATCTCTGCCGTGCGCGACGGCGCGTGCGCGCTCATCGGCAGCTTCGCTGGCCACATTGTGCACGACAAGCAGATCTTCGACGCCGTGTTCTGGCCCGAGACGCGCGAGATGCTGACCGCCGACGAGCTGCGTCTCGTCGACGACTACGTCCCGCAGACGAAGTTCCTCGACGACGAGCACATCGACCTTGCCGAAGTGCGGCGGAACAAGGACGCGTGGATCATCAAGCCGACCGACCAATATGGCGCCCATGATGTCTACGCCGGTCAAATGCACACGCAAGAGGAGTGGGACGACATCGTCGACCGTTTCAGCAACGGCAAGGCCGGTGCGCCGTTCCTCGTGCAGACTTATCTGACGCCGTTCAAAACCGACTTGCTGCCGATTTGCAACGACCTGCTCATTGCCGATGACGCCGACATCCCGCGCGACTACGCGCGCTACAACAACATGCCCGGGCTCTATGCCTTCAACGGCAAATTCGGTGGCGTCTTCGCGCGCCTCGGCCCGAAGCCGATCATCAGCCAGCCCATGGGCGACCTCACGAGTGCCGTCATCTGGGTGGACTGCAAGTTCTGATTAATAGCGCTTCACCAGGCTCAAGATGTTGTCGTGGCAAATCGCCTTCGCGGTCTCGGGCTTCAGGCGGTCGAGAAGGTCGTAATACTTCACGACCTCGGCGGGATAGGTCTTCCAGTGGCCGACCTTGTCGGTGCCGATCATGATGCGGCTGGGGAATTCTTCACAAAGCGCCACCCAGTCATCCATCGTGTTGCCGTCGAAATATCCATCGGGGAAGTTGTCCTCGATGTAGTAGTCGTAAACCACCCACGACAAGTCGGTGAAAATGTTGGTGTTGGCCGCCAGCATGTCAGCGGCGATCTCGGGCAGGTGCTGGATCTCGACGCGGCGCGAGATGCCCACGTGCGCCCAGATGATCTTGCAGTCGCGGTTGTGCGCCACGGCGCGTTTGAGCTCGTCGAGGTAGAGCACCTCCTCGTTGTTCTGCGCCGTGATGTTGTGGTGGATCAACACGGGCAAGCCTTCTTCGGCGCCCAGGTCGAACACGTCGAGAAACGCCGGGTGGTCGATGTGGGGCGGTTCGCCATAGGTCAGCGCCGTCAGGTCGTCGTGGCGGCTCATGATCTCGCCGATGCCTTCCCAGAAGTTCGGGTAGACGCGCAGCAGCTGGCGGATGTGGTCGGCGGCGAAACGGTCGTTGCCGTTGATGCCACAGCAGAACGGGTGGAACCTCCTCCGGACCTCGTCGGGCTGCGCGAGCAGGTCTTCGGCGAGCAGGAAGTCGGTGCCCGAATAGTAATAGCACCGGCAGTCGTTGGACAGGTAATAGCTCGGCGCCTTGTCGACATGCTCGTCCCATTGCTTCGCGATGCCCATGCCGAAGATGACCGACTCCGACACGCCGCTCATGTCCTGGGCGCGGGCGAGCGCCGCGAAGCCGTCGGTTTTCTCGAGGAAGTCGCAGTAATGAAGGTGGCAGTCGACCATGTCATATCTGATATCGACGCCTGGCTGGTCGATCTCGACATCGGGTGCGTCTGCGAGCGCGATGCTCGACTGCTTCGCGATGCCCGCGCCCGTCGCGTCGGCGGGAACACTCGAGCGGTCGCCCGAAACCGAGCTCGCGCGGCCCGAAGAAGAGCTTGCGCCGCTCGACGCCGCCCCGGCGCAGCCGCCCAGCATGGCCGACCCCGCCGCGCCCGCGAAAGCTAAGCCGCCCATCTTCAACGCGTCCCTGCGAGTGATGCTTTCCATGTTCGCACCTGCCTCCCGTTTTGGCGTTCGAGCTGACATAATTGTAAAGGGTTGCGGAAAAGATGGGCTATCATTCTCCTATGATCATCATTCGAAAAATAATCGCCGTCGTCACCTCCATCGCACTGGCGGTGACGTTCGTGGGCGCGGGGTTCGCCGTGTGCACGACGCCGCCGGTCACGCAAGGGCTCGCGAACATGTTCTCCGACGATGCAACGTCGCCGTTCAACCGCAATCAGCTCGTGCAGGTGGCCGACGCGACGCGTGACTACTCGTTTGGCAACCACAGCAGAGGCAACCTCTACCGTGCGATTTACCAAGTTGACGTGCAGCTCAAGCAGCAGATCGAAAGCAGCGGCGCCACGGTGCCGGCTGACTTCCCGAAGCTCGACCTCGTGACGGACCCGAGCGACGCGATGCAGGTCGAGGCCGCGTTCGCGACAGCTTCCGAAGTCTATTGCTTCTCGCGCGATACCGTCTCGCACCTCGACGATTGCTACAACATCGCGACCACGGCGCGCACGCTGCTCATTGCGATGGCGCTCGTCGCCCTGGTCGGCCTGGTGGCGGCCGGTGCCCTCGGCGGCAAGCGCAAGGCCGGCAACGTTTTGCTTGCCGCAGGCTCCTTGGTCATCGTGGCGTTTCTTGCCTTCGGCGCCTGGGCCGTCATCGACTTCAACGGCTTCTTCACCACGTTCCACGGCGTCTTCTTCAGCCAAGGCAACTGGGAGTTTCCTTACGACTCGTTGCTCATTTGCGCCCTCCCAACTGCATTTTGGATGGGGATGGGCGTCGTCTGGCTTGCAGTCGCCGTGCTCGTCTCTATACTGTCAATCGTTGTAAGCAAGCGATTGAGGTAAAAACATGACTGACAAAGTGAGGGTTCGTTTCGCACCGTCTCCGACGGGGCGTTTGCACATCGGCGGCGCGCGCACGGCGATTTTCAACTGGGCGTTCGCCCGCGCGACCGGCGGCACGTTCATCCTGCGCATCGAGGACACCGATCCCGAGCGCTCCACGCAGGAAAACGTCGATGTCATCCTGAACGCGATGAAGTGGCTTGGCCTCGACTGGGACGAGGGTCCTGAGGTCGGCGGCGAGGCGGGTCCCTATTTCCAGATGCAGCGCATGGACACCTACCGCGATGCGCTCGAGCGCTTGAAGGAGCGTGGCGCGGTCTACCCCTGCTTCTGCACGAAGGAGGAACTAGACGCCAAGCGCGAGGCGGCCGAGAAGGCCGAGGGCGGCTATGCGGGCTATGACCACACGTGCCGCGACATCGACCCGGCCGAGGCGGCGCGTCGCATCGAGGCGGGCGAGCCGCACGTGTGGCGCTTGAAGGTGCCGGAGAACCACGGCCCGATCGAGTTCGACGACGCGGTCTATGGCCACACGAGCTTCCCGGCCGAGGTCATGGACGACATGATCCTCGTGCGCACCGACGGCAGCCCGACCTATAACTTCGCCGTGGTCTGCGACGACGCGAACATGGGCATCACGCACGTCATCCGCGGCGACGACCACCTGTCAAACACGCCGCGCCAGATCCTGATTTACGAGGCGCTCGGCCTTCCCGTGCCGACGTTCGCGCACTTGTCGATGATTCTCGGTCCCGACGGCAAGAAGCTTTCCAAACGCCATGGCGCGACGAGCGTCGAGGAATACCGCGACCGCGGGTTCCTGCCGGATGCGATGGTGAACTTCCTCGCGCTGCTCGGTTGGTCGCTCGACGGCGAGACGACCGTGATGAGCCGCGAGACCATTTGCAGCGAGTTCAGCCTCGACCGCATCACGAAGAAGGACGCGATCTTCGACGAGACGAAGCTCGCCTGGATGAACGGCGTCTACATCCGTGAGCTCGACGCGCCGAGCTGGGTCGAGGCTTCGAAACCTTGGCTCGCCGAGGCGGTCGCGCTCGGGCGTTGCGTGCCGGCGGGCGCCAACGTGGTGCCGACGCCGAACCCGTCCGACCCGAATGCGCCCGTGCCCGAGCCGGTCGAGGTGACAGACGCCGCCCGCGCTGATGCCCGTGAGTTCGTCGAAGGCCACGGTGCATGGCTCGAGCAGCTCTACCCGCTCGTTATCGAGCGCCTGAACCGCCTCGATGAGATGCCCGAGAAGCTCGCGTTCCTGTTCTGGGGCAAGAGCTGCCGCCTCGACGAGAAGAGCGTGAAGAAGGTGCTGCTCAAGGAGGGCGCCCGCGCCGGCGAGGCAATCGCTGCGTGCCGCGGGGTTCTGGCCGATGAGGCAAACCCGTGGGAAGCCGCCGCGCTCGAGGAGAAGTGCCGCGCGCTCGCCGAGCCGCTTGACATGAAGCTCAAGAACCTGCTTCAGCCGTTGCGCGTTGCCGTCTGCGGCAACATGGTGTCCCCGCCGCTCTTCGAGTCGATCGAGCTCATGGACCGTGCCGAGGTTCTCGCCCGCATCGACGCCGTCGTCGCTGCGGTCCTCTAATTGCGTAGGGGCGGGCTATTGCCCGTCCCGGGTGAGGCAACACACCCCGGGGACGCTGTCTCGTAGGGGCGGGCTATTGCCCGCCCTGCGGAACGCCCGTCGACGACGGGCGTTCCGCTATTCACGCGGTCGTCCCGACCAAAGCGCTTCTTCGATTGCGTTCGAGACCGTTTCGATGGGCTGGCTGTGATCGGATTTCAGCCACGTCGAATAAAGCGAGATCGACCCGCCGACGAAGAATTGCAGCCGCAGGTGCATCTGCTGGTTCGTCATGACTTCGGTGCTGAATCCCGAATGCGCGAGCGCCGGCCCCGCCGCTTGTTCGAAATGCGCAAGTGCTTGGTCGGCGGTCAGACGCTCCGCGATGTTTGAATATACCGCCATGTTCTCGGTGAGGATGTTGTTCACTTCCGAGAGGATGATGTGGATGCGCTCGGGAAACGACTTGCCGAGCCCCTCGGCCTTGAAAACGGCCAAAATCTGCTCGAGCGCCTCTTCCGCCTTGCGGTTCGCCAGGTCGTCGATAGATTTGTAATGCAGGTAAAACGTCTTGCGGTCGATGCCCGCGTTGCGCGCGATGGCGCTGACGGTGATCTTGTCGAGGTTTTGCTCGCTGAGAAGCCGGTCGAAAGCAGCCATAATCGCTTTGCGGGTGCGCAAGACACGCCGGTCAGCTCGCTTTGGATTCATGGCCGCCATGCTAAAACTATAGTAAACACCTGCGGATAAATCAATATCATGGGGAAAAGGCCGCTCATGCGCGTCATTGATATAATAATTCGGCAAAATACGAGCGTTTCACGAAAGAGGAGAGACGATGTCTGATTCCCGTTCCTATCTTTTCACGTCGGAATCGGTGACCGAAGGTCATCCCGACAAACTGTGTGACCAGGTGTCTGATGCGATTCTCGATGCCATCCTGACGAAAGAGGCGCAGCTCGCGGAAGAGGGCTATGTGTCGCCGAACAGCGGCGTCGCCGCCGATATCGACGAGGTGCGTTGCGCTATCGAGACGTTCACGACCACCGGCATCGTCACGGTGATGGGCGAGGTTCGCACGCAGGCCTATGTCGATGTCGACACCATCGTGCGCGATGTCGTGCGCGAGATTGGCTACACCGGTTCCGACATGGGTTTCGACGCCGAGACGTGCGCGGTCGCGAACTACATGCACGCGCAGTCGGCCGACATTGCGATGGGCGTTGACGAGTCCTACGAAGTGCAGCAGGGCCAGGCCTCCGCGGGCGATTCTTACGATCTCATCGGCGCGGGCGATCAGGGCATCATGTTCGGTTATGCCTGCGACGAGACGTCCACGCTCATGCCGATGCCGATTTACCTCGCGCATCGCCTGTCCGAGCGTCTGACCGAGGTGCGCAAGAACGGCACGCTCCCTTACTTGCGTCCAGATGGAAAGACGCAGGTCACGGTGCGTTACGAAGACGATAAGCCGGTTGCGGTCGAGAAGATCCTGATTTCGACCCAGCATGCGGCCGACGTCGAGGCCGCGCAGATCAAAGCGGACCTTATCGAGAACGTCATCAAGCCGGTTTTCGACGCCGAAGGCGTGAAGTGGGATGGCGCCGAGGTGTTCGTGAACCCGACCGGCCGGTTCGTCGTGGGCGGTCCGATGGGCGACACGGGGCTGACCGGCCGTAAGATTATCGTTGACACCTATGGCGGCATGGGCCGTCATGGCGGCGGTGCGTTCTCCGGCAAGGACTGCACGAAGGTCGACCGCTCCGCGGCTTATGCGGCGCGTTGGGTCGCCAAGAACATCGTGGCCGCGGGCCTCGCGAAGCGCTGCGAGGTGCAGCTCGCCTATGCGATCGGCGTCGCACGTCCGCTGTCGGTGTTCGTGAACACGTTCGGCACCGGCGCGGTCGACGAGAGCGTCATCGAGCGCGCGGTGGGGGAGGTTTTCGACCTGCGCCCGGCCGCCATCATCGACGCCCTGAAGCTGCGCCGCCCGATTTATCGCCTGACGAGCAACTATGGCCACTTCGGCCGCGAGCTCCCCGAATTCACGTGGGAAGCGACCGACAAGGTCGACGCTCTCAAGGCTGCTTGCAAATAACCTGATTTGCCCCGCAAGAGACAATAAAGGAGCAGGAAGGCTTTCCTGCTCCTTTATACTTTCTGCTTATGAGAATCGCTTCGGTCATACTCGACATTCCCACGCAGGCGCTCGATGCGCCTTACGCTTATCGCGTGCCCGACCAGCAGGAAGGCGATTATCCCATTGAGGTGGGATGCGCTGTCGTGGTGCCGTTCGGTCCGCGCCAAGTCGTTGGATTCGTCGTCGAGTTGAGCGAATGCTCGTCCGAAGATTTGCCGGACGGTCTCGACCCGAAGAAGCTGAAATATATAAAACGCGCCGTGAGCTCGCCTTATTTCGACGAAGAAGGCGCTGCTTGCGCGCAATGGCTTTCCGAGCGCTACATTGCGCCCATGTCTGCATGCGTGCGCCTGTTCACGCCGCCGGGAGGCGTGCCGCGCATGGTTCGCTCCCGCGAGGGCTATTGGCGCCTCGAGCAGCCGAAAGTCGGCGAGGTTGATGATCGCTGGGTCATGTTGGGCCCGGCTGCAGCCGGTTTCGAGCCGCGCAAGAACGCGATCAAGCAAATTCAGATTCTCGAGGTCCTGAAGCGCGGCGAGCTGCGCGTCGCCGAGCTCGCGACCGAGTTCGGCAACGTGTCGTCCACGTTGAAGGCGCTTGCGGAAAAGGACGTCGTCAGCATCGAGCGCCGCCGCCGGATGCGCGGCGTGTCTGCTGGCGTGACGGGCGAGGCGTTCGTTCCCTCCGCGAAGCCCGAGCTCACGCAAGGGCAGGATGATGCGCTTGAAGCCATTGAGCGTGCTTGCGTCAGCGCTGACGGCAGCGTCGTGCTTGTCGACGGCGTGACCGGTTCCGGCAAGACCGAGGTCTACCTCCAGGCAATCGAGAACGTGCTCGCGCGCGGCAAGACCGCTTGCGTGCTCGTGCCCGAGATTTCGCTGACCCCGCAGACGGTCGCGCGATTCCGCGGTCGTTTCGGCGACAGCGTCGCGGTCATGCATTCGCGCATGAGCGACGGCGAGCGTTTCGACCAGTGGGATTTCATACGCTCGGGTGAGGCGCGTGTGGTCGTCGGCGCCCGCAGCGCGCTGTTCACGCCGCTGTCGAACGTGGGGCTCATCATCATCGACGAGGAACACGAGGGTTCTTACAAACAGGACAGCGCCCCGCGCTATCACGCGCGCGACGTTGCCGTCTGGATGGCCCGTCGCGCCGGCGCCGCTGTCGTGCTCGGTTCGGCCACGCCTTCGATCGAAAGCCTCTACCTCGCCCATGAGGACGCGCGCTGGCATCAGGTGTGCTTGCCCGAACGCGCGAACGGGCGCCCGTTGCCCGATATCGAGGTAATCGACATGGCACGTGAATTCAAGAGCGGCTCGCGTTCGATGTTCTCGCGCCGTTTGTCCACCGCTCTCGAAGAGGAACTCGCGGCCGGCCACAAGGCGGTCCTGCTGCTCAATCAGCGCGGCTTCGCGAAGTTCGTCCTTTGCCGCGATTGCGGTTTCGTGCCGTCGTGCCCTTCGTGCTCGACATCGCTCACGTTTCACGAGCGGGGCAACTTGCTCGTGTGCCACCATTGCGGCTATCACGTTGCCGCGATGCCGACGTGCCCGGAATGCGGCAGTCCCTATTTGCGTAAGTTCGGCGCGGGCACGCAGCGTGTGGAAGACGATTTGCGTGCGCTCGTCGCCGGGTTCGCCGGCGTGCCCGATGACCTGCCGATTATCCGCATGGACGCAGACACGACGAGCCGAAAAGGCGACCATCAGCGTCTGCTCGAGCAGTTCGCCGCGGCTCCGTCCGCCGTGCTTCTCGGCACACAGATGATCGCGAAGGGCCTCGACTTCGAGGATGTCACGCTCGTCGGGGTCATAAACGCCGACACGCAGCTGCACCTTCCCGATTACCGCGCTTCCGAGCGCACGTTCGACTTGATCGAGCAGGTCGCGGGTCGTGCCGGTCGCGCCGAGCTCGAGGGCCGCGTGCTCGTCCAGACCTATCAATCAGATGCGCCCGCGATTCGCGCGGCGGCGGCTTACGACCGCGCGATGTTCTTGCGTGACGAGCTCCCGAAACGCCGCGCGCTCGGCTATCCGCCCTATATGCGCCTCGCCAACGTGCTCGTGTGGGGGAACGAGGAGGACGTGGTGCGCCAGGCAGCTGAGCAGCTCCGGGTCGAGGTTGCCGAGCGCGTCCGTGATTTCGGCGGTTCCGAATGGCAAGTGCTTGCCGCGTCGCCGTGCGTGCTGGCGCGGTTGCGCAACACCTATCGGTGGCATGTGCTCGTGAAGGCCCCGCTCGACGGCGACATCGCGCAGGTGCTGTTGCCCCTGTTCCGCGCGCGCAAGGCGTCTTCTGATTTCAACGTCGCCGTTGACGTCGATCCGTCGAGTCTTCTTTAGCGGTTTTGTCGTCTCGGTGACGAGTTGAAAAAGCGGAGCAATTCATGGTATATTCTATCGCTGTATCTTTGCGCCCGAAAACGGTGCACGACTGATGTAGTAAACGGTTTTTCGAAAGGATGCTTACGTGGCTGAAACCCAGAAGAAGACCGCGGCGAAGAAAACCACCACTGCGAAAAAGGAAACGGCGAAAAAGTCGACGAAAACCACCGAAAAGAAGACGACGAAAGCGAGCCCCGCGAAGGCTTCCGCGGCATCCGCCGCGAAGAAGCCGGCTGCGAAGAAGGCCGCCGCCAAGAAGACGGAAGAGAAGAAGCCGGCTGCGAAGAAAGCTGCCGCTAAGAAGCCGGCAGCGAAGAAAGCTCCTGCGAAGAAGACCACCAAGGCAACGAAGGAGGCCGTGGAGGAGACCGCGGTTGCGAATTCTGTTGACGAGGTTGAAGAGGAATTCGCCGTCGAGGACGCGTCGGGTCCCGAATCTGACGAGGCAATCAACGAGGCGGAAGCCGAACTCGAGAACGGTTCCGAAGACGTGAAGGTCGATGAGACCGAAGAAGAGCTGCTCGAGGGCATCCCCGAGGAAGAGCTCAAGGCTGCTGGTGAGGTGAACCTGCCGAAGGTTACGCCGCGCACGAAGGCGAAGGCTTCGTCGCGCCGTCGCTCGGCCGACGCGGGCGTCACGATGCTCACGGGCGATCCGGTCCGCATGTACCTCAAAGAAATCGGCAAGGTTCCGCTGCTCACGGCCGCCGAGGAAATCGACCTTGCCATGAAGATCGAGGCGGGTGTCGCTGCAACCGAGGAACTCGAGCGCGCTGAAGACGAGGGCGTCGAGCTGCCGCGTCGTGAGCTGCGCCGCCTGGGCCGCATCGAGCAGGTCGGCCTCGACGCCAAGCAACAGCTCATCGAGGCGAACCTGCGCCTCGTGGTTTCCATCGCGAAGCGCTATGTCGGCCGTGGCATGCTGTTCCTTGACCTCATCCAGGAAGGCAACCTCGGCCTGATCCGCGCGGTCGAGAAGTTCGACTATAAGAAGGGCTTCAAGTTCTCGACCTATGCGACGTGGTGGATTCGTCAGGCCATCACGCGCGCCATTGCCGATCAGGCCCGCACCATCCGCATCCCGGTGCACATGGTTGAGACGATCAACAAGCTCGTGCGCATTCAGCGCCAGCTGCTGCAAGACCTCGGTCGCGAACCGACTCCCGAGGAGATCGGTGAGGAAATGGGCCTCACGGCCGAGCGCGTCCGCGAGATTCAGAAGATTTCGCAGGAGCCCGTGTCGCTCGAGACGCCCATCGGCGAAGAGGAAGACAGCCAACTCGGTGACTTCATCGAGGACAACGATGCCGTTGTGCCGCCCGACGCGGCGAGCTTCTCGATGCTTCAGGAGCAGCTCGGCAAAGTGCTCGACGGCTTGGCTGAGCGTGAGCGCAAGGTCATCAGCCTGCGTTTCGGCCTCGAGGACGGCCATCCGCGCACGCTCGAGGAGGTCGGGCGCGAGTTCGGCGTCACGCGCGAGCGCATTCGCCAGATCGAGTCGAAGACGCTTGCGAAGCTGCGCCATCCGTCCAGGTCGTCCAAGTTGAAGGATTATCTGGAGGATTAGTTGGCAGAACTGGAATTCTTCGCGAGTTGCCTTGGCGGGCTTGAAAAGCCGCTTGCCGACGAGCTGAAAACTTTCGGAATCGAACGCGTGCGTCCCCTTGGCGGGGGCGTCGCGTTTTTCTGCGGGCCCGAGGCAGCCTATCGCGCTTGCCTGTGGTCGCGCCTGGCCTCGCGCATCATGCTGGTGCTCGGCCGCGTTAACGCAGGCGATGCCGATTTGCTTTACGCAGGGGCCTATGACATCGCGTGGGAAGACGTGCTCGCCGGCGACGCCACGATGGCCGTGCGCGCTCATGGCACGAACGAGAGCCTGCGCAATACGCGCTTCACGGCGCTCAAGGTGAAGGACGCGATAGCAGACCGCCTGCGCTCCAAGCGCGATGTGCGCCCGAACGTCGACAAGGTGGCGCCGCGCGCTTCGATCGACGTGCGCGTTCGCGACCGGCGTGCGACCATTTCGCTCGATTTTTCGGGTGAAGCGCTCAATCATCGCGATTATTTCGCCGACGAAGACGGAGAGGACGCTGCGCTGAGCTGCTCGAAGGCGGCAGGTTTGCTTGCGTTGGCGGGCTGGACGACCGAAGCTGCTGCGGGTTGCGTGTTCGCCGACCCTGCGTGCCGCGATGGCATCCTGCTGACGGAGGCAGCGTCGATTGCCTGCGACCGCGCGAGCGGCTTGAACCGGGACAGCTGGGGTTTCCGCGGCTGGGTGCAGCATGACGATCAGCTGTGGCAATCGCTCGTCTCCGAGGCGCGCGAACGCTTCGAGGCGGGGCTTTGCAAGGTCACGGGGCTCGATGCCGAGCAGATCGCATCGGCGGCTCCTCCCGACCCGCGCCATGTTCGCTTCTTCGGGGCGTCGAATTCGTCCCCGCTCATTTCCCGCGCGCGCAACCATGCGAAGCGTGCCGGCTTGCGGCAGGCAGTGAGCGTGGAGCGTTCCGTTCCCGCGGTTTCCGCGACGGTTTTGGTCGCTTGCGACATCGACGCGCAGTCGCGCTCCGATGCGCCGGCGGACGTCCTGGCTGACGAGGCTGCGTTCGCAGCGACGTGTTCCGCAGCGCCGGAAGGCTCGCGTTTCGCGGCTGCTGGCGGCACCGACCTTGCGACCCGCTTCGGCGTCGATCCTGCGGTTCGTCAGACGATGGGGAAGGGGCGCGTCGAGACGACCGTCGAGGTCTTCGAGTCGAGCCCGGCAGGTGGCGTGTGCATCGAGATTCCCGACCTCGCCGGCGGCGCGCCGCATCGCATCGAGGTGCTGGAAGCGGCTTCCGACCAGTTTGCTGCGCGCCTGCGCAAAGTGTTCAAGGAGCGCCGCAAGTGGGCGGCCCGCGAGGGTGTCACGTGCTATCGCATCTATGATTCCGACCTGCCCGACTATGCTGTCGCCATCGACTGGTATGCCGGCACTGGCGACGCGGCGGGCAACTACTACCTGCACATCGCCGAATATGCCGCGCCGGCTTCGGTCGACGAGGGCAAGGCGCGCCGCCGCTTCAACGATGCGCTCGCCATCGCGCCGGTCGTGTGCGGCGTGCGCCCCGATCACGTGTTTTCGAAGCGCCGCGTGCGCGAGAAGGGCGGCGGGCAATACCGCAACGCAGGTTCGCGCGCCTATGTCACGACCATCGACGAGGGCGGCTTCCATTTCGAGGTCGATCTGGCTGCGCGCCTCGACACGGGCATCTTCCTCGACCACCGCATTACGCGCTCGCTCGTGCGCGACGCGGCGGCGGGCAAGCGGTTCCTGAATCTGTTCGCCTACACCGGCACGGTCTCGGTTTATGCTGCCGGCGGCGGCGCGACCGAGACGACGACGGTCGACCTGAGCCAGACCTACCTCGAATGGGCGCGTCGCAACATGGCGGCCAACGGCTTCGAAGGCGAGGCCCACAAGTTCGAGCGCGCAGACGTGCTGAAGTGGATCACGCAAACGCGCCGCTCGAAGAACCGCTTCGACCTGATTTTCGTCGATCCGCCGACGTTTTCGAACTCGAAGGCGATGGGCCGCAAGACCTGGGACGTCCAGCGCGACCATGTCGAGCTTCTCATCGGCGTCGTCCACCTGCTCGCCGACGGAGGCGAGGCAATCTTCTCCTGCAACCTGCGCAATTTCAAGCCCGACCTCGAGCAGCTCGAAAAATATGGCGTCGCCCTCGAAGACATCTCCCTTGACACGATCCCCGAGGATTTCGCCCGCACCCCCAAGATCCACAAGTGCTACCGCGTCCGCAGGAAGCAGCAGGCAGCAGTTTAGAAATCGACATCTGCATATCCGAGCGCGTTCATGATGCGCGCTATCCAGGCCAGATGCGGTTCAGCGGGGTTGAAGAAGGCAAGTTCGCCAGATTCGAATCGCGCCTCGAGCTCGAGGCTCACCGTGTTGTCGTAAAGGTAGAGCTCGTCGCATATGTCGGCAATCTCGACGAGGTTGGCAATCGAGGTTTCGTAGCGTCTCGCCACCGTTTTCGGGTTAATCAGGTGGCCGCCGGCCGTTCCGCGTCGCGCGATGCGCGTATTGGCAAGCTCGGGTTCGCTCACGCACACGTAAAAGACGATGATGCGGTAGCCGATTTCATGAGCATGTCGCAAGGTGCGCATGATCGTTTTCCCCGTGAGCGTAGTTTCCTGGTTAAACGAGTCTCGTCGCTCGAGATGCTGCCGAATGCTGTTGATGGCCAGTCGACCCGCTTTTATCTGATCGGATTCCCTGCGCCAATCCCAGCCGTTCGCGACGATAATCTCGTCAGGGTTGACGCGCGGAATCGTGACGTTGAAGCCCCCATGCTGCCAAAGGTCCGACTGAAACAACGTTGATTTCCCTGCGCCGTTTACACCCGCGAAAAGAATGTAATAGGGCCTCGGCTCCATCAGAAGACGCCGTTCTCAACGAGCTCGCGTTGCTTTTGCTGCAAGAAGAAATCGGCTGCCCGAAGCCAGAATGCTTGTTCTTCCGGCGTGCGCGCCTGGTCGAGGAACGCTGCGTTATAGCATCCTGACAGCACGCGTTTGGCGTCATCGTAGATGCGATGCGCTTCGTCGATGTCGGGCATCGCGCGTTCGTAAGCCTGTGTTTGCTTGGTGGAAGGCCTTCCCGAGCGACTTCCCGATTGCAGGCGCGCGGCGACGGATGCTTCTGCAACCGCCCATGTGCCTCCGAGTTTCCTTCCTTTGAGCTGCCCGTTTTTGAGCATCGCTCGCACGCGCGAACCCGAAACGCCGAGTTTCGCAGCTGCCTCTTGAACGCTGAGCATGCGGCCTCCTATCGCTGACTTTTCGGACAGTGTCTCATAACTATTGCAAAGTCGCAATAGTTATGCACACGCCGTGGTGAGCGCAAGGGGCAAGCGAACCGCCAGAGTCGGTCGCGGCATCGGATGGGAAATTTGCCGAAGGCAAATCTGAGAAAGTGGTGGGCCCAGAGGGATTCGAACCCCCAACCCAGGGATTATGAGTCCCCTGCGCTAACCGTTGCGCCATGGGCCCACGCGTCGCGCTATTTTAGCACGAGCGATGAGGCGCGGTGCCTGGCATGGCGCCTCATTCGCACGCCTTACAAATCAGCTGCATCGGTGGGCGGCACGAAGGGAACCAGGTTTCCATTCGGAAATTGCGCGACCATCCCGTGATCCGCCCCGCGCAGCAATTGTTCGGCCACGACGAGCGCGACGTCGGCGTAACCCGGGTAAGACTCGTTGATGACCTCGATGTCGCCCGCCGCATTCTGGATGCTGATGGCCGCCGCGAACAGCTGATCGTCGAGCTGAAACGCGTTTTGCCCTTGCGCCATCCCCATCCCGAGCGCCTGCGTGATGCGCCCGCGGTTGACGAGGTAGTCGGGATAGTTGTCGGCATCCTCGATCATGCTCCGGTCGGGATGCACGAGGCAAATCTGCCATGCGAAGAGCTGCGTCGGCTGCTGCGGCGAGGCCCCCGCGCCGTCCGCGCCGGCGGGCATGTAAGTGAACCCGTAACCTTCCATTGCGGCTCCTTCCTGCACGGAACGTTTGTCGTCGACGTTTGTTCCGCCTATTTCTTTCGCACGATCTTCGCCACGAAAAACCCTTCGTAACGCTCGGTAGGGCAGAGCGTCAGCGCCCCCTCGAGCCCGCATGGCAAAACGGGCATCTCGTCCATTCCGGCAAGCTCGATAGGCTCAACCTCAAACGAACGCTCGCGCGGCCCATGCTCGAGCGCCCAGCGCACGACGTCCTCGTTCTCGCGCGGGAGCACCGAGCACGTCGAATAGACAACCGTGCCGCCAGGACGCACGGCCGCAAGCGCCTTCGTGAGCAGCGCGCGCTGCGACTTGACCGACTTGTCGATCAGCGCCTGCGTGAAGCGCCGCTCCACCTTGGGGTCGTCGGCGAACAGCGTCCCCGAACCCGAGCACGGCGCGTCGACCAAGACGCGGTCGAACGAGAAGAACTCGTCGAGCCGCCGCGCGTCGCAGCGCATGACCGTGACGCGCGAAGCCCCGAGTTTCCCCAGGTTGTGCTCGAGCTTCTCCGCGCGCGGTGCGTGCAGCTCGCACGCGGTGATGTTCGCGCCGGACAGCGCAGCGATCTGCGTAGTCTTCCCGCCAGGCGCCGCGCACATGTCGCACACGTCCTCGCCGGCCCGCGCGTCCAGAACCAAAGCGGGAATCATCGAGGACAGGCTTTGCAGGTAAACCCCGCCGTCTTGATAAATCGGCAGCTCCCACACGTCCCGCTCGCGCGCTTCGGGCAGCACGAACGCGTCGGGATACCATGCGACCGGCTCCCAGGCGATGCCCGCTTCGTCGAGCGCCTGCGCCGCTTCATCATGGCTTGATTTCAGCGTGTTCGCGCGCAGCGTGACGGCTCGCTTCGCCGTGCATCCCGCAAGGACGCGCTCGGCGTCGTCGGCACCATATCGCCTGGTCAACATTGGTTCAAAAAACACTGGCAGCATGGTTGACTGTTACCTCCTGATTCATCTTACATATTATAATGGGCTGAGGAGATAAGGAGGTCGTGTTGAGACAAGGCAAGGTGCTGTTGTTGGCCAATCCCGCAGCGCAGCGGGGCAACGGCAAGCAGATTGCGGAAGTTGCGCACGACCTGCTTGTGCAATGGCTCGGCGACGAAGCGGTCGATTTTGAGCTCACCGAGCGCCCGGGCCACGCAATCGAACTCGCGTCCCATGCGGTTTCTTCTCGTTGCTCGACCTTGATTGCGCTCGGCGGCGACGGGCTCGTCCACGAGGTCGTGAACGGCATCATGCGTCTTCCGCGCGAGGAGCGCCCTGCCTTTGGGCTCATTCCTGCCGGTTCGGGCAACGACTTCGCGCGCACGCTCGGCATGTCCGATTGCGTGCCCGACGCGGTCGTCCAGTTCCTCGATGCCGAGGAGCGCGCGTTCGACGTCGGTTGCTGCAACGGTGAATATTTCGCTGAAACGCTCTCGTTCGGGCTTGATGCGGCCATCGCGCTCGACACGGTCGAGCGACGCGAGCGCACCGGCCAGCAGGGCACGATGCTTTACCTGTCGAGCGGCATCGACCAGCTGCTGCACCACCTCAACACCTATTGCGTCACCGCGAAGTTCGACGGTGATCGCGAGCTGGAGGCTCGGACCATCATGTTCGCCGTCCAAAACGGAGTGACCTATGGCGGCGGCTTCCGCATCTGCCCCGATGCCGATCCCGGCGACGGCCTGCTTGACATATGCTATGCCGAGGGACCGATGCCTGTTCCGGTCGCGACCTGGAAGTTCCTGAGTGCTAAAGACGGCAAGCACGTGAACAAACGCGGCATTCATTTCGAGCGCGCCTCCCGCATCGAGCTTTCGTTCGATAAACGACCGCCGTGCCAAATTGACGGTGAGCCGCACATCGCGGATTCCTATGACATTTCCCTCGTGCCCCACGCGATCGACGTGCTGCGCGCATGCGAAGCGGAGAGGGCGAAGTGACCGATAGGCGTCCGTCATATCGCGAAACCCAGCGTCCGTCATATCGTCAGGACCCGCGCTATGCCGTGCATTACCGCAAGGCTCGCCGCGACGCGGCCCGTTATCGACGCACGTGGACGCTCTACACCATTCTGGCCTCGGTCGTGATCATCGCGGCGGGCTTCGGAGTCGCGAGCATGATCGGCGGCCCCCACGACATTCATGGCAAGCCGATAGTCCCTGCTCATCCGGCTGCCGAAGCCAACCAGGCCGCTAGTGCCGATGATGGATCGCAAGGCGAAGCTCAGAGTCAATCGCAACAGCCCGCTCCGACCGAGGGCGAGTTGGCGCAGCGTTCACAGGAATTCGCGGTCGACCCTTCGCGCACCGACTGGAATTACAAGACGAACGGCAAGAAGACCGTCTATCTCACGATCGATGACGGTCCGTCGAAGAACACGCAGGCCGTTCTCGACATCCTCGATCGCTATGGCTGCAAGGCGACGTTTTTCGTGATTGGCCACGACGACGCCTATTTCCCGATGATCGCCGAAGCGTTCAAGCGCGGCCACACCATCGGACTGCATTCCATGACCCATGACTATGCGACCGTTTATTCGTCGCCTGAGGCCTATTACGCGGACCTTTCCGAAATTGGTCAGGTTGTGAAGGACCAGATCGGCTTCGTGCCGTGTTTCATCCGCTTTCCCGGCGGTTCGTCCAACGACATCTCGAACAGCTATTGCGAGGGGATTATGGGCGAGCTGACCGAAGGCGTGCAAAGCATGGGCTATCAGTTTTACGACTGGAACCTCTCGGTTGGCGACGGCGCCGATCACACGGCTGATGAAATCGCCGAATATGGCACCGCTGACGACGTCGACGAGAACATCATGCTGCTCTGCCACGATTCAGGCGCGAAAGACACGACGGTCGAGGCTCTGCCGCGCATCATCGAGCATTACCAGGCGCTTGGATACACCTTCGAGGCAATCGACCGTGACAGCTGGGTCTGCCACCACGGCGTGAACAGCTAGTAGGGGCGGGCTATTGCCCGCCCGTCAACCGTGGGCATCGGGCGGGCAATAGCCCGCCCCTACGAGATTTATTTCAGGAATCGGCCTGACCTCAGGATCGCGACAGTGATCACGCAGAGCACGGTCGCGAGCAAGACGGGGAACCACCACCACATGATGAGCGGCAGTCCTTCGACGTTCATGCCATAGAAGCTGAACACGATCGTCGGAATCGCCATGATGAGCGTGATGATGGTCAACGTGCGCATCGTGATGTTGAGGTTGTTCGAGATGACGCTCGAGAAGGTGTCGGTGATTCCGTTCAGGATATTCGTGTAAATCGTGCACATCTCGGTCGCCTGGCGAATCTCGATCTTCACGTCGTCGAGGAGCTCGTGGTCCTCTTCGTAAAGGTCGAGCACGCGTCCGTTGGCGAGTTTCGTCGCAGTCGACTCGAGGCCCTTGAGCGACGTCGAGAAGTAAACGAGCGACTTCTCCAAGCCCAACATCTTCATGAGCTCGGAGTTGCGCATCGTGCGACGCAGCGTGCGTTCGTATTCGCGGATCTGCCGGTTGATCGAGCGCAGGCACACGAGGTAGCGCTGCGCGATGCGGAGCAACATCTGCAGCAGGAACCGCGTGCGGCGGCCCGTGTAGACATCGCGGTAGCGCCCGTGCGCGAAATCCGAGACGGTTTCGTTGCGACGGAGGCTCAGCGTGACGAAGTAATCCCGCTCGGGCACGAACACGAACGAGAGCGGGTGGGTGTCATACTGCACGATGGAACGGTCGACGACTTCGCTTTCATCCTCGACGAACGGGCAGTCGACGATGACGAGCACTTGACCGGTGTCCTCGTCGAAGTCGACATGCGCCGTCTCTTCGTCGTCGAATGCGGAACGGACGAACTCGGGAACGATCTCGAGCTCTTGTTGCAGCCAGAGGCGCTCTTCCGCGGTTGGTTCGACGATGTCAACCCAGCAACCTTCCTGCATGCTGTCGATTGCCTGCACTCTGCCGTTTTCCGACTTGAAGTAGGAAATCATGCTTGACTCGCCTCCCCTCGACGATTGCTTGCTAAATGTCTGCGAGGTATTATAGCGCGAGAAAGTGAATGCAGGCGTTTGCCCATGTGAAGCAGACAAACTCCCCAAGTGACGCGCCATACACGAAAAATACTCTTGCGTCCTTTGGCCGTTTCGCTATAATACTTCCTCGCGCACTTCGAAAAGCGCATGCATTCCTCGGTAGCTCAACGGCAGAGCATCCGGCTGTTAACCGGAGGGTTGTAGGTTCGAATCCTACCCGGGGAGCCAGAACACTTGAACTGGCCTGCGAAAGCAGGTCAGTTTTTTTATGAGCCAACACGCGGCTGTCAGCAACTGGCGCATGCTAGGCCACTCACATTACGGTGATGACAGGCGAAAGGTCCCCAAAACGGGAAACGAAGACCCTAGGATGAGGGTTTTTCGAAAGATGGGCGATTGAGAGGCTATCCTGCGGCGTACGAAGCATCAGAGCAGAGGAGCATGCCGTGGAGAGCGCAGAATATCGAGAAGAAAACTAGAGTATCGAATTAGTTCAAAAACAGCTGCTAATCAGGGGAAATTCGTGTTTCGATGTGATCGAAACCGTATGCGCAACCTGCTTCGATGGGGAACTGCGGGGGGAATGGCAGCAACATCACCCCGAAAACCGTGCAAAACTTCTCCCTGGGTTTGGAATCGATACTCTTACCCTCAGCCAATCGTTACCGAATAGCAGCCTTCTTCCTTCCTTATCCTCCAGATGATGCCCGTGGCCGCCTGAACCAGCGCAGCGTCGTGCGACACCAGTAGTAGCGCCCCGGGGTATGCAGACAACAGACGCTCGAGGGCCTCGGTCGACCCGAGGTCGAGATGGTTGGTGGGCTCGTCCACGACGACGAGCTCAGGGGATTCGAGGATTCCCAGCGCGAGCATGAGCTTGCGCATCTCGCCGGGACTGACTTCGTCCCCTTCTAAAACGCGGTTCGGATCGGAATTGAGCTGGGCGATGGTGGATAGAACGCGTCCGCGGCGAACGTCAGACAGGCCGCGCAGGGCTGCAAGCGCAGCGCGCCTCTGTTGCTCGTCGGGCTCTTGGGGTATGTAGAGCGCCCTCGTACTATCGGGAAGCCCTGTCACGATGGCCTTCACCAGCGTCGTCTTGCCAGTGCCGTTGTCGCCGACGAGGCCGATATGGTCGGTGTTGCCAATGTGCAGCATGGGCACGCGCAGCATGACTTCGCCGAGGGGGAGGTCCACCGGATCCGCCCGGTAGATCACCTTGCGCCTGCTGGGCGCGGCGTCGAGCCAAACGTCTGCGTCGTAGCGCTTCTCCACGCGCAAGGTGGAGAGTCTTGCGTCGGCGCTTTGCAGTCTTCCTTCCATGCGGGACGAGAGCCTGCCAGCCTGGCCGTCCTTGCCGGTGACTATTGCGAGGTTCCTCCTGTCCCTCGCGTCGCTATCTCGCTTGCCGACCCCCTTGAGGCTCCTCTTGCCATCCGCGCGTGACGCCTCTTCGCGCCGGCGCTGCGCCTCGCGTTTGACCCGATCCCGTTCTCTGCGGGCCACATCGCGCGCATGGATAGCGCTCGAGCGTTCGAGGGCGGCTTGCGAGGAAGCCTGCGAATAGCCGCCGGGCCTCATCGTTGCAGCACCATCTGCTACGAACAGGCATTGGGAGCAGAGCTCGTCGAGCAATTCGCGATCATGTGAAACGAGCAATCCTATGCCGCCGAACCGCGAGAGGGCGGCGGAGATGGACCGTCTCGTCGTGGCGTCGACATGGTTGGTCGGCTCGTCAACGGCGAGCACGTCGGGAACCGCCCAGAGCGCGCACGCAACTTGCAACCGCTTTTGCTGGCCGCCCGATAACGTGCTGTAGCGGTGGGCCCAATCGTCTCCTATGGCGAGGTCGCGGCGCAAGCGCACGGCGGCGCTGTCGTATGCGAACGCGAAGTCCTCGAGGTTTGCGGGTGGAACGCTCGCATCCTGGGCGCAGTAGAGGGATACAAGCGGTGGTGCGACCGCGCCGGCGTCGGGCTGCAGGAGGCCGCATGCCACGAGGCAGAGCGTCGTCTTGCCCCCTCCGTTGTCGCCGACGATGCCGGTCCATCCCTTCGGGAAGGTCGCGGTCACGCCGCTAAGGGCGGGTTCCACCGCAGCAGGATAGGCGTACTCGATGTTGGAAAGGTTGAGCTGCATGATGCCTCCGGTTCTGCAGGAGGCCATGCTGGGCAGCAAGGCGAGGTTCGTTCGTTTGGAATGAATGGCTTTGAATCGTGCATGGGTATGCGATGCTGCACCCGTTCGGGCATGGCCGCCAGCTTGTAGTTCGGTTTACGGGTGGATATGGGCATCGCTAGTTCTTCATGCACCTGATCCCTTCTCTTGCCGGCGCTTGCCAAAGGCCCCGGCGGGTTGCCTTTGGACAATTATAGTCTCGCGAACGAAGACACCTTGGCCAAAAGGCCAGAAAATTTAGACCCAAAGGCCGAAAAATGCCTACCCTTTGGGTAGGGAACCCAGAGGGCGGCAAATTGGCGCGATGGCAAGAATACAACTTCTAATCAGGGGAAATGCGGCTTTCAAGATTGTTCGATCTACGCATTCGGTCTGCCCGGATGGGGGAATTACGGGGGAAAGCGAAAACCGGCAGGCGTCGAGTTCCGCGAAGCGGAAGTTTTTCGCGCCTTGCGGCCAGACGGGTTCGCGTCGAAGATGCGCAGTCGAGGCTCGCGGTCGGGCCGAATCCAAGAAGGCGTTGGGGTTGTTTGAGAACGCGTTTTCGTTGTCCATGGTGCGGGACTCCTGGGCCTGCCGCTCGGGTCTAGCATCCAAGCCGACAGATGGACCAAACGAAACGAGGTGATCCGCATGGGCGTTGAAAGGCGACGCAGGGGCGATTACAGCGAAAACGACTACTTCCGCATCGCCGGCTTTTCCGCCTATTTCGTCGAGCTCTGGAAGAACATGCAAGACGACGTGATCAACCGCACTGAGGTTGGAATTTAAGGGGTCCTGGCATGGCGTAAAAGGGTAAAGTTTACTCATGCGCCAAAAGGCGCGAAAAGTTGGAGGGGATTCAGAAAGGGAGGTATGAAGTATGGAACTCAATCGTCGGCAATTCCTCAAGGGAGGCGCGCTCGCTGGCGCCGCGGTCGCGTTCGGGGGCGCAGCGGCAGGTTGCGCGCCGGGTGGCGGTGGCTCTAAGTCGGGCGCAGCCGCGGAATCGCTGCCTGCGGGCACGGTCCAGGCTGACTTCGACGCTTCGGTCGTCGAGCTGCCCGCGGTCACGAAGTTCGATGAGGAAAAAGAGTTCGACATCGTCGTCGTCGGCGCTGGCACTGCCGGTGTCCCCGCGGCTCTTTCTGCTTTCGAGGAAGGCGCGACGGTCGCCGTCCTGCAGAAGGCGGGCGAGGCGCAGGCGAACGGCAACGGTTCGTGCGGCATCATCCTCGAAGAGAGCACCGAGACCGGTGTCCTCGAGTTCATGCAGGCGTGGCGTGAAGCCGGCGGCTATCGCATGAACTGGGATCTCCTGAAGTTCTTCATGGATCATTCTGGCGAGACCAACAACTGGATCATCAAGCGTTCGGAAGAGGCCGGCTTCCCGCCCTATTCCGCCTCGGCCACCAAGACGACCTATCCCGACGGCAGCTATTGCACTGCCGTCTTGAAGTCCTTTGGCCCCAAGCCGAAGAACCACAAGGACCTCATGGTCGCACTCGCCGAGCTCGCCGAGAAGAAGGGCGTCGAGTTCTTTTATGAGACCCCCGCTGTCCAGCTGGTCGTCGAGAAGGACGGCTCCGTCAGCGGCGTCGTGGGCAAGAAGGACAAGAAATACATCAAGTTCACCGCGAAGAAGGCCGTCATCATCGCCGCTGGCGACTACCAGAACAACGAGAGCCTCGTGTCGCGTTGGTCACCCGACGTTTCGCGCTTCGGCCGCAAGCAGACCGACCGCACGGGCGACGGCATCCTGATGGCGATGGCCGCGGGTGCCCAGATGACGCCCGTCAACCACGCGAAGACCATGCACGACATGGACGCGCAGCCCATGATGATGACGAGTCTGCCGTTCATGGCGCTCGACGAGAACGGCAAACGCTTCATGAACGAGGACATCCCGATGGCGTCGTGGGATCTCGCTCTGCGCATGCGCAAGGACGCCGAGGACCCGGGCAGGTTCTTCCGCATCTTCGACAACGACTTCGTCGCGAAATACAACGCGAAGGCATCCATCGAATCGCTCGAGAACTATATCCCGGGCTTCAAGGACGACCCCTACAACGTTTACCCGTCGCTCATCGACACGCATCGCGCCGAGACGCTCGACGAGCTCGCAAAGGAACTCGACCTCGATCCCGCGGCGCTCAAGGAGAGCGTCGACAAATGGAACAAGGCGTGCGCGGCCGGCGCCGACAACGAGTTCGGCCTGGCTCCCGACAAGATGAAGCCGATCGACACGCCGCCTTACTGGGGCACGCGTCAGTGGATTCGCTGCAGCGCCATCAACTCGGGTGTCGAGATCAACGCCAATTGCCAGGTGCTCGACGCGAAGGGCCAGCCCATCAAGGGCCTTTACTCGGTCGGCTCCGGTGCGGGCGACCTCTGCGGCGGCCTCGAGTGGAACCTCGCCCAGGGCGGCCTCTGCTGCGGCTCCTACATGACCCAGGGCCGTTACGCGGCGATTCACGCCGTCACCGGCGACGTCAAGCCGAAGACCCCCGTCGCGCCCGACGAGGTTCGCGCGACCTGGGAGAAGAAGCCGCAATAATCGCGCGCTGACATCCATTGGCGTCACAACGGCGACCCGCTTGCGCGGGTCGCCGTTTTCTAAATGAGTTAAACGAACGTTTCGCTTCACTCATTTCTCGG
>ERZ808037.856-NODE-856-length-24055-cov-4.882642_pt1 | contig 24055 bp, 13 predicted proteins | sample MGYA00380190_ERZ808037 | MGnify/ENA primary metagenome ERZ808037 (study PRJEB31490, sample SAMN06133399) | mouse gut metagenome | isolation source: J9 | host: mice | place: China: Chengdu | collected 2015-05 ... | reverse complement strand
AAACTTGTCTATAAACGTGACGGTGAGCGTTATGAGACGGTATTGTCCCCGAAACTGGACGAGGAGAGCGGCAGGGAGCTGTTCGGCATGAATGGAAAGGCCGGACGGGAGAAAGGGACTGTCCTTGAGACCATTGCCAACAGCTTTTATGAGATAAGGTATCAGATAGGAACGACCATAGAAAGCCTGAAGATGCTGGTAACCGGGAGAGTTGGAGTAGGCGATTTGTCGGGACCGGTAGGGATTGTAAAAGTGATGGGTGAAACTTATGATACTAACGAGTCTGCCGGGGGCACATGGCTTGCAGTCTTAAGCATGGTTAATTTTTCCATTTTCCTGTCGGCGAACTTAGGGGTCATGAATCTTTTGCCGATTCCGGCGCTGGACGGTGGACGGCTTGTATTTCTGATTATTGAGGCGATCCGCAGGAAAAAGATTTCGCCGGAAAAGGAAGGCATGGTGCATTTTGTCGGGCTGGTTGCCTTGATGGCGCTGATGGTATTTGTCATGTTTAACGATATTCGAAATATTTTTTAATCTGATATGATACAGAGGGAGCTGCTATGGAAAATCAAATCGCAAGAAAAAAGACGCGTGAGGTACAGATTGGAAACCGCGTCATTGGCGGGAATCATCCCATTTTAATCCAGTCCATGACGAATACGAGGACGGAGGATGTGAAAGGAACGATCGCGCAGATTCAGGCGCTTACAGCGGCAGGATGTGAGATTATCCGCTGTGCGGTGCCCACGATGGAGGCGGCAGAGGCGTTATCTGAGATAAAAAAAGGCATCACCATTCCACTGGTGGCAGATATTCATTTTGATTATCGGCTGGCGATTGCCGCCATGGAGCACGGTGCGGATAAGATCCGCATCAATCCGGGCAATATCGGAAGCCGTGACAAGGTTGCCGCAGTGGTGGCGGTGGCGAAGGAACGGAATATTCCCATTCGTGTGGGGGTCAACAGCGGTTCTCTGGAAAAGGAGCTGGTGGAGAAATATCATGGCGTGACGGCGGAGGGCATTGTGGAAAGTGCTTTGGATAAGGTGGGGATCATCGAGGATCTGGGGTATGATAATCTGGTGATCAGCATCAAGTCTTCGGATGTGATGATGTGCGTGGCGGCGCATGAGCTGCTGGCGCAGAAGACGCAGTATCCGCTGCATGTAGGCATCACGGAGGCCGGAACGGTGACAAGCGGCAATATCAAGTCGGCCATCGGGCTGGGGCTTATCCTGCATCAGGGAATCGGCGACACGATCCGGGTCTCTCTGACCGGCGATCCGGTGGAAGAGATCAAGTCTGCCAGACTGATCCTGCGCACGCTGGGATTGCGGAAGGGCGGTATCGAGGTGGTATCCTGTCCCACCTGCGGCAGAACCCGTATTGACCTGATCGGGCTGGCCAATCAGGTGGAAAAGATGGTGGAAGATATTCCGTTAGATATCAAGGTAGCCGTGATGGGCTGTGCGGTCAACGGACCCGGCGAGGCGAAGGAAGCGGATATCGGCATCGCCGGCGGTCTGGGAGAAGGCCTGCTGATCAGGAAGGGCGAGATCGTGAAGAAGGTGCCGGAAGACCAGTTGCTTGCGACTTTGCGGGAGGAACTCCTGAACTGGGGGCAGGCATGAAGCAGCAGAGTACGAATGGGAATATTGAATACTTGGGAAAGGAATATTTAGTATAGATGGGGAAGAAATTTTTCGAGGTGTTTCCTTCTTTAAAACTGGATACGGGATTGCGGGATCTGTATGAGCAGGTTACGGTGGAGAAGGTCTCGGCTACAAAGCGGAAAGATTTTCTGCGCGTCTATATTTCCTCGGACAGGCTGATCCAGAAGGAGGACGTATTCCGGGCGGAGGGAGAGATCAAGAAGCAGTTTTTTCCGAATGTGCCGATGGTGATCAAGTTCTATGAGCGTTTTCATCTGTCATCCCAGTATGACCCGAAGAAGCTGACGGAGATTTACCGGGACAGTATTCTGTTGGAGCTGCGGGAGTATTCTCCGGTGGAGTACAATCTGTTCAAGAAGGCGGATATCGCTTTTGCGGAGGAGAATACGCTGCAGCTGACCGTGGAGGATACGGTGCTTGGCAAAAGCAAGGCGGAAGAGCTGACCAGGATCCTGGAAAAGATCTATAACGAGCGCTGTGGTTTCGCGGTGTCGGTGCAGATTTCTTATAAGGAACATATAACGGGGAAGTATAAGAAGGAGGACGAGCACAGACTGGCCATGCAGGTGGCGGAGATTTCGGCCAGAGCGGGTTATGGCGGCGGCCGCCCGGATGGGTATATGGATGGTGCAGAGGCAGGGACTGACACAGGGTTCGGTATGGCAGGTTTACATAATTCTGAGTCCGGCTACAGTCAGGGAGCGGCATCGGGTGTATATCAGGACGAATTTGCACCGTATATGCAGGGAGCAGCCGGAGACTTGGCGCCCGGCCAGTTGATGGCAGAGGGGCAGGGAGCAGCAGGTGGTTTCGGTGGCTTTGTGCCCGGGCAGAACGGGGCAGGCGGCTCCCTGCAGGGACAGGCCGGGAACGGGGGCGTTTTACAGGCGCAGTCCGGAGCGGGCAGCATGGCCGGCGGGCAGAAGACGGCGGGACAGCTTCTGCCGGGAGCGGGACAGGCAGGCCGTTATGGCGCAAAGTCGTCGTTCAAGGGCGGCAGAAAGGGCGAAGACGGAAAGAAGAGCGATTTCCGGCGGGCGCTGAAACGTTCCGACAATCCGGACGTGCTGTACGGCCGGGATTTTGACGAGGAGTCCATGCCGATCAACGATATCATCGGCGAGATGGGTGAGGTGGTCATCCGCGGCAGAATCCTCAATATGGACAAGCGGGAGATCAAGAACGAGCGGACGATCCTGATCTTCGATGTGACGGACTTCTCCGATACGATGACGATCAAGATGTTTCTGCACAACGATCAGGTGGCGGAGCTGACCGGGGATGTGAAGCCGGGCGCTTTCGTGAAGATCAAGGGCATGACGATGATGGACAAGTTTGACCATGAGCTGACCATCGGTTCTTTGACGGGGATCAAGAAGATACCGGATTTTACCACATCACGTCTGGATACCAGTGTGCGCAAGCGGGTGGAGCTGCACTGTCATACGAAGATGAGCGATATGGACGGCGTGTCCGAGGCCAAGGATATTGTCAAAAGGGCTTATCAGTGGGGGCATCCGGCGATCGCCATCACGGATCACGGCGTGGTGCAGTCTTTTCCGGACGCCAACCATGTCTGGGAAGATCTGTGGAAGGCAGAGAAGAACAAGCGCAAGGAGGCGGGGGATCCGGACCCGGACAAGCAGGACTTTTTCAAGGTGATCTATGGGGTGGAAGCCTATCTGGTGGACGATCTGCACGAGATCGCCACCAATGACAAGGGGCAGGATTTCAGCCAGGATTTCGTAGTGTTCGATATCGAGACCACGGGCTTTTCCCCGGTGGAAAACAGGATCATAGAGATCGGCGCGGTGAAGGTCTGCGGCGGTAAGATCGTGGACCGCTTTTCGGTGTTTGTCAATCCGGAGGTGCCGATCCCTTTCGAGATCGAGAAGCTGACGGGCATCAAGGACGATATGGTGATCGACGCGGAGAAGATCGAGAGCGTGCTGCCGCAGTTTCTCAGCTTCTGCGAGGGATGTATGCTGGTAGCCCACAATGCCGGGTTTGACATGAGCTTTATCATGGAGAACTGCGACAGGCAGGGAATTGCCCATGATTTCACCTATGTGGACACGGTGGGGATGGCGAGAGTGATGCTGCCGGCGCAGGCCAAACACACGCTGGACGCGGTAGCAAAGACGCTGGGCGTTTCATTGGAGAATCATCACCGGGCGGTGGATGACGCGGAGGCTACGGCGCAGATCTTCGTCAAGCTGATTCCAATGATGGCAAAGGACGGCATCACCACGCTGGCCCAGATCAACGAGAAGGGCAATTTAAGTCCCGGCATTATAAAGAAACTGCCCACCTATCACGGCATCATTCTGGCCAAAAACAATGTGGGACGGATGAACCTGTACCGGCTGATCTCCCTGTCCCATCTGACTTATTTTGCCAGAAGGCCGCGGATTCCGAAGAGCCTTCTGAATCAGTACCGGGAAGGGCTGATCGTGGGCAGCGCCTGCGAGGCGGGGGAGCTTTACCGTGCGCTTCTGGAGCGGAAGCCGGACGCGGAGATCGCCAGACTTGTGGATTTCTATGATTATCTGGAGATTCAGCCACTTGGCAACAACAAGTTCATGATCGAGTCCGAGCGGGTGCAGAATGTAAATTCCATGGAAGATATCATGGAGATCAACCGGAAGATTGTGCGGCTTGGAGAGCAGTTTCATAAGCCGGTGGCGGCTACCTGTGACGTGCATTTCCTGAATCCGGAGGATGAGATCTACCGCCGCATCATCATGGCGGGACAGGGATTCCCGGATGCGGATAACCAGGCGCCGCTGTATTTTCGGACGACGGAGGAGATGCTTCTGGAGTTCGCCTATCTGGGAAGCGATAAGGCCGAGGAGGTGGTCATCACCAACACCAACCTGATCGCGGATATGATCGAGACCATGTCGCCGGTACGGCCGGACAAGTGCCCGCCGGTGATTGAGGACAGTGACAGGCAGCTGACGGAGATCTGCTACAACAGAGCACATGAGTTGTACGGGGAGACGCTGCCGAAGATCGTGGAGGACAGGCTGGAGAAGGAGCTGCATTCCATCATCTCCAACGGCTTTGCGGTGATGTACATCATCGCCCAGAAGCTGGTGTGGAAATCGGTGGAGGACGGTTATCTGGTGGGTTCCCGCGGTTCTGTTGGAAGCTCTTTTGTGGCCAATATGGCGGGGATCACGGAGGTAAATTCCCTGAGCCCTCATTATCTGTGCCCAAAGTGCCATTATTATGATTTTGATTCCGAGGAAGTGAGGGCTTACGGCGGCGGCGCGGGATGCGATATGCCGGATAAGAATTGTCCGCAGTGCGGCACACCCCTTGACAAGGAAGGATTTGATATCCCGTTCGAGACTTTCCTCGGCTTTAAGGGGGATAAGGAGCCGGATATCGACTTGAACTTTTCCGGCGAATATCAGAGTAAGGCGCACAAGTACACGGAGGTGATCTTCGGCAGCGGCCAGACTTACCGGGCCGGGACCATCGGTACGCTGGCGGACAAGACGGCTTTCGGTTATGTGCGGAACTATTATGAGGAGCGGGGCAGGCATAAGCGTGTCTGTGAGATCAACCGCATTGTGACGGGATGCACGGGAATCCGCAGGAGCACCGGCCAGCATCCGGGCGGTATCGTGGTGCTGCCGGTGGGGGAGGATATCAACTCTTTTACGCCGGTACAGCATCCGGCCAACGATATGACGACGGACATCGTCACCACCCATTTTGACTATCATTCCATCGACCACAATCTGTTGAAGCTGGATATTCTGGGACACGATGATCCGACCATGATCCGTATGCTGCAGGATCTGACGGGGATAGACCCTGTGACGATCCCGCTGGACGATCCGGGCGTGATGTCGCTTTTCCAGTCAACGGAGGCGCTGGGGATCACGCCGGAGCAGATCGGCGGCTGTAAGCTGGGGTGTCTGGGCGTGCCGGAGTTCGGTACGGAGTTCGTTATCCAGATGGTTATTGATGCGAAGCCCAGGTGCTTTACGGACCTAGTGCGGATTTCCGGCCTGTCCCACGGCACGGATGTGTGGCTGGGCAATGCCCAGACGCTGATCGAGGAGGGCAAAGCCACGATTTCCACGGCCATCTGTTGTCGTGACGATATTATGATCTATTTGATGCAGAAGGGAGTGGATCCGTCTTTGTCCTTTACGATCATGGAGAGCGTCCGTAAGGGCAAGGGCCTGAAAGACGACTGGATTACGGCGATGACGGAGAAGGGCGTGCCGGACTGGTATATCGGTTCCTGCAAGAAGATCAAATACATGTTCCCGAAGGCCCACGCGGCGGCCTATGTCATGATGGCCTGGCGCATCGCCTACTGTAAGATCAATTATCCGCTGGCGTACTACGCGGCCTATTTCAGCATCCGCGCTTCGGCTTTTTCTTATGAGATCATGTGTCAGGGGCAGCAGCATCTGGAGAACGTGATGGCGGATTATAAGCGCAGGAGCGACACCCTGTCCAAGAAAGAGCAGGATACCAATAAGGATATGAAGATCGTGCAGGAGATGTATGCCAGAGGGTTTGAGTTCGTGCCCATCGATCTTTTCTCGGCGCAGTCGCGGCTGTTCCAGATCGTGGACGGGAAGCTGATGCCGTCCTTAAGCAGTATCGACGGTCTGGGAGAGAAGGCGGCGGATGCCATCGTGGAGGCGGCCAAGGACGGCCCGTTCCTCAGCAAAGACGATTTCAGGCAGCGCACGAAGGCGTCCAAGACGATCATCGATCTGATGAGTACGCTGGGGATTCTGGGGAACCTGCCGGAGTCCAACCAGATCAGCCTGTTTGACTTCGTGAGTTAGAGGTGAGCCGGAGGGCGCATTTACGGGGTTTTTGCGGGTTCAGATTACAAAAAACAGAAAAAAAACAAAAAATTTGAAAAAATTTTAAAAAAGCACTTGCTTTTTCTCTAAGAATATAATAGAATAAGCAAGTGCCAAACACATGGCTCGTTGGTCAAGCGGTCAAGACGCCGCCCTCTCACGGCGGAAACAGGGGTTCGATTCCCCTACGAGCTGTTGACTGTTTATAACAGCCCAACCCTAAGAAGTGCTGGAAACCTCATATGATGCGGTTTGCGGCATTTTTTGTTTCATTGGGACTGTTTATTGCGACGCAGAGGCTTTTGCAGGGCCGAAAGCGGAATATCCAATGCCGTTACTGATAACAGAGATGATAAAGGATTATCATGATGAAGAATGAGATACAGAAGAGATTGAACCAGATCGCTGCTGACAGAGCCCGGATGCTGCAGATCGCAGAGCAGCGCAGGGAATCTATCAGAATGGACGGTGTGTATGGCAGACAGCTGGATGCCATATTGCGGGAATTGTACGGTAAAGTGGATAAAGTAAAGCCTGACCGTGAGAATGCGTTTAGCCGTCTGGCGGCGGCAGAAGAAAAGAAGTTTACCGGGAAAAACCCTGTTTTGAGCACCGAAGCGGTTGAGTCTGCAATCGCATTTCTGAACGGCACAGGCAGAGCACTTGTTTCTTTGCAGAAACATATGGAGGCATTGGAAAAGCTGGCGGAAGCGGACATGCCGGCTGCCTGTCAACGGCAGGTGTCTGTTGTGCTTGTCGGGGTTTACTATACCGTTCTTTGTGAAGTGTATGGAAATTATTCTGTGCAGGATATCCTTGCGCTGATCAGCCGGGAGAAACTGCAGGATTGTCTGCGGAATATACTGACCGGAACATCTGACCGTACAGAGAAGAACTTCTATATTATTTTGGGAGGTGTACTTCTGCATCAGCGCTTTGCAATCGAAGCCGCGAAAACAGAGCGGTTTGAGATGCTTTCAGCGGAAGGCAGGGCGTGTTATCGGGACGCATATGAAGCGTTCCGGTCCTGTCAAAAGGAACTGTCGTCCCTTGGACTTTCCCGCTTCTGCGATTACGGTGACGATGATGAGAATCTGGAGGCAGAATGGCAAATCCTGTTTCTCCATCATAGACTTTGTCATAAAAAGATCGGGATAAATGAGCTTAAGAGTGCAATGAATTACATGCTTTCGCATCGTGAGCAGAATCCGTTTTTTGTGGAATATCGGAAGATGGCTTTCCGGGCGGCCTGTGAGCGGGCGGCGAATGAACTTGTAGATTTATTCTGGCTGGAGAAGAAAGTCCGCGATGACGGGATCCTGGCCGATCTTTACGCGAATTCATACAAGAAGCCTCTGGCAGTAGTTCAGGGGCGGGAAGTAGAACGGCGTCTGGAACAGTTTTATGCGCGCGATGTAAGCGAATTGTGCGGGAATAACGATCCGTTAACAGGCAAATACAGACATCTGGGAACGTATTATAGAAAGGCCGGGCTCATTGCCGGGCACAAAAAGATCCTCGACCTCAAAATACAGGAACAACAGCAGAAATCGGGCAGACTGGTCATAGCCGCTGATATCAGTGACGCTTTGTTAAGAGAAACGCTGGCGGAGACACTGCAGCGCCACAAAAAGCAGTTGGATGACTGTGAGAAAGAGGAGATCCGCAGAGCGCTCCAGGAGAATCTGGGAAAGCAGCTGCAGGATTATTTTGAGCCGTTTGTGACAGACAGAGGCAGGGGGCTGAAACAATATAAGTATATTGTCAAATATGTGGGGAGGCCGTCTTTTAACAGTATATTGCAGGAATGTGCCACAAATAAAGACCTGTTGCAGCGTGCGGAGACGCTCCTCTGGGATTCCATTCAGCCGGGCGTTCCGGAAAAACTGGATATTGCATCATTACTGCCGCAGATAGATGATATTTTCGGCAGAAGGTACAGGGAAGAAGAAGCGTCTCGGGCAGCAAAGCCGGCATATGCATTTCCGGTTGCCGGCAGCCTGATCCTGTGTATCTTTATTTCGTTTAATCTGGCAGTGACGGCATCGGCCCCGGCGGATTTCCAGGCTTTTATGATCAATGTCGTGCTCCAGTCCATCGTTTTGGGAGGAGTCAGCCTGATACGGAATCTGCAGTCGAAGTGCCATATCTACGATCTGTATGTTCTGGCGTCATGCGTCGTGGTGTGGGGCGTACTGGCCTGTCTGATCATGGGTTCGCCGCTTTCGCCGCAGCCTTATAACTGGGAACCGGAGGGGATCATCCGGGTTGTGGTGGCTGCTTTTTGTGAGGTACTTATTTACGGTGCGGTATGGCGGGGTACAGGAAAATTTGCAGGGCGTCCTGCAAAGTAACGGGCAATAGTTCAGAGAAGAGAGAGGGCAGACAGTATGGAAGAGTATTATGATCCAACGGATAATTCGGAGCAGAGTGGAGATTACGCGTCTACCGATCTGCCGAATACGGACGAATATGAGCCCACGGATCCTGAAAATGCAGAGGAGACGGATAACGACGCGAAACGAAATGGCGCGGAGGATATCCGGGTATATGAATTTGCGGTTTCCGGGCAGGGCAGACAGTCCTACCGGGTCAGTTTTCATAAGAAACTGGGAAAAGGCGGGCAGGCCGGCGTCTATCCATGTGTCTGTGAAGCGGATGGCAGGGAATATGTCGTCAAGCTGTATGAAAGAGGGAAGATCAGGTTGAATAAGCTCCTGCCGGTGCTGCATACGCTGGAAAAGGAGAAATCGCCCTATGTCACAAATGTTCTGGGACATGGAGACTGTAAGATCGACGGGCAGGAATATCATTATGTGCTGATGCCCAGATATGATAAACCGGATCTGCGGTTTGAATATCAGAAATTTCACAAGGAGCAGGACTACATAAAAAGGCTTGTGAAATTTGTCGAAGAGGTGAATGAAGGATTACGGTTTCTGCATAACAATAAGATACTGCACGGCGATATCAAACCGGATAATATTATGTATTCGCCGGATACGATGCATTATCTGCTGATCGATCTGGGTGCCAGCGTGCTGACTGATCATGGGGAGACGATGACTGCGGCAGGCGCCACCCATAAATATATGCCGCCCTTTTCCAGCGGAACCTTCCGCACAAATGAACAGGGCAACTATCATTCTTTCGGCATCGTGTTGACGGAGCTCATCGACGGCGTTTATCCCAAAGAGGATAAAAAGCTGCAGGGACGGACCGGAGCCGGGATCACGCAGATCGGGAGTTATTATTACATACCTGATATGATCCCCGGGTGGCTGAGAAATCTCCTGAGCGGGCTGCTCTACTGCGATACCGCCAATCCGGAGTGGAAGAAGCATGTCTGGACGGCGGAGAAGGTAAGGCACTGGTGCGATATGATGCAGCGGCGTAATACGCAGGCCGCAGCCCGGGATCATAAAGTGCCGGAACGGAAAGTAGAAAATACGGCGGAACAGGCGGCGCTCACGTTTCAGCAGCCGGTATATCTGCCCATCGGGCCGGATGGCAGGGAAGAGCCGGTTGACGGGCTGGGCAGTCTGGCCAGGCTCGCGTCCCGGAACTGGCGGCAGGGCGTGGAGATCTTCCTGAACCTGGACGAGTATTTTCCGGAGCAGAAAGTGACAAAGGACATTCGGCGTATCATGCACCGCTATGCAGACAGGATGAAAAAGATCAATCCCGGCAGCGGCGAATTGTACGACGGTATATTTTTTGAGTTCCTTTATGAGTATATGCCGGACAAAAAGGCGTTTATCTGGAACCGGATGCCGGAAGTAAAAGATCTGGAATCCTTTGCCATGAGGCTGATCAGCACGCTGGATACCATGGAAAAATCCGGTTATACGCTGGGGGAATGGTGGAAGAACAGTTCAGACAACACCCAGAAGATGAGCACCCGTTTTGCGGAAATATTCTATAATAAAGTTCTGGGTATCTATCTGAGAAAAAGCGGCTATGCCGATCAGGAAGTGATAAAACTGTGCAATGAGACCGAGCAGTATTTTGCGGGACGTCCGCAGCAGTTGACTTTAGAGCAGGCATCCGGTCTGTATCTGCTGGCCTATAAGATTCTCGGACATACGGAGTATGAGCTGGAAGACGATATGGTATTTCGTGATTATGATGATTTTCTGAACACCTTTTCCACAATGGCATATGATCCGAAGCGTGTTAAGAAAACAAGGCAGATCTGGGGAAATATAACGGACAGGAAAAATTACAGGCCGGCGTTCCATGCATGGATGAGACTGCATCTGGGTGAAAAGGCAGGAAGCATTTCCCATGGGATCAAAGGCGGGTTTGGCAATGAGAGGAAAAGTAAAAAATCATGAGCGGTCCGAAGTGTGACATATTTGAGCTGGAGCGGCAGCGTCGTGAGGCGGAAATGGAACGGCTGCGCCGGGAATTAGAGGAAAAGCGCCGCCAGGAAGAAGCAAGACAACAAAAAGAACTGCGGGAAGCAGAGAGCAGGGATTTTAACGAACAGGAGGAGGCGGCTTTTGAGGAGCTGCTGCAGAAAATGTATCGTAAGAGAGAGCGGCAGATCGTGGCAGAGGCGATCGAAGAGACGATGGCGGAGATGGGCTATGATCTGATCGCGGCGCAGGAGCCTGCAGAAGATGCCGCCGACGACGTCTCGGCCCAGGTGTATTCCTTTTCCAACGGTACAGGCATACAGGTCATGGAGTGCGGCGGACAGGTGAGCATGGAAGTGGTGGGACTGGGTACGAATAATCGTCTGCCGGACGAAACCGAGCGGCTGTATCTGGAGGAGCAGATGGCAGATTTCTGCGGAACCTATGAGGAATTGGAGGCACGGCTGGAACAGAGGGGAATCGTAAGGACCCAGATGATATTTCACAGGAAACCGGACAGAAAGTATGCCCGCATCTTGAATATAAGTGTTCTGGAGCAGAAGAAGCAGACGGAGACGCTGCAGTCGGTACTAAGACAACAGAAAAAAATGAACAAAGGAGAATCCACTGACTATGGCAGAAATGTTTCACTACTGCGAAAGATGCAATAAGGCCGTTCCGGCAAAAATAAGGAAATGCGAATGCGGCAATCGGTTTCGGGGAGATTCTCTTTACACCAGAGAGGCGATAGAGGAACTGACTGCCGGCAGGAAGCAGAAAGAAGACTTCGATGACGGGCAGATGATCTGTCCAAACTGCGGCAGGCTTTATGATCTGTCCCACAGTATGTGTGAGGACTGCCATATGCTGCTGCGCAGTTATTTCGCGCCGGAAGAGGCGGAGACGGAACCGTTAGAAGCGGAAGAGGAGCCGGAGGTTTCCGGGAGGGAGCTTGCCGGCATGAGCTTTAAGGTCTGCAGGATACAGGATGCTTCCCGTATGCCGGGCAGGGAGATCAGGCTGGAAGGCGATGAGATCGCTGTAGGGCGGGGATATCTTCATCAGCATTGTTTCCCGGAGATGAGTCTGGAAGAAGTAAACAGGGACTTAAGGAGCATCAGCAGAAAAAACGCACTGCTTCGGAGAGCCGGGAGTGACTGGTTCATTTCTTATGATTATACCGACGAGAGAAAGAAAAAGTCCGTGATCAGGATCAACGGCGTGCCCATGCAGGAGGAAGGGGAGCGGAGACTTGTACCGGGGGACAGGCTCTTTCTGGGGAAGGCTTCCTGCGGCATCGAGATGGATCTTACGGATTCTGTGGCAGAACCGGTGCAGAACGCCTTCTACGGGGAAGATCTTAAGGATATGATCAAAAATGCCATGCAGGAGATCATGGTGCCCTATGCCAGAGAACAGAAAGAGGATCTGAATCAGCTGCGAAAGACCGCCGAACATATCCAGGATAACACGATGCAGATCAGGCAGACGCTGGAGCTGCTCCAGAAAGTCAGCGCCAGAAATTTTGATACGCTGCAGGAGTTCTGGCAGACAGCCAGAAGCGAAGCGGACCGTGTCATTGCCCGGAACAAGGAGACGGGCAGCGGTGATATTGACTATTTAGATCATATGTTAAACGGGAAGAAGGAGAAGTACGGCAGGCTTCTGGGCCAGCTGAGCTCCGCACAGGAACGGTATCTGTTCTATGCCGCGTTTTACGAGTACACTGCGGATACGGTGGGCGGCGGCGACATGGATTATTCCGCAGCCTATATTTTTCTCGGCAAGATGCTGGAGAATTTTACATACCATACGATCATGCCGTTGGCGCACAAGTACGCGCAGGAAAGATGGAGTGAGCTGAAACAGAAACAGGAGTATGGCGGTGTTACGATAGGCGACTTGAGCAAAATATTTACTTACAGGGACAAAGAGACCGGAGAGCCGAAGGGCAGAAAGATCATCTGGAAACTGGTGGACGATTATCGTCCGGGCTCTGTTGCGAAGAGACAGGCGCTGTTTCATGAGATCGAGGCTTCTTTCGGTCAGTGTGATAAAGCAAGGATGTACAGAAATGAGGCTGCGCACAGCGATCTGGAGGCAAAACTGCCGGAAGAGCTTAAGAAGATAGATCAGAAAACCTTTAAAGAAGCAAAGAAAAATATCCTTGATACGGATTTTATCCCCAATATTTCCAGATACCGGACGGAACTGGCAGGGGCGGTGTCGGTATGAAAATCGCCAGAGTCTTATATCCTGTCAAAGTGCTGGGGCCGGGGAACCGGATCGGCATCTGGGTCAGCGGCTGCGACCGGCGCTGCAGAGGATGTGCAAATCCGGAACTGTGGGACGCCTCGTCGGTTCCGGATACGCCGGTCGAAGAGTTGTGCAGTGTGCTCAAGAAGATGATATTGACGATGGAAGAGCGGCCGGACGGCGTCGTGATCAGCGGCGGGGAACCTTTTGCGCAGCCGGAGGAGCTGTCTGTATTACTGGCTTTCTTAAAGCCTTTGCTGCCGGACATTCTGGTATTTACCGGTTTTACTTTGTGTGAATTACAAAAGGAGGAAGCGACGGGAAACATCCTTCCTTATATCAGTGTTCTGGTGGACGGGGAATACAGGCAGGAGGAGAATCGCGGGGAAGTGCTGCGGGGGTCGGCCAACCAGAGGATCCATTATCTGGATGCTTCTCTGGAACAGCGCTATGTCACCTATCAGGACCAGATGGACGGTAAGAGTATGGTGCAGAATTTCAGGACACAGGATGGCATGATCGCCGTCGGGATACACAGGAAGGATTTCAGACGGCAGTTAGCTGAGCGAATGGAGGCAAAGGCATTCAGGATACTGCAGAAAGGAGCGGCGGATGAGTGAATATATCTGCAAATGGCATAAGGAATTGGAGTTGTTTTTCCGTCTGAAACCTCTGTTGATCCTGGAGGGTAACATCCTGGATCTGTTTTGTTATCCGGAATCCGGACTCAATATCAGCCTTCCGCAGTATCTGGATGATTTTCTGCGGGAAAAAGGCTATGAGACAGTCATTCACTATGAAGCGCGGAAAGGTTTTTCTTCTACTGGCGGGAATGCGGAGGAGGAGATAAGAACCTTTGCGGAACTGACAGGCGCCGTGACAGAGCTGGACGGGAAATATCTGAACGCCGGGTTTGCGGGCGAAGGAGAGGAGGCCTGTCTGCTGGCCGGCCGGTTGATGGAAAACAAAGAGCGAAGCGCCGCCGTTATTTTTCATATGGCGTCCCGCTATATTCTGTCTGCCAATCTGATGCAGCAGGTGCAGTCCGACGCATTTGCCACGCTGGTGTCGGCTGCGGCAGGGGCAAGGGAGGTTTATTCCGAGAAGGCGCAGCGGTATAACCGGAATCTGTGTATTCTGCTTGTTGAGAAGGCCAATGATCTGCCGGTCTGGCTGTTTAAGGATAATCCTTATGCAAGGATCCTGCATATCCAGACGCCATCCAGAGAAGAGCGCCTGGCATTCGTAGACGAGCAGGGGCTGCAGGATTTTTTTGCGCAGGATATTTATGAATCCCAGATCGGCTATTATGAAGAAAACCCGAAAGAACTGGAAAAGCTGAAAGAAAAATTCGTGGCGTTGACCGAAGGGTTTACCAGACTGGAATTGTGCGATCTCAGTGTCATGTGCGAGAACGAGCGTCTTTCTATCCATGAACTCGGTAAGATCGTAGATCTGTACCGCTATGGCGTCAGGGAGAATCCATGGACAGGAACGGATCTGCGGGAGCGGCTTAAGGATGGCGTGGAACGGTTGGAAGAGCGTGTGAAGGGCCAGCCTGCCGCAACCCATAAGACGCTGCAGGTGATCAAGCGTGCGGTATCCGGCCTGTCCGGGCTGCAGCATTCCTCCCATGGGAAACCGAAGGGAATCCTGTTTTTTGCCGGGCCTACCGGTACCGGCAAAACAGAGATGGCCAAAAGTCTGGCAGAGCTGATCTTTGGCGATCAGGACGTTTGTATCCGTTTCGATATGAGTGAGTATGCGGATCCTTCATCGGATCAGAGGCTGCTTGGAGCAGCGCCCGGCTATGTGGGGTATGAGGCCGGCGGACAGCTGACGAACGCGGTCAGAGAACATCCTTTTTCAATTTTATTGTTTGATGAGATAGAGAAGGCGCACAGCTCCATTTTGGACAAATTCCTGCAGATCCTGGAGGACGGGCGGATGACTGACGGGCAGGGGAATACCGTCTATTTCTCGGAATGTGTCATTATTTTTACGAGTAATCTTGGAATCTATGAACTGGATGAACAAACCGGCCGGCGCATCCTGCGGGTGACGGAGGCCGACGATTACCGGCAGGTGTCCGAAAAAGTAAAGGAAGGCATTTCCAGATATTTCAAGCTGCAGTTGGGCCGTCCGGAAATCCTGAACCGCATCGGTGAGAATATCGTGGTTTTTGATTTCATCCGGAAGGATACAGCGGCCAGGATCATGGAAAGCCAGCTGGATAAGATAAGCAGAATGCTGCGGCAGGAGAATAACGTTATATTGCATATTCCTGATTCTGTAAAGGAGACGCTGCTTGACAGAATATGCGGCAATCTGGAGAACGGCGGCCGCGGCGTGGGCAATATGATTGAACAGCTTATATTAAATCCGCTGGCCGGTTATCTGCTCGATCATGATCTGCTGCGGGATGCCAGGATCACCATAGAGGAGATCGAAACAGAGGATGTGATGCCAAAGATCCGGATCAGCCACAGCCGCTGCGGAACCTGAGCGGTCATAAGAAACAGGGAATCAATCTGCGGAATACAGGAAAGGCTTGATGAGAATGAAGATATATGCCAGAATCGACAAGAATATTCGTACACACAAGAAATACTGCGATGACCGTATCCTCATCGGCAATGTACTGCTGGATGACGGTTACTATGAGGTGGAGAAACCGGATGGGACAGATCTGGTCATTGCCGTGGCCGATGGCGTTGGCGGCAGGCCCGACGGATGGCGTGCGGCATCTTTGTCACTGCAGGGACTTACGGTATTGAATGATTCGGGCATTGTGGATAAACAGACCGTGCTTGAGACGGTGGCTGCGGTGAACGATGAACTGCTCCGGAGGTCTGGCGTACCGGGCATGGCATCCACACTCTCTTTTCTGAAAATGGCTGACAGGACCGCCACACTTTTTCATTTGGGAGATACCCGTATTTACAGTTTGAGTTCCATTCAGGGATATACCGTCTTCAGAGCGGTCACGTCCGATCAAAACAGACTGGCCGCGCTGCGCTGTGGAGACGACGCAGATCCGGAAGAGATCAAGAGGAGCGCTCCTGACTGGGATCATATCACGGCCTATATGGGAATGGCGACAAAAGAACTGCGGGAAGAGGCCATGATCGTGGAGAACCTGCCGCTTACGGGCAGTTTTCTGTTTACGTCCGACGGAGTACATGACTATGTGCCGGAAGCGGCGCTCAGGGAGCTTCTGGCAGCAGAGTCGGATCACCGGAAGAAGATAGAGGACGTCATGGCGCTTGCCAGAGAGCATGGGTCTGCGGATGACCAGAGTGTGATCCTGCTGCGGGCAGAAGGATAGGAGGGGGCCGCATATGATGAATTATGTGAAAAATTTTCTGATCGTTTTGGCAGGCGCGGTTCTTTCCTGTCTGGTTCTGTGCCGGATCGATGTTGCAGCCATCTCCCCCGGACATTATCTTTGTGCGCTTGCAGGGACGCAGGATCCGGGTGCGGACCGGAAGGCTTCCGCTGAGCTGTCTGCAAGGTGGGCAGACAGTACCAGTGCAGAGCAGGAACAGGAGGAGCAGCTCCAGAATGAAGGGATGCAGGATGCGGAGGCGGACAGCCAGACCGCTGCCGAATCGTCTGCAGAGTGGCTGGACAGCATCGGGTCGGAGCAGGAACGGGAGGAGCAGATCCTGGATAAGCTGATCAGATACAGTGATAAACAGAAGTTTGAGAAGGCGGACACTTCGGAATTTACTTACAGGGAGTATGAAGACTATGTTGTGATTACAGGCTATACCGGAACAGATACCTCGGTTACGATACCGCCTGTGATAGAGAATAAAGCGGTCACGTATATCGAATTCGGGGCCTTTTCGGGCAATCTGTACTTAGAGGAGGTATTTCTGCCTGATACGGTCATGGAAGTGGGCAGCACTGCTTTCTCCGACTGTAAAAACCTCAGGGCAGTGACCCTCGGCGGCGGTACCGTAACAATTTGTTCCGGCGCATTCAGCGGCTGCGGGAACCTGAAAACAGTAACGAAGGCTGAAAATGAACAGATCAGCTTTCCGCTGCGCAATATAGAGGCGTCGGCTTTTCGGCACTGCAGTGCGCTGGAGACCATTGATCTTACGTATGCGGTAACGATAAATTCCTATGCCTTTGAACAGTGCAGTGCACTTAAAGAGATCTCTCTGGAGCGGATCGTTCATATATGGGATAACAGCTTCCGGGGATGTGCTTTGCTGGAACAGGTTTCGTTTCCAGCCACGCTGGAGTATCTGGGAGATGCATCATTTCGGGATTGTCCGTTGTTGTGTGCTGTTACATTCGAGGAAGGCGGAAGCGCGCCACTGAAGATCGGCGGAAATGTTTTTCAGGATTCGGCGATCGAAGAACTTGCGCTGCCGGGAAGATGTGAAGAGATCGGGTATGGTGCTTTTATGGGCTGCGGCAGATTAAGGCGTTTTACACTGCAGGATTCCGGCGGCAATACGGCGACGCAGTCGATCGGGCCGTTTGCTTTCGGACAAAGCGACCTGCTGACGGAACTGTATCTTCCGGCTACGGTAGAGTACATTGACGGCATGAACGGCCTGTCCAATCCGGACGTGGTGCTGTATGCGCCGGAAAATTCTTATGCCAGACAGTATGCGGAAGAAAATAACATCGCATGGGCACCCTGGCAGTAAAATGCAGGATGCGGTCCGGCTGTGGCAACAGACAAAGGAGGAGAGCAGATGGGGGAACAATATACAGGCATCGGAGCGACCTATGACTCAATGACGGGGCTGATGGACCGGATGACGTTTTTTGGCGACGTGAATGAATACAGGAAGCGCAGAGTGCAGTGTCACATCGTTCTGGTACAGCTGTCAAGGCTGATGCAGGTCAACCGTAAATACGGCATTGCGGTGGGAGACCAGCTGATCCGGGATATTTCCATGTGGCTTGCGGAACTGGACGAAGCGTATCAAGTATACCGTATAGCGAATTCACGCCTGATGCTGCTTGGGCCGGCGTGCAGCAGGCAGCAGGCGGAGGCGTGTGTGAACCGTATTCACAGCCGTTTCGGGGAAAACTGGCAGGTGGCCTGTGAGGGGCAGGAGCATACGATTCTGGCGAAAACGTATCTGATCCATCTTTTTCTGGATCCGGAAGATACGGAGAATGACCTTCTGGACAAGATGAATTTCGGCATCACGGTGCTGGAGAAGAAGGGCAGGGACGGCATGGTCTTTTTTGATGAGGAGATCAAAAGAGACATGGAGCATCAGAAGTATGTTCTGGAGGAAGTCCGGTATGCGATCGACCATAAGACCTTCCGCATGTATTACCAGCCGATCTACGACTGCAAAGAGGAACGGTTTGTCTCTGCCGAATCGTTGATCAGGCTCTGGGACAGGCAGGGAACGTTTATTTCTCCGGGAGAGTTCATCCCCATGGCAGAAGAGCACGGACTGATCGATCAGATCAGTTGGATCGTGCTGGAGAAGGTGTGCCGTTTCCTGGGAGAGCATCCGGAACTGGCGCTGCAGACGGTATCTGTCAATCTGACAGGGCAGCAGGTGTCCGATGTCACGCTGATCGACCGGATCGAAGCGCTGCTGGCGGACTGTCAGTTGTCCGGCAGCAGACTGCGTATTGAGATCACAGAGCGGACGGTTGCGGACGACTTTGAGGAAGTAAAGAAGACGATGCTGCGTCTGCAGGAAAAGGGAATCCGTTTCTATCTGGATGATTTTGGAACGGGGTATTCCAATCTGTCCAGTATGTTTTCCCTGCCTTTTGAAGTGATCAAGTTCGACCAGTCGCTGGTAAAGATGATAGACGTCAGCCGTAACGGACGCAGGACCATCAGCCTGCTGGCACAGCTCATGCATGAGAATGATTACAGGATCGTGGCGGAAGGGATTGAGACCGCACAGCAGGCACAGACGGTACGGGAGACCGGCGTGGACCGCATTCAGGGCTTTTATTATGCGAAGCCGCTTCCGGAAGAGGAACTGCTGCAGCTGCTGTAACACCCAATGCGCTCGCCTGAATATAATATTGTAAAAGGGATTGCCCTATGATAAAATAATAAAGGAATCTGCAGAGGGGTATTCTTGGAATTTATCCGGTCATTTCGGTGCGAATTCGTTGTAATAGGGGAATGAAGGAAACATAATTTTATGGATCATCCGAAGATGTTTAAGAATATGCCGTGAACATCTCAGGGTGATTTTATTTTTTGCGGACAGCAGGGGGGACGCTTTCTGTTGCGGAAGAGAAGGGGTTTGTCAAAGAGATGAATATGAGTGAGGAGAGGATCTTGCAGGAGTTGAAAGAAAGGAATCTGAAAAAAACACCGACGATCTTTATCGTATTCGCCATCCTGGTGCTGGTGGCTGTGTCGGGAAACTATATTACGTTTCTTGATTCTCAGCTTTACGAGGAGCGCAGTAAGCATATCGTGGAGTTTACGGATAAGGCATCCGAGATCGTGGACGGTGTGATCCGGCATTCCTGGCAGCTGGTACTGGCCTGTGAGCATATCATCCGGCAGGAAGAACCGGAGACGAGAGAGGAACTGCTCGCCGTGCTGTCCTCTACTTCGGATTTTATCGACGAAAGCAGTTCCATCGTACTCGCATATGACAGCAAAGGGAATTACTATGCGTCGGATCAGAGTACGGGGCGCTGGGAGCAGACACAGCTGCTGACGGCCGATGCGGGAGAGCGGCAGCAGCTGGTGATGGAGATCCCGCACCGGGGCAGTGACTCTTATTTCGTATTTATGGACCGGCTTGAGGAGACGATTGTGCTCGAAGACGGCAATACGATCACGCATCTGGCAGTGGCTGTGGATATTGAGACCATGCGGGAGCATATCTCGGTGAGCGGCTTCGGGGACCAGTGCTACACTTATCTGATCAATGAAGACGGCAGGCGGCTTTACAAATATACTTATGCCAACAATTTCATCGAAGGCTATAACGTGTTAAGCGCCATGGCCAATTTCGAGATCGTGCACGGCAGTGATTATGAGAACTTTATCAGTCAGATCAAAGAGAAAAAAGACGCGGTGCTGGAGTTTTGTTTCGCAGATGAGGACGGGCGGGAGCGTAACTGGTATGTGGCCAATTCTCCGCTTGCTTCCGAGAACTGGCAGATCCTGCTGTTTGTTCCGACGGAAGTGCTGGGAGCCAATACGGCACTGCTTCTGGACAGGACGATGCTGTTTTTCGGGGTGGTGAGTTTCATCTTTTTGCTCTCGGCAGTGATCATCATTGTGATCACCATGATCTCCCGGGCGGATAAGCGCCTCATGCGGCAGAAGGACGAGGCGAACCAGCTGCTGCAGACAGCGGCTAAGGAGGCCAACAGCGCGAACCAGGCGAAGAGTGATTTCCTTTCCCATATGAGCCATGATATCCGCACGCCCATCAACGGCATCATGGGAATGACAGACATTGCCTTGAAAAATATCGGCAACCAGGATAAGGTATATGACTGTCTGAACAAGATCAGCGGTTCTTCGCAGCATCTTCTGGGGCTGATCAATGACGTGCTGGATATGAGCCGCATCGAGTCGGGCAAGACCAGGGTGAATCATGAGAGCTTTGATATCAGAACCTGTATCAACAACTGCGCGTCCATCATCGGCGGCCAGCTGGCGGTCCGGGATCTGGAACTGAAATGCGAGATCGAGGAATTTGCCCATCCGCTGCTGATCGGTGACGAGCTGCATCTGCGGCAGGTGTTTATCAATATTCTCGGCAATTCCGTGAAATTTACGCCGGACGGCGGCACGATCTACCTGCGTGCCAAAGAAAAAGAAGAGGCGGACGGCCGGGCGCTGTACCGGTTTGAGCTGGCGGATACGGGCATCGGCATGAAAGAAGAATTCCTGCCGCATCTGTTTGAGGCGTTTGCACAGGAAGACGGCGGTACCCGCACAACCTACAAGGGCACCGGTCTCGGCATGGCCATCACGAAGAAATTCGTGGATATGATGGGCGGCAGGATCGAGGTGGAGAGCCAGCTGAACGTGGGCACAACCTTCGCGATAGAGATGTGGTTCGATATTGATCTGGAGGCGAATACAGATGAGAACAAGGCAGATTTCCATGTGAATCTGAAGGGAATGAAGGCGCTTCTGGTGGAGGATATCGAGCTGAATCTGGAGATTGCAAGAAGCATTCTGGAGGAGGAAGGCGCGGTGATCACAGCGGCCATGAACGGACAGGAGGCGGTGGATGCCTTTCAGAACAATCCGCCGGGTACTTTTGACGTGATCATCATGGATATCATGATGCCGGTGATGGACGGCATCACTGCTACGAAGACGATTCGCGCCTTGGAGCGGGAAGATGCCGGGACGATCCCGATCATCGCCATGACGGCCAATGCCTATGAGGAAGATATCCGCAGTACGAGGGAGGCGGGGATGGATGCCCATCTGTCCAAGCCCATTGATGTGAATGTGCTGTTTAAGACTCTGTCGCATTTCTATCCGGCTTCGCGCAGGGAGGAGAAGCAGCAGACGGATTTAAAAGGAATGAAGATCCTGCTGGTGGATGACGTGGAACTGAATCTGGAGATCGCGATGACGGTGCTGACGGATGAAGGGGCTGAGGTGACAACGGCACAGAACGGACAGGAGGCCGTAGATGCCTTCTGCAATAACCCTGCGGGCACTTTTGACGTGATCCTGCTGGATGTGCATATGCCGGTGATGGACGGCATAACGGCAGCCAAAACGATCCGCGCCCTGGAGCGGGAGGATGCCGGGAAAATCCCGATTCTGGCGATGACGGCGGATGTCTATGAAGAAGATGTTCAAAAGACGAAAGAAGCCGGTATGAACGGTCATCTGACCAAACCGCTGAATGTGGAGAAAATGATATGGCTGCTGTCCGGTTACAGGGACAGCGTGTAAGAGGCTGCGGTGCAGGGACGCACTGCGGCGGTAATCAATGATGTAAAAGGGGAATGATATATGATACGGCAGAAGATCAAAAGAGCGGCAGGCCTCTGTGCGGGAGGAGCGGCGGCCGTCCTTCTTTGTACAGGGTGTGCAGACAGTACAGTGCCTGCAGATACAGAAACAGTCGATCAGCAGACCGATTCCGGACAACAGCAGACGACAGGCGGGAATGAAGGTCTGACGCTCACCAATTATAACTTCCTGATCTCGGAGGATTTTATCGCCGCCTTTGAGGAAAAATATCCGGAGGTGGAGCTTGAGATCATAAGCTACGGCGGCGCGAACGGAAGCGGGTATGCAAGACTTTCACTGGAGCATGGGGATATTCCGGACATCTATATTTCCACCCAGAATTTCAGCAGGGAATCGCAGGAGAAATATCTGCTGGATCTGTCCAATTATGATTTTGTGAACCGCTATTCCGAGAGCCTGCTGGTGGCGCAGGATGTCAACGGCGCGATCTATCTTTTGCCCTGCGGCTATCAGATGATCGGCATCAACTATAATAAGACGATCCTTGCAGAAAACGGATGGAAAGTACCGGAAGATTTTGAGCAATTTGCTGCTCTTGCAGGGCAGATCGAGGAGGCCGGTTATCAGGCGGTCGGCAATGGCATGAATCTGGACGGCTATCCGTTCAACTATTTTATGAATCTGGGGAGCACCATGTATTTTGGAACGCCGGAGGGGGCAGAGTGGAAAGCAAAGTTCCTGAAAGGTGAGGCGAAAGCGGCCGGGAACGAAGGCCTGAAGGCGATCGCGGATTATTACAAAAAGTGGGTGGATAACGGCCTGATCACGCAGGAGAATATGGACAGGATACGTTTTCTGGAAGGGGAGAGCGTCTTCTATCTGGGACTGGGAATTCCCGAATATAAGAAGACGACAGAAGACGGCAGGACTTATGAATTCGGTATCATGCCCTGGCTCGGGGAAGATGCCGCCGACAATATGCTTTGCAGAAGCGTTTCGCGATATATAGGGCTGAACCGTTCTCTGGCGGAGCCGGGCAATGAGAAGAAGCTGGCGGATGCGCTGAAGTTTCTGGATTTTATATCCACAACGGAAGGACAGCAGGCGTTGCTTGTGAATATCAATGATATTCCGTCACTGCACGGAAATGAGATTCCGGAGGAAAGCCCGTACCGGGAAGTGGCGGATATGATATACAGTGGCAGGACGGCGCCTGTGGTGTATATCGGCTGGGAGCAGCTGATGATTCCGATGGCACAGGAAATAAAGCGGATGATGCGCGGGGAGATCGGCACAGAGGAATTGTTAATGGCGTTCGACAGTATGAATGAAAGTATGCTGGCGGGAGAGTCGAAAGAGATCTTCGGCACGGCTGCGCATACCCTGACACTGGAAAAAACGGCACAGCTGGTGGCTGTGGCGGAGGGGCGGGCCGTGGATGCAGACTGTGCCCTGATTTCCCTGAACGGGGATCAGGGGAGCCACTGGGGAAATCGGTTCGGACTCGGCTGGTATCTTTATGAAGGCGAGATTGACGCGGAGGCGGTCAATTTGATCCGGCCGGTGTCTTCCACGGTCTCCGTGCTGGAGATGACGGGTGCACAGATCCGGGAACTGCGGGATGCAGGATTTGATATAGATGGAAACGGGAATCCATACCCGTATCTGCTTTTTACAAAAGGAGACGCAGATCTGGAAGATGAGACGGTATACCGCCTTGCGGTCTCTTCGGCGGAACTGACAGAAGAAATGCAGACGCAGGCCACGAAGACAGAGGTTTCGCCGGCCGGGGCGATCGAGGAGTATGTGCGCAGCCTGGGTACAGTCAGCGGGGAGACGATCGTCTGGGAGGCGGATGAGACCCCGTGACCGGAAGATGATGCAGATATGATGCAACTTTGATGCAATGGCCCTGTAAAATATAGTAAACGACATAACAAATTTCTGTTCCCGGCTCCTGCAGGAGCCATATACGGAAGCGCCTGCAGGGCCGAA
>ERZ808037.855-NODE-855-length-24081-cov-9.050658_pt1 | contig 24081 bp, 17 predicted proteins | sample MGYA00380190_ERZ808037 | MGnify/ENA primary metagenome ERZ808037 (study PRJEB31490, sample SAMN06133399) | mouse gut metagenome | isolation source: J9 | host: mice | place: China: Chengdu | collected 2015-05 ... | reverse complement strand
CTATATCCTTCTGCCATGTCTGCATTTTGTAGATGGGACTTTACTATGTGAACTACAAGTTCTTCGATACTGATCTGGCACAAATATTCTCTTTCCACAGTGTATTCATCTGTTCTCATCTATGATACCTCCTGGCTTTATACTTTTATTTTCTTTGTCTTTCCGTCAAACGTGGGTGTTACTTATTCCATTATCATCACCATTAAGTTTACCTCCCTTTTCAATTTTATTTAGTTCATTGTATGCTTATAATAGTTTGTATCATTCTTATATTATTTCTTTCCGGGATATAAAAAGACGCATGGTTTACTTTATGCTCCATCCGTCTTTACACATTTCTTTATTGGTTATATTTCGTTAACTTTCTGTTCAGCACTTTACAACTTTTTCACGATTAACCACACCTATATATAAGCTTCTGAAAGGCCTTTTTAATGGGGATATTATTTTTTAATGTTTCGGTCATCTGCTCCAAACTGCGGATAATTATACTTCTACGGATCCGTTCACCAAGCTGGTAACGGACTTCCTGTGTGCTCAGTCCTTTATAACCCTCAAAGTCCCTGCTATAATACGGAAGCAGTTTACACGCAGCATAACTTATGCATATTAAATTTGTGAGGCGTTCAATCCCCTCTGCCAAACGTACCATGTAGTTGTTGAATGACCAGAAAGTTTTGGTTTCATAATATCCCGTTTCGATATTCCAGCGGATCGAAAAAACACCCATGGGCAGCATACCACATTCGTTGTACTGGCGGATTTTCCTGTCAGCATGTTCTCTGGCGTTAATGTGGATCCCATCTGCGGGCACTGTACTGAGGAACAGACGGTAACTGTTCCTGTCATCGGGATCTGATGCTGTCACATAGGCATGGACATGCTTTCCTTTCCAAAGATTTGTCATCACTTCACGGCAGCCTGTGTAGTAATCCAACTCTTCTGGTTTTTCCAGGGGGATTGATCCGGGGTCAATCCTTTCCCCGTGAATGCGCGGTCTTCCGCGTTTCCCTGTAGGCGCACCAGGAAGATCATATAACACAGTGTCGATCCGTACACTGCAGATCATCTCAAGGTTTTCAAACTCAGCTACCAGACCTGTGACAGGTTTTTTGGGATACCAGCTGTCGCACAGCAGGATAACCTGTTTACAGGAAGAAAGCACGGGCATGACGGAACGTACCATTTGGGCTGCCAGCTCCAGTTTGGATTCCTGCTTTGTCCACAGACGGTATCCCAGGGGGACAGACAGGTAAATAATACCGCTGGGGGATGAAACCGGCACATGGAGCATAACGCTGACAAAACAGTGTCCGTTTAAGTAATTTGATCCGTTATGGGCGGCATGGTCAAAAAGTTTGGAGCGCGCTTCAAACTTTTTGCCATATTTTTCTACCATCGTGTCATCAATGGACAGGAACACGGCAGAATCTTTCAGGGAATCCGGAACTGTATGCCTTGCATATTCAGCCGTTACAGCCCCCCATTCACGGTGTTTAAAGGGTGCCTGTTCCAGCGTATGGTAAAAAGAATTCAGGGACTTACCTGAAAGCTTTGAGATAACATGCATCCATGCATAACGGACGGAGTGGAAAGTGTCCAGTACCAGTATGGAAACAACAACCAGGAACAGATTTTCCATGGTCGGAATGGTGGCATCCTTAAAATAATGTTGAAAAAACCAAAAAAGCTTGTTTAAAACAGGATATCTGCTGTATAATAAACGTGACATACAATCATCTCTTTCGTATAGAATTTGTTTGACACTTATACTATACAACAGAAGGAGCAGATTGTATGTTTTTTTTGATAAAATTTTTAAAAAGTTGTAAAGTGCTGTTGTAAAGACAGGCGTTTTTTTGTATAATTGAAGTGTGACAGGAGTAGGATATATCATATCTTGCGTAACAGATTTTTAGAAATCGAGGTGTTAAAGTGCAGGACGATACAAAACAGACGCAGGAAGTTAAGGCAAAGCGTACCGCAAAAAACAGTGTGTTTTTAGACCTTTTTCAAGATAAAAAGAATTTGCTGAAACTGTATAAAACATTGCACCCAGAGGATACAGACGCAACAGAGGACACACTGGATATTGTAACGATAGACAATGTTTTGACAGATAATCTCTATAACGATTTGGGCATAATGGTGGGTAACAATAGATTGCTTTTGTTGTTGGAAGCGCAATCGAGTTGGACGGTAAATATTTTAATCAGAATACTGTTGTATTTAGCACAGAGTTATCATGAATATTTTGAAAGGACATCTCAAAGCCTGTATAAGAGTACAAAGGTCAAAATGCCTAAGCCGGAATTATATATCATCTACACAGGCAATAGGGGCAGAAAACCCGATACAATATCGCTGTCCAAAGAATTTTTTGACGGTGCAGATATAGATATTGAGGTAAAAGCAAAGGTCATCTATGAGAGCGAAACAGAGGATATTATCAATCAATATATTATTTTCTGTAAAGTCTTTGATGAACAAAGAAAGCTGTATGGAATGACAGAGCAGACAGTCAGAGAAACAATCCGTATTTGCAAGGATAGGAACGTCTTAAAAGAATATCTGATGAACAGAGAAATGGAGGTAGTGACGATTATGATGAGTTTATTTAATGATGAGCAGATAATGAAAACATATTGGAAAGATATGGAAAATACTCTTACCGATAAGATTACTCACGATAAAGACAGAGAAACAGCTGAAAGAATGATTAAAGACGGAGAACTTTCTCTTGAAAAAATTGCACGTTATATACCATCTTTATCAATGGACGAATTAAAGGAACTTGAAGCCAAGATTATGCAGTTGGCGTAATCAATCATATCAATCAAATATAGTAACAGCGTAAAGGCGCATGGAACAGTAAATTGTGAAAACCATGCGTCTTTTTTTTGCGCCCAAAAGGAGGAACATGAACGACAACATTCAGACCAACACCACAGGGCGATTAACGCCCTGTTTGCAAAAGAAAATTGATAAGACGACCTATTTAGTCGAGGTGCACTTCTCTGATACGAGTACCCAAAGCGTAGAGGACAAGCTAAAGCGTGTCATTCTCCACGACTTAGAGCATGGAAAACAGGGCAGACCAAGAAAAAGTGATGAAAAATGATGAATATGTCCTTGACAAGCAGCAACAGGTGTGACAGCACTTGTCTTTATATATGATGCAGGTCATATACCTCTTGTACAAGTGTCTTAATGAATGATTCTTCAACCTTGGGGTATTCTTCCTGCACAGCTTCTATTGCCGCTTGGTAACTCTGACCAAACTTTTGATAAATTTTTGCCATATTTTTTATGCCCGTTTCTATTCCGCGCTGTTCTCCGATTTCTATTCCCGCTTCTATGCCCGCTTCTATTCCGCGCTGCTCCGCTTCGTACATAGACTGGTTATAATCTCTAATCGCCTTTTCGCGGGCTTCATATTCCAGCCGCTTTTCTTTATCCTGACTGATAATCTGAAGCTTTTTGTATGCACTCTCAATATATGGATTCTGTTTTGCCAGCATATCAAACTCCTCCCGTTCTGCATTGATAAACTTTGCCCACAGTTCTACATCACTACTGTTTTCTTTCAGTTCTTCCGGCAGCTTGGGAAGCTCTATTACATGAAACTCCATTTTTTCTGTATACAAGAAGTTTCTTGTATCTTCCCTGATATGAAAACTGGAATAAAACTCTTACTGGATTTCTACTTTTATTATATCAAAATCCTCTTGCCTTTTATAGTATTCACTTTAAAAATCTCCCGCATTGATTTCGTGCCAGCCTGTCCAGCATCAGGCTGCAATAACCCTCAATAAGTGGTGATTCCGTGGTACCGGAACCAAGGCTACAACTTCACGATCACGTCCTCCACCGCCTACGACCAGAAGTGGATTCACGGCAGAAATATTTATGAAAATATCAGCCGCATCGTGGACAGCATCTTCTCGAACTACCTGTCACGACCGGGTGTGCGCCAGCCGATTTTTACCTCTTACTGTGATGGAAACCGTGTGACCTGCTATGGTCTCTCCCAGTGGGGCAGCAAATATCTGGGCGATCAGGGCTACACACCGATAGAAATCATCCGTTATTATTATGGAAATGACATGTATATCAACTCCACCTCCTATATTTCCGGTGTGCCCTCCTCATGGCCGGGCTATGACCTGACCGTAGGCTCATCCGGGCAGAAAGTACTTCAGATGCAGCAGCAGTTGAACCGTATCGCTCAGAATTATCCGGCGATTCCGCGCATCGCAGAAGATGGCATCTTCGGCCCTGCGACCGCCAATGCCGTGCGCACCTTCCAGCGCGTGTTCGGACTGGCGCCGACTGGCATTGTAGACTATCCTACATGGTACAAAATCTCTGAAGTCTTTGTTGGCGTGACACGCATCTCCGAGCCGGGATGAACCGCCTGTTTCATCCGCAGGGCTTTTGCGCTGCTGCCCTGCGGATATTCTCCGCTTTATTTGTACTGTCTAAATATTGCTTCATAAAAGGTTCCAAACTTGCGCTCAGAAGCTGGCTCCGGCAGTATCTTTTGTTCCTTCTCCGCTTCCTGATGCCCTAAACAATAGTTCTGCTGCTCTTTTTCAATCTTATCATGAATATCATTGAGTTCCAGAAATGCCCTTATAAGCATGTAATTATACGTTTCTATATCGTTCTTTTCCAGCTCATGACTTAAAATCTCATCAACCAGTTCCTCACACTTTGCCTGCCACCCGTCTTTTGTATACTTCTCCTTTATTTTTTGGGGTATAAACGGTTCTTTCTGAGCAATTTTCATTACGCTTATACATAAAGAATATGTGTTTGCAGTCCCTGACGCCTCATTTTCCAATTTCCTGATTTCTTGGGCTGCTGTCATGCTTCGGCTCCATTTATGATTCCATTCTGCTACCGATAGGTGCATTTTGCTGCCAAGCTCTTTCCACACCCTGCCTTTTTGCTTCTCCTGTTTTACCCAGATCTGATTCACAAAATAAAAATCGCGGAAACAATCAACAAAATACTCCTCCACCCTCCTGTCTATGACCGCCGCATACTCCAGCCGCCCGCGCATCTCCTCAAGCCACCTGAAAGGCTTGTCCGGTTCTTCCTGCGCAACCGAATATTCGCAGCATTTCTGAACCATTTTTGCCACCTGTTCTAATTCCCTTTGCTGCTTTTTGGTCAAAATACCAGTATACTGCTCCCTTAGCTCCTCCTGCTGGTGCAGTGCTGCTTCGATAATATTCAGGCTTCTAAGCTGTACCAGCAAGTCGTGAAGCTGGCAGAGCTCCTCTTTTTGTTTACGCACGGCGGCTTCTCTCATCTCTAATATATTCTGGTGCAGGGGCAAAAGTTCAAAAAGCTTGTATTTTAATGAAGTAATCATATCTTCTGTGATTCTGTCTCTCTGTTTACAGCTTGTTGCACGTTGCTCAAAAAAATCAAACAAATGATTAAGTTCCTGCGGCGCATTGCAGCCCCCAAATATGTAATTTCCTCTTTTGTTGGTATCGCTTGACGTATCTGTCCTGTACCATGCCTTCTCTTCTTCCCTAAAATGAAGTTGCTCTAAAATACGCTTGAACTCTCTGGCAACATTGACCGTCCCCGTCTCCGTCTTTAATTCCTCTTCAACCTCAACTGTCGTCCAGACATAATTATTCAGTTTGTCTTTCATCTCTCTTCCTCCATATAATACAGCCTCTCCACTTCCTCAATCTCCGCGCGCGCACTTGTTGCCTCCACAAGCTCCGTGCACAGGCGGTCATACGCCTCGACGGGTGCGATGACTGTCATCTCCACGTCCGCCGCATAGACACTGTCCTCTGCCGCAATATTTCTGCTGGCAAGGATATGCTGGATTTTTCCAACTGCATTGTAATCCGCCCGAATCTTAAACCTGACGCCAAAATGCTGCCTTGCCGTCTCACACTTTTCGAGCGCCTCTTTCAATACACCCGAATACGCCCGCACCAGACCACCAGTTCCCAGCAGCGTCCCGCCAAAATACCGCGTGACGACTGCCGCAACATTGCGAATGCCGCTTCCGAGCAGCACCTCCAGCATAGGGCGCCCCGCAGTCCCGCTTGGCTCCCCGTCATCGCTGCTTCTGGTGAGCTGCGCCTTGCTGCCAAGCACATACGCAGAACAATTGTGTCTGGCATCATAATACTTCTTTTTCATTTCCTCTATGAAAGCTGCTGCCTCCTCCTCGCTCTCCACCGGGCGCACTGTCGCGATAAAGCGTGATTTCTTCTCCACCAGCTCCGCTTCCCCGCCTTTTGTGAGCAGCACAAAATCCTCATATTCCTGACCGTTTCTGTCTTTTTCCATCCTAAACCTCCGTCACCATTCTCTTATTTTTCCTCATTATATCATAAACAGGAACTGTATAAAATCTAAAATATCTGTCAAGACTGTTAAAAAATCCTTTATTTACCGATAGTAATTTGTTATAATGAGTAGAATGAATTTTTACATAATGTATTTAGTAACTGTTTTACGGAGGTGATTTTATGAATTACGGGAAAAGAGGAGTCTCTAAAATCCAAAAGTCCCTGACTTCAAAAACCATAAAATTCAAAAAGTTGTTCTTTGTCACTGCATTGAAGGTCATGCTGACTGCCACCTTGTCCATCATGATTGTCGGTGCCTGTTTTGGAATCGGCGCCTTCAAGGGCATTTTAAGCTCTGTGCCCGATATTGATCCGGCATCTGTCCTGCCGCAAGGCTTTGCGACTGTCGTCTACGACGCCAAGGGCAATGAGCTGACAAAGCTGGTGGCTGCCAATTCCAACCGCAGCTATGAGAAGATGGACAGGATTCCCAAGCACCTTGCCGACGCCTTTGTCGCCGTTGAGGACGAACGTTTTTACGACCACAACGGCATTGATATCCGCGGCATCCTGCGCGCCGCATTCGAAGCGGTGCAGAATTTTGAGCTCACACAGGGCGCATCTACCATCACACAGCAGATCATCAAAAACAATGTTTTTGACGACTGGGTGAACGAGGAAACCATGCAGAAAATCAAGCGTAAGATTCAAGAGCAGTATCTTGCGGTCGAGCTTGAGAAAAAAATGTCTAAAGAGCAGATACTGGAAATCTATATGAGCACGATCAATCTGGGACAAAATACGCTGGGCGTAAAAGCTGCTGCGCTGCGTTATTTTAACAAGCAGCCTTACCAGCTAACCCTCTCTGAAAGCGCCGTCATCGTTGCCACCACGTCAAATCCGTCCAAGTACAATCCTATATCCCACCCTGAAAAAAATGAGGAAAGGCGTCAGATTGTTCTGGATAAAATGAAAAAACAGGGATATATCTCACAGGCTGAATACGATGAGGCGATGGCAGATGACGTGTACAGCCGTATTCTGGCGGTCAATGAAGAAATCGTGGACAGCAATTCCGTCTATACATATTTTGTAGACGAAGTTACCAGACAGGTGTTAGCTGATTTGAGCGAAATCAAGGGCTTCAATGAAACGCAGGCACACTGGCTGCTGTTCAGCGGCGGTCTGAGCATCTACACGACGCTTGACCCGGATATTCAGGCAATCTGCGATGAGATTTACGCAGATGAGTCAAATTATCCCGAAACGGTGAAATGGTATCTGAATTATGTGCTCACAATCAAGAAAGCAAACGGTGAAAAAGAAAATCACAGCACTGAAATGTTCAAGGCTTACTATAAGCAGCAGAATGCTTCCTTTAATCTGATTTATGACACGAAGGAAGATGCCTATGCGGCTATCGAAGCATACAAGGACGCGATGATGTCCGAGGGGGACCAAGTGGACGGGGAACGCATCTCGCTGACTCCGCAGCCGCAAGTTTCCATTACGGTTGAAGAGCAGTCCACGGGCTATGTCGTGGCGATGATTGGCGGGCGCGGTGTAAAGGAAGCAAGTCGTACATTGAACAGGGCTTCCAACACCACCAGACAGCCCGGCTCCACCTTCAAGGTGGTGTCCACTTACGCCCCGGCACTTGACAGCGCCGGTCTGACACTTGCCGATGTCCAGAACGACGCCCCCTTCAACTACGCGGGCGGGCGCCCTGTCAAGAACTGGTGGGGAAGCAACTACAGAGGGCTTCTAAGTCTCCGATATGGTATTGCACAGTCGGCAAATATTGTCGCTGTCAAAACCCTTACCCAGATTTCACCCCAGCTTGGCTTTGACTATCTGCAAAACTTTGGCTTCTCGACAATGGTTGAAAAGCGTGTTGAGAAAGACGGTTCTGTGGTGTCTGATATCGGCCAGCCGCTTGCGCTTGGCGGTATTACAGACGGTGTTACGAATTTAGAGCTCAATGCCGCCTACGCGGCGATTGCCAATCAGGGAACCTATATCAAACCTAAGCTGTACACAAAGATTGTGGACCATGACGGCAACGTACTGATTGATAACACAGCGCCAGAGTCCACTCAGGTAATCAAGGAGTCAACGGCATGGCTGCTCACAAGCGCTATGGTGGACGTTGTCACCTCGGGAACCGGCGGATCTGTGAATTTTGGCAACATGGCAATCGCAGGCAAGACAGGCACCACCTCCGACTACAAAGACGTGTGGTTCTCAGGCTATACGCCCTATTACACCGCGACTACATGGACGGGTTACGACAACAATGTCAGCATGAAAACCTCTGCCGAGAAGAATTTGTCAAAAACGATGTGGAAAAAGGTCATGTCAAGGATTCACGAAAACCTTGAATACAAATCCTTCCCTATGGCAAACGGCATCGTGACAGCCTCCGTCTGCTCTAAGTCCGGGCGGCTTCCCATCGCGGGCGTCTGTAATGGCACTGTCAAGACGGAATATTTTGCCGAGGGAACAGTTCCCACAGAATACTGTGATGCGCACTATTTCTCAAATATATGCCTGTATTCAAACCTCACTGCCGCCGAGGAGTGCCCGTTCAAGCAGGCCTCCGTCATAGAGCAGGTACCAACGCGGCTTCAAGATAACAATCTTGCCTCCGCACTCAACACGACGCCGGAGACACCCGAAGCACAGAACACGCAGATGTGCCCGCACAACAGCTTTTTCTTCGCAGCGCCCAACGCGCAGGAGGTGCTTCAGCAGCAAATACTTGAAATGCAGCAGCGGGCTGCGGCAGCCGCCGCGCCGCCGCCTGCCGAACCGGTCTCAGACACTGACTGATGCAGCTTATTTCCTCTGCACGGGTTTGTGCAATCGAGCAGGGGAAAGATAATCTTTCCCCTGCTCGCGCGCCGGACGCAGGCAAAAAATAGAAGCGTTACGAGAATGAATCTCCTTGTAACGCTTCTATTTTTTATTCCCTACATAATCTGTAACAATAAGCTCTTATTCGATCTTAATATAAATATATCCAGCCGTACCATTTGATCCACATATAAGATATTGCTGACTTTGACTAGAGGCACGATATTGCGGATCCCATACAGGATCTGAACTATTCTGATCCCAATGATAAATATCATAAGTATCAATCTTAAAACTTATTCTGTATGTTCCTTTTGCGTCACCTTTAATATTTTTGATTAACGGACGTAACTTTCTATCCTCAATCGCTTCACAAATGCTTGTCGCACCAATCTCTACCCAAGTATTATTTTCAAGCTTTTGTACACGAGCCAGCATATTTCCTTGGAAATGCGCACTTTCAATAGCATACCCTGTCAGATCTACTTCAAACCAGTCACCATTCTTTAGTGCTAGTGGATGTTCAAATGTACCATATGTTTTGTAGCAGTCTAGGTATTGAACACCGTTATTAGCGATATTTACTTTTACAAATTCTTCATATCCAGTTGGTGCTTTTGTTCCGGTCCCCGGTTTGAAAGCAATGCTTGCCCGTCCAATATTAAAGGTCTGAGCATATTCCTTTTTCGGTGTGGGTGTCTTGTTTGAATCCCAGCCCTTTTTATATCCTTCAAACCCTGTGCCATTTGCTAAAACGGTCTCATCAAACGGCCAATACATCGTCTTGTTATCCTTACTTATACATAAGAGTGCGAGTTCTACCTGGTATCGTTTATCCGGCAGAAGGGTTCTCGTTTCCTCTGCATTCAGCTTTTTGTCCATCCGGCTATCCTGCTTGCATTTGCGGTACTTCGTCCATTCTCCAAATGTCATCTCTTTGCCTTCAATGCTGGTAATTTCTCTCACACGCCAGAACCAGTGACAGTCATTCTGATAAGCAAGATTCATATCCCGCTCATAATTCTGATTCTGGGTATTGGGATTATCTGGATCTTCCGCTGAGTAATCATTGCTGAAGAAATAATCCTGCCCACGTTTCACACCACTCAGAAAATTGATTTCATCATCTTCATAAGGATCATCTGGATCAACAATCGCATTATCAATTGCGATAAAATCATACACCACCCCTTCAGGATACTGCTCCTTATACTTATCAATATCTCTGATATAATTCAGTCCCGAACGGTTATACTGCGCACCTTTGTCTTCAACCCTGCCCATCGCGTGCAGCGAGGTCGCCCGAAGCTGAGCCCCCTTGGGCAATGGCTTCTTGAGCGTAAAAGTAATCATCTGCGTGCCGGCTTTTGTCCCTTCCTTCACCGTATCATAGCTTACATTGGAGAAATATTCTGGATACTCACCAATCTCCTTTTCTGCGGCTTTGCCGTTTTTATCCTTATAGTACAATGTCCACCGCAGTTCGAACGGGCTCTTATAATTGTCCCCTTTATCCCAGATAGGATCAAAGTTATTCGTTTTCTGCTGCTGTCCGAAATAATCTGTTCCCTCAATGCCTGACGCTCTTGCATGAAGGGTAATCGTCTCGCCTGCTTTATTCGAAATGCTATTCTCCTCTATGTCTACCTCTGTTACACGGCGCACCTGCAAGTACACGGTTTTCGTATCAATCCTGTCAGAAACTGTCATATTGGTACTGTCATACGCCTCGATTGTCATTTTGATGCGGCCGTCTTTTTCGCCCAGACCATCATCAAACCGGCTTCCCTCCTCAGTCCGCGAAATCTTCATCTTGATATTCCACACAGAGGGCAGTGTCTCCGTCATTGAGACAAACTTCCATTCTCTAGTGCCTTCTCTGCGCTCTACATCAGCCGCTGGAAGAATAATCGTATTATTCGGGTCTGTACCGCCCTCCAGCGTCACCTTGATTCTTGCGACTGTCGCGCCATTCACCACGTACACTGGTATGAGCATAGCATTTTCATCTGTCTCACCTTGATAGGGCTCTACGATAATAGTATCCTTCGCCACCTTGATTGCATCTTGTTTTTTCAAGGTATACGTGCCTTGGATAAATGTCGTGTCATTTTCTGTATAAATATAGCCAAACTTGTTTCTTCCTGTCGCTCCGTCCATATTGGGATGCAGCGCCCTCGCTGTGAGCACAAATTCACAGTCATTGCCCCATGCCTTGTTTAATATAATATTTACTGCCGGTGATTGTCCATTGACGACAAAGCTATGTATATAAAAATAATCATTGTTATATTTGCTTTTCCATGCGAAGCCCGAAGCATCTGTCTGCCCCAGATCCTTTGTGACCAGCTCTTGTCCTCTGGTTCCAGATACGGTCTGCCCTGCCCGTCTCATTTCCCACTCGAACATAACGGCATACGGCGTGTACTCATCATACTGCGCCTGTGTCTCTGCATTGATACAATCCGCAGAATCTGCAAAATTTAATTTGGTGCCTTTTATTCTTGTCTTTAACTGTAATTCTGCGCCTTTTCCAAATTTTCCATTTGGCGTATTTGAATAGCCGCAGTCAATTTTGAGGTTTCCTTTATTCACATCTCCTGTCAGCTCAACAGGCGTTACCCTTCTGACATAAATCTCTACTGTCAACTGCGTTGCCGTGCTGCCCTGAGAATGAATATCTAAGGTAATCACACCCTTACTGTCACCTTTTGCTTCTCTTGCCAGTTGTATTTTTAGCTTATTGCCATCTTCAAATGTCGGTATGATTCCCGCTTCATCTGGCGTCTTAATCTCACTTCCCACAGATATTGTACACGCTGGATTTGCCACACGCACACCGTTTAATGTATATGTCTGCCCGGGTATCATCAAAATTTTGGTACTCTTTAATTTTGCGACTGTAATATCTTTCTCCGCATAACAGCTTGTGTCTCCATAGGCGCTTGACGCCTTATTGACCCCGCTTGGGTGTTTTGCCGTCGCCCTCACCACAAGTTTTGTATTGGCGTCAAAACTATCCGTCAGCTTGACTTTCAGATAGGGACGTTTTGACTTTTTTTCCGCCTCGCGGTTCTCATATTCAGGATACTTATCATCAATATATATGTACTTTGCAATCTCAGGACTGTAAGAAAATTTACTTTTTCCTGTTCCGTCGTCCTCATCTAATATGGTAAAGCTGCCAATCTCTGTATCAAAATTCCCCGGCGTACTGCCGCATACAAGCACTTTGCCACTCCATTCCACGGCATACGGGTTCTTATAATTCTCCTCATTCGAACCGCCTGCAACCTTTGCGGCATTTGTGCACGCCACATTCGCATAAAATGTATACTCACTGCTGTCTGCACCGCGTTTTTTGTCCAATGTGATTTCGCTAACACTGCGAATCTGAATTTGAATCACTTTCGTGCAAAGCTCTGCACCGCCGTCCTTCACGCTAAGTTTTACCATCGCATCTGCATTTCTGGCAGCGTTGTCTACTGTTACTACAATGTGGTCTGCCGCTTCAGAAACCGATATTCCTGCACTTACTTCTGAGACCTCAAACGGTTTATCAGAACCCCTGACATCTACGCTGACAGAATACGACTCACCCGGCACTAAAATCAGACTGCTGTCCGAAACATAGATTGATGCGCTGGGCGGCAGAGCGCTTGTTGACACATTGATTTCCTCATTTCTTGCATTCATGGTATACCGGACAGGATAGTTCTTATCATTCTTGGATACTGTCATGTCCAAAATCACAGTGTGCGCTTTCTCAAACTCACTCACGTCCGCCGCAAATGCCGCAATATTTCCTGCCAAAATCTGTGCACCGCTTGTTGTCTGGCTTCCATCCTCCGCTGTCACAGTCTCCCGATATTTCAAGTCTGTCCCGTCAAGAGAGACTGCATGTTCTACATTGCCCTTAATCATTTTCAGTATTCCGCTCTCAAACTTCACTTCTATGGCGTTCTGGATAATGCCGCCAATTCTGTTTGCCGCAAACTGGGCTTCCTGCTGAATCTCGGATTCCGTGCTTCCCTTCTGGTAGCTTCTCGCACTGAACACGAGCACACCGCCGACCGTGGCAACAATCACGGAAAAGATTGCAACTGCACAGATCACCTCGACGAGCGACAGCCCTTTATCTCCTAATTTTTTATTCATATTTTTTCCTTTCATACAACATAAAACAGTTATTTGCCAACTGATATCCTGCCTGTGATTGGAACAATCTCAATCGTCCGTCTGGTGCTGCCCTTGGAGACTGTAAACTTGGGTGACGCAGTTTTTGCCTCCGCCCCATTCAATGTTTTCAGCGCACCGCTTGCCCTGTCAAACACAAACGCCACGCCCACGGTGCCAAGCTCGCTCTCCGAAGAACCATCATCAAATTTTACTGATACACTTTTGTTCCCAACCTTTGCCGATGTCGTCGTGGCAGTATCGCCAGTATCTGTGACAAGTTTCATTTCCGTGATAATATTTCCAGCCTCATCTTTTTTGACGATAATGGTCGTACTGTTCTTTCCCATCGCCATTGTCCTAGCCTGCTTTAGATTATAGGCAAGCTTCTGCGCGCATTCCTCTGCCGCCTTTCCGCTCGCCCAGTTGATACTGTACGACACACTGCCGATAAAGAGGCTTACTATCGCTATCACAACGATGATCTCCACAAGGGACATTCCCTTATTATCTGTTTTATGTTGCCACCGCAGCTCTCTCAATCACGCCTGCCCCCTTTCAGATGTTCCTTGTCCTATCAATATTTATGCCAGTTCATATACAGTATATAGTCTCCCATGTACAGCTTCTCCTTCTCCAGATCTTTCGGCACAGGTCCGTCACCGGGCGCGCCGCCTTCCTCACCGCCTGTCGTTGCAGCGCCCATAAAATATGCAGGCGGGTCAAGTGCGATATCTGTACAAATGTAGGAAGAATACCCGTTCTCCGAACACCGCACACGGACATTTTTTAGAATAAATCTTCCCGGTGTCTCTGGGTCCAATGCAACACACATCTTTTCATCATCTGGGGCAAGTTTGTCCTCTGGTATAAAATACTGCTGGAAGTTTGGTAAATCTTCCGCAAACTTTGTCACTGTTGTATAGACAGACTCCCCCGGTGCTGTCACATGTGTTGTAATCACATCTTTTCGAATATCTGTTCCATATTTTGTAGCGCCTGTCCACATGTAATACAAACAGTCAAAATAGATCGTATGAAAATCTTTATTCCGCTCGTCTCCGCTCTCCTTGAACACATAGTTTGGCATCACTTCCCTGTACGCATATTTGAAAGCCTCCGATACATCAGCAGCCAGCGCTCCTTTTAATTCGTCGAGCGCCATCTCTGCCCGATAGAATGTGTTTTTATTCTGATAGTCATTTGCCTTGATCTGATAATTTTTTCCTGAAATATAGATAATTGTGGTGGCAATCACAGAGAGAAAAATCGCCACAGCCACCACGGAGATCAACGCAGAACCACTGTTATTTAATTGAATATATTTCCATCGTTTCTGTTTCATTACCACACCTCTACTCAACAGCATCTGACTCATATTCCCGATACTTCTCATACATTGTGCCGCGCAGTTTTGTCAGCTCATGCCCTTCTGTATCTGTCACTTTCAAATCCAGCTCATAGGTCATTACCTTCTTTTTCTTGAATGCATCTGATCCTGTATAGTTCTCCACTATCTTAAAATCTGATGTCTGGATATGATTTTTCGCCGTTCCAGTCCTGCGCCCAAGATTTTCATCAAGATTGTGGAACAGGCGCATCTTTGTACCCTTAGCACGCACTACAGGCGCATACCCCTGCTCTTTGAGTGTCAGTTTGGTTTCTGACAAATCTGGATTCTTTTGCTTGATCAGATAACAGTCCAGCTCTAAATCTGTCTGATTGTCTATCTTTATCACATCTCTAAAATTCTCATCATATCCTGTCTCCCCTTTGTAGGCTGGAAAATAGTATATGATAAGGCGTTTGAGATCTTTCCCTCTATAAATATTCATTTCCGACATTCCATTAAGAATCATGTCGTCCTTCTCATCATGTGTTCCGTTCTTGGAATCATAGATCGGAATATCATGCATTGCAATATTCTCTATAATATCATACCCATCATGAGCTCCTGTGGTATCCATCAAATCCATGTAGTGCACAAAACTCTGAAACCACTTGTCCTCTGATTCTAGTACCCAGTCTCCGAGCTGTGGTTCTGACTCTGTTTCCGTTGGTGCCTCTGTCTCAATCGTACCGGAATTTTCATCATCCGGCTCGCTTGTCGGCGGCGGAGCGGAAGGCGTCTCATACGGCATATAGCATTCATGGTTCTGTAGCTGGTAGATGTACGCGGCAGAGAGCATCACAACGTACTCGTCTCCCTCCTTTCGGATTTTATACAGCATTTCACGTTTCGTTATTTTAATCTTGTCGTGATTCAACGTATCAACTGTATAGAGATTTCCATTTTCATCCCGCTTGCCGTCTCCTAAGATCATATCATTAATCGCCCCAGCCTTTGACAAAAAATTCGCCTTCACTTTCTCATATGTATCTGCATTGTAGGGGGTTTTATCCTCATAGGTTGCATCTTTGGCTTCTGACGCATTGTCAATCTCAAAGATTTCCTCTCCCTTGACGGACGGCGTCGCTTTGATCTCTATATTGTACTCTTTGTTGTCACTTTTGACCCTGTTGATCTGAAAGGTAATCGCCGAATCCTTTTTGGTGGCATCTTCATACGCAAAGCCGATATCTGTATCCTTGGCAATCTCAAGTCCAAGCATTTCTGCCCCGGCGATACCACTATGAAACACCTCATTTTCAAGGCTGTCAATCGAATACCCCTTGAAATTCTCCATGACACTCTCCGCAAGCGCTGTCACATTCTGGCGCCTGCGCGCCTTCTGATTATAAACCGCAGAGGTCGTGAGTGCATGAAGCACTGGCACCGTAACAATCGCAAAAATCGTCATGGCAACAATGACCTCAACCAATGACATGCCGCTGTTATTCAGCCTCTTCCCCGCCTTGGCGCGCTTCTTCCACATTCTCTTCACCCGCATTTTCTTCTCCATCTGTCTCCAAATCTTCACCCTCGCCCTCTGATTCATAGCTGCTTGCAGCAACTTTATCTGATCTGAACAAATCATCTGTACCGCTGATATACTGTGCAATATCCGGCACTACATATTCTTTGTCTGTTCCTTTCGCACTGTAAAAAGAAAGCGTAATATTACCGTCCAGCGTACCATCTGATTCATTTTTGGAATACAAGATTTCCTTCACGCCAATCCGGTTCGCCGAATCATAAATCTGCGCAATACATCCTTTGAGATTATCATAATTGGTTGAATTGAGATACGTTCCCCTTTTTTCTACAAACACCAGTTCATCAACAATCCCTTCAATCTCTGCTGCCAATATCTCCTCTTTGGGAATATAATACAAAATCTCGCTCTCCTCCATGCTTACGCTCTCATAGGATATCGCATTTTTCTCCTGCATCTGAACCGAAAGCATGATAATATCTTCCTCTCTGGCATCTGCTGGATATGCTGCCATAATCTCACTAATTGCGGTCTTAAAATCAGCAATCTCTGTCTCATATTTTTCCATATTATTGTAATACTCTTCTAGTTCTGTGAGCGTATTCTTTAATTCCGCATTCGATGCCTCAAGCTCCTCTGTCTTTTCCTGATAATCCAAAAACACAAATACATATACCATAACTAACACCATTGTGCCAGCCAGCGTGATACCTAGAAAGGTATTTTGGTTTAAATAATTTTTAAGCTTTTTCGTATTTGAGCCTTTTATTTTCTTTTCCTTTATTTTTTTCTCTTTCATGCGCTCTCTCCCCCTCCCTACTCAGCGCTCTCTGCTTCTGCGGCGCTTGAAGCCGCTGGAACAGCGGTGGCAGGATCTGTATGTTCTATAATGGTATAGACACAATTGATACTAAAATAAATGGTAGCACTTCCGTCCTCTTCAAGAATGCTCCCTCCATCTTCATTTTTTTCCTCCGTAATACTGTCCACCGTAACGGACGACAGGGACTCAAATTCACGGAACATTTTAATAACACCCGCTGCCGTTTCTTTATCTGCCACCCGCATCGTGATCACACACTGCTCATCATCTGATGAGAACTCTGTTACCTCCACATCGCTTGGCAGCTTCTCCTCCAGTTCACCCAGAAATTCAAGCACACCATCATTGCTGTGCTCTGTCAGTGCATGTCCATAACGCACCTTATCCAGCAGCAGCTTCATGCCAAGATACTGATCGTGGACAATCCGCGCAGGTTCTAACTGCTGTTGTCTTTTCTGGAGCTCCTTCTGCTCTAAAACTGCTGTATTATACGGTATTAGTGACATCGAAAGCAATGCCGCAGCCGCCACAATAAAGAACACTATTATCAAAATCGAAGCCGACACATAGTTTGTCTCATGCCGCTCTTTCTCCTTCTCCGCATCAAAACCGACACTCTTGATTCCCGCGCCAATCGCAGACGCATAGAGATTAGCCGCCGCATCATCAGCCTTTTTGCCAAAGGTCACTCCGCGTACATTCTCAAGCACACGGCAGGGCAGCTGTGTCTGCTCTGTCAGCATGTCAAGCACCCTTGACTCCTTAGAGCCTTCACCCATAAGATAAATCTGTTCGATTCTGCTCTCTTCATTATTGGATATATAAAAATCCATCACGCGCATGACCGTGCCCACAAGCACTCTCAGCGCCTCCTCAGGGTCAACCGGCTCGTCAGGCTGGTGTCCGATATTGTAGTTTACTGTGCGCTGCATCAGCAGAATCCCCTGCTTCATAATCGTGACAAGAGCATTCTCCGCCTCGACCTTAATCGCCATAATTGCCTCTGCGCCGGCATTCTGCTTGGTCGCCTGATACACACTGTTGCCCGCATAGTCGATATCAGCAATATTGAGTCCAGCCTCCTCTGCAAACTTTTCATAGCCTTCAAGCAGCGATTTCTCTGCTGCAATGACTAGAACCTTATGTTTTCCCACATTTTCCCCTTCTCGAAACGTCGAGATATGCATGTGGGAAATCTTGTAATCGCTCAGCTCAATCGGGAAATATTCGGTAACATTTGATTCGATAATTGCATTGATCTGATGTTCTTTCACACCGGGAAGCACGATTTCACGCGAGATAATCTTACCAGAAAAGATTGTGAAAAGAACGCGCTTCGTTCTGATTTTATTTGCTTTTAATGCGCTTCTGACCGCCTCCCTGAGCTGCTCTCTTTTCGCGGGCTCGAGATAACCGTCCCTGACAGCACCCTCGGGCGTTGGCACTTCCACACACTTGTATACCTTTGGTTTCTTCGCCTGATAGTCCATTTCCACGATTCTGGTCGCAGAACAGCCAATCTCAATACTCAGCATTTTCGCCATTTGTTCATCTTCCTCTCTCTCTACGTATTGGGTGAAGTTAATTTATCTATAAAACGATAAATACCAGTCAAGCATCTGTGTCCCCCACAAGGCACAGATATAGATGCCGATGGACAGATAAGGTCCCATCGCAAGAACGCGGTCTGCTTTTGTGATTCTCATGCGCAGTACATGAAGCACAGACCCTATGATGCAGCCCACGAGAAACGCCAGTATCGTGCATTGCCATCCCAGCAGCAACCCGACCGCCGCCATCAGTTTAATATCACCGCCGCCGATTCCCCTGCCCTTTGTTATGATATAAAGCAGATAGAGCGGTGCGCTTATCACAAAAAAGCCGATCGCATACTCCTTCCAATTTGACAAATCAGTCAGTACACGTACCAGCCCTAATCCTGCTATAAATACATTAAACCCTACTGGAATCTCAAAAGTCCTAAAATCAATTACACTCAGTGCCAGCAATGCACTCGCCATCAGACAGTACAACAGTGTCTCAACACAAAAACCAAACCGCCAGTATACAATCAGGTACAGTATACCATTAAGTGCCTCAACCACAGGATATTGTACAGAAATCTTAGCCTTACATCTGCGGCATTTTCCGCCTAATGCCAGCCAGCTAAAAAGCGGAATCAAGTCATACCATTTCAATTGATACCCGCAGCTCATACAGTGGCTTCTCGTTGTCACAATATTCTCTTTTCTGGGCAGACGGCAGATACATACGTTCAAAAAACTGCCGATAATCAGCCCATAGAGCGCCAGTATGACTGCAAATATGATTGTGTAAAACATACGCTGCTTCTTCTCCATTCTAACTTCTATCTGATTCGTAGACATTATAAATTTTACACCTGTACAGGGTAATTTGCAAGAACTTCACCTTTATTTTGTTCTTATTTTATAATCGTTCCACTTGGGGCTTCCTATTATAAATAACAAGCTATGCGAAACTGCTTCGCAGCAGTTTGGCACATCTTGGCATCTTTTACATGGCTTGTATACCATAATCAAAATAACATGCACTATGCAGGCTTTTCTTCCTTAACAGCCTGTGACATTCTGTTCCCAGCATTGTCCTGAAAATAAATAAAGCCGTCTTGCAGTTCCAAACATATATTCGTTAAAATGTAAAAAATCGCACTTTTTTTCTTATTTTTCTACTGGTAAAATATTCTTATGCTTTGTGAAATGAACCGTTTGTTGATCAACTCTTTAGATACACATGTTATCTATTTATCGTTCCTACAGGGCAGTCCCGAAAAAAGTATTTTTACAAACCTCTCATTCATCAATTGGAATGGGGGTTATCCCCATTCCTGCTCTATCCTTCTCCAATACCATGCGGGAACCAAAGATAATCTCTATTGGAACTGTTGCCAAATAAAATGTCATAACCAATCACATTTATATGCCGAACCATCTTCATTTGTTCGTCATTATAGGTCATAATCTGCTGCCCTTGTGCATCTTCAACAAATCTCCTTACATCAGCCCGAAACATTTCTTTTTCACTGCGTAGGATTTGCGTCATATCAGTCTCTGGCAAACCCGAATATTCTAGTACGATTTGCGACAAATAATTTATATTTTCACCTGAAAACAATATCTTTTCCTTATTAAAATTACTCCACATTAATACTGGGACAGAATACTGGCGCTTTTGCGTTTCAAATCCGCTTCCACTTAATCCCATTGCTTTCAAGACCTCTCCCCCAAAAAACGGAATATGATCTCCATACATTACAATAACAACTGGATTTTTCTGTTGTTCAAAATAGTCCACCAACTGCCCAAATGCCTGATTGGCAAGATAAATACCATTTATAGTATTTACAAAATCGCTGTAATCCTCATCTGACAAATCTGCATTCTCAATTGTTACCTCAATCGGATAAGAATAATCCTCCACGGTATCCATTTTATAGCTCAAAGACCTGTTATGATTTGCAATAGATACCGCAAAAATAAATTTCTTTTTATCCATGCTGGTACTATCCTCCTCATATTCCTTAATAATCTGGCGGACAAGGCTCTCATCAGAAATATATCTCGTATAGATCTCTGTGTAATCCATCCTATCTTCAAATATTACCTTATCGAAGCCCATTTGTGAATATATTTTGTCCCTGCTGTAAAAATAACTATAATATGGATGGATTGCCGTCGTATCATAATCCAGCGCATGAAAATAATCCACAAGTGATGGTACTTTATGGTCCCGTATCTGCGCATAAATACCGACATCTGACAGCAAATACTTGGTATTCATTCCTGTCAAAAACTCTGTCTCCGAACTAATTGTCCCGCCGCCAAATATATTCGACGAAAGATTTCCAGACGAACACTGTTTGGCAAGTATATGATAAGGTTCCATCGGATCTGTTGAAAATGATATCCCACTACTAACAATATTGTCGGTATTCCACCATGATTCATTCATAATGACAATCACCGCAGGCTTCTGTTCCCTAACAGCCTGTGCCATTCTGTTCCCAGCCTTGTCCCGAAAATATGTATAGCTGTCCTCTATATCACTTGTTATAATATCAATATTTCTCTCGTTTTTTAGAAAATTATAGAGCACGAATCTGTCATATCCCTCATTTGTAATCTGATTCTCCGCCACTGTCATTTTATTTTGGGTAGAATGTATAAAAAAATATCCATAGACAAACATCACAACAATGCAGATACCACTCATTAATATGTTTATACTCTTTGGAATTTGTAGCACTGCTTTTGTGCTTTTCACAGGCAAAGTAAACTTTCGACAAAGAATGTCTGCCAAAATACCACATATGCAAAACAATACTACAACAATAATTACTCGAATTTGTATAGAGGAAAATTGGAAATCTAAAAGACCGAATGCCATTTCTGCTGCTTCTGTCAGCTTCAAATCATCAAGCCGAATCAGTTCATTGCGCGCTGCAAACTTGATACTGCCAGCATATGCAAGAAGCATCATTGGCATACTTGTGAGCAAAATTGATACCCCAATTCTGCCTGTAATACATAAGATTGCGATTACTGACAAGGAAATTATAATAATTTCAAAGATATAGAAACGGTTATCTATGTAGTTAAAATAAAATTCTGTGAATGTTATTTCTGGTTCTAATAAGTAAAAGTCGGTTAGATAGGGTATTAGAAATACATATAGCAATACTAATAAATCCATAAAAACATGAATGATTAAATTTAGGTGCTTAACTTGATTTTTCACAATAATCTCCCATAATTTCATAACAAAGTATCCATTTATAAAGGTAATGTAAAAAATTTTATGTCTTTGGAAAAAAATACCTCTTTTTTGGTAAGAATTAGTATATGACAATTCTTATCGAAAAGGAGTATTTTTATGCCAGTAGCAAAGGAACAAATTCGACAGATTATTGCAGATAACAACCTTAACAGCGTAGCCGATGTCTACACCCTGCTCAGGGACAGTTTCAAAGACATACTTCAGGAACTTATGGAAGCAGAACTGGACGCATCACTTGGTTATCCAAAAAATCACAAGGGTGATGTCAGGACATCCAACAAGCGTAATGGTCATTCTACAAAAACACTCAAGAGCCAGTATGGTGAATTTCAGATTGATGTCCCAAGAGACCGCGAGGGGGAATTTGAGCCAAAGCTTATCCCTAAATATAAGAAGGATATATCCGGCATTGAGGAAAAAGTAATCTCTCTTTACGCAAGGGGCATGAGCACAAGGGACATCCATGACCAGATCCAAGAGCTTTACGGCATGGAACTGTCCGCTGAAATGGTCAGCAAAATCACGGACAGGATTCTTCCAGAGGTCAGGGAATGGCAGTCGCGCCCGTTAAATCTGGTCTATCCGTTTGTGTTTATGGACTGCATTCATTACAAAGTAAGGGAAGATGGCCGAATCCTAAGCAGTGCTGCCTACATTGTACTTGGCATCACTGCGGAGGGTTATAAAGATATCCTGAGCATCACTGCAGGCGCCAATGAATCCAGTAAATTCTGGATGGGAATGTTAAATGACCTGAAAAACCGCGGTGTACAGGAGGTACTGTTCTTCTGCGTGGACGGACTTGCTGGATTTAAGGAAGCGATCAGCGCAGTCTATCCAGATGCACAGATCCAAAGATGTGTCATCCATATGATGCGCAATTCCTTCAAATATGTAAATTACAGTGACCTGAAGCAGTTTTCCTCTGATTTCAAATCTGTATACAATGCCCCCAGTGAGACAGCTGCCTTGTCAGAGCTTGAGAAGGTCCGGGAAAAATGGGGAAAGAAATATCCCTATGCGGTTAGCAGTTGGGAGAATAACTGGGAAGATGTCAGTTCCTTCTTCCAGTTTTCCGATGACATCCGGCGTATCATGTATACCACGAATATCATAGAAGGGTTAAACCGCCAATACCGAAAGGTAACAAAGACAAAGAGTGTATTTCCAAGTGACAGCGCACTGGAAAAGATGCTTTATCTTGCAAGTGGAAATGTAGTGAAAAAATGGACACAGCGTTACAGAAACTGGGACCGGGTATTGAACCAGCTGACTGTACTTTATGGGGAACGCCTCACCCAGTATCTGTAAACGCAAAAACCAGAACAGTCTGCCATATAGCATAAACTGTTCTGTCCATATGACATTAGCAGTATTTCCAGAAAAGCCCAGTCTTATTCAGGAGACAGGGTGTGGGCAGAATCCACAAAAATCTTTCTTACTGCTAATGTCTTGATTAGTGTGCAAAAAAATCAAAAAAGATGTATAAAAGCATACTTACTGGCAATACTATAATTAGAAAAGAAATTCGACAACATAAAAACATTCCTATGCGACAACATTTTTCTACATATCTAATTCCTATCAAGAAACATTTTTTGCTCATAGACACAAGATTTTTTACAGTCTCTTTATAAAAAATCCGAAAAGAAATTTTATCTTTTCGGATTTTTTGCTTAACTTGGATATACTGTTTATATTATTTGACAAACTGTCTTTATATTTAGTATTACTATTAAGAGGTATGTTTAGCTTCATACTCACGCCCTAATGCTGCCGCTATATCTTCATCTGATACTTTTACTCCATCTGCTGTAAAACTAATTGTAGCATCTTTTTTAAATGTCTTACTTGCCACCTTAATTACACTGCTATCAGTTTTAAGTCCAGCATCATTAAGTGCTTTTTCTACATCAGTATCTGCTTTTACAACACCATCTTCATCAATTTCAATCTTACCTTCTACTACACCATTTTCGGCCGAATAAATCTCAACAGCAGAAATGAGCTTATCTAATTGGTCCGCATCAGCAGATACCCTTGACTTCTCCACATACTTCAAATACTGCGGTGCCAGCACCCCAATCAATACTGCCATAATTGCAATAACAATAATTAACTCCACAAGGGAGAAACCTTTGTTATCAAGTTTCTTTTCATCTCTTACTTCTCTCAATTTGTTCATTGGACTCATTTTTCCTTC
>ERZ808037.854-NODE-854-length-24087-cov-3.496418_pt1 | contig 24087 bp, 19 predicted proteins | sample MGYA00380190_ERZ808037 | MGnify/ENA primary metagenome ERZ808037 (study PRJEB31490, sample SAMN06133399) | mouse gut metagenome | isolation source: J9 | host: mice | place: China: Chengdu | collected 2015-05 ... | reverse complement strand
TTCGGCTGAAGGAAGACGAGATGATAGAGAAGATGGCGGGAATTTTAGAATGAGTATGGAGCTGCCGGGGCGCCCCGGCAGCTCGATTTTTTACTGTCTCCGTCTGTCAATATACTCCGTCAGCAGTTTCACTGTGCCGTCGATGCCCAGCTTGCTGCTGTTTAGGGAAACGTCGTAATTGCGGCAGTCACCCCATTTTCCGACGCAGAAGCTGTTATGGTACCGTCTGCGGCTCGTATCCTTCTCACGGATTTTTTTGGCGGCATCGCTTTCCGTCAGGTGATACAGCCGCATGATCCGCTCGGTCCGCTTGTCCCGGTCGGCTAGAATAAATATGGACACCATGCAGTCATACTGTTTCAGAATCGTCTCGCTGCACCGTCCGACGATCACAAAGGATTCGCCGGAATCTGCCTTATCCCGCAGATAATCGAACTGGAGATACAGCATGTTTTCCTCCGGAGAGCTGCTGTAACCTCTCACGGTCCTTGAGGACAGCGGATTTTTGTGCTTTTCATCCAAGGTTCTCAGATGATCCATTTTCACGTTCTTTTTTTCGGCAATCTCATCGAGAAGATTGTGGTCAAGAAGCTGGATGCCATAATGATTTGCGAGTTTCTCCGCGATCTCGTGACCGCCGCTGCCGTATTCTCTTCCTACGGAAATGATTAATTGCTTTTCCATCCGTTCCACCTCCCTTTATAAGTACCGGAAATAAATCAAAAGCATTGACAGCAGGACAACAATGACTGTTGCCGGCATCATTTTCTTACAGTAAAGTCCCCATTTGATCACATAGCCTTCCCGCGACGCCGTCGCAACGCCCACAACGTTTGCCGATGCGCCTATGGGGGTGGCGCTTCCGCCGATATCCGTTCCCATCGCAAGTGTCCATGAGAGCATGGACAGATCGACGCCGTATGCGGCGGACAGGCTCTTGATGATCGGTATCATTGTGGTGGCAAAGGGAATGTTATCCACGAAAGCGCTGACAACCGCCGACAGCCATATGATGATCGCCACCATGACCATGACGTTGCCGCCGCTGATTTTGCCGATAAATCCAGCCATAATTTCGAGGATTCCCGTCTGTTCCAGCCCGCCGATTACGACAAATAGACCGATAAAGAACAGAAGCGTCTTATAGTCCACTTTTTTTAGTAATAGTATAGCATATTTCCAAGAGGTTAATAAGGTTGCGGCTGCGACAAGGCAGCCGATCGTGGAGACGGTAAGCCCTGTCTGCGCGTGGGTTACCAACAGGACGATCGCGGAGGCAAAGATCACACAGCTCACCGCAAAGCCTTTTTTATCCGTAATGGTGGATTCCGGGCTTGGCAGGCTGGAGTAGTCCACCGGCTTTGACGCGTCCGCCTTAAGCTCCCTGTGGAAAATCAGATAGAAGTAAACCAGCACCGCGATCAGGCATACGGCGGCGATCACGCCGGTATTCGTCACAAAGTCGGTGAAAGAATAGCCGAGTGAAGTGCCGATAATGATATTGGGCGGGTCTCCGCACATGGTGGCAGAGCCACCGAGATTTGCGCAGAAGATTTCGGATAATATCATGGGGATCGGATTAAATTTCAAGAGCTGCGAAAGTTCAATCGTCACGGCAGCCAAAAACAGGATGACGGTGATGCTGTCGATAAACATTGCAAGTATGGTTGATAAGATCATGAAAGTGATGAACAGTGGGATCACCCGGTAATTGACGAGCTTGGCGATGCGCATACAGAGCCACCTGAAAAAGCCGACACGCGCCATCCCCTCAACCATAACCATCATGCCGAAGATAAACAGGATCGTCTCCCAGTTGATGCCAGTGCTGCTCCCCGACGTTTCCCCCGACAGATACCAGAATTCTGCTGTAAAAATGCTTCTTACATTCAGTGTCTCAAGCACAGCCGTCATGCTGTGCATACCGAATCCAAAGACAAAAATGACCGTAAACAGTGCACAAACAAGCGAAACAACGTGTCTCTCCACGATTTCGGTCACAATAAAAAGAAACATTGCAATAAAAATGATTACTGCAACAACTTGTGCCAACATATATTTCCCTTCTTTCTAAAACTGTTATTAAGTTACGCACTTCTTTCGTAAAAACAGTTTTAGAGACGCTTTTTCCCGTCGGACTGATAGACGTATTCCGTGATCAGCTCATTCTGCGCCTGATAGAATAAATATGTTGCTGTATGGTTTTGGTGGGATTTTCCCCGTGATATGGAGTGAATGCCGGAGCATGACAAAGACAGGAACTCACTGACTTCCCTGTACTGCTGCTGATATCCCGCCCGCGCTTGCAGCTCTATGCTGTGTATGGCGGGCAGTTCTGTCGTGCCGATCGCGTCATGATAAATATCTGAGAAGACCGGGGCGAGGCTTTCGGATGTGTTTCCCGTCAGGTCATACGCAAATAAATCTTCTGTCGGGAATGCGTTTGTGTACATGCCCGCGAAGAACAGAGTTATGATTAAAAATATGCTGATTATTCTGCGTATTTTCCTGTCCGTCATCTTACGTCTCTTGCCTGTGCCGTGGTTTTGTCTCCGTCATAATTCTTGAAACCGACGGTATTATATCACATTTTTATATAGAGGGGAAGATTTATTTTATTTCCGTTTCATTTGACAGGCAATTGATGTAAAATGAAGCATAAGGGGAAGAAAGCAGACATGGGAGGAAACGCCGTGAATCATAGAGAAAAAGCCATCAGCTTACTTACGCCGCCCGGATATGCGCCGGACTATAAGGTGTTATCGGAAGCCGCCATTCACGATCTGGGATTGGACTATCTGTGTGAACAGATCACGGAAAAGAAGCAGGAGCAGACGCTGCTCTTATCCATTCTTTCCAGAATGACGGACAATCCCGAGGTGACAAAGTACCGGAGCGATGTTTTCGAGGATATCTACCGGAATGGGGCGATGCGGGATGAGATGCTGCGCATTCTGGATAAGATCAATTTTCTGCGCGATTACGGGAGCATCGGCAAGACTTTTGAGGAGGCGGCGAACGTGTGGGATCTCATGCACCGTCTCGATGAACTGAAGGATTATATCCAGTGTGTGGAAGCCATCTTCAAGAGTCTTTCGGAAAGCTCCGTGCGATCGGAGGGGCTGCTTCATTTGAAGGAATATGTTGACGGTCTGTACCATGATAACGGGTTTTCGGAGTTGAAGAAGGACATTGCCTCTCTGCGGGCGACGACCACGGAACTTCGGAGTGTCACGGTGGGCATCAATTTAAACGATCGGTTTGAGGCGGACGGAATCGGACTGATTTCCATCAATAGCAAGTATTTTACCAAATCCAATATCCTCAGCAATTTTTGTGAAAAAATTTCCATGAAGGATGCCATTAAACCGGATACGGAATGGCAGGAGGAGTATAAGTTCCATCCCTTTGCCGCAGAGACGTCAAAAATGCCGGACATCGCTCCGATTCGGGCAATCGCGCTGATTCCCGAGGGCGATAAGATGGAGGACGTGCCGCGGTATATGAACCGTGTCACCAACCAGATGCTCTCGGCAGTCGTGAAAAAGCTGAAAAGCGTGCTGGATCGGTATGTGTCCGTGACCATCACGGAGATTACGGACCTGATACCGGAATTTATCTACTATGTCCGTTTTGCGGAGTACATAGAGAAATTAAGTGGCAGCGGAATGCATTTTTGCAAGGGGACTTTGGCGGCGGAAGAAACGGGAGAGCGTTTGATGCGCGCGAAAGGCTTTTACAATATGAAGCTTGCGGCGGCGATGGTAGAGAAGCAGGAGACGATCGTTGCAAATGACTTGGACTTTGATCAAATGCATCTGGTGTATGTGCTGACAGGCGCGAACCGGGGCGGGAAGACGACGACCACACAGGCGGTAGGACTTCTGTTTGCGCTTGGGCAGGGAGGCATTTACGTGCCGGCGGACTCCTTTGCTTTCTGGCCGGTTGACTGCATCTATACCCACTTTCCGGCGGACGAGGACAAAACGATGGATCTGGGGCGTCTGGGGGAAGAGTGCAGGCGGTTTCGGCAGATTTATTCGGACAGCACAAAAAACAGCCTGCTGCTGCTCAACGAGACGTTCTCCACAACCTCTTTCGAGGAGGGGTATTTTATCGCGAAGGACGCGGTCAGGGCGATTCTGGAAAAGGGAATCCGAACCATCTACAACACACACATGCACAAGCTGGCATTTGATCTGGAAGAATTGAATCGATCCTATGATTCTGTGAAGGCAGTCTCCCTGATCGTAAAGGCGGACGGGGGCAACCGTTCATTTAAGATTGAGGCGGCGCCGCCGGAGGGCATGTCCTATGCGGGGGATATCGCGAAGAAGTACGGAGTGACGTATGAGATGTTGGTGGAACATCTGTCATCATAAAGCGCATGAAAAAACGGATAGGCTGTGCAAAGCCTATCCGCTCTTCTTTACTTTGACATTATGCAATCGAAACTTGGAATCCCTGCTGCGCTGCCTGTTCCTCCTGCGGTGTGCTTAAGCCGCTGACCTGAAAGTTCTTTTCCGCATTGCTATACGCGGCATTTTTTTCAGAGTCTTCATCCGCTGTTTTCATCGTATGGGCGGCATCGCCTAAGAAAGTGAACTGGAATGCCATTTCCTGTTGTCTTTGCTTCTGCATGTCTTTCAGCTCTGCCTGTTTGCCTTCTGTATCGGTACCGCGATAGTCGTCCTGCTTGATTTCACTCTTTAAAACGGCAATGCCGTCGTTGGTCTTGGACACAAGCGTTCCTATGTGGTTTGCAACCTGCATGGAAGAGTCTGCGGATACCATCGCCCGCATTTCCTTTTCAGTCGGTCTGAATTCTGCAGTCGGCTCCGTTTCTGTCTCGTCCTTTTCAGGCTCCGTTTCCTCGGCGGCAGCGGCTGCCGTGCTTGTTTCCTCAGCCGGTTTGTTTGGTACGGATGATGTACTGTCTTCCGTTTGATTGATAGCGCCCTTTAAGATAACGGTGCCGTCTTCGTTTTGTGTAATGATGGTTCCCGGTTGTGCAGCCTGCTGTTTTTCGGCGGGCAGTTTCTTTTCGTCCGCTGTGTCAGAGGATGCTTCGGTGGGTTCTACCTTGTCATCCGCCTTTTTCTCTTCTTCCGGTTTCCGGTCCTCCTGCAGCTCGGCTAATTTGATTTCTCTTTTATGTGAACGGAGAAGCTCATCCTGATGCTGTTTCAGCTTCGTGTCGAGACTGGATTTTTCGCGTTTCAGCTCTTTCCGCTCATTTTCCTTTTCGTTGACAGAAAGTTCATTTTCGGAAGACAGCTTCTGCATCTTTTGCTGTACGTCCGTGATTTCTTTTTGAATACTTTTACTTTTCTGATCCTTTAAATCCGCTGCAGAAAACTGCATAGCCGACATGCCGTTTGATGATGTGATGCCGCCGATTCCCATAAGTTCATCTCCTTCCCCCACTAAGGATGATGCATTTTCTTTTTGTAGCTATATTTATTTATATTTTACTATTGACTGCGGGTAAGATGCAAGACTTTTTTGCAGGATTACGCCCTTTTCTTCACAGCAGAAAAAGGGCATTCCACAGCATATCGGTTTATTTTGAAAAGGCAGTTTCCGAAACAGGTATTGAAAAGCAAAAATAGAGTCTGTAAAAGGAAAGGGAACGATAAAAAGGAGGCAGATGGAGATGGCAAATGATTATTTGAATTTTTCGAATCTGGATTCGGGCTACGATGTGTCCCCGCTTCTGGGCGGGACGACCAATGCCAGCGGGAGCCTGCTTTCGGACTATGCATCCATTAAAAACGGAAGTTACGGAAAGCTGATGAAAGCGTACTGTGCCAGAAAAGAAGCGGAAAAGAAAGCGTCGGTGTCGGGAGACAGCGCGCAGAAGCTGACACTGATGCGCTCGAACGCGGATGCTTTGAAAAAGTCCGCGGAGGCGCTGGGTGATTCCTCGCTCTGGGAAAAGAAGAAAGTCAGGAAAAAGGATGAAGAAACCGGGGAAAAGGTGGAGACGGAGGACTATGACTGGGATGCCATTACAAAGGCGGTGAAATCCTTTGTGGATGATTACAATGCCGTGGTGGAGCAGGCGGGAAACTTGGACACCCAAAAGGTGCTGCAACAGGCAGTCTGGATGACGGATACGACGGAAAAAACGCAAAATCTCCTCTCGAAAATCGGTTTAAATATCGGTAAAGGCAATAAGCTGGAACTGGACGAGGAAGCATTGAAAAAAGCGAACATCAACACGTTAAAATCAACGTTTTCAGGTCACGGATCCTTTGCGGACAAAGTGATTCAGAAGGCGGGAAGCATCAGCCGGGCGGCATCCGTCGCGGCAGCGCAAGCGAAAACGAAGACGACCTATACGCGAAACGGAAATTACTCGGACGCTCTGTCGAAGATGTTTTCCAGCACAGTCGATAAAAAAGTGGGGGATAAGACGACGGAAAAGGACAAAAATCTGGATACGATGAAACAGGCGATTGACAAGATGGAGGAGCGGGAGAAGGAGAAAGCGGAGAAGGACAAGGAAAAGAAGGAGAAGGACTGAGAGAATAGCAATCATTGGCAGAAGTATGCGTAGGTTTATGGATGGAAGGAGCCTTCCTTGTAGAAATACGAGGGGGCTCTTTCTGTGCGCATAAGCAGAAGTCAGAAAGCGTTAGAGGCAGGATGTGTGCTTGCACACAAGACTGACTATCACTGTACGGTCAATGCCGTGGACGGCAGTATTTTGGAGGCTTATCGGATAGAAGTGTCGCCGGATGGGGATGGCGGTTATTCCTTTGAGTCGGTTTATTATGAGCATTAGCATATACATAAAATAGGATTTGTGGTAATATAACTTGCATAAATTGGCGGAATGAATATGTGGAGGAAAAGACCATGGAATACATAAAAGCAACGGAAAGCGATACGGAAGAAATCTTGATGGTTGTGCAGGATACCATAAAAACCATTTATCCCCGGTATTACCCGCAGGAGGTGGTGACGTTTTTTGGTGAGCTTCATTGCAGAGAAAACATATCCAAGGATATCGCAGCCGGTTTTGTCGGTGTGCTGCGGGATGATGATGGGATTGTGGGAACGGGATGTTATAAAGACGACCATATTACAAGGGTGTATGTAAAACCGAAATATCAGGGAAAAGGATATGGAAGCTATATCATGCAGTGTCTGGAAAACGAAATCAGCGTGAAATACGACATGGCATATTTAGACGCGTCCCTGCCGGAAAGCCATTTTTATGAAAAAAGAGGTTATCAGACAATCCGGCATGAGAAATGGGATGTGGAAAACGGAAGGGTGCTTGTGTATGAAATCATGGCGAAACCTTTGCAGCATATCACGACCGATATTTGTTATGACGGCAGATTTTTTGTCCCGAGGGAAAACACCGAAAACGGCGAAGTGGACGGTAATACCGTATTTTCATATCACCAAAGAGATAATATGGTATGGGCGGATTATTCGGGTGGAGAAATTGTCAGAGGTCATTTAGTGGGAACGGCAAGTGAGAATGGGGAACTGGACTTTTATTATCAGCACATCAATGAACAAGAGCAGGTGCGGGTTGGTGTCTGCCATAGTGTGCCGCGGGTTTTGGATAACGGTAAAATCGAACTGACGGAAAAATGGCAGTGGTTAAATGGGGATAAGTCGGAAGGGGCATCTGTTATTGTAGAGAGGTGATGTGTCGTCGTATCATTTGATGAAGTTATTATTAAAAGGGGAAGAAAAGATGCTGTGTAAAAAGAAAATCGAGAAATGTTTTCTATTTGCAGTGGTATGCATGATAACGCTGATACCGGTCGGATGCGGCAGTCGGGCGTCGGAGAATACGGACAGCGGGAGCGCACAGGCGGATGACAAAACAGTTATTTATGAAGAAAAGGAATCTGTCGATGCGCAGACCATAGCGGAAATTTTAAGCGATATTTATGCTGGGGCGGCAGGCGAAAATGCATGGGGAAGCCTGGATACAAAGCGGCGCATGATTGCAAGGCTTGGCGAGCAAGGCTTATGTGCGGTGGACATGGAAAATCAGGTTGATATGACGAACCCGGAGCAGGCGCTGGCGTTTTGCAGAGCGGTTGCGCAAAAAGAACATGCGCAAATGACGGTGTTCGTGTTTGACGGGATGGGCTTTTACAAGTATGACCTGCAGACGGGGGACGGACAGGTAAACGTAAACAGAGAATATAATCAATATGACGAAAATGGACAGCTGCAGAAGAAAAATGAGGGAAGCTATCTGGCTGATTTTTGGCAGTACACAGAGGAGGGGTACTTATTTTTCGGAGGCAGTTATTTTTCGGACGAAAATTATGTCCTCACATTAAGCGACGCTTCGGAATATACCGCGCTGCGGATTCTGCCGCTTTCCGAAGCTTGCAGGGAATTGAACCGAAAGTATATTCTGCCTGCCTCGTATGAGCGGAACAATATGTTTCTGACAAACTGGAGTGAGGAAGATTTTGGCGGTCTGGATTTTTATGATATATTCGACCGTTTTTATCCGCTTCTGTATGGGCAGTCCAACCCTTATACCGCAAATGGCGCGGCGGAAACAGAGTCCGTATATGAGATTCCGAAGGATATCTTTGAAAATGTCGTGACGGCGCATGTTAAGATAGACCAGGAAACGCTTCGGGAGAAAACGGCATATCTGTCAGAGAATGCCGCTTATGAATACAGACCGCGGGGGTTTTACGACTCTGAATATCCGGACATTCCGTACCCGGAAGTCGTGGATTACACAGAGAACGAGGATGGAACGATTACGCTGACCGTCAATGCGGTGTACCCGAAAGAAAACACGTCGAAATCCTTTTCCCATAAAACCGTTATTCGACCGCTTGGAGAGGGCGGCTTTCAGTATGTGTCAAACGAGCTGATTTTGTCGGAAGAAGGGGATGCTTTTTGGTGGCATACGGACCGTCTGATGGAAGAAGAGGACTCCGCTTTATGGATGCTTCCGCAGGCGGAACATTGTCTGCTGACGGAGAGGGAAAAAGAGGAGTTAAAAGAAGCTGCCCTGACAGCGGCAAAACAGGCAGAAACGGTATATCAGGACATAGAACTTACAGGTGACCCGGCATTCGGCTCCGGTATCAAAGAATTTACAGAAAAGCAGCGTCGTGAGGTGGTATCGCTTCTTGGAAATGCGGGATATGTCAGCGTTACGGATGATGCCAATATGGAAAATTATGAGAAGGTGGAAGATTTTTATACGGCGTACAGCGAAAACCGTGATGCAATGGTAACGTTATATAGTGTAGAGCGGGACGGGCTGATTGGCGCGATTACGTTTCTGTGCCGGGACGGTAAAGTGCAGACATACTACTTAGGAATCGGCTGGCAGAGGGGCGGTATACCAGAGATTAAATATAGCTCGGTCAGCGATATCGCGGAAATGAGACTGACAGAGAAAGGGTATTTCATCTATGCGCACGAAGACGAGATGCCACATTCCAGCTTACGGCAATATTGGCGGGTAAAGCCGCTTTCTGAAAAGTGCCGGGAATTGACGGCGAAATATGTGCATGGATTGAGTTATGTAAACTATAATGTGCTGGTGACAAACTGGGACAGCGGCAATGCGGAAGATATTTTGATGCCCTGCATGTTTGAAGATATTTATAGGATTGACACCGGGGAAAATCTAAAACCGCAAAACGGGAGAATACCCGCAGAAACATACGAAAAAATTATGACGACGTATTTTCCGGTATCTGTAGAACAGCTGCGGGAAAAGTGCGGATATGATGAGAAAAGCGGCAGCTATGCGTATGACATGATATTTTCCAGACAGTATCCGCCTTTTGGAGAGGTTGTTGATTATATGGAAAATGATGATGGAACGCTCGCGCTGACCGTGGATGCCGTGTGGGCGGACTACAATTCCGATCTCGCTTTTACCAATCGGATTGTGGTGCAGCCGTTTGCCGACGGCACGTTTCGGTATTTGTCTAATTCGATAGAACAGAAGGAAATGGAAATCCCGAAAATAGAGGTTCCCTAAAGACGGAACGACTCCGACTTCCAATTCTGCAAAATCATTTCCAATTCTGCCGTCACGCTTGCAACGCGCGAGGAACCAGTTACAATGGTGCAGAGCAGAAACATTTTTCTTCCGAAGTCCGGTTCTTTTGTGTATCATATATTTGGGAGCGGAGAAAAACAGGACGGAGGAGGAAAAACGGGATGTTCCGTATTGCGGTATGCGACGACGAAGCATATTTCAGAAATAGGGAAAAGAAGCTGATAGAACAATATATGGAGAAGCGGGGATACGACTGTCAGATTGCGCTGTATGCGTCGGGAAAAGAGCTGTTAGCTCGGACGGACAGCGGTTTTCTGTATGATATCATATTCCTTGATATCAGTATGGAGGAGATGGACGGGCTGCAGACGGCGGAGAAAATCCGCAGGCTGTCGGAGACCGTCTATATCGTGTTTGTGACGGCATATATCACCTATGCGCTGGAAGGCTATAAGGTGGGCGCGGCGCGTTATCTTCTGAAAGAGGAGGGCAGTCTTGAAAAGGCTTTGAAGGAATGTCTTGACACGATTACGGAGCGTTTGAACAAAGAGGAAGCAGTATGTGAATTTGTGTTCCAGAGTGGGAAAAAGAAACTGCCGGTAGATGCCATTCTTTATGTGGAGAGCAGGCTGCACAAGGTCATCTTTTTTGTCAGGGAGGACGAGGTGAGGGAGTACTCCCGCTATGACAGACTGGATGCGGTGGAGGAGGAATTGCGGCAGTACGGCTTTTTTCGTGTCCACCAGAGCTTTCTGGTCAATATGAAACATGTGATAGGTGTGGAACGGTACAAGGTGACGCTGGAAGACGGAACGGAGGTCGGCATATCGAAAAAGTATTATAAGGACGTGGAAAAAGAGTACATCAAAAGACAGGGGGAGATTTGATGGAAGTGTATGCCTATCTTATGTTTGTATTCAGCGCTTTGGAACTATGCTGTTGTACTTGGCTGTTTCAATCTTTTGCCGTGAAACGAAAGTTAAAAAACAGATTGACTTTAGCCGCCTATATCATTGCATTGCTCGCCGCGGAATGGGTGGTTTGCGATATGCTGTTTTACAATTATCTTGCCCTGAAGGCGATTGCGGTTGTGGGTCTGCTGTCGTTATTTATGTATCGGCGGTTTCAGATTCGTTACACAAAGGCGTTGGTGTTAACCATGCTATTTTACAGTGTGATGCTGGTTGCGGATTATATGTCGCTTGTTGTAGTGGGAACTATTTTTCCGGGGAAAATGTGGGATTTATCTAATTTCTTTATTATTTATGGGCTTCGTACCGCCAGCGCTGCATTAGGGTTTGGCATGGTTTTTGGCGTGAAAAAGATGCTTGGAAATAAGATAACGGATATCTTTACGGTCAGGGAATGGTATGCTTTGGCAGCTATCTCTTTTATTACTATATTTTCAGTGATTTCGATTACCATGGAGACAGACTGGACCAAGTATACAAGTCAGCCGATTGCCGTGGATTTCTTTCATATTCACATTATCGGCGGAATACTGTGTATCAATTTTATTGGGTATCACCTGATTCACAGCATTACGGAAAGAGAAGTAAAGTTAAGGGAACATGCAGTCTTTCGTGAAAAGGTGAAAAACGAAACCGCCATGTACCACTCTATCTCCGAGAATCTGGACAAACAGAGGAAGAGGACTCACGAGTATAAAAACCAGCTTGCGGCAATCAGCGCGTTGGCGGCACAGGGCGACTATCAAAAGCTGCGGGCATATATAGAGAAAATTGAGACGACGCTGCAGTACAGGATGGATGCGGTGGATGCCAACCATGTGATTATCAATGCCATTCTGAATACAAAGTATCGGGAAGCGTTAAATAAAGGTATCGTGTTCGTGTTGAGGGTCAATGACCTGTCGGGGTTAAAGCTGGCGGAGGAGGATATCGTCATCATCCTTTCCAATCTGTTAAACAATGCGCTGGAAGCGTGCGAACATTGCTTGGAAAGACGGATCAAGCTGAAATTTGTGCTGGAAAACGGGCAGGCTGTTATTTCCGTAAAAAACAGTATGGCGGTGGAGCCGGTGGTGGAAAATGGAAAAGTGCTGACGTCGAAGACGAAAGACGCGCAGGAGCACGGCATGGGGATTCAGAACGTGGTGGAAGTCGTTGAAAAGTACGGCGGCAGATATATGGTCGATTATGGGAACGGCGAGTTTCAGTTTTCGATACTGATACCGAACAATTAGGATGGCAGATTTCAAATATCAGATGGGATGACATGAAATAACGTGCGGGAAAACAGGAAAGGCAAGGGAGGGACAGAAATGGCAATTATGATTGTATTGATTTTAGTTGTACTTTGTATTGTTTATGCTGTAACTACAAGTAACCGCTTTAAGCAGCTCCACATCAAAATACAGGAGGCGCAGGCGGATATCGAGGTGGCGCTTATCAAACGCTATGATGTGCTGATGCAGTCTCTTGACGCCATAAAGGGCTATACGGAGCACGAGGAAAAGCTGATGCTGAATCTGATTAAGGCAAGAAACGGCATGACGGCGGCGCAGACGCAGGCGGTGCTTGACAATCAGGAACAGGTGCTCCGAAATGTGCGCATCATAGGGGAGGCGTACCCGCAGTTATATTCCAGTGAGTTATATAAAAACCTGCAGGGGCAGATCACGGAGACGAACGAGCACCTTGCGGCGTCCAAGCGGTTGTATCACGCCAATGTGTCCCTGTACAATCAGGCGATTGCGGTGTTTCCGGCGAGCGTGATCGCTGGCATGACGGGGAATCATCCGGCGGAATTTCTGCGGGATGAGAATGTGGAGGCGAAGCGGGAAATACGGCTGCGGTAAAAAGAAGTCTGCAATAAAAGGCGATGATGCAGGCAGACATGCGCCAATGGCAGACAGAGCTTACATAGAGAAACGAGGACAGATATGATTGAGTTGTGGAATAAGGACGCAGAAGACAGCCTGCGGAAGCTGGGAAACGTATTTCTGACAGGGGATGGGAACACGGATTTTTCTTTTTCGTCTGAGCAGGACGACACCAATGCGGAAGTTAAAAATGAGTTAAAAAAGGGGAGGCTGTATCTGCTTGCATTTGCCTTTTTCCCGGCGCTCAGCGGGATAATCGGCGTTTTGGAGACGGTGATTCTGCGCCTGTTTCGTATTCCGGTCTACGGAAAGGGTTCTATGTGGTTCAGATACATAACGGCGTTTGTGGGCACAGTCTTGATGATTCGTTTTATGAAGAAGTGGCGCGGGCAGAGCAGGAATGCGAAGGCGGTCTACGACGAAAAAATCATGGCGAAGGCGGTGCAGGAGATTCTGCCCGGGGCAGTATTGGAGCCGGACAGCAGCGTTGACAGCATGGATTTTTATGTGCACGGCGTTGTGCCGGATTTCGACGATTCGCAGGGAAGCTACCTGATTCGCTTCGAGAAGAACGGAAAGGCATTTGCTTTTTCCAACCTGACGCTGACAAGGAGGGAGAAGGACCGCAATGACCGTTACTACAATAAGGCAGTGTTTGTGGGACAGGCGTACGAACTGTGTTATAAGTCGCAGATGCCGGGAACTGTGCGCATCATGACGACATCTCAGTGGATGGGAAGGGAAGTCCTTGACGGATTTAAGAGACAGGACAAGGACCGGGAAGAAAAAATAGAGACGGAGAACGAGGTTTTCAACGGGCAGTTTGACGTGTACGCTACGGATGCGCATTCGGCGTTCTATGTGGTCACGCCGGTTGTCATGGAGCGGCTTTTGGATATGAAGGCGAAGTACGGCAGCTTCGGCGTGGCGGTGAGCGGGGACAAAATCATGATTGCGCTTTGCAGCAGATACTACCTGTTTGAGCCGCCGGGGGACTACCGGGAGATTGAAAAGATTTCCGTGGAGAAATCCAAGGATGAAATCGGACAGATGTTAGTGTTTGCCAAGCTGCTTGAAGTCACGATTAACGGGAAATAGATTGACACCTCCGCTCCAACATGTTAAAATTATACCGACAACCAGTCGGTAACGAAGGACGGGAGAGCAATGCGGATTGTAAAGGAAGCGGAAGAACGCAAAAACGAGATACTGGATGTAGCGGCGCGTCTTTTCAGTGTGAAGGGTTTTGACAACACGAGCACTAACGACATTTTGCAGGAGGTTGGGATCGCGCGGGGGACGCTCTACTACCACTTTCAGTCCAAGGAGGAGATTCTGGACGCCGTGATTGATCGGATGATTGGACGGATGCTTGCAAAAGCAAAGAGTCTGGTGCGGCAAAAGGAGATTCCCGTTTTGCAGCGGCTGACGCTGGCGATTCGCGCGGTGCAAATAAGCGACAGCTGGGGCGATGCCCTGATGGAGCAGATTCACAGACCGCAGAATGCCCTGATGCATCAGAAGATGCAGGAACGGCTGCTTGCAGGGATGAATCCTCTGCTCACGGAGCTGCTTGAGGAGGGCGTGGCGGGGGGAATCTGTCACACTGATTATCCGGCGGAGGTGGCGGAGATGACGTTTCTGTATGCGGCGATAGCTTTTGACGACCATGCGGCGCTTAGCGAAGAAGAGAGACAGAGGAAGATGGAGGCGTTTATCTACAATCTGGAGCGGCTTTTGCGGATGGAGCAGGGGAGTATGATGGAGGCGGTGCTGCCGCTGTTTTTGAATGGCGCGCAGTAAGGATTTGCGGTTTCAAGCGCGAAGCGGGAATGGCGAGGTGCGCGGCAGGTAGGGAAAAATCTTCCCTGCTTAAAATTTACCCCAATACCGACTGACTGACGGTCTATTAACAAAGTATTCCTATTATGGAGGAGGAAAAACAAACAATGAAACCAAATTATTTAAAGAGGTACATTATCAGTTCTTACATTCTGGTGTGGTCGCTTATTATTTTCGTGGCAGGACCAGCGAGTCTGATTTTCCATGCGCCGCCGGTGGTGATGTGGATTGTCCGTAACCTGATTTCGTGGTCACCCACCTATCTTTTGCTTCTCGGCTGGAAGCGGTTCCGGTCGGAGGAGACGAGGACGGCTTTTGTAAAGCGGTGTTTTTCGGGGAAGCTGCGACCGTTTATGCTTTTGGGTGCGTTCGGTCTGGTGTTTGGCATCAGTATCTTGTCGCTGTGTATTTATGCCGCAATCGCGGGGCAGCAGGTTATGTCTTATATCGATTTTGGAACGGTATCGCTGCCGCTCAGTGTTTTTCTGGCGTTTACCTCGGGACCGACGGGCGAAGAGCTGGGATGGCGGGGTTATATGAAGGAGGAGTTCGACGCCAGATACGGTTTTTTAAAATCCTCGATTTGTCAGGGGCTTGTATGGTGTTTCTGGCATACACTGCTCTGGGCGGTGGACTCGGACTTCACCGACTGGCGGGCTGTGCCTTACGTTATTTCCAATATTGTCGTCATCACCTGCCTTACCGTTCTGATGAACATTTTTCTGGAGCGGGAGCGGAATCTGTGTTACTCGGTGATGCTGCACTTTGGATTTAATATCGTTTATGTTTTTCTGGATGCGGGCATCGCGTTCTTTGTGATTTTGACGGTGCTTTATCCGATTATTACGGCGGCGGCTGTGTTGATGAGGAATAAGAAGGGAAAATAGAAGGTAACAGTGCAGCTTGTTTTACTGATTATTATAAAGAAATGGAGGACAGGGTATAGACTATGGAGACAGTGATACTGGAACTGCTGGAGACGGCGGCGATTACGGTCGGTGGTTTCCTGATTAAAAAGTATGTATTTTTGGAGCCGGATATGGAGCCGGAGAAGCAGCGCATGTTTTATCTTGCCAGTTTCTTTGTGATTGGCGTCGTGTTTTTACTGCTGGGTAAGGATGCGGCGTCTCTGATGGCGTTAATTATGATCGGGTTAAATATCTGCCTTGGCAGAAAGGATCACAGGCTGCGGGGGCTGTTTCAGATGATCCCGTTTCCGGGCATTATCAACGGGCTTTTCGTTCCGGTTCTGCTCGTGCCGCCGTACCTGTTCGCGATGCCGGTGCGGCAAACGGTAATTTATCAGTTTTTGATTTACGGGGCAATGGCGGCAGCGCTTGCCTTGTTTTATGTGAAAGGGAAAAGCTGGCGCGGCTGGTTTGACGAGAATATGCAGCGCAGGAGTCTGCGCAAATCAGAGAGATATCTGCTCTGGGTAATCGGGATTCTGATGCTGCTCTTTTCCAATCACACGACCATGCAGATTACGGTGGACAGCGGAAATGTGCGGGCGGCGGACAGTCTGTACGGGCGGGGGCTGGTGCCTTTTATCGGCATTACGAGTGTCTCCGCCTTCGTGATGACGATTACGATTATCGTGCTGATCATGCAGGGCAATAAGCGCTCTTTTTACCATGAGCGGCTTTCCGGTATGCAGTCCGGCATGATTACGTTTATGGCGGAGGTGGTGGAGAACCGGGACGACAATACGGGCGGTCATATCAGGCGCACGGCTGCCTATGTGGAAGAGATTGCAAAAGAGTTAAAAAGGCAGGGCGCTTATCCGGAGCTTCTGTCAGAGCGCTATATGCGGGATATGATCGTGGCGGCGCCTCTTCACGACATCGGGAAGATACATATTCCGGACGCGGTCTTAAACAAACCGGGACGGCTGACGGAGGAGGAGTTTACGATCATGAAGACGCACACCACGGCGGGCGAGGAGCTGCTTGAGCGCGCCAGGGAAGAACTGGGGGAGTACGGGTATTTGAACACGGCGGTGGAGATGGCGGCGTATCACCATGAATGGTGGAACGGAAAAGGCTATCCCTACGGCATCAGCGGGGAGGAGATTCCGCTCTGCGCCAGAATCATGGCGGTGGCGGACGTGTTTGACGCACTGACGTCGAAACGCTGCTATAAGGATGCTATGCCGCTGGAAAAGGCATATGCGATTATTAAGGAGGAGAGCGGCACGCATTTTGACCCGGTTGTCGCGGCGGCATTTTTAAGGCAGCAGGGGGAGGAAGGAGGCGGAGGAAAAGCCATCATGTAAAGGTAACGGCGATAGCACAGAATTGCAGAGGGGACAGATTATGTACAATAAAATGTGATTGCTTTATACTATATTAAGCAGTACAATAAATATAAATACATATATGAACGGTTTTGAGCCACCCGTACCTTCGCTACATCGCGTGGAACTTCATCCGTATCCGTCAAACTTTGTGGGGGAGGTATATGACATATGCGTCATAAAACAATTCGCTTTCTGATTGTCAGTCTCATTATTGTAGTTTTACTGTGCAGCGGCGCTTTCTTTTTGCAAGTGAAGGACATGAACGAAAAGAGCGCCAGAATCATGAATGAGATAGGGGAAATCTATATGGCGGGCATGAGCGAGCAGACGACGCTGCACTTCGGCACAGTCATGGAGCTTAGGCTGTCGCAGGTGGAGGCGCTTGTGCATGATTTTGAACCCTATCAGGAAAACGGATATGAGGAAGTACGCGGGCTTTTATCTAAAAACGCGATGGCGAGAGGGTTTGACCGGCTCGCCTTCTATATGGAGGATGATACCTTTGACCTTCTGTACGGGGAGACGATTTCGGCGGTGGATTCCACCACGTTCATGAATGCGATTCAGAGCGGCGAGGAGCGCATGATATTGGGGACGAACGAGACAGGTGACAATGTAATCCTGCTGAGCGTGCCCATGACATATGAGCTGCCGGACGGCAGGAAAAGCCTCTCCCTTGTGGCAGGATTTCCGGTTGCATACATAGAGGAAACGCTTTCAACGGAATTATCGGAAGAGATGTTCTATTTTGTCGTTCGAAGGGATGGTCTGATCGTCATACAAAGCGATGAGGAGAATGACAGCAATTATTTCCAAAAAGTCGAAAAACATTTTAAGAGCGTAGAAGCGAATGCGGAGATGGAGCATGAGCTGTCGGCTTACATAGAGGGGGTGAAAGCCGCCATGGCGAAGGGCGAAGACTACGCGAAGGAATTGTTCTTAAAGGACGGCAGGCGGCAGGTGTACTGTAAGAGCCTGCCCCATTCGGAGTGGTATCTGATTCTTTCCATGCCCTACAATAATCTGGATGAAACCATTGACAGTTTTGGGAACGAGTGGGTTGCCACCGCATTAAAGAACGGTGTATTCATCCTTTCCCTGTTCGTAATCGTATTTATCTGTTATATCCAGATGACCAGGCGGCAGGTCAGGGAGATAGAGGAGGTGCGGGATACCGCCGAGCGTGCGAACCGGGCGAAGAGCGAGTTTCTCTCTAACATGAGCCACGACATCCGAACGCCCATGAACGGGATTATCGGTATGACGGAGATTGCCATAGCGAATATAGACAATTCCACAAAAGTGAGATCCTGCCTGCAGAAAATTTCCGCATCCGGGAAGCACCTGCTGGGACTCATCAATAACGTGTTGGATATGTCCAAAATGGAGAGCGGCAAGCTGATTTTAAATGTGGAGCAGATTCTGCTGCCGGAGCTGATACACGGCGTGGTTAATATTATCCTTCCCAGCACGCAGGAAAAGAACCAGCGGTTTGACCTTCATGTGCATGATATTATTGCGGAAAATGTGTGGGGCGACAGCGTGCGGCTGAACCAGGTGTTACATAATCTTTTGGAAAATGCGGTCAGGTTTACCCCGGAGGGCGGCAATATCCAGATGGATGTATATCAGACACCGTCGGATAAAGGAGACGCTTACGTCAAAGTGCATTTAATTGTCAGTGATAACGGCATCGGTATGAGCGAAGCGTTTCAGAAGAAGCTCTTTGAAGCGTTTTCGCGCGAGGACAACGAGCGTGTCCAGCAGATTCACGGCGCGGGGCTTGGCTTAAGCATTACCAGATATATCGTGGACGCGATGGGCGGTTCCATTCTGGTGGAGAGCGAGCAAGGGAAGGGCAGCAGCTTTCATGTGTCATTACACATGGAGACGGCGTTTCTGCCTGAGGAGGCGATGGATGTTCCTTCCTGGAGAACGCTTGTTATCGATGACGACGAGGTTTTCTGCGACTGTACGCTGGCGACGCTGAAATCCATCGGCATTCATGCAAAACGCGCCCTGAGCGGACAGACCGCCTTGCAGATGATGGAGGAAGCGCACCAAAAAGGCAGGGACTATGAGGTGATTCTTGCGGACTGGCGGCTGCCCGGTATGGACGGTATTGAGGTGGCGCGTGAAATCCGCAAAACATATGGCGATGCGCCGCATATTCTGATGATTTCAGCCGCTGATAACAGCGATATTGAAGAGCGAGCCAAACAGGCAGGCGCGGATGCCTTTATTGTTAAGCCGTTGTTTAAATCTACGTTATACTATAATCTGAATAAGCTTAAAGAGGAGCAGACGTCGGAGAATGCGCCTGCCGCGTTTGACGGCGAACGCATTCTGGTGGCGGAGGACAATGAGCTGAACTGGGAAATTGCGAGCGCGCTGCTTTCCGGTATCGGTCTGGCTCCTGAACACGCGGAAAACGGCAGGGAGTGTGTGGATATGCTGACACGGTCGCCGGAAGGCTTTTATCAGGCGATCCTGATGGATATCCGTATGCCCGTTATGAACGGACTGGAAGCAGCCGCTGCCATACGGGCGCTGGAGCGCGAGGACGCGAAGGTGATTCCGATTATTGCGGTGAGCGCAGACGCTTTTTCAGACGACATACAAAGATGTATCGACTGCGGGATGGACGACCACACCTCAAAGCCGATCGACGTGGGAAGGGTGGCGGAACTGCTGCGGAAATACATGAGATAAAGAATAGACTATTGTGCGGAATTTCGCTGTTTTTTGCGCTTTTTTTCGGGTGGGCGGGGCAAATTGTTTACTGTAAATAAGACAACAAAATGCTGATTAGCGATTTTTACACATATGAGTAGTTTTTGAGTGGATTTTTTGGTAAAAAGTGCTATAATTGAAAGGGTAAAAAGCAAATTCAGACAGAAGTACGGGGAATTGTCGGTTTTCTATGTGAAGATATACAGCGTTTATTTATTCTCGACTATACAGCCGTAGGATGAGCGAGGTAGTGACAGTTTTATTTCATGTCTGATCGTTTGCCACAAGTCGGATCGAGGTCTTGGCGGACGGAAGAGTTTTGACAGGCAGAAAAGGCTTTGGACGGTTCTATGGCGTGTAGGAGGAAGTAGTAATGGGTGAAAAATTGAATAAGTATCGGATTAAAGAACGTTTGGTGCGCGGCTTTGTGATCGCGTCCGGGATTCCGGCGGCGGTGGCGGCGGTAGCGCTGGTCGTCATGATTATTGTGGCGATGAGGTATTCGAACGCGCTGAAGGTTTACGGGTTTGCGCAGGGCGATGTGGGTAAGGCGATGACCTACTTCGCAGAATCGAGATCGACGATGCGCGGCGTTATCGGTTATGATGACGAAGCTGTGATAGAGAGTCTGAAGGTTTCGCACACGGAGAGCATAGAGAATTTCACTTCCAGCTTTGAGGCGTTGGAAAAGGCTATGGTATCCGAGGAGAACAAGAAGATGTATGCGGATATCAGCTCCAAGCTGCCTGCTTACTGGGCGCTTGACAGTGAAATTATCACGCAGGGCGGCGTCACGGACAGAGAGCAGTGCGCGATCGCGCAGGCGCGGGCGATTAATGAGCTGGCTCCGCTCTATGAGGATATTAACGACGACCTGATTGAAATTATGGATATCAAGGTGGATCGCGGAAACAACACATCTACGATACTGACAGTTGTATGTATCGTACTTGGGATTGTGATTGCGGTGATTATCCTGATAGCGATTTTCACATCCATCAAGCTTGGCAGAAATATAGCAGAAAATATTTCCGCACCCTTGAGTCAGTTGAGTGACAGACTGGAGCTGTTTGCAGAGGGTGACCTGTCCACGCCGTTCCCGGAGACGCAGTCGGATGACGAAGTGGCGGATATCATCGCTTCAGCGAAGGATATGTCGGAGACGCTTATTTTTGTCATCTATGATTTGGAATATATTTTGGGTGAGATGTCCAATTCCAATTTTGTCATCCGCTCAAAAGACGGCGAGCGTTATAAAGGTGAGTTCCGCCAGATCTTCGATTCTCTGAAGCAGCTGCGGGACAATATGGTCGATACGCTTCGCTATATCGGGATGTCTTCGGAGCAGGTTTCCGCAGGCTCCTCCAATCTTGCCGATACCTCCCAGAGCTTGGCTGAGGGCGCGACGGAGCAGGCGGGCGCGGTGCAGGAGCTGCACGCGACGATTACGACGATTTCAGAGGCGGCAAGGACGGCGGCGGCTTCTGCAGAGGACGCTTACAGGCAGTCGCAGGAATATGCGAATGTGGCGGAACGCAGCAGTGGCGATATGAATGAAATGGTGGAGGCTATGAGCCGCATCAGCGAGGCTTCCCATAAAATTGGAAATATCATTTCGGAAATTGAAAATATTGCGTCAGAGACAAATATGCTTTCTCTGAATGCGTCTATCGAGGCGGCGAGAGCAGGAGAAGCAGGTCGCGGGTTCTCTGTGGTGGCAGACCAGATCAGGCAGCTTGCGGAGCAGAGCAGTAAGTCTGCTGTGGACACCAGGGCGCTGATTGAGGGCACCATGAGAGAGGTCGAGAACGGCAATAAGGTGGCGGAGCGCGCGGTGGAGTCGCTGGCGATCGTGGTGGAAGGAATCAGGAAGGTAGCGGATTCTTCCAAGGAGCTGAGCACGATTTCTTCGAACCAGATGGCGACCATGAAAGAGGCGGAGCTGGGCGTAGACCAGATTTCGGACGTTATTCAGACAAACGCGGCGGTGGCGGAAGAGTCGTCGGCTACCAGCGAGGAGTTGTCCGCGCAGGCGGTTTCCTTAGACGAATTGATTGCGAAGTTCGAATTGCCGGAGAAGTAAGGTTTCAAAGAGAGAAGGTTATATACATATAAAAGTGGAGGATGGAATACAAGGTGACTGTATTCCATCCTCTTCTTTTGGTTGGGCGGCAGTTGCTTTTTCTACCGCCCGGTTCCGTACGGAATTTATGCCATGCGCTCGAACACCGGCATATAGTCAATCGGCGCGTCCACACTGACACGGCATCCGCCCTCAAAGACTTCGTTCGTGGAAGTCAGCTTCCACTTTCCGGCGGGGAGATAGACCTCGCGCTTCCACTCGTTCAGGTGCAGAATCGGCGCCACGAGGAACCGATCGCCGAACATATACTGATCTTCCGTCTCCCAGCACTTTTCATCCTCCGGAAACTCGTAGAACATGGTGCGCAGCAGCGGGGAGCCGTTCTCGTGCGCTTCCTCATACAGCTTTTTGATATAATCATGCAGCAAGATGCGCACATCGTAATATTTTTTCATAATGGCGTAATTGTCTTCTCCATAGCTCCACAGCTCGTTGGGCTGTCCGGTATGGAGATAGCCGCCGCCCCAGTCGCGATCGTCCAGCGGCGGGATATTGTAGGGACCTCTGTCGCCGTGCATACGCAGAACGGGAGAGTATACGGCGAACTGATACCAGCGGATTAGGAGCTGTCTAAAATCCGGGTCATTCACATCATCGGTCATAAAGCCGCCGATATCCGTCGTCCACCACGGGATGCCTGCCAATCCCATATTCAGACCGCACTGAATCTGGTCGTTGAACGCCTCAAAGGTGCTGGGCACATCCCCTGACCATACCACATTGCCGTATTTTTGGGAGCCTGCCCACGCGCAGCGCAGGAGATTTACCACCGGTTCCTTCTGCAGCTTGCTCATTTCGTCATAGAACACACGGCTGTAAAGCTGGGGATAAAGGTTGCTCACCGCCAGCGCGGGACCTTCAAAATAGCGGTAGTTTTCAAAGTCGTATACACCGTAATCAGGCTCGGAGTTGTCCAGCCAGAAGGCGTCGATGCCGTAGTCGTAATAATTCTTTTTGCATACGTCCCACACATATTTGCGGGCTTCGGGATTGAAGGGGTCGATTTCCACGCAGTCGCCCTGGAAATCGTAGGTCTGTGCCGCGCCGCGCTCTGTCTTGATGAGAAGACCGCGCTCCATCATGGGAGCGAAGTTCTCGCTCTTGCGGTCCACGGAAGGCCATACGGATACGATCACTTTAATACCCATTTCATGCAGTTCATCCACCATAGCCTTCGGGTCGGGCCAGTATTTTTTGTCAAACTTCCAGTCGCCCTGTACCGTCCAGTGGAAGAAGTCGATGACGATCTGGTCGATTTTGATGCCCTCTTTCTGATACTGGCGTGCGACCTCCAGCACTTCCTCCTGCGTGCGGTAGCGCAGCTTACACTGCCACAGCCCCATCAAATCTTCGGGGAACATCTCCGCGCGCCCCGTAACGGCGGTGTAGTTCTCGACAATCTGCTTCGGTGTGTCTGCCACAGTAATCCAGTAATCCATCTCTTTCGTGGCGCGGGCAATCCATTCCGTGTAGTTTTTGCCGAAACTGACACGACCAACGGCAGGGTTGTTCCAGAGAAAACCGTAGCCGAGGGAAGAAACGGCGAAAGGCACGGAAATCTGGGAGTTGCGCTGTGCGAGCTCCAAGACGCAGCCCTTTAAGTCCAGACAATCCTGCTGGTACTGTCCCATGCCGAAGAGTTTTTCCTTTTTTGTGCTCTCGAATTTTACGTTCAGGGAATATTCGCTGCCGCCGATTATGCCCTTCCATTCCCGGTTTACTACTTTCAGGCAGCGGCTCTCTTTGGAGAGGGTGCCGTCGTAGCAGCGGAAATATTCCTGAAGAATCATGTTATCATCCCTGTAGAAGGTGATAATGCCCGCGAAGTTGACAACGGCTTTGAGACGACCGTTTACAATGGAAGCAATCGGACGTTTGTCGATGGTGCCGTCGCCTACCCAGTGGTCCTCCTCCGCAATGGTAATCTGTGTGTCACATTTTTCGACTGCCTCGGTCAATGCCCAGTCATTTCCCGTGAATTTCGGTGACATCGCAGCGCGCACCCGGAAGGAATCCTTTCCCCATACTTCAATCCGCAGGGTTTCGCCTGCGTGGCGGCATATGAGCGCACCGTTTTCTTTTTCAAATGTCATAATCTGCCTCCTTTTCTTTTCCTTATTCTTATTGACAATTGCGAAACGCTTCTTTACTCTTGATTCGTTGTGCATATTGTATAATCCATAAGCAGACTCTCAAAATGC
>ERZ808037.853-NODE-853-length-24131-cov-5.393698_pt1 | contig 24131 bp, 17 predicted proteins | sample MGYA00380190_ERZ808037 | MGnify/ENA primary metagenome ERZ808037 (study PRJEB31490, sample SAMN06133399) | mouse gut metagenome | isolation source: J9 | host: mice | place: China: Chengdu | collected 2015-05 ... | reverse complement strand
GCAGGAAAAAGAACTTTATCTATTTGTATCTCACGTATGGAGGTCATCATGAAAGCAGAAGAAAATAAGAAAATAAAAGATAGAAAACAAGAAGACAAAACACAGAAAGACAAAATATTAGAGCAAAAAGCCAGAGAATTAACGGAAAAACTGACGTTAGAGGAAAAAATCGGCATGATTCACGGTGCCCAGTTATTCCGGACAAAGGGGGTGGAGCGCCTGGGCATTCCGCCGCTGGTGATGTCGGACGGGCCGATGGGGGTCAGGCAGGATTTTTATCCGGCAAGCTGGAAGGCTGTAGGGCATACCGATGATTATGTAAGTTATCTGCCCTGCAACACTGCCCTGGCGGCGACCTGGAACAGGGAACTTGCACGGGAAACAGGAAGCGTTTTAGGTGAAGAGAGCAGGGGACGAGGAAAGGATGTTATTCTTGCTCCTGGAGTGAATTTAAAAAGAAGTCCGCTTTGCGGACGAAATTTTGAATATTTCAGCGAAGATCCTTATTTGACGAAGGAACTGGCTTCACCTTTTATTCAGGGGATTCAGCAGTGGGACGTGGCGGCCTGTGTCAAGCATTTTGCGGCAAATAACCAGGAAACCGAACGGCTTTGGGTGGATGTAAAGGTCGATGAGGAAGCTTTAAAAACCCTGTATCTTCCGGCCTTTTACGAGGCGCTGGTTCATGCGGGCTCTTATACTGTAATGGGTGCCTATAATAAGCTGAACGGCGAGCATTGCTGCCACAGTAAGTATTTATTAGACCAGGTTTTGCGGGAGGAATGGGGCTATAACGGCGTGGTGATTTCCGACTGGGGCGGGGTACACGATACCGAAGCAGCCGCGAAAACTTCTCTGGATATCGAGATGTCCGTAACCTATGATTTTGACGAGTACTGCATGGCAAATCCATTAAAGAAAAAGATTCTTTCCGGGGAAATCTCCGAGTCGGCAGTGGATGAAAAGCTGGTGAGGATTCTTATGCTGATGATGCGTCTGCACATGCTGGACGGCAAGCGAAAGTCAGGAACCTATAACACGCCCGAACACCAAAAAACAGCGCTTGAAGCGGCAAGGGAATCGGTGGTACTATTGAAAAATAACCGTAAATTACTGCCATTTTCGCCAGAAGATCATTCCAGAATCCTGGTCATCGGAGAAAACGGAAACGCCCTTCATGCCAATGGTGGGGGGAGCGCGGAGATTAAGGCATTGTACGAAATATCGCCGTTAATGGGGATAAAAAAGCTTCTGGGCGGAAATACAGAAGTGGATTTTGTGTCGGGCTACTGCCGGGATGAGGAGGCAAACGAGGGAAAAGAAAACGAAACCAACTGGCAGGAGGCAAGCCTGGAAAACGGGGGCGGATCGGTACAGTCGGATAAGAAAAAGCAGGAGGAAGACCAAAGGCAGGAGGAAAAGCAGATTAGTCTTGCCCAAAAAAGAAAGACTCTGCGCGAAGAAGCGGTGGCATTGGCAAAGTCCTATGTACGAGTTATCTTTATCGGCGGCTTAAACCATGAACAGGACTGCGAGGGAAATGACCGGGCGGATATGAAGCTTCCCTATGAACAGGATGTCCTGATTGCCGAACTTCTTGCTGTAAAGCCGGATATGGTGGTTGTCCTGCTTGGCGGAAGCCCGGTGGAGATGGGAAGCTGGATTCATCAGGCCGAAGCCCTGGTGTGGGGATGGTACGGTGGTATGGAGGGCGGAACTGCCCTTGCCGAAGTATTATTTGGACAGGTGAACCCGTCGGGAAAACTGCCGGAGAGCTTTTACAAAACGCACATGGATTGTTCGGCGCACTGTATTGGTGAATTTGCCGAAACCAAAGAAGTGCATTATCGGGAAGGTCTTTTTGTGGGCTACCGCTATCTGGATGCTTATAAAATTGAGCCAGAGTTTTGTTTTGGACACGGTTTATCTTACACAAGCTTTGACTACACAGAGGGCAGACTTTGCATGGAAGGTGGAAAAACCTTTGTTTCCTGTCTGCTGACGAATACCGGGGATCGCGAAGGGGCAGAAGTAGTGCAGCTTTACCTTCGCCCAGGAAAGCAGGCCGATGGAAAGCAGACAGAAGGAGAGAAAACAGGTGAAAGGAAAACGGATGAAAGGAAATTGAATGAGGCGCCGTCGATTTTCCAGGAATTAAAGGGATTTGAAAAGGTAAATCTTAAGCCGGGAGAGAGCCGGATGGTGTGCTTTTGCCTTGACGAAGAATCGGAGGGAAAGGAAATTGCCCTGGGGAGTTCTTCAAGGGATATACGAATCATCTGTAAATAAAAAAGGTGAGAAAAAATGGCAGCTTATATCGAAAACATTTTACGAAAAGGACCTTATTTGCCGGATTGGGATTCCCTTGCCTGCCACAAAACGCCCGAATGGTTTGGTTTGGCAAAGTTTGGCGTATTCATCCACTGGGGTCTGTACAGTCTGCCGGCTCATGGAAATGAATGGTATTCCCGCAATATGTACATCAGGGAAAAAGAAGAGTGGAACTGGCACCGAAAACATTACGGGCCGCAGGATCAGTTTGGTTATAAAGACTTTATTCCTCTTTTTACCGCGGAAAAATTTTCAGCGCAGGAGTGGGTCAGCCTGATTAAGGAAGCCGGAGCCAGATACATCTTTCCGGTAGCCGAACACCACGACGGCTTCCAGCTCTATAAAAGTAAGCTGTCCGCCTGGAACTCCTGGACAATGGGGCCTAAACGGGATATCTTAGGCGAATGGAAAACCGCAGCTGAAGAAAACGGACTGATTTTCTGCACATCCAGCCATCGGGCGGAGCACTGGTTTTTTATGGGTCACGGCAGGGAATTTTCCAGCGATATCAAAGAACCGATGAAACGCGGTGACTTTTACTGGCCTGCCCAAAAAGAACCCGATCACCAGGACTTAGAAAGCTGTCCCTTCCCGACACCGGAATTTGTAGAGGACTGGATACAGCGCACCATAGAACTTATCGAAAACTATCAGCCTGCCCTGCTGTACTTCGACTGGTGGGTGCAGCACCAGGCATTTAAAGAAGGGCTGAAAAAGGTTGCCGCTTACTACTATAACCGTGCCGCAGAGTGGGAAAAGGAAGTTTCCATCTGCTACAAGCACGATGCCATGATGTTCGGAAGCGGAATCCCCGAAATCGAACGCGGAAGTCTGAAAGAAACAACCGCATTTGTATGGCAGACCGATACCGCAGTGGCAAAAAATTCCTGGTGCTATACGGATAGTCTGGAATACAAAACAGCAAACCAAATCATCTGCAGCTTAATCCAGGCCGTCTGCAAAAACGGCAACTTATTACTCAACGTAGGCCCTAAAGGTGACGGTTCTATCCCCGAGGGCGACAGAAAACTTTTAAAAGAAATCGGACAATGGATGAAGGTCAACGGAGAAGGAATCTACGGAAGCCGCCCCTGGCGCATATGGGGCGAAGGTCCAACCAGAGAAGTCAGCGGGCAATTCACCGATCAGGAAGAAATCACCTACACCGGAAAGGATATTCGTTTTACTGCAAAAGGCGGCAGCATTTATGCCTTCTTCCTCCATTACCCGGAAAGCGGCAAGGCAGTCATCCAATCCCTTGCCAAAACCAAAACCCCGGATAACGCCACTTTCCATGGTCTGATAGAAAAGGTAACTATCCTTGGTTTTAATGATCAACCGAAATGGCATCAGGATTTTTCGGGGCTGCATTTGTGGTCAGACAAGGTAGATAGTCGCTTACCAGTGACTGTAAAAGTACAAATGGTCTAGAACTTTCAGGAAAATATGCAAAGATAAAAATAATTCATTATTAAATTTTAGAAGAGTAAGGAGTAAACAACATGAAATTTCACAATGGATGCTGGTTATTAAAGGAGGGCTATGGAAGCTTCTCCCCGCAGATGGTTTATGAGATAAAAACGGCAGAGGATAAGATTGAACTTTGTATGCCGACCCGGAAAATTGTAAGAAAGGGAGATACCTTAGACGGAGTGAACTTAACCCTTCAGGTATCTGCCCCCATGCCCGAAATGCTCAGAGTTAAAGTAATTCACCACAAGGGAATCCGGAAAAAAACGCCTGAGTTTGCCTTAACATTTCCCAAAGAAGGAGTGATGGAAGTTCAGGAGGACGAAGCATCGATTCAGATAAGCAGCGGTCATTTATCCCTGCTCATCAATAAGGAAACCGCAGCGATGCAGTTTCTGCGGGACGGAAAGCTTTTAACGAGGAGCACAGGCCGGGATTTATCTTATATTAGCACCAACTGGACAGGGCTTCCCTATGCGTCGGGAAAAGAGGACAGTGCTTATCTCTGCCAGCAGCTTAATCTCTCCGTTGGCGAATTAATCTATGGTCTGGGCGAACGTTTTACGCCTTTGGTAAAAAACGGGCAGTCCGTATCCATCTGGAACGAGGACGGCGGAACCAGCACGGAACAGTCTTATAAGAACATTCCCTTCTACCTGTCCAACCGCGGCTTTGGGATTTTTGTCAATCACCCGGAGAAGGTGGAGTTTGAAATCGCAACCGAACAGGTAACGAAGGCAGCATTTTCCGTACAGGGGGAAAGTCTGGAGTACTTTGTGATTAACGGGCCAACCATGAAGGATGTGCTGATGCGCTATACGGATTTAACCGGAAAGCCGGCCAGACTGTCACCTTGGAGCTATGGACTTTGGCTGTCCACCTCCTTTACCACAAACTATGATGAAAAGACGGTGATGGAGTTTATCGACGGGATGGAAGCGCACGGGATTCCGTTAAGTGTGTTCCATTTTGACTGCTGCTGGATGCGGGAATACCACTGGACGGATTTTGTCTGGGATGCGCGGGTATTTCCTGATCCGGAGGGAATGCTGCAAAGAATTAAGGCAAAAGGAATACGAATCTGTGTCTGGATTAACCCCTATATCGGGCAGGAATCGGTGCTTTTTGACGAAGGCGTCGAGAAGGGCTATTTTATCAAAAAGGAAAACGGTGATGCGTGGCAGTGGGATATGTGGCAGCCGGGACTTGCCATTGTCGATTTTACCAACCCCGAAGCTTGCCGCTGGTACCAAAAGAAGTTAGAAGGACTGCTGGATATGGGCGTGGACTGCTTTAAGACGGATTTTGGCGAGAGGATTCCGACCAATGTGGTTTATTACGACGGCTCCGACCCGCAGAAGATGCATAATTTCTATACCTATCTTTACAATCAGGCGGTGTATGATGTTCTGGAGAAGAAGAGAGGGAAGGAAGAAGCGATCCTCTTTGCCCGTTCGGCGACTGCCGGGGGACAGAAATTCCCGGTACACTGGGGCGGGGACTGTTGGTCGGACTATGAATCAATGGAAGAAAGCCTGCGGGGCGGTCTGTCATTGACCAGCAGCGGTTTTGGCTATTGGAGCCATGATATCGGCGGTTTTGAAAGCCAGTCCACACCGGACGTATATAAGCGCTGGGCAGCATTCGGACTCTTATCCACGCACAGCCGCCTGCACGGCAGCACCTCCTACCGTGTGCCCTGGGTCTATGACGATGAAGCCGTGGATGTGGTGCGTTTCTTTACCCGATTGAAACTGGATTTGCTTCCTTATCTCTACAGCGGCGGCGTTAAGACCTCGCTTACCGGGATTCCTCTGATGCGCAGTATGGCGCTGGAGTTTGAGAACGACAAAAACTGCAGCTATCTGGATAAGCAGTACATGCTGGGGGACAGCCTGCTTGTTGCACCGATTTTTAACGAAGAAGGCATTGCCGAATACTATCTTCCTGAAGGACACTGGACGAATTACCTGACCGGGGAGGAAAGCGAAGGCGGAAAATGGAGGAAGGAAGAGCACGGGTATTGCTCTATTCCTCTTTGGGTGAGGGAAAAAAGTGTTATCCCCACCGCGCCAAAGATAAAGCGGGCAGAGGAAGGCTTTAGCGAAAACCTGGAATGGAGGGTGTATCTGACCGAAGGAAGGGCTGAAGGTATCGTCTGGGATAAGAACAGGGCAGCGCAGCATCTTACCGTGGAAAAAGAAGGAAATAAGGTTCGTGTGCAGTACTGGACGGAAAATGATGAAGGTGGTAAAGAAAATGAGGCTAATGGAGAAGGCGCAGAAGGGCAGGGCGAAAAAAAGATTGTACGTATTCGTCTGGTGAACGGTGCCGGAGTGGAAACCGAAGGCACAGAAGGGGTTGATCAGGGGAGGGATAAGGTATTTTTGATTTAAGAAAAATTTTAAGCAGTAAAAATTTTGTATAATTTTACCAAAAACTCTGCAGGCAATGTTTTGTTTGCAGGGTTTTTTTATAAAATATTGTTTTCTGCTATAAATGAGCAATAATTGTTAAATCAAAAGCAAAAACTGAAAAGAATAAGAAGCCTGGTGCCGCTATAATAAAAGTATGCTACCAAGCAGTAGGAATCGTGAAGTTTTGGGGGTGGCAAATATTAAAAACCAACAAAAAGGAGGAAAATGATGAAAAAGTTAGCAGCATGTATCTTGTGTGCGTCTATGGCAGCATCTTTGCTTGCCGGGTGCGGAGGCAGTTCAGAGAGCGACGGCACAGCCGGAGCACAGGGCGGTGACACAAAAACAGGTCAGGAAAGTTCGGATAAGAGCAATGTTATTAATGTATGGGCATTTACGGACGAGGTGCCGGGCATGATCGAAAAATACAAGGAAATGCACCCGGATTTTGCCTATGATATTAATACAACAATTATTGCTACTACCGATGGGGCCTATCAGCCTGCATTGGATCAGGCATTAGCTGCAGGCGGTGCGGATGCTCCGGATATCTACTGTGCGGAAGCGGCATTCGTTCTTAAATATACCCAGGGCAGTGCAAGTCAGTACGCCATGCCTTATGCGGATTTGGGTATTGATGTTGATGCCGCACTTAAAGAAGCCGATATTGCTCAGTATACCATTGATGTTGGGACAAACCCTGACGGCAAATTAGTGGGTCTTGGCTATCAGGCATCCGGAGGGGCCTTTATTTACCGCCGTTCAATTGCAAAAGATGTCTGGGGAACGGATGATCCGGCCGAGATTGCAGGAAAAATCGGACCGGGATGGGATAAGTTCTTTGAAGCGGCGGAAGCACTGAAGGAAAAGGGCTATGGGATTGTGTCCGGCGACGGTGATATCTGGCACGCGGTAGAGAACAGTTCCGATGCGGGATGGATTGTAGACGGCAAGCTGAATATCGATCCGAAACGGGAAGAATTTCTGGATTTATCAAAAAAATTAAAGGATAATGGATATCACAATGATACCCAGGACTGGCAGGATGCATGGTTTGCCGATATCAAAGGTGAAGGAGAGAAAGAAGTGCTTGGTTTCTTCGGTCCTGCTTGGCTGATCAACTACACTATGGCTCCAAACTGCGGCGGTACAGCTGTGGGCGAAGGCACCTATGGCGACTGGGCTGTGTGTGAACCGCCAATCGGATTCTTCTGGGGAGGCACCTGGCTGATGGTCAATAAAGATTCTTCAAAGACTGAAGCACTCCGCGATGTCATTGAATGGATTACTTTGGACTGCACAGAAGATGGATTACAGTATAAATGGGCAAACGGTACATTAAACGGTGAAGGTGGTACGAAAGATGCCGTAGCAAGCGGTACGGTAATGTCAAAGTCGGACGGAGCCGTCGAATTTCTTGGAGGTCAGAACATGTTTGAAGCTTTTGTTCCGGCAAACCAGTATGCAAAAGGTACGAACCTGACACAGTATGATGAAACCATCAATACCTATTGGAGGGATCAGGTACGTGAATATACATCAGGAAACAAGACCCGTGAGCAGGCGATTGCCGATTTCAAGCAACAGGTGGCCGATAACCTTGATGTGGTTGTAGAATAACCATTTTATACATAAAACGACGGGCTTTGGAAGAGTGAGCAGTGCGGACGAACCATTGTCTGCACTGCTTTTCTTTCAGCTTTGTGCACACAAATGTAAGAAAGGGGTATAGCTTTTTATGAAGAGTAAAAAACCTGGGTATGACAGATATGCAAAATATGGTTATATTTTCAGCATTCCTTTTGTGGCTACCTTTTTGCTGTTTTCATTATATCCGACCGTATATACGGCAGTTATCGGATTTACCGATTTAAAGGGACTGGGAACAACATCCATCCATTTTCTTACGGACGATCTGTTCAGGAATTTTAAAGCCATATTGTCAAGTCCTTCTTTTCAGCAGGCATTCAAAAATACCGTTGTCATATGGCTTTCTAACTTTGTTCCGCAGATTCTGCTGGCACTTTTACTGGCAGCATGGTTTACCGATAAGCGAAGCACAGTAAAGGGACAGGGGATTTTCAAAATCCTGCTTTATATGCCGAATATTATCACAGCGGCGACAATTGCTATCTTATTCAGCGGATTTTTCGGTTATCCCATGGGACCGGTCAATGACTTATTGGTAAGATTTGGATTTGTCGAAAAACCACTGGAATTATTAAGAAATAAAACCGTGTCCAGAAGCGTGGTTATCTTTATTCAAACCTGGATGTGGTACGGCTCTACGATGATTACCCTGATTTCCGGTATCCTTGGCATCAGCCCGGAGATTTTTGAATCTGCGGAAGTTGACGGCGCAAACCGTCTGCAGACCTTTATTTACATTACCCTTCCGAATGTCAAGACCATTTTGCTGTTTACGCTGGTTACCAGTCTGATCGGCGGATTGAATATGTTCGATATTCCAAAGTTATTCCAGAACGGCGGACCGGACAATGCCACACTTACCACCAGCCTTTTTATTTATAACCAGGCATTCAGCGGAAGCTACATGTATAATCGTGCAGCTGCGGCAAGTATGATTATGTTTGTAATTATTGCGGTTCTTGCCTCTCTTATGTTCTTTGTTATGAGAGATAAAGATGAAGTCGAACTGAAAAAGCAGATTAAACAGCAGCAGAAAAACTATAAAAAGCAGCTTAAAGCCTGAAAGGAGAACACTTCATGCTAAAGAATAAAGAAAACCAGCTCATGAAAGTCATTATTTATGTTGTATGTATCGCTCTGGCTGTGTTAAGTGTTTTGCCGTTCTGGATTATGATTGTCAATGCGACAAGATCCACGACCGAAATCCAGCAGCATGCTATTTCGCTTATTCCGTCAGGTTATATGGCAAATAATTTAAAAATCCTCCTTGGAAAAAGTTTTAATCCTATGGTAGGCTTTATGAATTCCCTGATTATTTCCATAGGTGCAACCGTACTTGCCTTATATTTTTCTTCCTTAACGGCTTATGCACAGGTTGCCTATAACTGGAAATTAAGAAATGCCTTTTTTAGTTTTATTATGGTTGTAATGATGATTCCCGCGCAGATTACCATGATTGGTTTTTATCAGATGGTCTATAAGATTCATATGACGAACCACTTATCCATGTTAATCTTACCGGCTATAGCTTCTCCTTCCATGGTCTTTTTCATGCGGCAGTACCTGCATCCCACGCTTTCCATGGAAATTGTACAGTCGGCAAGAATCGACGGCGCAGGCGAGTTTATGATTTTTAACCGTATTGTACTGCCGATTATGAAACCGGCTGTTGCAACTCAGGCGATTTTCAGCTTTGTAGCAAGTTGGAATAACCTGTTTACGCCATTGGTTCTTTTGACGGACCAGAAAAAATATACCATGCCGATTATGGTCAGCCTGCTTAAAGGCGATATTTATAAGACCGAGTATGGTTCTGTGTATCTTGGACTGACGTTAACCGTGCTGCCTCTTATCGTGGTTTACCTGCTTTTGTCCAAGTACATTATTGCCGGTGTGGCTCTGGGCGGCGTAAAAGGTTAGCCTGTATTCTGCCTCCTACATAAGTTCATGTGTGCGCAGTTTATTCCGGTACTCCGTTGGGGAACAGTTTACATATTTGGTGAAGCATCGGCAGAAGGTTACCAGGTTATTAAACCCCACACGGAAGGCAATGTCGGTAATGGTTAGTTCCGCATGTTTGGTCAGAAGAAACTGCGCAGCCTGAATGCGTTTATGGCACAGGTAATTGTGATAGGTCATTTGGGTGTGCTGCTTAAAAAGTCTTGCAAAATGATATTTGGAAAAGCCGCTGTAGCTGGCAGCCTGTTCGAGCGTAAGATTGTCCGCATAGTGAGCGTCAATAAAATTCAGCAGGTTAGCAAAGATTTCATAGTATTCCTGCTGCTTTGTGGCGGCAGGGGAGGCATCGTCGGCATGGCCAAAGAGGTGGCAGCGTCCAACCGTTAACAGGACATTAAGCAGCAAAGCGTAGATGGAGGTTTCCCAGAAAAGGTTATGTGAAAAGTAAATTTCTGTCATCTGCATCAGCGTATTATAGGTGCCGGCATAGATATCCGCATGGTTGGATGGTGTGCACAAAAAGGGATTCATAAAGACAGGGCCAAGTGTCTTAAAATCCTGAAAACATTCAAGCATGCTGATATCAATTAAAAAAATAAAACGTGCACCCGAACTGCCGAATAGTTCATGGAGCATATAGGGCGGAATAATGAGAATATCGCCGACATTTAAGGTGTAGGTGTGGTTATTGGCGGCGACGCGGTATTGCTGTTCTGCACAGATGATAATTTCCAAAGCGCTGTGATAATGGCGGGCATAGTCTTCAAGCTGTACATTATACCAGATGCGCAGATGAGATTCCGGAAGGAAAAGTATAGTTTCCTTAGGACCGTTAAGCGATCGTACATAAACACTTGGATCGGGCTGTTCATAGTGCAGAGGGATTTTGGGGGATGGTTTCATAAGTTATTCTCCTGTTTGGAATAAGATGTTTTTGATAAATCTATTATAGCTCATCAGCAAAAAGGCGGCAAGAGAATAAATTGCCGGATTAAAGTTAAGTCAGGGAAAGGAACTTTTATTCTATGAAAAGAGAAGATGCAAGAAAGAAAGCTGCCGAATTGGTAGGGAAGATGACATTAGAAGAGCGTGCCAGTCAGCTCCGCTATGATGCTCCGGCAATAAAAAGGCTGAATATCCCAGCCTATAACTGGTGGGGGGAGAGTCTGCACGGTGTGGCAAGGGCTGGTATTGCTACCGTTTTTCCGCAGGCGATTGCTATGGCAGCGACGTTTGACGAAGCGTTAATCGGGGAGGTTGCCGCCTGTATTGCTGAAGAGGGAAGGGCAAAGTATAATGCATACAGTGCATACAATGACAGGGATATTTATAAGGGGCTTACCTTCTGGGCACCTAATGTCAATATTTTCCGGGATCCCAGGTGGGGGCGCGGACATGAAACCTATGGAGAAGACCCCTATCTGACTTCCCGTCTTGGCGTGGCTTATGTTAAGGGGCTGCAGGGAAGCGGGGAAGTCATGAAGGCTGCGGCATGCGCCAAGCATTTTGCGGTACATTCCGGCCCTGAAGCACTGCGCCATGAATTTAACGCAGAGCCTACGCCAAAGGATATGGAAGAAACCTATCTGCCGGCATTTGAGGCATTAGTAAAAGAAGGCCATGTGGAGGCTGTGATGGGTGCCTATAACCGGGTAAACGGCGTGCCCTGCTGCGGCAGCCGGGAACTGATTCAGGATATTCTGCGCGGGAAATGGGGGTTTGAAGGGCATTTTGTGTCGGACTGCTGGGCAATCCGGGATTTTCATGAACACCATATGGTTACATCCACGGCTGCAGAGTCGGCAGCAATGGCATTAAATGCAGGCTGTGACTTAAACTGCGGAAATACCTATCTCCATATCCTGTCTGCCTGCCAGCAGGGACTGGTATCCGAAGAAGCAATTACCGAGGCGGCCGTGCGCCTTTTTACGACACGGTACATGCTTGGGCTGTTTGATAAGAGCGAGTACGATGCCATTCCCTATGAGGCAGTGGAAGAAAAAGAACATCTGGTGCTGGCAGACCGGGTAACGAAGGAGAGCGTAGTTATGCTGAAAAATGACGGTATTCTGCCGCTTGACCTGAATCATATAAAAACTATCGGCATTATCGGACCGAATGCGGACAGCCGAAGCGCATTGATCGGAAACTACCATGGCACATCTTCTGAATATGTAACCGTGGCAGAAGGTGTCCGCCAATATACACAGGGCAGGGCAAGAATTCTGTTCTCTGAGGGATGCGGGCTGTTCCAGGATAAGACGGAGTCGCTTGCCATGCAGGGCGACCGGCTGGCAGAAGCAATGATTGTTGCAGAACACAGTGATGTTGTTCTTTTATGCCTTGGTCTGGATGAAACGCTCGAAGGCGAGGAAGGGGATACCGGAAACAGCTATGCGTCCGGGGATAAAGAAGATCTGCTTCTTCCCAAGCCGCAGAGGGATTTAATGGAGGCGGTTGCCAGGACAAAGAAACCGGTGGTTTTCTGTCTTATGACAGGGAGTGCCATGGATTTACGTTATCCAGCAGAACATTTTAACGCTGTCTTGCAGCTTTGGTATCCCGGCGCAAGGGGAGGCAGGAGTGTTGCCGATATTTTGTTCGGAGAAACTTCGCCGTCGGGTAAGCTGCCGGTTACTTTTTATCGCGATTTAGGATCATTACCGCCGTTTACGGACTACCATATGGAAGGAAGGACATACCGGTATATGGAAGAAGAGGCACTGTATCCGTTTGGTTTTGGTCTGACCTATGGGAAGGTAGCCGTGACGGATGCTAAGGTCGGGAAAATTTCGGAAGAAACCGACAGCCTGGGCTTGCCGGATGTATCCCTGAAGGTTACGGTGCAGAACCAGGGCAGCCGTGATACCGACGACGTGGTGCAGATTTATATCAAAAATACTGATTCGGCGGATGCCGTGCGAAATCCGGTGTTGTGTGCGTTTAAGCGGGTACATGTAAAAGCCGGGGAAAGCATGGATACAGAAATTTCTATTTGCGGCAGAGCGTTTTCGGTAGTCGGTCAAAATGGTGAACGCAAAAAAGACGGAAACCATTTTATGGTTTATGCCGCTGTTTCGCAGCCGGATAAGCGAAGCATTGAGCTGACGGGCACAGAGCCAATAGAGTTGCCTCTGGTATTGTAGGTATTGTAGAAAAAATAAAAATCGATTCCTTTTCGGCAAAATTCGTGTTATGCTATACATAGCTGTGCAAGTTTGTGCGGTTTAACTCAACAATATCCGGTTCCCGGGAAAGCTTTTTTAATGGAAGCGTCATTTAAACTGTTGATTTCTTTATCGCCGAATGGGGCATTGGCCGAACTGATATAGCCGTCCTTATCCGCAATACAGGTTAAAACGTTCAACTTATCATAACCCGCGGCCCGGTTGACCATGGTGCTTAATTCGTATAAGCTTTCATAGTGATCGCCGTGACCGTGGGTCAGCAGCATGTTATCGAGCTGACGCGGATCATAGCCAACCTTCCAGTAATTCAGCCAATAGCCGTAATTGGCAATGGCATTTCCGCCGTCAATGGCATTATAGGTTTTCTTTCCGTTTTCATCCGGATCGGAAACAAACAGGTATACATTGGTAAAGGTATCGCCGCAGGAGTAGAGCCGGTCAGCTAAAACTTCAAACGGCGTAGCGATGCCGTTCCAGCCAAAGCTGGTCTTTCCCAGGGTCTTATCCTGTCCCGGCATCCAGGAGGTTCCGTTATAACCTACATCGTCCGGCGGCGTGGTGCTGGAATGGGAAAATTATTTCCATAGCCGCCGACCAGAGAGAAGGTAAGTGCCGCCGCACACACAAGCGGGCATATTCTTCGGTTTGTTTTTTTCATTGCTGACCTCCTGTTTTCCTTTGAAATTTTTATCGGTTATGTAAGATGTCTGCTGTGGTTTATGAGTATTTATGATAACCGATTTTTCTTGTTTATTAGTATAACTTTAATGCGTTTACAAGTAAAATATCAAATTCTTTGAATAACTCTTGGTTTTTCTTTGTGTAATTTGATGGAATTACAGGAGTATTTGTGCATATTTTTGGTGAGTTTATTTGTTTGAGGCTTAAATACACGAAACCGGAACGAGCTTATGCCTGGCATCTAAAGGGATAACCATGGGGGTCATGCAGATAATTGCCCCATCTCCGGTTTCTTCTGGCAGAGAATCCAAAATATGGAAATTTTTAAGAGCATGTATTCCCGGATCTGCACTTTTCTTGATTTCTATCGGATACAGTTTTCCGTTTTCCAGAATAAGTAAATCAATTTCCTTACCATTATTGTCCCGGTAATAGCAAAGGCGGCTTCGGGTGTCGATGCCCTGATTGGCATAGCTTTTTATGATTTCGGCGATGACATAATTTTCAAACATTGCCCCTGCCATGGCGGATAATTCTAGGGTTCTTGGGTTATTCCAGAGTGAGAGATAACAGGCAAGGCCGGTATCCATAAAGTAAAGCTTGGGGCGTTTGACAATGCGCTTAATGGTATTGCCGGAATAGGGCGGCAGCAGATAAATAAGGCCGGAGGAGCGCAGAAGCGACATCCATCCATCAGCGGTTTTTCGGTCAATTTCCACATCTTTTGCCAAATCGGCGAGATTGACTTCCTGGCTGGTTCTTGCTGCGGTGCAGGAGAGAAATTTCAGGAACTTACCTTCATCTTTAATGGTAATCAGGTTGCGTATATCACGTTCAAGATAGGTTTGCAGGTAAGCGCCAAAATAATCTTCAGGCAGAAGTTCTTTATCGGTAATCATCCTGGGCATCCCGCCGCGAAAGATTTTTTCAAAGATAGCGGTAATAGATTCTGCAGCATTGGGCGTGGTGTTTGCAGAAGTATGGATAAACTCTGTGGTGTCCGTGCTCTCGGGAAGGAAAGGAAGCGATATCCTGCCTTCAATTTCCGCTCTGGACAGGGAATACATGGTCAGGATTCCCGTGCGGCCAGCCAGCGATTCGCTGACATTTTTCATCATGGGGAAGAACTGTGAGCCGGTGAGATAATATAAACCGTTCTGTTTTGCCTGATCTGTCCGTATTTTAATATAAGGAAGGAGTTCTGGGGCGTATTGAAATTCATCAATCATCAGGGGGGGACGGTATTGCTGTAAAAACAGTTCAGGGTCTTCCCGGGCAAGGGTTCGCAGCATGGGATAGTCAAGGGTAACATATTGTATTTCTTTGTTTTCTTCTCTGATTTGATTTAAAAGGGTGGTTTTCCCTACCTGCCGTGCGCCGCAAACCATGACAACGGGAAAATGACTTGCTAAATTTTTGAGTTTGGCTTCCATTGTACGGTGAATGTACATTAAAATTACCTCCATGATAAAAATTTATTTTTGAAAGGTGCAGTTAAAAAGAATACCGGTTAAAAAGACGAGTCAAATAGATACAAAAAGAGATTAAAATTCCTTTTTTGTATTATATAAGATTTTAGTTTAGGAATCAAGAGATTTCTTCCTGGGGTTCATGATTTCCGACAGTGTTAAAAATAAATCAAAAAGAAGTCATAAAGAACTTGCGTTAAACTACTTGACAAACCCACCAGATCAGGGTAGAATTTTGTTCGTAAACAGAAAAATCCTACTAATCAGATAGGAATTCGTAACGTGAGAGATTGAGCAGTTGCGGGAAGTGGATAAGTCATACCGGGTCGCAGGTCTGTGCAAGGCTTGCGGCTCTTTTTGGTGAACCGATGGAATGTTTGATACTTATTTAGGAAACAATGGAGAAAAGTGTATGGAAAAGCAAAAACCTGCCTTGGAATTGGAAGAACAAAATCCAATTATTCAGTTAAAGGGTTTGGGAAAGCAGTTTAAGACGAGCAATGGGCCGGTGACTGCTCTGGATGATATTCATCTGGAAATCAATCCGGGGGAAATCTTTGGGATTATCGGTCTTTCGGGTGCGGGTAAGAGTACCCTGGTGCGCTGTATTAATTATCTGGAGGTGCCGACTTCCGGTACGGTTATCTTTGAGGGTGTGAGCCTTGCCGGGAAGGACGATAAGCCTTCCTTGGCGGAAAAGTTATTCCGGTTTTTATCCGGGGGATCCGATCAGGCGAGGAAGAACTCTGAGGATATCCGCCGGGCACGGCGTTCGATGGGAATGATTTTCCAGCAGTTTAATCTGTTGGCGCAGAGGAATGTTTTACAGAATGTCTGCTTTCCCCTGGAACTGATTGGGACGAATAGAAAAGAAGCCCAGAAGCGGGCAGAAGAACTGTTAAAGATGGTGGGGCTGGAGGACCGGATGAAGGCGTATCCGGCGCAGCTTTCCGGCGGGCAGAAGCAGAGGGTTGCCATTGCCCGTGCCATGGCGACCAATCCCAAGGTGCTGCTCTGCGATGAGGCGACCAGTGCCTTGGACCCGAATACTACGAAGCAGATTTTGGGGCTGTTAAAGCAGATTAACCGGGAAATGGGAGTTACGGTGATTGTGATCACTCATGAAATGTCGGTTATCGAGGCGATCTGTGACCGGGTGGCGATTATCGATCAGAGCCATATCGCTGAGGTGGGAAAAGTTTCGGATATTTTTTCCAATCCTAAAACGCCGATTGGACGGCAGCTGATTTTGGGCGATGCGGCAAAGAAGGTTGCCCTGGGTACGGAGCGCCGGTTAAGAATTATTTTTGACGGAAGGGAATCCTCGGAGCCGGTGATTTCCAACCTGGTTTTGGCGTGTAAGGTTCCGATTAATATTATGCACGCGGAAACGAAGGATGTGGGCGGGAAGGCTATGGGGCACATGCTGATTCAGATTCCCGAGGATGAAACCGAGGCGAACCGGGTCATTAATTATCTGAAAACCGTAAAGGTTGCTTTCGAGGAGGTGCGGTGATGGTTTGGGATGCGACAACCTGGGAAATGTTAAAAACGGGCATTTGGGAAACGCTGTTTATGACCTTTGCCTCTTCAGCGATTTCTTACCTTATCGGGATACCGCTGGGAATCTTTTTAGTGGTTGCCGATGCCGACGGAATCCGGCCCATGCCGGTGCTTCAGAAAATGCTGGGCGTGGTCATTAATTTACTTCGGTCGATTCCGTTTATTATTTTGTTGATTCTTTTAATTCCGTTTACACGGGCCATCGTGGGGACGACCCTGGGGGCCAAAGCAATTGTACCTCCTTTGGTGGTGGCGGCAGCGCCCTATATTGCGCGTATGGTGGAATCTTCCTTTCGGGAAGTGGACGCGGGCGTTATCGAGGCAGCACAGTCTATGGGTGCTACGACCTGGCAGATTATCTGGAAGGTGCTTCTGCCGGAGGCTAAGCCAAGCCTTTTCGTGGGCGCGGCGATTTCCATTACCACCATCCTGGGCTATTCCGCCATGGCAGGCTTTGTCGGCGGCGGCGGACTGGGAACCATTGCCATTAACTACGGCTATTACCGCTACCAGACGGATATGATGCTGGTTACGGTGGTGCTTTTGGTGATTATTGTTCAGATTATTCAGGAAAGCTGGATGAAAGTATCGAAGATCACCGACAAGAGGATTCGTTAGGGTGTTCTTGTTGAGGATAAATAAAAAGAGTTTCCGGGCAGGAAGGATGTGCTGACTAACTGTGTTAAAACAGAAAGTGAAAATCTGCAAAAAGGAAACAAAAAGGAGGAAGCATTATGAAAAAATCTTTAGCATTACTGATGGCGGCATCGCTTACGGTGCTGAGCCTGACCGCGTGCGGAGGCAATGGGGGCACGGAAACAACCGCAGCGACCACAGCAGCCCAGGCGGAGGAAACAACGGCGGCAGAGAGTGAAAGCGAAGTGCAGGAGAGCAGCGATGAGGCTGGTGAGGAAAGCGAAACCAGCGGCGAAACGGCGGCAGCAGGCGATTTACAGAAGCTTGTTATCGGTGCAAGCCCGGCTCCCCATGCAGAGATTTTAAATGCAGCCAAGGATCTGATGGCAGCTAAGGGTTATGAACTGGAAATCCGCGAATACACCGATTATATTCAGCCGAATAACGCGCTGGATGCAGGCGATCTGGATGCAAACTATTTCCAGCATCTGCCCTACTTAGAGCAGTTTATCGAACAGCACGGCGTAAATCTTGCCAGTGCAGGAAAGGTTCACTATGAGCCGTTTGGCATTTATGCGGGAAAGACCGCGGATCTGGCCTCCCTGGGCGATAAGGCAAAGGTAGCCGTTCCTAACGATGTAACCAATGAGGCAAGGGCACTTCTTCTTCTGGAAGCCCAGGGTCTGATTAAGTTAAAAGAGGGTGCAGGCTTAAACGCAACCAAGAATGATATTGTGGAAAATACCAAGAATCTGGAAATTATCGAAATCGAAGCAGCACAGATTCCGCGTTCCATTAACGATGTGGACATTGCCGTTATTAACGGCAACTATGCTATCGAAGCAGGGATGAAGGTTTCCGATGCCCTGGCGGTAGAGGCATCCGACTCCGTGGCAGCAACCACCTATGGAAATGTAGTTGCCGTAAGAGCAGGCGAGGAAAGCAGCGATGCCGTCGTGGCTCTGATGGAAGTATTAAAGAGCGATGAGATCAAGAAGTTTATGGAAGAGAAGTATGAGGGCGCTGTAGTTCCGCTGAGTGAATAAGGCGGGGAACAGCAGGCGGATGTTTATCTGCGTCTGGCGTAAAAATGTAAAACAGACAGGATGAAAAAACAGTAAATAAAATAGTAAATAACAGAAAACAGAAGGGGCAGGTAATGGATTATTATCTGCCTCTTTGCTGTTGTTTTTCTGTATCTTGTAAAATAAATACTGTATAGACAAGGGAAATCTGTTATCCCAGATACATTCTCCGATATTTCACAAACATCCCCGCAGATAAGGCAAGCGCCATAAGTTCTGCTGCCGGGGTAGCCAGCCAGATTCCGTTGATTCCCAAAAACGCAGGCAGGATAAGCATGGTAATCAGCATAAACACAAAGGAACGAGAAAAGGCAAGGACGGCCGAAACGATACCGTTGGATAATGCGGTAAAGGCTCCGCTGGCAAAAATATTAAATCCGATAAAAAGCAGGGCGAGCGTACAGATTTGATTTCCTGTGACAGCAAGCGAATATACCGGATTGTCCGGGCGGGCAAAGACGGTTACCAGCGGTTTCGCTGCGGCAAAAGAAGCCGCCGCGGTTGCAGCAGAGATAGCGGCAATAATCTTTAAACTGGAATTAATAATCTTTTTTAGCTTTTCGCTGTTTTTTTCTCCATAATAATAACTGATCATCGGCGCAACACCGTAGGAGTAACCGGTATAAAGGGAGCTTGCAAACATTAGCACATACATAATAATCGTCACCGCAGCAACGCCGTTTTCACCGACGTAGTGCAGCATGGTCCAGTTAAACATCATGGTAATGATTCCGGTCACCATGGCCGTGGCCATCTCGGAACAGCCATTGGCGGCGGCCCCGGAAAGCACCTTAAAGCGAAAAGCAGGTCTGGTGAAATAAAGCAGGTTTTTCTTATTGCCAAAGACAAACAGGCCAACCACAGCCGTTACCGAATATCCCAGTCCTGTAGCGATGGCAGCACCCTCAATTCCCATAGAAAAAAGGGCAATAAATACATAGTCAAGCACCATATTCAGCACACCGCCAGTTACCGAACAGAGCAGGGAAAGTGCAGCTTTTTCGGAGGCAATCATATAGAGGGTAAAATTATTCATCAGCAGGATGGGTATAGTAAATAGCAGATAACAGCTAAGGTAGGAAGTGCAGTAACCGGCAACTTCCGCAGAAAGCATCATCTTTTCAAAAAGGGGTTCCATCACCAGATAGCCAAGCAAACACATCAGAAATCCTGCCGTGACATTGACCAGGATCAGAAACGTGAAATCTTCTCTGGCTTCCTTTGGCTTTTGCTCACCCATTTTTTTCATAATCACAGCGCTTCCTCCGGTTGCAAGCATGGTGGAAACCGCTGTGACAAGCTGGATTACCGGAGCCGTCAGATTAATGGCCGAAAGGGCATTTGTTCCGATGAAATTGGAAACAAACAGTCCGTCCACCATGGTATAGAAAGACATAAAAACCGACATGGCAATCGTTGGCAGGGCAAATTTGAAAATATTTTTATAGGTAACAGGTTTATTGTATGTATTTTGTGTATCCATAATTTCCTCCGTTTTGTGCATATTTTATGTTACTGTTCACGTAGGTCTGCGCACTTGCTGCGTTGACCATATGTTAAACTGGTAGTGTGCAAAAATCTTTGAAAACTGCCTTGCTTTTTCCCGGGATTAGTTTTATCATAAACCATACAGTAACTGTACGGTCAAGCAAAAAATAAAAGGAAAGAAAGTGTTTACCGTTTGTTTGCGTCCTGTACCTGTTTGTACTATGAAATATGCATAGTAAATATGCATAGTAAACCATCATGCGCCCACAAGCAGTTGCACGACCACAGATGAAAGTCTGCTGGGCGCACTTGGAATGCCTGAACTTAGACCGCCTAGTCGGCGGTGAACTTTTATAGTAATGAAAGAAACGATGAAAAATATGGAAAGAAAAAATAAACTACTTACCATCGGTCAGTTTGCAGCCCTGCACGGCATCAATAAAAAAACGCTGATGTGGTACGACGAAGTTGGACTGTTCCATCCGGTGCTGGTTCATCCGGATAATGGATACAGGTACTACAGCTATTACCAGAGTTCCATCTTAGAAACCATACTTTTACTGCGGGAACTGAATGTATCCATCGATGAAATCCGGACATTTATGGAAAATCGTTCCGCAGCGGGAATGGAACAGCTTCTGCAGGAAAAAATAGAAGATTTAGACCAGACGATGGCACATTTAAAAGCGGTCAGAAAAACCCTGTCCTATCATTGCCAGAATATGCAGACCCTGCAGAACATGGATTTGGGAAAAATTGAAATTGCAGAAAAAAAGGAACGTCATCTGGTCACGGTGGAAATCAACCCGAATACTTCTTTTGATAAGCAGGTGGAAATGATTACTGCCGAAACCAAAAAATATCAGCTTCGCCGCCTTCACGATGCTTCTTATGGGACAATGATAGCCGTTGACTGTCTGCTTCAGGGAAGGTTTGAAGACTATAGCAAATTATTTATAGAAATTCCGTTTCCTGTTCGGAAGGACGGGCTGCACCTGGCACCTGCCGGAAAATATGTAAGAGCATTCTATCAGGACTTTGGAGAAAATGCCGTGCATTGCTACCGGAAAATATTTGCCTATGTAAGAGAACATGGCTTTACGCTGTCAGGTTATTCCTATGAAATTATTATCAATGAAAATGTAATCGAAAGAATGGAGGATGCTTTAGTGCAGGTGGAAATTCCTCTGCTGTGAACATGTGCACAGTAACACAGCGCGTAATAATCTTGAAAAATCTTGAAAAAAGCATCTTGTCAAGGTTATTGTTTTATGCTATACTACACAAGTTGGCAAATTGGCAGCCGTGAGAAATTTTTGTGTGAGGTATTGTGCGGTTGTGCGATGTCTTGCGCTATTTTACAATATCTTGCATAGAACACTAAATGTAAACGAGCCGTCAGATTATGCACGTCTGTGGATTCTGTGGACAGGTGCCGGAAAAGAATAATTGGGTGCTTTGGCATGAAACATGAAAAACATGAAGTAAGCTGGGTTTCATGAACCGATGATTTATCCGGTCGTCCTGGGAGTGTGAGAAGCAGGCGGAAGAGCCCCTTTTCAGGGAGCAAAAACCAAATGGAGGAAATACTATGAGCGTAATTTCGATGAAACAGTTACTGGAAGCTGGTGTGCATTTCGGCCATCAGACAAGAAGATGGAACCCTAAGATGGCTCCGTACATCTACACCGAGAGAAATGGTATCTACATTATTGACTTACAGAAGTCCGTAGGCAAAGTTGACGAGGCATATAAGGCGATCGCTGACATTGCAGCAGAGGGCGGAACCATTTTGTTTGTGGGAACCAAGAAGCAGGCACAGGATGCCATTAAGACCGAGGCAGAGCGCTGCGGTATGTATTATGTAAATGAGAGATGGTTAGGCGGTATGCTGACCAACTTTAAGACCATCCAGAGCCGTGTTGAGCGTTTAAAAGAAATCGAAACCATGGCAGAGGACGGAACCTTTGACGTATTGCCGAAGAAGGAAGTTATTGCCTTGAGAAAAGAATGGGAAAAACTGGAAAGAAACTTGGGCGGTATCAAGGAAATGAAGAGAATTCCGGATGCTATCTTTATCGTAGACCCGAAGAAGGAAAGAATCTGTGTACAGGAAGCCCATACTCTGGGAATTCCGCTGATTGGCATTGCCGATACCAACTGTGATCCGGAAGAACTGGATTATGTGATTCCGGGCAATGATGACGCTATCCGTGCCGTTAAGCTGATTGTGTCCAAGATGGCTGACGCCGTAATCGAGGCAAACCAGGGCGAGGCGATGTCCGAACTGGAAGCAGCAGGTGAATTAGACACCGAGATCGTAGAAGAGTAGGTCAGCAACGGTGGAAAAGCCGTTAGAAAGCGGCTGACTAAGGAAAAGCAGTAGGGAAAGCAGCTTGTAAACAGGTAATTAGGCAGACAAGCCGATGATGATAAACAGGAGGGATAGACGATGGCAGTTACCGCAGCAATGGTAAAAGAATTAAGAGAGATGACCGGCGCCGGGATGATGGACTGCAAGAAAGCACTTGCAGCTACCGACGGCGATATGGATAAAGCAGTTGAGTATTTAAGAGAAAAGGGTCTGGCCGGAGTAACGAAGAAAGCCGGACGTATTGCCGCAGAGGGTATGGTGGTTACCGCTTTATCCGAAGACGAAAAGAATGCAGTAGTGGTTGAAGTTAATGCAGAAACCGATTTCGTGGCAAAGAACGAAGTGTTCCGCACCTATGCCGCAAATGTAGCAGCACAGGCATTAAAGAGCAATGCAGCAAACATCGATGAATTTATGGCTGAAACCTGGGAGAAAGACCCAAGCTTAACCGTAAAAGAAGCATTAGCCCTGCAGATTTCCATTATTGGTGAGAATATGAACATCCGCCGTTATGAGAAGGTTGCTGTAGAGAATGGCTTTGTATCTTCCTACATCCATGCAGGTGGAAAGATTGGCGTACTGGTTGTTGTAGAAGCCGACGTGATCAATGATTCTGTAAAAGAGATGGCAAAGAATGTGGCAATGCAGGCTGCAGCCTTAAAGCCATTGTACACCAGCCGCGACGAAGTTGACGCTGACTATATCGCAAAGGAAAAAGAAATCTTAACCGTTGCCGCAAAGAACGAAAAGCCGGACGCTAACGATAAGATTATTGAAGGCATGGTTATGGGCCGTATCAACAAGGAACTGAAGGAAATCTGTCTGCTGGATCAGGTTTATGTAAAGGCAGAAGACGGAAAGCAGTCCGTTGCTAAGTATGTAGAATCCGTAGCAAAGGCAAACGAGAGTAATATCCGTATAGTGAAATTTGTACGCTTTGAAACGGGCGAAGGAATGGCCAAAAAGGAAGAAAATTTTGCTGAAGAAGTGGCAAAGCAGATGGGCATGTAAGCGAAGTTTGCATTTGAAATAACTGTATAAAAATTATAAGGCTCCGAATGCCTTGTAATCACGCATTTTCAAGTGATTATGAGGGATTCGGAGCCTTTTTCTGTTCAAAAAAAGGTCAAGATGGAAATGCCGTCTTTTACCGTTAAAAACCGTCTAAAATCACTTCAAATTGAGTATTACTCAACAGCTTTGTTGAGTAAATTGGATACTCACAATCTTCGGCGAAGTTTACTCAATTATCGTAATCCCTTAAAACTCATTTTCTCAAATCCTTCATAATATTAAAAATTTAAGGAGATTAATTATGGCAAATACAGCGTTAGGAGCAGAAAAAGAGAAAGCGGTTATTTTTATCAGCGATGCACATGAAAAATTCTACTATTAGAAATTGAAAGAGGTCAGGTATTCAGGAGCGAGCCGCCTTTCTTTCAATTAAAGCAGTGGATTATTATTGGAAATTATCTATTCATTATTTGATGGAAAGCGTTTTTTCAGAGAAGCAATCCATTTTTCGATTGCTTCCACTAAAACATATTGCTGCTGTAAAACTGCCATGCCTGTTTCGGGAATTTCCGGAATATTTTCTTTTTCAAGGATGTTTTCCTCTAAATAAGTTTTCAGTGTTTTGATGTTGTTTTCAATGTTATTTATACAAGATTGCTGGATTTCTGGAGGTAAACTGTCTAAGTTGACAATCACAGCATTAAAGTCTAAAAAAATATGGATAGGTTTAGCAGCGATTTCCTGCATGAGTCTTTCAAATTCTTTACTTCCGGCATCGGTAAGGGAATAAACTGCCTTTTCTGGCA
>ERZ808037.852-NODE-852-length-24134-cov-13.939020_pt1 | contig 24134 bp, 20 predicted proteins | sample MGYA00380190_ERZ808037 | MGnify/ENA primary metagenome ERZ808037 (study PRJEB31490, sample SAMN06133399) | mouse gut metagenome | isolation source: J9 | host: mice | place: China: Chengdu | collected 2015-05 ... | reverse complement strand
CCCAGGAGGGCAAGGTGGCCGGATGCAGGGTGTGCGTGGTGAAGGACGAGCGGCTCACCCCGGATACGCCCACCTACCGCTATCCGTTTTCCAACGTGCATGGGGACAACCGCATCTGCACCGGGAACAATGCCCTGCCCATCTACAGGGATCCGGCCCGGCTGCACACACTGGCGGGCTACCTCCTGCGCCTGCCCAACAACAATGACCTCTATTCCAGGAACAACAACCGGATTTACGCCGAGTACCGCGACCTCCTGGAGCAGATGAAGGGGAAAACGCCGTCCCACTATTACACCGACGTGCTGGTGCCGGACGGCAAAACACTGAAAGACTTTTTAGACGCGAGGTGAACGCTGTGGAACAGAAAGACCCGAGGCAGATCCAGGCCGAGCTGGCCATGCCCTTCGCGCCGGAGGATCTGGAATGGCGGCTGCAAAGGGTAGTCGAGGCAAAGGAGCTGGGTATCGCCGTCCCCTACGTCACCAACCGGGCCATCATGTCCCGTCTGGACGATGTGGTGGGGCCGGAGAACTGGTATAACGACTTCAAGCCCTGGCACGGCGCGGGAGGCAAGGAGGCCCAGCTGTGCGGCATTTCCATCCGCTACGGGGATGGCTTCATCACCAAATGGGACGGCGCCGAGGATTCAGACATTGAGCCCATCAAGGGCGGCCTGTCCGACAGCATGAAGCGGGCCGCCGTCCAGTGGGGCATCGGCCGGGTGCTGTATAACATGGACGTGGTGTTCGTGGACGTGGAAAAACGGGGCAAGACCTGGAGCATTAAGAATAACCAGCAGGAACGGCTGGACTACGCCTACCTCAAAATGCTGGGCAAGCTGGGCCTGACCCCCGCCCCTGCCGGTGGCCTGCGGCCCCAGGTGGAGCCGGAGCCCGCGCCGAACGGCCAGACGGCAGGAACACAGCAGGGCAAAAATAACAATGATGCCGCCGAACGTGCCGGACGCGCATCGGAAGGTAAGCCGAGGGGGAACGACATTTCGTACATCATCCGCCATGCCCGCATCAACAGGGGGATCAACTCCACCAGCACCCAGTTGCGGCTGGAATCCTCCCAGGGGAACAGGCTGGAAGCCTTTGTCCGGGGAGAGCACCCGGAGCTGGCTGTGGGTGTCGTGCTGGTGGATGTGAAGTTGGATAAGCGGCAGAAGGACACTGTGGTGTATTTCATGCTGGAGAAGTTCAAGATTGCGGATACCCAGCCCCAGGCGGCATAGGAAGGAGAAGAACATGAAAAAAATTCAGAGCATTCAGATCACCGGCATGACCATCGCCGGGTTCAAGTCCTATGGGGAACCCACGGAGCTGGTGTTCGGGAATCCCACCGTCATCACCGGCGGCAACGGCAGGGGCAAGACCAGCATCGCCGACGCCATCGCTTTTGTCGTCACCGGCCTCCCCTTTTTCGGGGAGCGGGGCATCGACCGGCTGCACAATGAAACCCAGCCCGACGTGTCCATCACCATGAACTTTGTGGATGAGGAGGGCACGGCCCATGTGCTCACCCGCACCCGGCACAAGAGCACCATGACCATCCTCTATGACGGCTACACGATCCGCCAGATGGATCTCACCGAGCTGTTTGGCGAGAAGGATGTGTTCCTGTCCATCTTCAACCCCCTTTATTTCATCGAGGAGCTGGGGGAGGAGGGCAAAAACCTGCTGGAACGGCATCTTCCCCTTGTCACCCACGAGGCGGTGCTGGCCCAGCTCTCCGATGCCACACGGGCATCGCTGGAAAATGAACCGCTTCTCTCCCCGGACACCTACCTGAAGAAAAAGCGGGCGGACATCCGGGAGTTGGAGGAGACCGTCATCTATCTCCAGGGGCAGAAGGATCTGGCGGACAGCCAAGGCCAGGGCTGGAGCAAGACCGTGGAGGGCCTGTCCGCCCGCCGCGACGCCCTCACCCGGGCGGTGGAGGAGCTGGAGGCCAAGCGGTTCGACGGTCTGGACACAAAGGCCATGGAGCAGCGGCTGGTGGAACTCAGCGCCCGCTATAACGAAGCGGCCCGGGACGGTTCCCCGCTGGATGGCGAGATCATGGAATTGGAGCGGAAGCTGGCCGCCCGACGGGTGGAGCAGTACCAGTCCCCCTACACCCAGGCCATTGCCGAAGCCAACGCCAAGCTGGCGGAGCTTGCCGCGCGGTTCAACCGGGACAAGCAGGCGTTCCACGCCTGTGTCCCCGGCGAGCCCTGTCCCACCTGCCGCCGACTCATCACAGAGGAGGCACTGGTGGAGGTGCGCGCGGCGCTGGAAACGTCCAGCAAGGCGACCATCGCCGCCGGCCAGGAGCAGCGGGCCCAGCTCAATGAGCTGAACGAAAACGATGCCAAGGCCAGGGCGGTCTTTGAGCAGTTCCAGGCCGATGATGTGGCCGAGCTGGAAGGGCAGCTGGCCGGCCTTCGGGCCCAAAAGACGGAGGACAGCCCAGCGGATGATCTGCGGAGCCAAATCCAGCAGCTCACATCCGATCTGGAGTACGGCAACCTCACCGAGGTGGAGTACGCCCGGCTGAAGGAGTGCCGGGAGGAGCTGCGGGAGTGTGCCGCTGATTTGAAGGCGGCCCAGGCCGCGGCGGAGCAGAAGCCGGAGGACTTTGACGGAAAGATCAAGGCCGCCCAGGACAAGATCACGGCGCTGAAAAAGCTGATTGCCGACGTTGCCATCTATGTGAGCGAACGGGCGAAGCTGACCTTCTCCGCGCTGAAAATGAACCGGGTGGAGATCTCCCTCTACGACGTGGTGAAATCCACCGGGGAGCGGAAGGACGTGTTCAAGTTCACCTATGGCGGGCGGCGCTATGACCGGCTTTCCCTGTCCGAGAAGATCCGGGCAGGGATGGAGGTGTCCGAGCTGATGAAGCGGCTCACCGGGCGCAATTACCCGGTGTTCGTGGACAACATGGAGTCCGTGGACGATCTCAACAACGTGCGGCCTACCGGGCAGGTCATCATGGCGAAGTGCGTCAGCGGCGCAACCCTGGCGGTGCGGCCGGTGCGGCCCATCACCCTGGCGGATCGGCAGGCCGCGTGATCTCAGATTGTTGAGGAAGGAGGCGGCCCCGCTTGGTCTATGAGAAGATCCCCATCGTGGACGCGGCCAGGCGGTGCGGCGTGGCTCTTGATTCCCGGACGCTGAAGCGCCGGGAGGTGGAGGCCACCTGCCCCTTCTGCCACGACCACGGGCCGGGAAAGTACCACCTCAGCCTGAATACCAGCACGGATCAATACCGCTGCAACCTGTGCGGCGCCCACGGCAACAGCGTAACGTTGTACGCCAGACTGATGGGCGTAACCAACCGGGAGGCATACCAGGCGCTGGCTCGGGAGGGCAAGGTCTATCCCATGCCCCGGCGGGAGAAAACCCAAACGGAGGCGGAGCGTCAGCCCATGCCCCTGGAGCAGCGGCACGAAGCCTATACCGCCATGCTGGAGCACCTCACACTGCTGCCCCGGCATCGGGAAAACCTGCTGGAGCGTGGGCTGTCTGAGGAACGTATCCAGGCAAACCAATATCGCAGTATGCCGGAAACGGACGCGGGGCGGCGGCTTCTGGCTGCCCTGCTCCGCTCCAGCGGCCATGAGCTGCTGGGGCTGCCGGGGTTCCGCACCTACTACGGCGACTGGACGATTTGTGGGCCGAAGGGCTTCCTGATCCCCGTCCGCAACAAGAATGGGCTGATCCAGGGCATGAAGATCCGACTGGACTATGCGGATAAGCCCAGCAGGAAATACCGCTGGCTGTCCAGCCGGGATATGCCCAACGGCACCCGGAGCTATTCCTGGGTCCATGTTACCGGCGACACCACCCAAAAGCGGGCCTTCCTCACGGAGGGCCCGCTGAAGGGGGACGTGGCCAGCTACCTGGCCCATGACACGTTGTTTGTGTGCGTGGGCGGCGTGAACGCCATCCGTGGTCTGAAGAATACGCTGAAGGATTTGGGCGTAACCCAGGTGGTGGAGGCCATGGACATGGATCAGATGACGAACCCCAATGTCCGCAGCGCCGTGCTGGCGATGCGGAGGGAGGTACAGGCCATCAAGGGCCTAAAATACACGAAATACACATGGGATCCGGCGTACAAGGGGGTAGACGACTACCTTCTCAGCCGGGTAGAGGCCATGTGAAGAAAGGACTTAGGATATGGACAACGTATTTGATATGCACGATCTCATCGGCACGTCCCAGGGCGACCAGACCCATATGCTGGGCAAGTTCCTCTATTTCTCCCTGGCGAACCTGCTGGTGGACAAGGAGGAGCTGTCCAAGCTGTGCGAGGACATGGGCATTCCCTACGCCGGCGGCACCCGGCTGTCCGTGGGCGACGCGTTCCGCTCCGCCACCGGCGATATCCGGGAGCGCGTCCCGGTGACGGCCATGGGGGAGACCAATATCTATCTGGCCTACTGCCGGGACAACAAACGCGCCAGCGCCGATATTTTATCCCGGGAGCTGGTGAAGGAGACGCTGAACCAGCGTACCAACAACTACGAAAAGCTGGCCAACATCAGCTACGACAAGCGGGATGGCGTATTCCGGGCGGAAAACCTGGCGCCGGACGACGCCATCGACGTGCCGGCCTGCTGCCGCAAGGCGGAGGAGCTGTTCGAGCTCTATCAGAAATGCGCCAACCGAAAGCAGATCGAAACCATCTGCGTGAACTATCTGCGGGGGCTTGAGGCCACCAAGCTGAGCATCACGGGGCATATGTACTTCGTGCCCCGCACCCACATGGACAAGGTGGATGTGTTTGAGGACTTCATCGGGTTGCTGGGCGGGCTCAACCGCAGGGAGACGCCGCTGATGGTGAACAGCTTTTACATCATCGATGATGAGAAGCAGCGATCCAAGATGACCGAGGAATTCTATGCGGCGGTGAAAAAGGAAATCACCACCTACCAGGAGCGGGCGGACTACTTAATTAAGTCCGGCAGCCAGAGCCCGGCGGTGATGGATCGCTGGGTGCTGAAGATCCAGGCGCTGGAGGAAAAGAAGAAGCACTACGAGGATGTGCTCCGGCGGGAGCTGGACGGGCTGGATGACGAGTTCTCCACGCTGAAGTTCCTTGGACAGGAGCTTCAAATGAGGGCACAGAGTATCCGGTTTCAAAAGGCGGCATAAGGAGAACTAAGCATTTGTTGGAAAACTTCAATATTTAATCTAATGACGTTGCCCCTTGGATTTATACAATTCCAAGGGGCAGCGCATTTTACAGCACCCCCAGCACCTCGTCAGCCGTGGCCCGGATATTCAGCATCGCCATATTATCGAACTGGGTGCTTTTTGGATTGATCTGGACGATTTTTGTGCCTCGCCTGAGATAAGGGTAGTACACCTGCCCATAGCTTCCCTCCGCGCCGATAATAAGAGCCACATCTGCGTAAGCCGCCCAACTCCTGGCCTTTTCCACCTCACGATCCAGCAGACCAATGTGCTCGTATACCGGAAAGGCCGCCATCAGTCCACCGCAATCCGGGCAGCGGGGGCACTTTCCCTGATTCCAAATCTGCACATCGTCACAGTGCTTCCCACAGCTCAGGCATTTGTTTACGCCGAAGCTCCCCTGAATCTCCGCCACGTTCCTGGATCCCGCAAAGGTGTGCAGGCAGTCGATGTTGGTGGTGATGATCCCCTGGATCAGCCCCTGTTTTCCCAGCTCCGCCAGCTTTCGGTGGGCCAGCGTGGGGCCGTTTTCAAACATAGGCCCCAAAAACGCCTTGCGCGCCATTTTATAATAGTGTTCCGGCGTTCTTTTCAGCACAGTAATGGAGGTCATCTGCATCACCACCGGAAAATTCATTCCAGCGAAGCCCATGATCCCGGCAGGGACTGAAATACCCGCACCCGTTATTGCTATGGTAAAGTGGCTGGTATCCAGCAGTTTTTTCATAGTCAATATTTTTTCGTCCATATGCTTTCCTCAAAAGAACCAGTTGACACAGGCCAATACAACACCCAAAGCGCAAAGCGAGGCTCCGGTCACCTGGTTTTGCTTTTTTGCGTCTACTTTATTTGCGAAAAGAGCAGAGGCCCTCGCACCAATCAGGGCAAACGCAACGCAGAGTACCAATGCGGTAATAGTATTAGGGATACCGCCGATGGCTATGTGCACAACCGCGCCAGTCAATTCCGTGAATGCCAGCATTTTATCTCCCCCTATGACGCCTGTTCAAACTGGCTGTTGTAGAGCTGGGCGTAAAAGCCGCCCCGATCCAGCAGTTCCCGGTGGGTTCCGCTCTCGATGATATCGCCGTCCTTCATCACCAGGATGAGGTCGGCGTTTTTGATGGTGGACAGGCGGTGGGCAATGACGAAAGAGGTCCGCCCCGCCATCAGTTTGTCCATGGCAGCTTGGATCAGCACCTCGGTGCGGGTGTCCACCGAGCTGGTGGCCTCGTCCAGAATGAGCATGGGCGCGTCCTCTACCATGGCTCGGGCGATGGTCACCAGTTGGCGCTGCCCGGCAGACAGGCTGGCGTTGTCGTCCAGCACCGTGTCATAGCCTTGGGGCAGGGACGTAATAAAATGGTGCAGCCCCACCGCCTTGCAGGCGGCGGCCACCTGTTCATCCGTCACCCCCAGCTTGGCGTAGACGATGTTTTCCCGGATGGTGCCCTCAAAGAGCCAGGTGTCCTGCAAGACCATGCAGAACAGGTCATGGACGTTTTCCCGGGTGAGCTCCCCGATGGGCACGCCGTCGATACGGATCTGGCCGCCCTGGGTCTCATAGAACCGCATGAGCAGATTGACCATGGTAGTCTTGCCCGCCCCGGTGGGGCCCACGATGGCAATTTTCTGCCCGGACTTCACATTTGCGGAAAAGCCGTGGATGACAGGCTTGGCAGGGTCGTATCCGAAACGGACGTGGTCAAAGTCTACGCGGCCCTCCACCTGATCCAGCCGAGCAGTTTTCCCGCTCTCATCCGTTAGTTCCTCCTCATCCAGGAAGGTAAACACCCGCTCGCTGGCCGCCGCCGCGCTCTGGAGGCTGGTGGCCGCCTGGGCCAGCTGGCTCAAGGGCTGGGTGAACAGGCGCACGTACAGCATGAATGCCACGATCACGTAGAAGCCAATAGCGCCGTTCAGCGTCAGCACCGCCCCGGTGACGCACACCGCCACATAACCCAGGTTGCCTACAAAACCCATCAGCGGCTGCATCAGGCCGGACAGGAATTGGCTTTTCCAGGCGGAATCGTACAGCCTCCGGTTCATCCGCCGGAACTGTTCCTTGGCGTCGGCCTCACCGCCGTAGGCCTTGACCACGGTGTGGCCGGAGTAGGTCTCCTCGATGTGGCCGTTCAGCGCCCCCAGCTCCATCTGCTGCTGCCGGAAGAAGCCCTGGGAGCGGGATACAATAAGCATCATCAGCCCAAAACCCGCCACAGCGGCCAGAACAGCGGCCAGGGCCATCACCCAGTTGGTGCGGAGCATCATAATAAGCGAGCCCAAGAACATGGCGCAGGCCGTCACCAAGGTGCCCACGCTCTGATTCAGAGTTTGGCCGATGGTGTCCACGTCGTTGGTTACCCGGGAGAGGATGTTGCCGGTGCTGGTGGTGTCGAAGTAGTTCAGCGGCAGACGGTCAAATTTTTGGGAGATGTCCGTGCGCAGCGAGCGGGATACCCGCTGGGTCACCGCAGCCATGATCTGTCCCTGGACGATGCTGAACAGCCAGCCCAGGCCGTACAGCGCCGCCAGCAGAAGGGCGATGCGGGCCACCGCCTCCACGTCGATGCCGGTCATGAGCCCCTCCGTCATAATCCGGGTCATTTCCGCTACCCGACCCGGACCGATGAGGTTCAGGATGGAGCCGGCCATGGCCAGCACCATGGCGGCGATGACGGCGGGAAGCCAGGTTCGGCAGTAGCCCGTCAGCCGCGCCAGGGAACCCCGGAAGTCTTTAGCCTTCTCCCCGCCGCCCATCCGGCCGCCGGGGCCGTGCCGGGTGCCGGGGACGCGGGCGGGTTCTCTTTTTTCGTCAGCCATAGTTCAATTCCTCCTTGGAAAGCTGAGATTCGGCGATCTCCCGGTAGACCGGGCAGGAAACCAAAAGCTCGCGGTGCCTGCCTCTGCCCACCACCCGGCCTTCGTCCAGCACGATGATCTGATCGGCGTCCAGAATAGTGCCCACCCGCTGGGCTACGATGAGGGTGGTGGCGGTGCCTGCTTCCTTTTTCAGCGCCCCGCGCAGGGCCCGATCCGTCCGATAATCCAAGGCGGAGAAGGAGTCGTCGAAGATGTAGATCTCCGGGCGGCGGTACACCGCGCGGGCAATAGACAACCGTTGGCGCTGGCCCCCGGACAGGTTGCTCCCGCCCTGGGCTATGGCGGCCCCTTCCTTTCCCTCCATTTCGCGCACAAACTCTCCAGCCTGGGCAGTGTCCAGGGCATTCCAAAGCCGCTCGGAGCTGGCCTGCCCCCGGCCATCGTCCCCATAAGTCACGTTAGAGGTCACCGTTCCCCGGAACAACACCGCCCGCTGGGGCACATATCCCAGCTTGCGCCGCAGGACGGCCTGGGTATAGTGCCGGACGTTGATGCCGTCCACCAGGATCTCGCCCCCGGTCACGTCATAAAACCGGGGGATGAGGTTGACCAGGGTGCTCTTACCGCTGCCGGTGGAGCCGATGAAGGCCACGGTCTCCCCCCGGTGGGCGGTGAAGCTCACGTCATGGAGCACATCCTGGGTACTGCCGGGGTAGCGGAAGCAGACGTGCCGGAACTCTACCTCTCCCTGCTCGAACAGCTCGGAACCCGCCGCGGGGCCGTCGGTGATCCTGCTCTCTGTGTCCAGCACCTCGTTGATGCGCCGGGCGGACACCATGGCCCGGGGCAGGACGATGAAGGTCATCACCAGCATCATGAAAGCCATAATGATCTGCATGGCATAAGAGGAGAACACCACCATATCGGAGAACACGGCCAGCCGGCCCGACGGGACAGCGCCATTATTGATGAGGTGCGCCCCGATCCAGTAGATGGAGAGGGTCAGTCCGGACATGATAAGGGTCATGCCGGGGAACAGTACGGACATGGTACGACTGGTGAACAAGCTGGTGTCGGTAAGGGCCTGGTTGGCCTGCTGGAACTTGTCCTCCTGGTAGCCCTCGGCGTTGTAGGCCCGCACCACCCGAATGCCGGTGAGGTGTTCCCGAGCCACCCGGTTCAGTCTGTCGGTGAGCTTCTGCATATTTTTGAATTTGGGCAGCACCAGGGCGATCACCGTGCCCAGCATGGCGGCCAATACGGCCACCGCCGCGCCTGTGGCCGCCGTCCACTGCCAGCTTTTGCCCGAGATTTTCAGGATGGCCCACACCGCCAGGATCGGGGCCTTGAGGATTGCCTGGAGACCCAGGGCGGCAAACATCTGGATCTGCTGCACGTCGTTGGTGGTGCGGGTGATGAGACTGGCGGTGGAGAAGCCGCCCAGTTCCTCCATGGAAAAGTCCATGGTCTTATCATACACCGCCTCCCGCAGCCGCATGGCCAGCCCCGCTGCGATCCGGGCTATGAAATAGCCCACGACAGCGGATGCCGCCAGACTGCCCAGGGCGCACAGCAGCATGGAGCTCCCCGCCTCCAGTACCGCCCCCAGTTCACTGCCGGGGGTCTGTACCAGGGTGGTGATTTCCCTCATATAGTCGGGAAGCCTCAGATCCAGCCACACCCCGCATACGATGAACCCCAGCGCACACAGTGCATAGAGCCAGTCCCTGCGATTCAAATAGTTCAGCAATTTCAGCATATGGCATCTCCTTCCGGCAGACAGAGCGGCGCGTTGTGCGCCGCTCTGCTCCGCATTATTCCGCGCGCAGCGCCGCCACGGGATCCTTTTTTGCGGCGGCACGGGAAGGGATCAGTCCCGCGATGACTGTGATAGCCATACTGAGCGCCACCAGCAGCAGCGCCGCCGTCCAGGGCAGGGACGCGGTCAGTCCGGCTGTTCCCAACAGGGTTTGAATGATGGAGTTGACCGGGATGGTGAGCAGCATGGACACGCCCACACCCAGTAACCCGGCCAGCAGGCCCACCAGGATGGTCTCCGCGTTGAACACTTGGGCGATGTTGGATTTGGACGCGCCCATGGCCCGGAGTATGCCGATCTCCTTGGTGCGCTCCATGACGGAGATATGGGTGATAATGCCGATCATGATGGAGGACACCACCAGTGACACCGCCACAAAGGCGATAAGTACGTAGGAGATCACATCAATGATGGAGCTCACCGAGCCGGTGAGCAGGGCCACATAGTCTGTGTAGGTGACCTGTTCCGCTTCGTCCCGGCTCTCGTTGTAGCTCTGGATGCAGGTGGATACCGCCTCCTTGTCCTCAAAGCTGTCTGTGTAGATGCTGATAGAGGCGGGGGCGTCATAGCTGGCCGAGCCGAAGGCGGTCATATTTTCCTCGTAGGACGCGCCCTCCACGTAGATGCGGTAGGCGGACAGCAGGATCTCCTGATCGGGTTCATTCTCAAGCCATAGATCCAGCGCGCCGGCCAGGGCGGCTTCGCCCTGAAGTTCCCGGCCCTCCAGAGCGGCCTGCTGGCTGGGCGGCATAGCCGTACCCTGGGGGTGGGTCTCGCCACCCTGGCTTCCTCCGGCCTGCCGCTCCAGGATCATCCCATACATGGCGGCTTTATCGGAGACACCAAGGGATGACAAATAGCGCACGGCATCCTCAGCTTTTTCCCCGTCTGTTTCCGCCTCAAAGCGCAGGCCGTTCAGAATATTGACCTCCGGCGTCCGCTCTTGAGCGAGCACCACCGGGCTTTGGCTGGTGTGGTCCATCACATAGTCGGTGAGCAGATGGGTGTAAGCCACCGGCCCGTCGATGTCAGCGTTTTCCGCGCCCTCCACGGGACGGATCACCCCGACGATTTTCAGCTCTACCGCCTGTTCCAGCAGGCCCTCGATCTCCATGGCACCGTCGGCGAGGGTAAAGGTGCCGTCCCCGTTTTCACGGTACAGGTCACAGGCGGGAAGAAGGTAAAATGTGTGGCCGCAGGCAGTTTCGTAGTCCCAAAGCCGCTGATCCGCCGTCTGCCCGTCGCGAATCTGCTCCGTGATTTCCCGGTACTCGTCCCCGGTGAGGAAGCCAAGCTGGTACAACGCCCCGGCGGGGATAGAACCGTCCTCGTCCAGCACCAACACCACCTGGTCATATTGTTCCGGCCAGCCGCCCCATGCCACCTCATAGCTCTCCTGGAGAATGGGGCTCACCGGCCCGCCGTCGGGGGCGGGCATCATTTGGGAGAAGTTCTCCGCCCCGCCGCTGGAGCCGCCCATCATGGCGCTCATACGCTCCATGTTTGCCGCCGGGCCGCCCGCCATGGAGGAACTCTCCCCGGTGAGGCTGGAGGCTCCCGCCTCGTCCACATCGGCATCGGAGGCCACCAGTGTGCCGCCGCTGTCCCGAGAATAGATGCCGAAGCGCACATCATAGCTGTACACCACACCGTTTTCCCCCAGATACGGACGGATCTCGCTGCCCGGGTCGTCCAGGTAGCGTTTGAAAGCGGTCAGATCGTTCTCCTTGATGTTGCCGGCCATGGCCTCGCTGCGCTCCAGATCACCGTACCCGGCATAGATCCCGGGGCCGCGCTCAATAGGGCTGCTGTCCTGCCCGCCCCGCATACCGCCCCGGGTGCCCATCACCCCGGACATATCCACCGCCTGGGTGCTGATGGTGATGGGGTAGGAGGACATGGTGCTGCGCTGGATACCGTCGATGTAGCCGTTCACCCCGCTGGACAGGGCCAGGATCAGGGCGATCCCGATGATGCCGATGGATCCGGCAAAGGCGGTGAGGAGGGTGCGTCCCTTTTTGGTGCGAAGGTTATTGAAGCTGAGCGACAGGGAGGTGCCGAAGGACATCCTGGCCCGGCCCAGGCTGCGGGTCTCGGGCTGGGCCGCCGCTTCCTCCTGGGGACACGGGTTACTGTCATCGACGATTTTCCCGTCCCGGAGCCGAACGATGCGGGTGGAATACCGCTGGGCCAGCTCACCGTTGTGGGTAACCATCACCACCAGCCGCTTTTCCGCCACCCGTTTCAACAGCTCCATCACCTGTACGCTGATTTCACTGTCCAGCGCCCCGGTGGGTTCGTCGGCCAGCAGAATATCCGGGTCGTTCACCAGGGCGCGGGCAATAGCCACCCGCTGCATCTGCCCGCCGGAGAGCTGGTTGGGCCGCTTGTGGGCCTGCCCGCCCAGCCCCACCTCCTCCAGTGCCTTCTGCGCCCTGGTCCGCCGCTCCGCCTTGGGTACGCCGCCAATGGTGAGGGCCAGCTCCACGTTGGCCAGAATCGACTGGTGGGGGATGAGGTTGTAGCTTTGGAATACGAAGCCGATGGTGTGGTTGCGGTAGGCGTCCCAGTCCCGATCCTTATACTCCCGGGTCGAGACGCCATTGATGATGAGGTCGCCGCTGTCGTAGCGGTCCAGCCCGCCGATGATGTTCAGCAGGGTGGTTTTGCCCGAGCCGCTGGGGCCCAGGATGGAGACAAATTCATTGCGGCGCAGGTTCAGGCTTATGTTGTCCAGCGCCTGCTGGATCAGCTCGCCGGTCTGATAGCGTTTGGAAATGCCGCTGAGTTGAAGCATGGATACCCGTCCTTTCTACAGCGCGGATGGCTCCGCTGTATCTTCTATTGTGGAGGGATAACCTCAAGCCAACCTCAACCGAACCTCAACTCAACCTCAATTTTCAGAATTATTTTTTGTCGGGTTTGCGCTCAATCTTGAAAATCACGCCGGCAAGCCCGAATGAAAACCATTTCAGCAGCCTTTTCAACTCCTCCGCCGAAAACTCCGCTCCATAATACAAGATATCGTACAGTTCCCCGTACTCCCGCATAGAATAGCCGGAATCCCCGAAACCGTTTTTTTGATAAAATTTCTGTCTCCGTACTCGCTGCTCCAGGTTGGATACAGGTCTGCCGGATTCGACCGCTTCCGCATCCAGGACAATCGTTTTCGTTGTGTTTGCCGTGATCCAGCCCAGGATCTCCGAACCATATCCTCTGGAGCGCAGCTCGTCGTTCGTCACAAGGTAAAATACCAGCGTGGTGCTTCCGTATCGGATCAGATAGGCCAGTCCGCAGAAAATGTCCCTGTCGTAGAACGCCCAAAAATCCACGTTCTTTCTTCGCGCCATCAGGAGCAGGACACGGATGGGCAGACGCTCCCGCCGTGGGAACGCACCGTTGTATATTCGTGCTATTTCCGAATAGCCCTCCATCCGAGAGGTGACCGGCCTGACTTGCAGCTCCATTGGCTAACCTCCCTTTGCGGTCGTGTGCCTCCGTCCATGCATCCACACATGAGCGATGACCAGCGCCAGGAAAAGCAGTGCGGAAAGCCGGTGGATCAGGGTGGCGAAGCAAAGGCCGCTGACCACCGCCGCCAGCAGATCAGCCAGCAGCAGTAAATTAACCGCTGTACGAAGCCTCCGCGGGCGGTCATACCGTCCTTTTCCCAGCGACCTCCACCAAGGCAGGTTCAGCAGATTGTGGATAAGCGCCAGCACAAGCATTCCCGCCCCCAGCAACATATGGGCCGCGATTCCCGTCCGCTCCGCCGCCATCAGCAGAACCGACACTACCAGCATGGTGATGTCCACGCAGAGCTTCCCGATTTTTTTGGCACGCATTCAGATCCACCTCCACAAGAGCCTGGCTTATATGGCCAGCCCGGCCCGTTTCAAAAATTCCTTCACCCCGTTCTCACTCCGGGCGGATAGGCCATCGACCACTTCCGCCCCTGGGCAGGCGGCGGCAATTTGCTCCGGCCCGGAGCCAAGCCCCAGGGCCTGGCTGGTGGCGATGGGCAGGATGGTTTTACCGGAGAAATCGTATTCCTCCAGGAAGGACAGCACCGGCTGGGGCAGGCCGCTCAGCCAGTTGGGGTAGATCAGGATCACCGTGTCGTATCCTTCCACGCTGTCCAAGTGCTCCGTCAGCTCCGGGCGGTGGGACGTGCCCATCTCACTGCGGTGGCGGTCAAAAGCCCCGCCGTATGTCTCCGGGTAAGGCTCGGCTGTTTTGATGGGGAACAGGTCGCCTCCTGTAGCCTCTTGGGCCGCCAGGGCGTACAGCTCCGCGTGCCCGTAACCCTTCCCCTCCCGAATGGCAAGACTGGCAGAGGCCACAGCGTCTACCTCCCCATCCGGATATGCCCGGTTGTTGGCGATGGAGAAATAGGCGATCAGCACATTGCTCTCCCCTGTGACCGACATCTCGCCCGCAGAAATGTCTACAGGGGCAATTCGTCTTGCCAGCGGATTGGGGAAAAAGGTGCAGTAAAAGACGCCTATCCCCGCCACGGCGGCGGTCACCAGGGCTGCCGCCACGCCGATGCCGATCTTTTTGCCCCTGCTCATGGGTTTCTTTTCTTTGCTCATAAAAAATCACCGTCCCTATGTTGTTTCCCGCAAGCATACGCCGGCAACCTCAACTCAACCTCAACAAATTGTAAAATTTTTATTTTCACCTTGTATGGGGCAGGGAGCTGTACACAATTAAGAAATTTTTAAAAATGCCCCCTTCTATTGAGGTTCAGTTGAGGTTTGCGCTATAATGTGGACGCACAGGGGGTGCAAAGGATGTTTCAAATCTTAGTGGTGGAAGATGACCGGGAGCTGCGGGAGTTGTTCTGCGCCGTTTTGGCGGACAATGGGTACACCGCCATCCCGGCCCAGGACGGCGCCGCCGCCCTGGACGTGCTGGACGGGGCCAACGTGGATCTCATTATCTCCGACGTGATGATGCCCCGGGTGGACGGCTTCGAGCTGGTTCGCTCCCTGCGGGAGGCGGGGTACACCGTGCCGGTTCTTCTCATCACGGCCCGGGAGAGCGCCGCCGACAAGCGGGAGGGCTTTCGGGCGGGGACGGATGACTACATGGTAAAGCCCATTGATGTGAACGAAATGGTGTGGCGGGTGGAGGCCCTGCTCCGCCGAAGCCAGATGGTGAGTCAGCGCCGGTGCCGCCTGGGCGGCGCGGAGCTGGACTGCGGCACGCTGACCGTGCGGTCTGGGACTGGAACGGCGGAACTGCCCCAGAAGGAGTTTTACCTGCTGTACAAGCTGGCGGCGTCCCCCAACCGCATCTTCACCCGGCGGCAGATCTTAGACGACGTGTGGGGCCTGGACAGCGAGGCGGATCCCCACACCTTGGATGTCCATATCAGCCGCCTGCGGGAGCGGTTCAAGGACAGCCCCGACTTTGAGATCGTCACCGTCCGGGGTCTGGGCTACAAGGTGGTGGAGCGTCATGGAAAAGAGTAACCGCTCCTGGCGGCTGTCCGCCATGTTCTCCCTGCTGATCTTCCTGAGCCTCACCATCACGGTGGCCCTCACTGGGGCGCTGGCCATGCTGCTGTTTCATCTGGGTATTCTGTCAGGGCCAAACCGGGGGGTCGTGATTTTTGTGGTGGCCGCTGTCAGTATCCTGGTCGGTACACAGCTGTCCAAATTCGCCGGGCGGCACCCGCTGACCGCTATTGCCGCTTTGAGCGAGGCCACCAAAGAGGTGGCAAAAGGAAACTTCGACGTGGCGGTGGCGGAGGAAAGCCCTATCAAGGAACTGCGGGACATGGCCCACAGCTTCAACCGCATGACGAAGGAGCTGGCGGGAACGGAGCTGCTCCGCTCCGACTTTGTGGAGAATGTGTCCCACGAGTTCAAAACGCCCCTGTCCGCCATCGAGGGCTACGCCACCCTGCTGCAAAAGCCGGGACTGAGCGAGGAAAAGAGGGCGGAGTACACCGGGAAGATCCTTTATAACACCCGGCGCCTTTCCACCCTCACCAGCAACATCCTGCTGCTGTCCCGGCTGGAGAACCAGGAGTTGGATATTCCCCGGGAGACCTTCTGCCTGGATGAGCAGCTCCGGGAGGTCATCCTCTCCCAAGAGGAGGGCTGGGCCGGGAAGGATCTGGAGCTGGAGGTAGACCTGGACAGCGCCGACTACCGGGGAAACCGGGATCTGCTAGCCCAGGTGTGGCAGAACCTGCTGGGCAACGCGGTGAAGTTTGTCCCGGAGCGGGGGCTGGTTCGCGTCCTGCTGCGGCGGGAGGAAAACCGCCTGCGGGTGAGCGTGGTGGACACCGGCCCAGGCATGAGCGGGGAAGTACAGCGGCGGGTATTCGAGAAATTCTACCAGGGTGACCCCTCCCGGGCCTCCCAGGGAAACGGCCTGGGGCTGGCCCTGGCCAAGCGGGTGGTGGATCTCCACGGGGGCGAGATCGTCGTGTCCTCCAAGGAGGGGAAAGGGACCACCTTCACCGTGTACCTGCCGCTGGATGCGGCGGGAGCTGGATGAAAAGGAGCTGTTTGCATTGATAAAAAACGAGTCCCCCGCCGGGGGAGAAACGACGGCGCGGCTCGGGCCGGGCAGGCTGTTCCATGGCTGGGCTGCGCGGAAGCAGTTGTGGATGCTGGCCTACTGGCCCGTCTACGGGGCACTGTTCTTTGCCCTGGAGCGCCTTCGCCGGCCTGCCCAATATCATGTGATGCACACCGAAGTGGATGATTGGATCCCTTTCTGCGAGGGGTTTGTGATCCCCTATGTGTTTTGGTTCCTATTCCTCATTGGCATCCACTGTTACACAGCCAAGCATGACGCCGCCGCCTTCAAGCGGTTGATGGCGTTTGTGGCCATCTCCCACACCTGCGCGCTGGCCATCTTCTTCCTGTTCCCCACCTGCCAGCACCTGCGGCCCCTGGCCTTTGAGCGGCAGAACCTGCTGACCCAGATCACGGCCTTTTTCTACCGCATAGATACCAGCACCAACGTCTGCCCCTCTCTCCATGTGGTGGGTTCTATGGCGGTGTGGTATGCCGCCAGGGACGCGGGGCTGTTCTCCCGCAGGGGGTGCCGGATGTTTTTCTCCGCGGCAACGGTGCTGATCTGCCTGTCCACCGTGTTCCTCAAACAGCACTCCGTGCTGGATGTGGCGGCGGGGCTGCTGTTGAGCGATCTCGTCTACCGCCTGGTGTACCGCCCGGTCCGGGGCGGATATCCCGGCGCCGCCGAGCGGTGGAAGGAGCGGTGGCAAGAGCGGCGCGGAACATTGCGGCGGACATAACATAATAAAGAGGATCCTCCGGAAACTTGAACCGGAGGATCCTCTTTTATTATCTGTCCGCTATTATCTGTCCGCGTCTCGTGCCTGCAAAGCCTGTTCCCTCATGCGGGTCAGCTCCTCCGGCCGCTGGGGACAGCCGTCCTGGAGCCACTTGCGGATAATGGCATAGCCTCCCTGGCAGAAAAACAGCCGGGCGTAATCCCGCTCGCTGTCCGTCATGGGGCCGGACAGCATCTGATCCAGCACGTTTCGGATGGGCCAGAGGGACGACACCTTATCCAGCAGTTCCCCCTCTGGCACACTGGCGATGACGGTGCGGAACCGCTCCTGCTCCGATGCCAGGTAGGCCAGCGCATGGTGGGTGCCGCTGCGGTGGGTGAAGTCTTCCGCCAGGGCCTGCTCAAACTGGGCCAGCATCTCCGCAATGATCTGATCCAGCAGATCCTGGGGGCTGCCATAATACTTGTAAAAGGTGGTGCGGTTGATGCCCGCCTCCTGGCACAGCTCGTATACCGTGACCTTGTCCACCCGCTTTTCCCGCAAAAGGCGCATCAGCGCCCCCTCCAGCATGGTCTTGCTCACCCGAATGCGTTGGTTTTCCATGGAGTTCACCTCAACAAATCTGCCAAAAGTGTTGACCTTACGACAAACCAGCCCGGAAATGTCTACCTCACAACAAACTCAAAAAATCAGTCGATTGACGGTTTTGTGGAAATCTGGCTATGATTATACCAGCATCTTGTATCATCTGTCAACGAGGAGGAATTTCCATGACCCTGTACGAAGCAATATCCGCCCGCCGTCAGGTACGTTCCTTCCGGCCCGGCCCCGTAGATGAAACGGTGTTGGATCAGCTCCGCGCCTGTCTGCGGGACACGGAGCGCCTGACCGGGCGCCAGGGGCAGTTTGAGGTTGTCCCCGCCAAAGCGGCCGGCGGAAGCCACGGCGCGCCCTGGTGCGTGTTCAGCTTTTGCGAGGAAGATCCGGCAGCCTATGCCAACGCGGGCTACGTGCTGCAAAAGGCGGATCTGCTGCTCCAGAGCCTGGGGCTGGGGTGCGGTTGGTTTATGGATCTCAAACCCGCCCAGCCCGACCCCCGGTTCTGTATCGGTCTGGCTTTCGGGCACACTGATGAGCCCTTACGAACCGAGGAAGCACAGTTCAAGCGCCGCCCGCTCAGCGATATCTGCCGGGAGGAGAACGACGTGTCCCGGGCAGTGCGCCTGGCCCCATCCTCGTTGAACTCCCAGCCCTGGATGGTGGAGTTTGAGGATCGCAAAGTGGTTCTCCGGGAAAAAGGACGGGGTCCGGCGCGGTTAATCCTCCGGGGAAAACTGAACAAGATCGATCTGGGCATCGCCGCCCGCCACGCCGCCCTGGCGCTGGAGCACCAGGGAAAGCGGGTCGTTGAGGCGCTGCCCAAAGCGGAGAACGGCAAGCTGGAGATCACCATTCGGTACGAATAAGGGGGTGAATCCATTGAAAACAGCCATTGTCTACTGCTCCCAGCACCACGGCAACACCAAAAAGCTGTTGGACGCCATCGCCGCGCAGGGGGATGTGACCCTTATTGACGCCGCTGCTGTCCAGAGCGCCGATCTGGCTCCTTACGAACTCATCGGCCTGGCTTCCGGCATTTACTACCAAAAGTACCACCAATCCGTGATGAAGTTTGCCCAGCAGAATCTGCCCAGGGGCAAGAAAGTGTTCCTTGTCTACACCTACGGCATCAAGCGCCCCGGCTATGCCAACGCCATCGCCGAAATCGTCAGGGGAAAAGGAGGCGATCTGCTGGGGGAGTACGGCTGCCCCGGTTTTGACACCTTTGGCCCCTTCAAGCTCATCGGAGGCATCGCCAAGGGCCGGCCCAACGAGGGGGACGTGGCCGACGCCGTCAGCTTTTTCAACGACCTGGTTCAAGGCGCACAAAAATATAATTAAAATGTGGAGGAGAGAGTATGAGCCAGCAAGCAAAAGCGCAAGGTGAGTGGAAAGCACAAAAGAAAGCCTACCGAAAAGCAAAGCGGAAGTACGTCCAGCCCTGGAAACTTCTGGCTATCCTGCTCATCATCCCCGCTCTGCTGGTGCAGGCGGTGGGGATGGTGGTAAATATGGCGGACAATACCTTGGCCATCGTGGCCGGAGACCGTTTCTGGGATCTGAAAAACCAGGACTCAAGTGCGGTCTACTACTCCGGCGACTACGCCACAGAGGCAGAGCGGCTGGCCGCGGGGTCGGATATAGTATATCAGACCGAGGCGGAGGGTGCGGTACTGCTGAAAAACGACAACGGCGCCCTGCCCCTGGCGGAGGGGGCCAGGATCAGCCTGTTCTCTAACAGTAGCGTCAATGTGGTCTACGGCGGCACCGGCTCCGCCAACGTGGACTCGTCCACTGCTGACAATCTGAAGCAGGCGGCGGAAAAGTCCGGGCTGGCGGTGAACAGTGCGCTGTGGGATTTTTACACACAGGGGCCGGGCAAAGAGTACGTCCGGGTGGACGGCGGTATGTTCTCCTCGGAAGCTACCCGGACAGTAGAAGTACCCTGGGCTGTTTATACGGAGGAGTTAAAGGACACTTTCGTGGAATACGGCGATGCGGCAGTTGTTGTGCTCTCCCGGGTGGGCGGTGAGGACGATGACCTGGAGTTTACTGACTACAACTATTTGGAGCTGGATCCGGTGGAACGGGAGCTGCTGGAAAACTTGAAGGCGCTGAAGGATCAGGGTGTATTCCAGAGCATCGTAGTGCTGGTGAATACCTCTAACGCTCTCCAAATGGACTTCCTGAAGGGGAACCCCTACGGCATCGACGCCGTGCTTTGGACAGGCGGCGTGGGCCAGTCCGGGCTCAACGCCGTCTGCGACATCCTGGCAGGCAAAGTGAACCCCTCCGGCAGCCTGGCGGCCACCTACTGCTATGATAACTACTCCTCTCCGGCCATGGTCAATTTTGCGCCTATGGAGTGGGGCGGCTTCGCGGACAGCGGCCTGGGGAGCACCGCCCAGTATTACATGATCTATCAGGAGGGCATCTACGTCGGATACAAATACTATGAGACCCGCTATGAGGACGCCGTCATGGGAACGGGAAATACTTCCGGGTATGAGTATGGCGCGGATGTGGCGTTCCCCTTTGGCTACGGTCTGAGCTACTCCACTTTTACCCTCAGTGACTTCAACGCCAGCTATAATGCCGGGGAGGACACCTTCCAGGTCAGTGTGAAGGTGTCCAATACCGGGGATGCTGCAGGCAAAAAGACGGTTCAGATTTATGGTCAGTCTCCTTACACCGATTACGACAAGCAAAATGGCGTAGAGAAAGCGGCGGTGCAGCTGGTGGGCTTCGCCAAGACCGGCGAGCTGGCCCCCGGCGCATCTGAAACGCTGACAGTTACCGTGCCCCGCCGGGAACTGGCCTCCTACGATACCAACGGAAAAGGCACCTACATTTTAGAGGATGGCACCTATTATCTCACCGCCGCCCACAATGCCCATGACGCGGTGAATCATATCCTGGCGGCCAAGGGTTTCTCCAAGGCGGACGGCATGGACGCTGACGGCGACGCCGGGCTGACGTTTGAGTACGTCAACGACACCTTCGATGCCAAGACCTATGCCGTGTCTGACAATGGAACAGAAATTGTCAACCAGGCGTCCGACGCGGATCTGAACTATTATGGCGGCGCCGGGGTGGAGGTGACCTACCTCTCCCGGAGCGACTGGGCGGGCACCTTCCCCCAGGAGGCCATCCAGATCCAGCTCAATGACCAGCTCATCCGGGATCTGGATCCCAAGCTCTATGACCGTCAGGAGCGGGAAGCCGGGGCCATGCCTGTCCTGGGGGCGGACAACGGTCTGAAGCTGTACGACATGATGGGGCTGGACTACGATGACCCCAAGTGGGAGCAGCTTCTGGATCAGCTCACCTTTGAGGAGATGGCGGAGCTCATCGGTGACGCCTTCCACTGGACTATGCCGGTGGAGTCCATCAACGCCCCCGGCACCCGCAACGAGAACGGGCCCCAGGGTCTCACCGCCCGGCTGTTCCCCATCGGACCCAAGTTTGCCACTGTGGCCCTCACCTCCGAGGACGTGATGGCGGCTACCTTTAACCGGGAACTGGCCTATGCCAACGGCAAGGTGGTAGGCAACGACTGCGTGGACAATGACGTAGCCGTCCTCTACGGCCCCGGCAACAACATCCACCGCACCCCTTACTCCGGGCGGAATTTTGAGTATTACTCTGAGGACGGTTTCCTCTCCGGCCAGATCACCCGGCAGGAGGTGCAGGGCGTCCAGGATATGGGGGCCCAGGTGACCATGAAGCATTTCGCCCTCAACGATCACGAGAACGCCCGTGTGGGCATCTCCATCTGGGCCAATGAGCAGTCCATCCGGGAGGTCTATCTGAAAGCGTTTCAGCCCGCCTTTGAAGCGGAGAGCGCCAGCGGTGTCATGACTTCCTACACCCGCTGGGGCACCACCTGGGCGGGCGCCCACGAGGGGCTTATCACCGGTATCCTGCGGGGCGAGTGGGGCTGCCAGGGTATGGTGCTGTCCGACAACTGCCGCAACCACATGGACGCCATCAGCGGCGTGGCGGCGGGCAGCTCCGCCTATGATGACATGATGGGCGGCAAGGAGGGCGACCTGCTGGCGTACAAGGACGATCCTACCGCCGCAGCCCTCATGCGTGAGGCTTGCCATCACAACTTGTACACCATCGTCAACTCCCTGGGAATGAACGGTGTGGGGCCGGACACCACCGTGAAGGCCAAAGATCCAGGCTTCGCCACCACGGTTCGGGTGCTTCGGGTATTGCTCCCGGTGCTGTTCCTGGCCTGCTTGGGGCTGTACATCTGGGGCAGAGTTCGTTTTTCCAAAACGGAGGCGTGCCAGACCTATCAGGCGCAGAAAAAGGCCAGAAAGAATCAATAAGCACGGCAATGCCCCGCTCCGGGCGGTTGGCCTGGGGCGGGGCGCTGTTTTAGAAAGGAGTGGCGCGCGGCATGGAGCGGCGCACGATCAACATCAACCAGGCTTGGACATTCATTGGCCCACACGGTGGGTCTGCCCCGGTGGATCTGCCCCACACCTGGAACGCCACCGACGGTCAGGACGGAGGAAACGACTACTGGCGGGGAACCTGTGTCTACCAAAAGACATTCCCCAGGCCGGGCTTCGGGCCGGACGAGCGGGTGTACCTGGAATTCCAAGGCGTAAACGCCTCCGCCAGGGTGGTACTGAACGGTCAGGAGGTGGGCGCCCACGATGGGGGTTACTCTACCTTCCGCTGGGACGTGACGGATCTGCTCAAGGAAGAAAACGCCCTCACTGTCCACGTGGACAACAGCCGCAATGACCGGGTGTACCCCCAGAAGGCGGACTTCACCTTCTACGGCGGCATCTACCGGGACGTGAGTCTCATCATCGTGAACAAGTGCCACTTCGACATGGACTATTACGGCGGCTCCGGCATCAAGGTCACCGCTAAGCCGGTGGACAACTACACCCGGGGCGAAGTCGTGGTGGAGACCTGGCGGAACGGCAAGGAGGGCGAAGTACACATTACCATTCTTGACGAGGATGGGAAAGAGGCTGCCACCGCCGGCTTACCCATCGTCAAATTGAGCCTGCCGGACGTTCACCTGTGGAATGGGGTAAGATCACCCTATCTCTACACCGCCGTGGCCACCCTTACCGTGGAGGGCCAGGAGGTAGACCGGGTGAGTACCCGCTTCGGTGTCCGGGACTTTTACGTGGATCCCAGCGAGGGGTTTTTCCTCAATGGGCAGAGCTATCCCCTCCACGGTGTCAGCCGCCACCAGGACTGGAAAGGCATCGGCAACGCTATCACCCGCGAACACCACGACACCGACATGGCGATGATCCGCGAACTGGGGGCCAACACCATCCGGCTGGCCCACTACCAGCACGACCAGTATTTCTACGATCTCTGTGACCAATACGGCATGGTGGTGTGGGCGGAGATCCCCTATATCTCCGAGCATATGCCAAATGGCCGGGAGAACACCATCTCTCAGGCCAGGGAGCTGGTGGTGCAGAACTACAACCACCCCTCCATCGTGGTGTGGGGGGTGTCCAACGAGATCACCATCTCCACCAAGGACAAGGCGGATATGCTGGACAACCACCGGGCCCTTAACGACCTGTACCACCAGCTGGATCCCACCCGGCTGACCACTTTGGCCTGCTACGCCATGTGCGGGCCGTTCAATAAGTCCGCCCACATCACCGACCTGGTGAGCTGGAACCTGTATCTGGGCTGGTATGTGCCGGGGCTGTTCCTCAACGACCTTTGGATGGGCTTTTTCCACTGGAAGTACCCCAAGCGGCCCCTGGGCTACTCAGAATACGGCTGCGAGGCCATGCCAAACCTTCACTCCTCCAAGCCCCGCCGCGGCGACCACACCGAGGAGTATCAGTGCATTTACAACGAATATATGCTGAACTGCTTTGCCAAACACCCCTACCTGTGGGCAACCCACCTGTGGAATATGTTCGACTTCGCGGCAGATGCGAGGGATCAAGGCGGCGAGCCGGGGATGAACCATAAAGGCATCGTCACCTTCGACCGCAAAACAAAAAAGGACAGCTTCTATCTGTACAAGGCATGGTGGAGCGACCAGCCCTTCGTCCACATCTGCGGGCGGCGGTATGTGGATCGGCCCGAGGCGGTGACCACGGTGAAGGTGTACTCCAATCAGAAAAAGGTGGCGCTGTACGCCAACGGCAAGCTGGTGGAGGAGAAGTCCGGGAACAAGGTGTTTGCGTTCAAGGTTCCACTGGCAGGAGATGTGGAACTGCGGGCGGTGGCGGGAGACTGCACCGATTTGTGTGCTGTCCGGCGGGCAGACAAGCCCAATCCGGCATATAAGCTCCAGGGCAAGAGTTCCAACAGTGCCAACTGGGTATAAGAAAGTCTAATGGTATGAAGTCAAGTAGGTGATGCAAGAAAATTTGAACGGGAAATGGGTCAAAAGAGCTGTGTAGGA
>ERZ808037.851-NODE-851-length-24144-cov-6.659617_pt1 | contig 24144 bp, 21 predicted proteins | sample MGYA00380190_ERZ808037 | MGnify/ENA primary metagenome ERZ808037 (study PRJEB31490, sample SAMN06133399) | mouse gut metagenome | isolation source: J9 | host: mice | place: China: Chengdu | collected 2015-05 ... | reverse complement strand
CATTCCAAAATGACCTTTTATTCCTATACTCAGACCGTTTATTCGATTTTCAGCGTTCTTAACTAACTGACATTGGGTGTGAAAAGTAACATTTGTCACACAATTCCCGATTCCCGCATCATTCTCAAAATCAGCTTTACCGTCGCACTTCTTCTGTAGTATAGTGTAATCAGACAGATAATGCAAAAGGCGCTGTGCCACACAAAAACGCACAGCTCCAAAACACAGAGAGGGATATGTTTATGGACAAAAGTGCAGAAATCAGAAAACTTTGTCAGGAGAAGGAGATCCGCATGATCGACTTCAAAATGACCGACATCGACGGACGTTGGCGTCATATTACCATACCGGTAGAGCGGTTCGATGAAAACGTCTTCGTCTATGGGATCGGCTTCGACGGTTCCAACTATGGGTACGCACCTGTCGAAAAAAGCGACATGGTCTTCCTGCCAGACCCCGATACCGCCTATGTGGATCCTTTCGCGGATGTGCCCACGCTGACCATGTGCGGCAACGTCTGTGTCATCGGAAAGGGCGAGAACACCCCCTTTGACCAGTATCCGAAAAACGTGACCCTGCGGGCCATGGACTACATGAAAAAGACCGGCGCAGCGGATGAAATGGTGATCGGACCCGAGTTTGAATTTTATCTGTTCGACTCCGCGCGCTACGAAGTGTCGCAGAAACAGTGCGCCTATCAGATCGACACCAAACAGGCCGACTGGAACTGCCGGCTGGATGCTCCCGGCAATAACGGCTACGAAGTGACCCATGGCGGCTACCACATTGCCGCGCCTCAGGATGTGGGCTATGATCTGCGCAGCCGCATCTGTATGGAAATGGAAGATTGGGGCATCAAAGTCAAATACCACCATCATGAGGTAGGCGGGCCCGGCCAGATGGAGATCGAAGTGGAATTGGCCGATATGCCCACCATGGCCGACAATACCATGATTATCAAATATATCATCAAAAACATGGCTGCCAGAGAGGGCAAGACAGCCACCTTCCTGCCCAAGCCCATCTATAAGGAAGCGGGCAGCGGCCTCCATGTACATATGCTGCTTAAGAAGGACGGCCAGCCCGTCTTCTACGATGAGAACGGCTATTCCGGCTTAAGCCAGACTGCCCATTACTTTATCGGCGGCCTGCTCTCCCATATCGCGTCGCTTTGCGCATTTACTAACCCTTCCACCAACTCCTTCAAGCGGCTGGTACCCGGATATGAGGCTCCCGTGACGGTGGGTTATGCCACATCCAACCGCAGCGCGGTCATCCGTATTCCCGCCTACGCAAAATCCCCGGAGGCCAAGCGTTTCGAACTGAGAAACCCGGACGCCACCGCCAATCCCTACTACGCTTACGCGGCGATTCTGATGGCGGGCCTGGACGGCATCGAGAAGAAGATCGATCCCGCGGCGAACGGCTGGGGGCCTTACGACTTTAACCTCTACACACTCTCCGCCGAGGAGCAGAAAAAAATCAAGGGGCTTCCCAAATCACTGGAAGAGGCGCTGGACGCGCTGGAAAAAGACCACGACTATCTGACAAAGGACGGCGTGTTCCCGGAGCGGCTGATCGACGTGTGGATTGCAAGAAAGCGCGCCGAGGCGAAGGAAGCCGGACAGATTCCCACGCCTGCGGAGTTTATGATGTATTATGATCTCTAATCGGAATGATCTCTAAAAGTGTTCGAGGACTTAACACGGGGCGGGTTTCCCGCCCCTGTTTTTGCTTTTATTCGGCAAGGCAGGCGGGCCGAAAACCTTAAAAGCCGGGGAAGCCCTTGAAGAGGCTCTCTGCTTCGGCTGGATCGACGGCCAGATGCAGAGCATCGACGAGAAAAGCTACAAAAAATATTTTTCCATGCGCAGGGAAAACAGCAAGTGGTCGGAGAAAAACAAGGCACTGGTCAAAGAGCTGGAAGCGCGGGGCATCATGACAGACCACGGCAGAAAGAAAATAGAGGAAGCCAAACAAAACGGCCAGTGGGACAAGCCAAAACCTGCGGCGGTCACGGAGGAGCAGATTGCGCAGCTTACCGCCCTGTTAAAAGAGTACGAGCCTGCCTGCACAAATTTTCAGGCAATGTCCCCTTCCGTTAAGAAGACATACACGAAAGCCTATCTCGACGCAAAGACGGACGCCGGGCGCGAAAAACGGATCGCATGGATGGTGGATCGGCTGAACCGGAATCTGAAGCCGATGTAACAGTGATACAGGAACTTGGAGTATAGAAACTTTTATAGTTTTCTTACTACAAATACGCCTGTTTATACCTTTATTCCTTTTCCCTTATGAGGATGGCTTTTTGCGTAAGCCACCGCCTCCTCACTCACCTGTTCCAAAGTCATGCCATCAAAATACTCTCTCCGCCAAACTGTGTAATCAAAACTATCCCGCTTAATCATCGCAATAAAACGCTCTGCATCAACAATCCCCAATTTTTCCACCAGACATGCAAATCCCGTATCCATAAGCTCTACCGCACTGTTCATCAGTCAACCGCCTCCAATCTCCTAATAAATTCTCCCAGAGTTACCACCTGTATCTCCGCTGTCTGCAATTTAAGCAGACGGTCATCCGTGGTAATAAAATAATTACTTCCGGCTAAAACTGCACAAGCAACATGCAACGCGTCTGCACTTTTGATACCTGTTTTCATAATACGCTCTGCAAATGTCTTTACTTCTGTTTCTTTGTTTATTCCTACATAGTATGATTCATTTGCATTCATAAAATCAGCTATTGCCTGTCTTTTGTGAGAAAATCTGTTTTTCCCATTTTCATATTCTAACATATAGGAAGTTACAAGATCAATTTCACCATTCCTAACCAGCTCTTGAATGTGCAGTTTCGCTTCTGTTTCCAAATGTATTCTAATGTAGGTCTGATCATCATAGGGACGATTATAACAACAATTATCCATATATATCTTCATAAGTTCGCTATTCCCCTTTCATTATATTCAAAGTTTATCATATAATTTTGTTTTGGTAAAGGAAACGACCCTAATCACGCTATAAACGCCAAATGTGAGAAAATATCAAAAAGTTGACACCAGTTGTCATCTTTTTTGTGTTATTCTATTAGCAAACGAACCAAAAAAGGAGCATGAAGATATGAATATAAAAGCGGCACTTGAAACAAAATTAAGTTCTAAGAGCGGCATCTGTTTAAACAATATTGAAATCGATCCGCTCACGATCAAGGCAGTTATGATCAATGAAGTGGTCCCCTCCGACCCCTCACAGGATTTTTACGGCGCACCGGACGCCGGCTATCTGAAAACAACGCTCCCCCTCTTACAGGGCGCGGGCGCGGAAGTCACATCCATTCAGGACGTGTTACAGATGGGCATTTATATCACAAACGCCGTAAAAACGCCTAAGACGGCATCTGCCATTGAGAAAAGCAGCATCGAAAACAGTCTGCCTTACCTGAAAGCAGAGCTTTCTTTATTCCCCAATGTAAAGGTGATTATGCTTATGGGTGATGTGGCAAAGAAGGCTTTTAACATGATTACGAAAAAAGCGTCTAAGAAAAATGCGGTTCCTGCCGTTTCCACCTACAAACTGCGAAACAGCGAAATCTATTATGAGGGGATCCGGGTCATGCCGTCATACATTATGACCGGCGGAAACATATTGATCGAGAAGTCAAAGGTGACAATGGCGACAGAAGACATCGCGACGATGCTCGAAATCATCAGATAAATCGATAAGAAAAAGAAACACAGATAAGTCGCATTATGGAAATGCGCATAACTGACTCCTCCTTTTTCCTATTCTTCCAATTAATTTTAAAAATCATGCTTGACAGCAATCTCCGCATACCCTATACTGTAGAAAAGGAGATGGGTTTTTTGCCAAGTAAAATCTTATGATTCGAAAGGGTTGCTCGTTTCTTTTTTTATGTCCATAATGTCATAAAGATACATTTTTCCGTCTGCATCGTACCGTATCAGCATGGAGGCATGAAACACATTATATCGTTCTACTTCCCCACTTTCATCATAAACTGGCAGTGCAAAACGTGAATTATACCGATACCAGCCGTTCGCGGCATTTCTGTTATGCTTTTCACCGGAATTTTCCCTGAAATGCTTTCCGGTTGCTATCTCCAACATCTCCGGTATCCCCTGCGATGCATTTGCTTTTGCCTTCGCATTCGCCCCTTTCAGCGAATATGTATATCGCGAACCAGTGTATTCGTCCGGTAGCTCTTTTCCAATGTATACAATATCGTTTGTATCGGCGATTTCATAAAATTCACCGACATATATTTCAAGATAATTCTTTACATCGTCCCAGTTTACAGCCCTTTTTCCTTTGAATATAATATCATTTATTAGTACAATTTTATTTCCCTTTAAGTCTGTAATTATGTTTACATTTCTATCCAAACAGTTTCCTCCGTCAAATTGTCTATTTTTATCGTCTTTTGTCAGTCTTTACCGATTATAGCAGAAATGAGCTGACCTATCAATAAAAAGACATTTGTTTATTGCTTATAATAGGTTTGCCGTTCAAAAAAATCTTTTATTGTATCTGTTTTTTGTAAAACTTCTGTAATGCCCTGCCGACCATGCTGTTACTGAATTGCGGAATGCCTTGATTTTACTGATTTGTTGATGTATCGCTCCGCATGGTCTTTTTCCTTCGGTCGAAACGTTTCGTGCCAAAGTAACCGGCGCACCTCCCGGATGGAAACAGTCTTGTCTCTTCCATTTCAATGCCGCACTCCCTCGCACACAGAGAGTATTCGTACTCCTGTTTCCCGATATCCTTCGTATCGTCGCCGGAGGGAAATTTGATGATCCACTCCTCCCCGTCTATTTCTGTCAGAATTTTAGGCCGCGCTCCCCCAGAGGATCCTCCCAGCCGGAATAACCGGTCCAAGTCCTCCGAATATTCTGTCTTTAGCAGCGTTTCGCACGCTGCTGCAATCTGATCGAGTTCTACTGTCGAAGGTGCGTCATTCAAGTGAATCGCTGGCCGATAGGAAAGCACCCCCATACCCGCGTCCCCCACAATGGCAAGTCGGTTCAAAGTCCCAACCGCCGCAGGCTCTATCCCGTTTTTCAACATCAGCCGGTCCACCAGAAACCGCCCCCATCCATCCGGCAGGCTGTCCGCAAACACCCCAAACAGACCGTCAAAAGGATCCGAACGCGGGACAAAAACCTTCTTTTCCAAAGGCAGAGAAAAGGGGCTGATCGGGAATCCGCTTTCCAGCCACTCCTGCTCATATGCAAAAGCCGCCAGACGTTTTTTGTACGACGCCAGAGTCCCGACTTTCCTCTCATGGTAAAACACATCCAGATGTTCAATCCTGTCCATGAATGATCTCCTCTATTGACAAAGGCGGCACCTCTTCAAACAAGCGCTCCAGCTCCTCGTTCAGTCCCAGCGCAAATGTAATTTTAATAAAGGAGAGAAAAGAGATTTCGCCGCTTCGCTCGAACCGCTTCACAGATCCCAGGCTTACTCCCGATAATTCGCTCAGTTTTTTCTGTGAAATTTTCCGCTTTCTGCGGATGGTACGCAGGCGGCCTGCAATGATCTCCTGTATCTCTCCCGGTGTCTTTGAAAGAAAATTATAATTTATATTCATAGATAATATTTTATCTCATTTCATCAACAAGCACAAGTTCTGGCTATTATATTAGCTACTATTATCTATTACTTTTCTCTGGAAACAATAAAAAAAACTATCTGTTCAAAGGATCATCTAAATATATCTTAGAGCCAGTTGCCCCTCGTTGTCCCTGATATTTACCACAATAAGGATTTGAAGCAGCCTGATCCATCTGCGCGAACACTAATTGCCCTATTCTATATCCAGCCTGTAGTTCAATCGCACAACGATTTGCATTAAATAATTCCAGAGTAATTTCACCTGAAAAGCCCGGATCAACCCAGCCAGCGTTTTGAATGAACAATCCCATGCGTCCAAGTGAGCTTCTTCCTTCGACAAAAGCAGTCAAATTGTCCGGCAGACTTATTGTTTCTTTCGTAGTCGCTAAAACAAATTGTCCGGGTAATAACAAATATTTTTCTGCATGTATTTCTTTATAAATCATTCTATCGGTAAAAGTTAAAATAGCCGTGGAAGAATCTTCCACAACACAAAATGTATTGCCAAGCCTGATATCTACACTTGCCGGCTGTATTTGATTATTTTGAATTGGCGAAATAGATAATACTCCTTTTTGAAGCAACGACAAAATTGATCTGTCAGATAAAATCATCAGTGCATCCTCTTTAATTACACTAAATTATCAATCCTACAATGAATGCTCTTAGCAATTTTTGCAAATTATGTGTTTACTTCTGTAACATCCATACTTTTTATGGTTGATCCTACATCTTTACGTTTAGATACCGAACTCATTACTATATATTAAATTATACCTAATAATTACAATAATTACCAGATATATTTACCTGCATACACAAAATTTTTTTAGCTGTATTTGAAAAAAAATTAAACGAATATTTCAAAAGAATTTATGGGCGGCCACAATTTGCTTGTATGTCATTGGATATGCTCTGGAACGTATGCTATATTTCAGGAGTTCAACGAAAAACTCCTCAATGAATAACAGATTCATACCCAGCAAAACAGGCAACGCAACCACGCCGCCTGTTTTCACTCTTTCACAAAAACTCTTCCCTTATAGTATAGTTTTACATCCCTTCCTTCAAAACACCCTGATCCCGCATCACCTTCTCCACTGCCGTTCCCTTCACCAGTTTCAGCAGCAGCTTCTTCACAGGGTTGAGCGGTCCCAGATTGATTTCAAGCGGGGACTTGCCATCCATCAGCTTCACGCTGCTGGAGAGAAGCTCTCTGATATCGTATACGCTGCCCCACACTTCCGGCACGCCCCTGTCCACGCCCAGCAGTCCGTATACAGCTTCCATAGCGGTTCTGACAGAATACTCCGTGGTGAACACGGTATCTCTCGGTGTCTGGGCGAACTGTCCGAGGAAAGCGAAGTTCACACAGCCGTCGGGAATGACATCCGGCCTGTCGCCCGCCGTCCTTGGCATAAAGAAAGCGGTAATATAAGGCATCATGGTAGGCACGCACACCGCGCTCTTCTCGGAAAGCTCCCCGATTTCCTCTACGGGCACGCCAAGATGATAGAGCCACTCCTGCGTGATCTCCTTACCGGTACAGTCCTTCATGGGCTTTTTCACATAATCGCCCTCCACATCCGTGAAAAGACCGTACACCCATACGCAGACCTTATTCTTATCCTGCTCTTTAAACTGGCCCTGCCTGTTGATGGTCCAGCTAAGGAGCCATGAGGAATCCTGACAGCTCACGATACCGCCGGTCACCACCTTGCCGCTCCTTGGATCGCGCTTGCAGATGGCTTCGATATAAGGAATGATCTTGTCGTCCAGCGTGGTGACGGTAGCGGACTCCCAGTTTGTCTTCGCCACATCGGAGCAGAACTTCTCGGGCCGCCCGAAGGACGGATCCTGCTTCGCGATATTTTTCCAGAGACTCCAGCAGCCGCTCGTGCGCACCTCTGCATCCCCGTTGGGCGCGTGGTTCTGATCGCCATAGACCGTTCCCTCGGTACAGCTTCCGTTGGTCACGAACACAAGGTCATTTTCGGTTAACATAATGCCTTTTTCCACGCCCTTCACCTTACACTCAATGGCTTTGGCGATCTTTTTATCCCCCTCAAAGTCAAAGATTACGTTGGTCACTTCGGTGTTAAACTGGAAGTCAACCCCCGCCGCCTCCAGATACTTCTGCATAGGCAGAATCAATGACTCATACTGGTTATACTTGGTGAATTTCAGCGCGCTGAAATCCGGCAGGCCCGCGATATGATGGATAAAGCGCTGGAAGTACAGCTTCATTTCCAGTGCGCTGTGCCAGTTCTCAAAGGCAAACATGGTGCGCCAGTACAGCCAGAAAGTGGAGTCAAACACTTCTTCATCGAAAACATCCTCTATCGTCTTATCATAGAGATCCTCATCCTTTGTCATAAAGAGCTTCATAATTTCCATGCAGCCCTTCTGGCTCAGATTAAATCTGCCGTCCGTGTGGGCATCCTGCCCCCGGTTTACGGTAGCGCGGCAGAGAGAATAATTCGGATCCTCCTTGTTCAGCCAGTAGTATTCATCCAGTACCGACACGCCGGGCGTCTCGATGGAAGGGATGCTGCGGAACAGATCCCAAAGGCATTCGAAATGGTTCTCCATCTCTCTGCCGCCGCGCATCACATAACCTCTGGTCGGATCGTCGATGCCGTCGCAGGCGCCGCCCGCTATGTCCATGGACTCTAAAATATGAATATGGCTTCCCGGCATCTGTCCGTCGCGTACAAGGAAACATGCCGCCGCCAGGGATGCCAGACCGCTGCCCACGATGTAGGCGTTTTTCTCATCCACACCTTCCGGCTTTCTCGGCGTCGCAAACGCCTCATAGTTGCCGTTGCTGTAATAAATGCCCTTGCTGTTTTTATCATACCGGCCAAGCTCGGTGTTGCGGTAATCCAGCTCCGTGTATTTACGGTGTCCCTTTGCCGTCTTTTCCCCGCTGGCTCCGTTTGGGTTATCGTCTGCCGTCTGTCCGGACTCCGGTCCTACATTGGCGCTCTTCTTTAAACTCTTCGCCGCCAGAGCCGCTCCCGCTCCTGCTGCCGCTACTGCCGCCACACCAAGTCCGATACTTTTTTTGTTTGCCATATATGTTCCACCTTTCCTGATTCCGGCAGTTTTCTGCTGCCGCCGCTGTTTTCAATTTGTTTACTAAAGCTATCATATCCATTCTTTTCGTTTTTACCAATTTACAAAAAGGGCGGAATGATAAAAAACTTATCATTCCGCCTTACTTGTTTAGAAAACTTATTGTTATGTAAACCAAATCATCCGCCGCTGTCCATTTTCTCAAAGTTCTTAATGGAGCAGGCGATATTGCCGTGCAGCATAACGCCCATATTTTCCACAATCTCTTCGTAACCGGCCTTCATGCCCCGGCCGATCCAGTCCAGTATGATTCCCACAAAACCGTACTTGTAAAAATCCGCGATAAAAGCCTTGTGATCCGCCGCAAGCGCGATCCCGCGGCACCTTTCCTCCACCACTTCCTTTATCATATTGTATGTAAGCTGGTAGAGGTAGCTCTCTATTTTTTCTCTGCCGATGCTGCGGTACACGTTCAGGATAAAGTCTTTATTCTCCAGAATGGCCTCAAAGATCTGGCTCATGCCCTCCTGCCATGTCTCGTAAGTCTTTTTCCCCTGCAAGGCCTTTTTTCCGTCTTCCACACAGAGCCATTCCACCAGATCATAAATATCTTTAAAATGATAGTAAAATGCCATCCTGCTGATGCCGCAGTCCGAAGTGAGGTCATTGATCGTTATTTTCTCCAGCCGCTTTGTCAGAACCAGTTTTTTCAGGGATTCCCCCAGCGCGGCCTTGGTCGCATTTGTGTTCGGCATAACTTTTTCCTCCCACTCAGGCCCGTTTCGCTTTCTTCTTCGGCTCCGGCAGTTCCTTGTACATCTCCTGCAGGATTTCTGACATAAGCGCCTCGTTCTCCACATCCTCCACGATTACCATCTGGGTCTTTGATCCCTCATAGGGATAATCCCTGTCCGCATCCGGCAAAAGACGCAGAACCGATTCCGTGGGCTTTAAAAACAGACAGTTGTCGCAGATATCGCCTATGAGCTTCCCCTGAAAATAGACGCAATACTCTCCCATCATCTTTCTTGTCGTCACGTCACCCACTCTTTGCAGATTTCCCACCACATAATCATGAAATTCCTTTGTCGTCGCCATTGGCTCTGTTCCTCCCTCGCTCCACCTGACATCAAAATCCTTCCGCCCGCCGCTGCCTGCGCATTTCCCGCCGCCTGATCCCGGCCTCCCATTCCGCCTTTTCCGACTCCGTCTCCACGATCAGTCCGGGCACCTCCGTGGGATTCCCGTCCCCGTCAATCGCGACCAGTGTCAGATAAGCTCTGTTTATGGGCTTCCTGATGCCGTCCATGCTCTCAATATAAGTATCCACCCGCACCTCCATGGAAGTGGTTCCCACAAAGGTCACTCTTCCGATCAGCACGATCAGATCTTTCAGGTAAGCGCCCCGGATAAATTTCAGATTGTCCACAGAGGCCGTTATCACGTCCCGCTGTGCATGACGGATGCCCACAAGCCCTGCCAGCTCGTCGATCCACTCCATCAGCTTGCCGCCAAACAGTCTTCCCGCGCCGTTTAAATGCTCCGGCCGCACCTGATAAACCTGCTCTATTCTGGATTCCGATACCGCTCTTTGCATACTGCTCCTCCATGTCAGAGCAGTTTACTGCGATGACACGCGTCGGAAATATCGAATTTCCGACTGCGATCAAGGCATATTTGAGGCTCTGACTCAAATAGCCGATTGAAAAATCAGTGCATCAGCATGATTTTTCAATCTACTCCCGCTTTCCCGAAAGACGCTTCCGCTTTTCTCTGCGTTTATTATAACGTATGTCACTACCGCTTACAAGAAAGATCTTCACCCTTCACCAGACGGTTTTTTGCTCCCGGCACATCCGCTTTTCATTCCCCGCTCCAGTACCTCCTGACCTGCTCCTTTGTCAAAGCGTCGGAAAACGCCTTTTTCAACTGCAGGAAGTACCCAAGATCCATCAAAATACCGTAGAGGACCGCCCGTTCCTCAAACTCCTGCCTCGTCACCGGCAGTCCGGAGTCCTTCATCCGCAAAAGCACCTCTTCCCGCTTCGCAAGCAGCCCGCACGCGTTGTTTGATTCCCCGAACGTCTCTGCCGTCTCGCCAAGCAGCTCCGCCACCTGTTCCGTCTGCGGCAGAACGGTCCGCATACTCATAATCTTCTTATAAATATCCCGCAGGACAACTGTCTGCTGCTCCCGCATGTTCATATAGTCGATAAAATACTCCGACTCCTGAAAAAACGTATTGTTCATATAGGTATAAGCCTGTTTTTTCCCCACGCCAATATCCGCCTGCAATTTATCAAAGCAGCTCTCCGTATAATCCGGCCGTTCCTCTTTTCCGATATACTCCGCCATGCGAAAAAGCACCGCCCGCAGATCCTCCTCCAGCCTGCGCTGCATCAGCCTTATCTCTCTTCCCTTATCAGGCATATACAGATTCAGGAGCGTGCCGATTCCCGCCCCGATCAGCAAAAGCAGCGCCTCATTTCCAACAGAAGCGGGGCTCATGTTCTTTTCCAGAAGATAGTGCGTGACCAATACCGCGTTGGTGGAGACAGCGGTTCCCAGATGGAGGGAACCACAGCAGGCAATAAAAAGGAACAAAAATATGCCGTAGGAAAACACCGAATACCCGAACAGCCGGAAAACCGTGTATGCAAGACCTGTTGCCAGCAGGAACGCACAGATTCTTTTCGCGGAAATAATGATCGTCTCCCGACTGGTATCCTGTATCGTCAAAAGCGTTATGATCCCCGCCGATGTGCTGTAGTTCAGCCCCGATAAATCAGCCAGAAAAATAGCTGCCGCGCTTCCTACGGCAATCTTAATCAGTTTCAGCATCGCTTTGCCTTTCCTGCCCGCCCCTGTTTCCTTCTGACGGAATATACCTGTTATAGATTTCCACATGATCGTAGATGCACCGCCAACTGCTTGTGGAACCGGCCGTCGCGCAGATATAAGGCGTTTCGTCCGCATATATCTCATAGCTCACGGCACAGTTTTTAGACTGGACAATATACCCTGTCTTCGCGCAGAGCACCTCGCCGCCGGTGTCCTTGTCCTCAATCTTTCGCAGAAACCAGTTAGAAATTTCAATCCCGTCGGGATGCTCCTGTGTGGGTTTCGTCGTGTAAATGTGCTTGGACATAACTTTCCTGCACAGTTCGTTCTGCGCCGCCGCCTTCATAATAACCGCCATATCATAGACCGTGCTGTAATGGTTCTCATCATAAAGCCCGACGCAGTTGGTAAAGTGCGTGCTGCCCCCTATGCCAAGCTCATCCAGTTTCCGGTTCATCAGCTCCACAAAGGCTTCCTGCGAACCGGCCACATAAAAGGCAAGCCCCAGCGCGGCATCCCCTCCGGAATGCATGGCCGTGCCATAAAACAAATCCCGCACCGGCACCTTTTCCCCGTCCAGAAAGCCCACGGAACTACAGTCATTGACATAGGCATAATCCGTGATCTCCAGCGTCATCGTGAACGTGTCGTCCCAATCCTCCGCTTCGATCTGCTCTGCCGCCACCAGCACCGTCAGGACCTTCGTCATGGAGGCGGGCATGATTCTCTCTCTTGCGCCCTTGGCCGCGATAATGGTATCCGTGCTCTCATCCACCAGAATCGCATGTGTGCTGATCACGTCCGGACTGTCAATGACCGCCGTATTCTCTGTCTCATCGAAGCGATATGCCGCCGGCTCCTCCTCTGCCTCCGGTTCTTCTCTCTCAGGTTCTCCGTTTTCTTCCTTCCTTATGCTTTCGGTTATTTTTTCGATTTCCAATCCGTCCGGCCCCTCCACGGCTTCCACCGCCTGATCCTGCGGCTCACCCTCCGCTTCTCCCGCTTTCCTGCCGGATTTTACGGCTGTCACAATCAAGACCGTTACCACACAAAACACGCCAAGAAACAGGAGGCGCTGCACCATCTGCCGCCTCCTCATACGCCGCTGTCTCTCCCGCCGCATACGCTGTCTTCTCTCATAGCGGATGCGGACTTGTCTCTCTTCATCCCAATCATCGGAATAAGGTTCCATCGTCAGGCACCTCCCGCGTTCCAAACGGACAAGCGGCCATACAAAGGCCGCAAGCGTTTTTTCTCCCATGCTTCTCGATATATAAGCTTCTTTTTTCGTTACACAGCCTGTAATCTATTATGTCGCTTCTCAACGAGTCGATATCCCATTGTACATCATGTAATGCATGATATGGACAGATATCAACACATTTTTTGCAATTTTCAGGACAATTGCTCTTTGCGATTTTTGGGCCATAAACAAATTGCTCATCTATCAGAATTGCAGATAGTCTTACTCTCGGTCCGTATTTTTTAGTAATGATAACATCATTTTTTCCAATCCAGCCTATTCCGGCATTGACTGCCGCAAATTTAAACGAAAAAGGGGCTGTCAGATCTGCCTCGTTATTTTGTGCTGCAGGCGGAATATCGTATTTTACTTTATATGCGTCAAGCATTTCCTGCAGCCGCTCCAGAATTTTTTCCAGCACCTTTTTCGCATCCTGTATACCCTTTTCAAACTTTTCTTCGGAATATGTTTCGATTGTAAGCTGCTCCCCGTAGGGTACTGCAAATACCAGAGCAGATTGATATGCAGCCGCATATCCGCTGTATGCAATGCTTGTAAATCCGTAAATAACTTCGGGATATTCTGAAAATATACTGCGAATATTCCTTTCTATGATACAGACCACCTCCCAAACATGATCGTCTTTTCCATTTCCTCATTCCGATGTCAGAAGCTCCAACGGCTTTTCTTTCGCCAGCAAAAGCAGAGCCACCGTAGTTCCCATCATATAGCCGCTAAAAGACGCCCCGCATACCGGCAGAATTTCCTGTATGCCCTGCTGTCCCACAAGCAGGGCCGCAAGACCCCCGGCCACGTTTCCGGCAATCACAAGTACAAGCTGCTCACACCAGAATGCCCACACCGCCAGAGGCGCTCCCACCCCCAGCGACCGGAACAGGGCGAACTCCTTCACCCTGCCGCTTGCGAGCAAATGGCTGATCACATAGCCAACGATAAACACCAGTATACCCATGGGCAGCAAAAAGGCCGTCAATATGCGGATCGCCGTTTTTAATCTGCCCGCCATGGTGATAAAAGTGCCGTCCTGTACATACAAAGCGCTTCCCTTGTAGGAAAATCTGGCACCGTCTCCCTTATAAACTTCCAGGAGTCCCATCTCCCCGATCTGCCCCATCTCCTCCTTAAAGGCGTTGAGGGCAAGAGGGTCTTTTACATAGAAGGAAACCGCCTCCGCCGTAAAATCGGTCTGCCTTTCCTCAAACGCATCCCACACCGTCTGAAAAGGTACCAGCATATCCGGATATTCCCGCGATTCCACCGGATCGGCGTCATCGATCTGCCCCACCACCATCAGGTGCACATAACCCAGCTCCAGAATATCCACATCCTGCCTTTTGTCCTCATACCGGTAATAGTAAACCGTAAAGGGAATCTCATCGCCATAGACAATCCCCTGTTCTTCCATATCGGATTTTTTCAGAAGGCATACCTTCCCCGCCCCTGCAAAGAGAGTTTCATCCCATCCCTTCTGATATGCCACCTTCATATCCTCTGGCAGCACCGTGCTGTCGATCCTGTTGACCGCTCCCACGTTCAGATTCAGCTTCCCCTCCCGGTGCGCTTCTTCCAATTCACCAAAGCCCGCCTTTAGCTGTGTGGAACAGTCCAGGTCCCTGATCTGCTCCGCCGCCTGCAAGTCACGCAAAGTATCGCTGCTCACGGCGATGCCTGCCTCCATGGTTCCGTCCGGATTGGTGACCGTACATTTGATGGGCGTGTTTGCCGCCAGCTCCGATAACTGCGTCTGATAACTCCCGATCAGCCCGAAATACAGGTTCAGCAGGATGGCCAGCACGAAATTTATAAGCGCCACCAGAATGCTGCGGCTTTTCTGTCGTTTTACACATTTTAATATATAATGATACAAGTTGAACCTCCCTGTGAAAGCAGTTTTCGGTTTCTATTTCCCGGCCATCCCGGATTCCACCAGATACAGCGGCTCTCTTTTCAGGATCTTCCACACTCTTACACCGGAGATTCCGACACCAGACACGAGCACCAGTCCGCCCAGCAAGCAGGAAACTGCAGGATCCTCCTGACTCTGCCCGGACAGATCGACCGCCGTCTCCACCGCCAGCCCTAAGTTGCTGTACTTCCGGTTAAAATCTTCCTGTCCCATATCCTCTATGTTCACACGCCCGGAAACCGCCATACCCGCTGCCACACCGGGAACCGTCCCCAAAAGCAGAAGGAGCAGAATACCTGCCAGACTGATCGTCCTGCACTTCTTCGCCGTCACGCCAAGCAGCCGCTCAATGGAAATCCGCCTCTTTTGCTTTGTGATATAAATATGGGAAATCTGCAAGGTCAATATCACCGCGGCAGTCATCCCCATGACAACCAGAGCCGCCGACATATTTTTTAAATTCCGGATTCCATCCTTCAACGCCGAATATCCTCTGTCATAAAAGGTATAAACCAGATTGTCCACACCATGCTTTGCGCTGGTCTCCAGAAAGTCCGGAATGCTTCCGTTCGGAAGCTCAAAGGATGTATTATCGTCCGCCATAGGCCCGTAATCCACGATGTTTTCCGCTTTGTTCTGAACAGAGTTAAGCGGCACGATCAGCTCGTCTCTCCCGATTCCCTCTGTAAGCTGAGTATAATCATAGATGCCGACTATGGTGTACTCCTTCTCCTCAAAAGGTGCAAGCAGCTTCCCGTCAAGTCCCATGAACTGAAAATCAATATGGCCGCCCCCTGAGCCGAAGGCTATGTCCGGACGTGTCGCGGCATTTGTAAAATAGAGCCTCGTGGTGACCGTATCTCCCACTGACAGTCCGTTGTTTTCCGCAAAAGTCCGGGGCGCCAGACACACCGGGCTTCCCTTTTCATACTCCTCCTGCGTGGGGTAACGTCCCTCACAGACCCAGGCGCTCTGTTCATAAAAAGGCATCAGAAGATCTGTACTGTTCGTCCCAACCACAGGCTGCGTCTCATAATAGAGAGCCGCCGTATCTGCGGCTGCCAGAAACCGCTGCCCTGCCTCCGTCTCATAAAACCCCTCCGTGACCTCATAAATACCCTGCACATCCAGAGGATCTTCTATTCTTTTTCCCTCCGGCGTATACAAGGTAGGCTCTGCGATTTCCGGTACAAATTCCAGCTCGTCATAAATCTTATCAGCCGCGTCCCACTCTTTTCCATGCGTCCACCCTGCCTCTGTGATCATCGCTACATAGGTTCGATCCGCCTTCAATTCCTCCGGATACCGGTTCGTATGGTCGCAGAACCACACCACACTCCCCTCCATTATCCTGTCGTCTCCTAAAACTTTCGTGATCAGAATTTTTCCGGATTCCTCCGGCACATAATCCTCCTGCGGGGAAAACTCCGCTACCGTGATATAAGAATCAGCCTTGTCCTCACCGATATGCAAATATTCCGGTCCATAAGACCCCCAATACACCCTCTTCTCCGGCTCTGTAAGATAGGCGGTCTCCGGAAAATCCATATCCTTTTTTGTTGCATACCGGTTATATACGGAATCTTTGTATAGCAGATAGTCCCCCTTCTGCGCATCCCATACCTTACGCTCCTGTACGGTATCCGGCTTTTGGACGACCGTACCGATGGTAATAAAATCATCCTCATACGCCTTCGACAGCCTGTCGCTGGTAACCCAGAGATTGCCGCCCACCACAATCATGATTGTTACAACCATAATCAGAACGATAATAAACACAGATTGAACCGGCGTGCGAAGTAACTGCTTCACATAGTTTTTCATCGAAAAATATCCTCCTGCACAGAGTATACCATTCCATTTCTTTTACAAAAAGGATGATGGGAGCGGGTGGTTAAATGCTACCTCAATTATAACTTAAATATCGTCCTGTGTCCGTATAATCTTTAACAAGTGCAATTTAAGTTTAATGCTTGAATCCTGCTGTCAGGTATGCTATATTAAAGGCAGAAAGAGGAAAAGCCATAGAAGCGGCTACCCTCCGAATAACAACTAAGTCAATGCTTTACAGCATCAGGCCGTCACTATTGGTAGTAGTGGCGGCTATTTTCGTTTTCCCTTAAAAACTGTGTAGCACAGTCCAATCAGGGCAACAATGAATATTCCAGTCTGAACCAGGTCAGAATATGTAATCATCATTGGCAACGCCCTCCTTTCTTTCGTCCGGAGGGTTAGTCCCTCCGAAATGGAGGGCAGCCGCCTTTGGCTCTAGGGTTTTCCCATATTCGAAGTATAGCACATATTTCTTCGGCAGGCAATTAATCTTTCCGCCGCCATACCACAAGTATCACCGCGATGCCCACAGGTTTTCACTGATGGAATTAATATAAATGAACCGCTCCGCTAATTATATTTTCCTGATATTACCGAAAGTACCGTTTAACTCTTGAACCCTGCTGGCAGGTATGCTATATTAAAGGCAGAAAGAGGGAAAGCCATAGAAGCGGCTACCCTCAATAAGTGTTTAGCATCAACCTTTTACAAGGCAGCCGTCACTATTGCAGTAGTGGCGGCTATTTTCGTTTTCCCTTAAAAACTGTGTAGCACAGTCCAATCAGGGCAACAATGAATATTCCAGTCTGAACCAGGTCAGAATATGTAATCATCATTGGCAACGCCCTCCTTTCTTTCGTCCGGAGGGTTAGTCCCTCCGAAATGGAGGGCAGCCGCCTTTGGCTCTATGGTTTTCCCATATTCGAAGTATAGCACATATTTCTTCGGCAGGCAATTAATCTTTCCGCCGCCGCCATACCACAAGTATCACGATCAGAACGACTGCCAAAATAACCGCCAGCCAGATAAAGTAACAAATCCCAAGGAAAGTCGGACAGATATGACATAGTCCGCATTTCACTTCTTTGTCTGCTTCCGCACCGTCCGTCTCCACATAGGCGATGGCGTAGCTTGAGAACAGATCCGTGCTGACGGTGATGGTGTCCGGCTCATCGTCCAGATCGTTCATAAAGGTATATTCCCCGTTATGGGCGCGGATGATGATAAACTCCCTGTTGTCACCCAACAGTATTTCAGGAATACCTACCACCACTTCTACGGGTTCTTTCGTCTCCGTGATGACGTTCCAGTCTCCATCCCCGATCTTAATAAACATGGAAATGTCAACGTACATGCCAGGCACAATCCCCGGCACTTCTTCACGGTACGCTTCGATACCGCTCTCTATCACCTCTTTATCCTGTGCGGGCACTTTGTCGGAAATATCCGTCACGTCTACCCTGATCTCTATGGTTTCGCCGCTGTTTGCGATCTCCTGCTGTCCGGGCGTCAGTACCGCCTTTACGACTGCTTCGGCATCCGCCACTGTCGCGGTACATTTTTCTTCCTCGCATACCACCGTCACGATGACCGTGCCTTTTCCGAACTTTACCTCCGCCTTCTGTGCCGTTGTCCCCTTCGCGGGCTGTCCGGATCCCGTACCGTCCTCCGCCTGCGTTCTGGTATCTGCGCCTTCCGGTGTTCCCGCACTTTCGCCGTCTGTTCCGGGTGCCGTCTCCCCAGTCGCTCCGTTTTCCTTCTGTATCGCATTTTCTTCCTGTCCGGGTGTGGTTTCCGCTCTGCTTTCCGTCCCCTGATCCGCCACAGGTCTGCTTCCCGGCCTGCTTTCCGTCCCCTGATCCGCCGCCGGTGTGGTGTCCGGTGCAGACGGTTTTGGTTTCGCCGGCGGATTTACGGGCGGTCCGGGTGTCGGATTCTCCGGCGTCTGGCCGCCTGCTTCCGGTGCAGAGTCCTCCGGCCCGGGGTCGTCCTCTTTGTCTTTATCTCCGCCGGAATCAGACGGTTTTCCGGGTTTTCTGGCCACGCCCTCCACGGTGACGGTTTTGTTTTCGCGGATGTCCGTGATGGTACAGGTATAAGGCTCCGCTGCCGTCAGTTCCACTTTGACACCGTTCACCCTGACCGCAAAGCTGTCCGTCTTCCGGTAACCCTTGCTTAACGCAAAGCGGAAAGTAAAACTGCCGCCTTCTTTCACGGGACTTGCGCTGCCTGTTTCTGCTGACAGGGTATAGCCTGTGCCCGTCTGCATGGTAACGGTATACGCCTTCGTGTAAACGGCATAAACGGTCATATCCGCCGTGATAGCGGTAAATACCGCCGGAGTGCCCTGTTCATCACTGCACCACTCACTTATATAAATCTGGTCACCCGCATCCTTTTTCGGCGGCACGGACGGGATGTCTGTCAGGGCTGCGCCGTAATCCATGGTAATCTCTTTATACTTCTCCCCGTTTGCCATAAAGGTCACTCTGACCTTGAAAGCAGCTATTTTCGCGGGATCGCAGTTTTCGCTGGCAAAGTTTGCGTCTCCGGCTTTTACGCGCACCGTATAACTGCCGGGTGCAAGCCCCATTATCTGTCCGCTTCCGTCCGCCGTCCGGCTCACCCATGTCTTTCCGCCGTCCGTGGAAACCTCGTAGGTAACGCCCGCCGTCAGTCCGGTCAGTTTTCCGGTTCCCCCTGCCGTACTCACATCTGCACCCGTGGGTGTGGGTTTTGGCGGTCTTGCCGGAACGGACAGGCTCTGCGCAGGGCTGTCGGTGGTTCCGCTGCCGCTGCCCTTTTTGATGATGCTGAGAGTGCTGTCAAACCAGTTTTCTTTTATCGGGATATTTCCTTCCCTGTCCGCTGTATATTCCGCGCCGTCTATGCTGTAGATACCATTCGGTACAAGTCCTGTCAGTTCCTCTTCCCTGTAATCAATCGTTGCCGCAGGCTGTTTTTCCGGCCCTTTGACTTTCACGGGAAAGCGTTTTGCCGCTTCATTTCCCGCATTGTCTTTAGCGGTTATCTTTACCTCAGTAATGCCCGTGGGTATCTCTGCCGCAGGAATGGTAAAGAGTGCCTGTGCCGACTTCTGTAAAGTACTTTTGTCAATGGTGACCGGTTTTTCCGGGCTGTCCCCTACTTTATAGGAAACAGAATCCATCCCCGCCGTGACTGCATTGTCCGTATCGTCCTTAACCGTCACAAGCAGCGCGGGCGCTGATTCATAGTATCCTTCTGATACAGCCACACCATCCGGTCTGGTCTGCTGTGTATCGGACGTATTCCGGTCCGCCTGTACCGTAATGTCCGGCGCCCGGTCTTCCACGATCACGCCGCCTCCATCTGCTCCTATCGTCACGCTGTCCGCCGCATTGCCCGCCCTGTCGGTACAGCCTATGGTAATGGTCCCGCGGAAGTCCTTGTCAAAGGTGATCTTCGCCTCGCCGTTTGTAACCGTTGCTGTCTTTTTCTCCGCTTTGTCCGCATTAAGATTTCCGGCTGCATCTCCGGGCGTCAAGCAAAAGCTGATCTTTTCCACGCCGCTGCCCTCGTCCGTGACAGGCACATGGACGATCATGCTCTTTTTTCCGATGATCCAGTCTGATAAGTCTTTCACCTTGTTTTCGTAAGTAAGCGCGCCAATCTGAGGTTTTTTCTTATCCAGTCTGACCGTAAATGTATCACTTGCAGCGGAAACATTGCCTGCCGCGTCTTTTGCCTTAAACTGATAAGTGTGCTCTCCCTCCAGAACAGGGGTGTAATCATAAAGCACGCTGCCTGTCCCACCCGGAAAACCGTTTACTTCTGCGAAAGGGCTTCCGTCAACGCTTACCTGCAGCCCGGTCACACTCACACCGTCATACAGTTTCAGCGGGATTTTTTCCTGTGCGTTCGTCCAGCCTGCAGGCAGGATTACGCCGTTTTGCAGTACGGGTTTGGCGGGTGGTGTCTCATCCTTCCAGCGGGCATGAAGGGTGTGGGCGGACGTTTCCGTTACAATAGTTTCCGCATCAACCTTAGCGCCCTGCCCCTCTGCCTCAGCAGTGTACCAGCCTTTGAACGTGTAGCCTGTTCTGGTCGGTACGGGAAGATTACCGTATGCACTGGCATATGTCACATTTTTGCTTGTGGTGGTATCTCCGCCATCCGCACCGTGGTATTCAAATGTCACCTGATAGGTGTTGGGCGTCCATTTCGCATAAAGCAAAGTTTTTCCCGTAACTGCTTTCTTAAAGTCATATGCCGTACTGCCGCCGTCTGCCGTTACCCACTTGCTGAATGTGTAGCCTGTCTTTGTGGGATTATCTGTCGGCACAGATGCCGCAGCACCCTTTAGGACGATCTGCTGTGCCGGAGCTGTCAGTTCTGTAGTTCCGTCATAGAATGTGACGGTATAGTAATCCACTCTGGCGGTAACTTCTGCTCCCGTCACGGTTACTTCCACGCCGGTATCAATATCGCCAATGTAAATTTTATATGTACCATCAGGCGCAGCAAGGCTTGGAAGGAATGTCTTTCCATCATCAGAAGTAAGTCTATAGCCAGATGGCGCTCCTGTCCACTCCACACCGTCCTTATAAGCGGTTATGGTTACGGGATAGCCCTTTGCTTCTTCCCTTGTAATCTTAATGGTATATGCTTTCGACATTTCTCCGGAAGTTACGGTAATCACAATCGTGTTTTCGCCCTCGACAAGATCAACCGTTTTCGGCACCCCATTTTCCATCGAGGTCTCCGCACCATCATTAATTTTTATTGTAATGTCCGCCCCCGACGCCGTATCTGCCAGTGTTGCCGTGATACCGATTTCATCGACACTGTTGGCAACCGTTGAGGTATATTCCGTAGTGTTCGGATCAAATGACGGAGATAGTGTTGCACCATCTGTTGATAAATTCAATCCTTCAAGATCACAGCTTCCCGATACAGTCAGCCATAACTCATTGCCTGGATTCGTTTCAGGTTCTGTTTCTTTCCACAAAATCTCATAACCGCTTTTATCGCTACTGAAACAGCTCCAATCACTATACTTAACCGTATATCCACTCCCCCCTGCTAATTTTACAGGAGTTGTCGTAGTAGGTGTTGCTTGCGTTGTAATCCCAATAAACTTTGATAATGAATCCGTTATTGTAAAAGTCTTACCTGTACCAATATACAAATTATTAAATGAATCATTGACATAATTATCAGAAATTTCTATATCTCCAGAAATCTGTAATATACCATTTACATAAAGCTTTGCTCCGCCACATCCCCATGGGATAAATGCATCTTGGCTCACAATGCTGCGGTTATATCTAAGCTGGCCTCCTGATAACTCAGCCGCGCCTATTATATTTACCCCTGATGCCATAACCCCGCCATTCGTGGAAATATTTCCCTCTATCAGACCATTTTCCATAACATATTTTCCATTATCCGCAACACCGACACCTGCAGTCTGCCCAGCTTCATTTCCTAAAATTCTCCCACCAAGCATATTCAATTTACCATTAATACTAACACCACCATACATCCCTGCTGTATTCTTCATAATAACTGCATCGCCAGAAATTGTGCCCGTACCTCCTGGGGCTATACAAACACCACCAGTATTATTAGCAGAATTACCCCCAATAAATCCTCCTGACATATTAAAAACACCTTCTACATAAACTCCACCGCCCAGACTAGAGGTACCTACACCAAGCAAATTTTCTCTGATCGCCCCACCTTCCATATTAAATGTGGCACCCGACCTTACAAGGATTCCTCCTCCGCAAGCAATACCATCATCCCTTTCAGTGCCTCTCCCACCAGTTATGCAGCCTCCTACTCCTGTCATTTCACAAGAATATGTTTTAGTGTCCACATCAAAAGAAGATGTATAGTCCCAATGATCCTGACAGTCACAAAGGGTAAATGTACCACTCTCTACTACAATTACACTTCCTGTATCACCGGAATGCGTCAACGTCTGACCGTTCAGGCATAATGTAACATTTCCTTCAATGGTAATCGTACCCATTGTTATGTTTTTATCGCCATCGTTGTCAAATAAATAATACTTACCTCCTGATAATGTAGTCCCCTCTGTAGTATCAACAGAAAGCGCTGTCCAATCATTTCCCCCATGATGTTCACTATAATCCACCTGCATAACCGCATAATCTGAAAACTGCTCCGCAAGCTCCACCCACGCCGTCAGCTTTGCCAGTTCTTCCTCCGATATTTGCGCCTGCTGTTCCTCTGTCAGCGCCTCATATTCTTCCCAAATAGCAAGGGCTTCCTCTGCATACTCATAAAGCTTTTCTTCCCATTCTGTATAAGCATCCTCATCTTCTTCCATGTCCGGCTCTAAGGCAAGATATTCCTCCGCAACCGGCAATGCCGCTATCCTGTCAAGCAATACTTTTATCATGGCGTCTGTGCCGCTTTCTACCGTTACCGTGATTTCCGGCAGGCTGACACCCTCCGCCAGCGTATAGCCATCCGGCAGAACCGCGGTAAAGGTATATATTCCCTCCGCACTTCCGTCATACTCCGGCTCAGACTGCCATGTCACGCCGTCTATCGTAACCGTTTCTTCCTGCTTTTCGGTCTGTGTATTCTCTAATGTCTGTACAGGAATCACATTTTCCGCAAGATATTCCTGCATAGTGACCGTATGGGTTTCCTGTGAAACTGCGCTTTCCAGTTGTCCCTCCGGGGGCACGCTTTCCTGCTCATTCTCACCCTGCTCCTCTGCGGGCGCACTTTCCCCTGTGCCGTTTTCCTCTTTTTCAATGTCTGCCGTGTCCCCGCTGTCTGTTTCAGTTGTTCCGTCTGTTTCTTCCGATTCTCCGTCCGGCTCCGGCTGTGCGTCCTCTCCCTCCCCGGTTTCCGCATCGTTATCTTCGCTCTCACCGCCTGTTTCCGTATCGCTATTTTCACTCTCATTGCCTGTTTCTGTATCGTCCGGCGCCGTATCGGATGACCCGCCTTCTTCCGTACCGCCGTCCTTATCCTCCGCGCCAGTCATGTCTCCGTCCGGCTCTTCCCCGTCATTTTCCTCCGAGTCCTCTCCGCCGTCATCCTCCGGCCCCTTTTCCCCATCTTCGGAAGACTGGCCCTCCCTGGTCATCACCGCCTCCAGCGCGTCGGGAAGCGTCAATTCCGAAAGCGTGGTTCCTATAGGGACAGTCTGCTCCCTGATCTCGTCCGAAAGCGCAGTAAAATCAGTGATATGTCGTATTTCCGGCTGCACCGCTTCCTCCGATGCAAAGGCGGAGAGAGTCACCAGAATATCCGGATAGGTGGTGACCAGCACGCAAAAACCAAGCATCACCGCCAGTATGCGCAGACGCCTTTTTCTCCTTGCTCTCAACCATGCACGTTGTTCATCCATAAATATCTCTCCTTGTCAGCGTAATGTACGGATAAAATCACAAAAAGCCGCCATCTCCACAGAAACATTCTGTTCTGCAGAGATAGCGGCTATGTAATAACCGTCTCATGGAGCGGACAGGTAAAAAAGGGCGCAGTTCTCCTAAGGCTTGGCTTGGCTTGGCTTGGCTTGGCTTGGCTTGGCTTGGCTTGGCTTGGCTTGGCTG
>ERZ808037.850-NODE-850-length-24223-cov-4.003852_pt1 | contig 24223 bp, 14 predicted proteins | sample MGYA00380190_ERZ808037 | MGnify/ENA primary metagenome ERZ808037 (study PRJEB31490, sample SAMN06133399) | mouse gut metagenome | isolation source: J9 | host: mice | place: China: Chengdu | collected 2015-05 ... | reverse complement strand
ATGAATGCTTTCCATGTTAGTCCTACTCAACTCATTTTTTCTTATAGCGCCTGTCCCGATTGCTCCCAACTGTCTCAATATGGTCTGAAAGGCCCTGTAAAATGACTTTCGTGCGGCTTTCTTTCAAATCCAGCAGCTCACAAAAGTCCCGGATTCCATATTCTTTTCCTTTTTCCATATATGCAAGGATTCTGTCATACTGCATTTGAGTCTTTTTTGTCACCTTTTTATCGCCGCTTTTTATCGCCGCTTTTTTATCGCCGCTTTTTATCGCCGCTTTTTTATCGCCGCTTTTTTCATCTGCCTTTTCCTTATTTCGCCAAATACCATCCGCACCTACTTGCCCGTATTGACCGTATCTTAGCATGGAAATATATTTTTCGCATCCATATGCACTGATTGAGACGCCTCCGTTTTCAGCATCTATAAGCGGAAGAGGCGCATTTACTTTTTTGCATTCCGCTTTTATCTTTAAGAAACCTCTTCCCCATGCCTCCACATCCCCTGAGCGGAAAGACACATCTGCAATTTTAGGATTGTGCGGCACAGATTCATGTTTCTCATATACCCGTTCATCCGTAGGCACACGTCTTGACCAGGAACCCATATTGAAAATAACAATTCTGTCTTCATATATGGATACCTGAACCGGCACTCCTGTTGCATAATCTTTGTGGTTGACTGAATTGAGAAGCAATTCCCGAATCATGCCTCTGGTAAGCATATAAGTCTCTGTCCGCTGGATGCCTTCATAATCTACCAATGCCCTAAAATATTTTGTAAAAATCAAATCGATTGCTTTATCAACCTGCAGAAGAAGCGGGCCCTCCACTACATCCTGATACTGCAAATCCTCTATCGGTTCCGCGTTTTCGCCAAAAGCTCCTACCAATGCAAAATAACCGATTTTAATATAGGAACCTGTCACATAACGTTCCGGCGTCGGATGAAACAACAGAATCGCTGCCCTTGTCAAATATTCGCCATCAAACAGTTTCAAATTGCGCAGCAATAGCTCATCGGAAACATTTACCTCGCTCTCTGTCATCCGGTTGCTTTTGACAGCTTTCTCCCTGAACGCTTCCAACGCATCTTTGCTTAAATCCGACACGCTGACCTCCGGAACAGGGACTGTATCCCATGTTTTTCCGGCGCGCTCCAAAAGAAAGTTCTGCAATTCAAAGCCATTCAATTCGTGCAATGTGGAACCGGAACGTTTATAATATTTTCCATCACATGAAATTGCAAAGGGATATTTTATAATTTCTATGGAGATATATTCTCTTGTGCCATCCGCTTCTTCCCATATTTGATTCTCTCTTTCAATTAGCGTAAGCGGTTTATGACGTTTATCGGTACTTTCTATCCTTTCAGAATCCAGTTTTCCGCAGGCATATTGGTTAATCAGTTTCTCTGAAATATTTCGGGGGATGCGATTCCCATAACGTATATTTTCGGCTCCATTCGCTTTATAGATATGGATGCTGGCTATAATCCCCAGCTTGTCATGAATCTTGTTCGGCAGACCTTCCAGCATTCTTTTGGAATCTTTGATTCCGACCACATATCCATCATCGTTCACTCCAATGTATAAAATGCCGCCTTCCGTATTGGCATAACCACACAGCCATTTCAGATATTCATCCTGCCATGACCATTTCCATTCAATTTGTTGGGATTCCTGATTATGCTGTTGTCTTTTATTATATGCATTCATTTTATCCATAAGATTCCTCTCAAATTTGATTGTCGCTAATACTGGCTTTCCCCTACAACTTCCCGGAAAGTTCTATACATCCAAGCTGCTGTTTCAGAATCCTGACGACATCTAGTCTATATCTCAAACCATGATAAAAAATGCCTTTTTATCTGCTATTCTTTCAAAATAAGATGATTTTTAAGAATATTTTAGAAGCATACGCTTGAATAAATCTTGTTTAAATCTTGGATAAACCTTGTTTAATCCAAAAGTGTTTTCCTAATCTATTTTACTATAGAATATCCGAATTGTCATTTAAATTCATGGAAAACACCATAATATTTCCCCATCTAAACCACGGACTGATTCCTTAACACACTCTCTTAAAATTGGTAAAGGAACGAAAAGTGACGATTGACCGAAATGGGATGGCCGTGATAAAATCGAAACGCAATCTGTTCTACGGAAATTCTCGGAAAAAGGAAACAGACGGAGGAAACCATGCAATACAGTTTAGCGAAACTAGCTCTTATGACAGGATATTCCACACGCTCTCTGCGGTCATTTTACAGGCAGGGGCTCTTGACCGGTACGATGGTAGATGGAAAATATTCCTTTTCGGAGGAGGATCTGGAACATTTTATGGATCAGCCTTTCATAGCTTCCGGCGTGAAGACCAAGGCAAGAATGCACATACAGCATTTCCTGGAGGAGGATCACACACGGAAACCGGCCACCTGTCTGATCCATGACGAGCCGAACAGGGAGCGGGCTGAGCAGTTGAACAATATTTTAATGGAGCACATCAGACAGGCGCAGCCGGCGGAATTTACCTATACCTACCTTTTTGATGGCAAAAAAGACGTGGCGCGGTTCATTTTCATTGGTTCCGCAAAAGAAGTGGCCGCTGTCCTGGCGAAGATAGGGTAGGAAAAAGTCGAAGAATTTCAAATTGATTGTCTCCTTTCTGCAGTTTATCCTAAACATATAAAACGTTAAACTGAAAGGGACAGAAAATATGAGACAATCCATAAAAAATAATTTGTATTTCTTGAACTATGTCAGAAAGTTCACTCCCGTATATTTTTATATGAGGTTCATAACGGTACTGCTTTCTCCCCTGCAGCCACTGGTTTCAATTTTTATCATGAAAATAGCAATCGATGATGTCGCTGGCGGGAAACCGCTGAACGAAATGTCGTTGATTATTTTGACTGGATTCGCAATCGCCCTTACCTGCAATTTAATCATACATCTGATAAATGTAGGCCTGGGAACGGTCGCCAAGCGCATCCTTACCAAAAATATCCAGGATATTTTCTTGAAGAAAGCTGAGAAATTGGATTTCTCATGCTTTGACGATACGGAATTTTATAATCAGTATACCAAGGCAATGTATGAAACTGACGGCCGGTGCGTAAGTGTTTTTGATACATCCATCAACTTTTTGTCAAAAATCGTGACGCTGTCCACCGTCGTTACGGTTTTGGCGGTATTGAGCCCGCTTATCATTTTTCTGTGCGCTTTGTTGATTGCTTTGAATTTTGGCTTAAATAAAGGGAAGAATAAGCTGGATTACAGATACAATAATCAGCTGACCCCTATGAAAAGAAAAGTAGAATATATCAAGAAAATCTTTTATGAACCCCAGTTTGCCCAGGAAGTCCGCATGGGAAAGCTGGGCGGCCTCATGCGGAAGAAATTCCATGCCGCCATAGACGATATGATAAAGACAGACAGGGGCTATTGCGGACTGGCCGCATTGCTTTCCGCAGGATTTCATTCCATAGGGTATGTCCTGACCTTTTCCGTCATTTTTATAGCATGTTGGCAGATCAAGAGCGGGCTTTTGTCCATAGGCGGTTTTGCGGCATTGCTGAACGGCGCTGAACAGCTGTTCATGGGCTTTTACGGATTGCTGGGGAGCGTCACTGAGATGGATTTGCACAGCAAATACATTGATAACTTTAGGAAGATCCTCCATTATGAATCCCGGATCGAAACGACAGGGCAAAATAAGGTTTTGTGCAGCAAGGAAGGCGGCATCGAATTAAAGAAGGTCCATTTTGCATATCCCGGGCATACGGATCATGTCTTAAGAAACGTAACGATGAGCATTCCCAGGGGCAAAAAAATTGCCATAGTCGGGTACAATGGCGCCGGGAAATCCACTCTTGTTAAATTGTTACTGCGTTTATATGACCCCACCAGCGGTGAAATCACATGGAATAACAACGGCTACAAAACCTATAATGCATCTGACTTAAGGGATAACTATAGCGTTGTATTTCAGAATTATCAATGCTATGCCCTCTCTGTCGATGAAAACATCACAATGTCAGAGAACCTAAGCGATGACGAGAACGCAAGATTGATTCAGTCGGAAAAAATGAGCGGGATTTTCGAAAAAATCGAATCCCTGCCTGAAAAGGGGCAGACGTGCATGTCGAAAGAATTTGATGAGGATGGCGTGCCTTTTTCCGGCGGAGAGCAGCAAAAAGTCGCCATTTCCCGGGCATTCTATGAAGATAGAAGTGTCGTCATCATGGATGAGCCCTCCAGCGCTCTCGACCCCATTGCCGAATATGAAATGAATCTTAGCATCAAGGAGTTGGCAAAGGATAAGACTGTCATCATGGTTTCGCACAGATTGTCTGCGATTCGCATGTTTGATGAAATCTACGTTTTTGCAATGGGTGAAATCGTAGAACATGGCTCGCATGAGGAATTGATGAAGCTGTCCGGAAGATATGCGGAAATGTTCGCGAAACAGGCCAGCAGTTATCGGGAGTGAGCCTGTCCGGCAGATTGGCCAGACAGCATGCTTTCGGCGGCGCCTCTAACGCCCTTGGCATTCTGCGCTCTGGCCGTTTCGTTATACTGCCTCTCCCTTTCGGAAATTGCAGATGAAAAGATAAGTATGTGGACAATTCCAAAATTTTTATATTTGCGCCCCTACGGTCCCAGACAAATTATTACAGCTTGCTACAATCAATATAAGCGTTTGGGATAGCTGCAGGCAAAAGAGGTGCTGTTATGCAATGGTTTCTACAAGATATAAGCATAGGAGAAAACTTGAAAATCCTAAGAGAAAGATTTGGCTACTCGCAATCAGAATTAGTGGCTAAATTACACCTTATGGGCAGCAATATGTCACGCAGCACGTATTCCAAAATCGAAACGGGCATCCGTAATATACGGATTAGCGACTTTCTCGCCTTGAAACAAATTTATGGTGTGGATTTTTCGGAATTCTTTATTGGATTGTTACCGGATAGTGAAAAATAAAAAGGCAAGTAAAGCAATTCATCAGCTTACTTGCCTTTTTGCTGGGTATCTGTCAGCAATGTCCTATGGTATCCAGAAGTTTGGGAGATAAAGAGGTCATTTCTTTAAGTTGTTCCTTGCTATAATCAGAAAATTGCGACACTGTGGAAATTTCATATTTTTGCCATATCAGGGAAGATTTTTTCTTCGGAAGAACTTCAAACAGATACTTGTCCTCCCACTTTTCAAACATGACTCCATTTTTCTTTAATGTGTAGTATGTTTTCATAGTCAGGGCATAATCACGCTGGCAAATGGCATATAAATCATGGGCAGTCTTGTATTTAAAGTCGTCCATGCAGAATATATTGTTCTGAAAAAAGATAGTGTGCAGTGCTACAGGAAAATGGCAGCTGTCAAATGCCTCCTTAATAGAAGCAAGAGAACGTATCTGAATGTCATACTTCTGGCATATGCTGTCAAGTTCAGGCATTGTACCCTCACCTAAATTGCGGAATTTCAATATTTTTTCTCTTGGACGTTTGGATAACTGCGACAGGTACAATATGTTATTCTGTATCAGGACATTTTGCAGACGTTTTGACATAGAAATATCATAAACGGATATTTCATTTTCCGGCGGATACAGGTATCCTAACGAGTTCAATTCATTTGCTATAGCTGTTACGTTATAACCTTTGGGAAACTTTTCTGCCAGTGTCAGATAATTAAGTCCATCAAGGTCTGAAACTTTGGTAATATGTATATTCCGTAAAGCTAATATAATTTCCGAAGAAAGGCTAAGTTTGTCAATATATTGCTCCATGTCCTGCTCCTTTCGTATTTATTGAACTACATCGGTTACAGTATAGCGCTTTTCTTACAGAATAAAGAAAAGCAGTTAAAATAATGCGGATTGAAATGATAAAAGATTGCTTTAATTGCAGATCCTTATCCATATATGCATTTTCCAGTAATTTTCCTATCAATGGTGACAATATAAACGATTCCGCAGAGATTATCAATATCCTTTGCAGAAAATGAACCATTTGAGCAGAAAACGGACATAAAAGCAGCTTTGCAACACTTAATTGTGTTAATCAGTCCACAACTTTATCCATATGTGTATCTGCCAATAACTTTTGTATCAATGATGACAGTTCCGGAACACTGTCGGATATTATTTTGAGCTGCTGTCCACTGCAATCTGAAAGCTGCGAAACTGCAATAATCCCATATTGTTTAAATAACCGAACGGATTTATATTGGGGTAAAATTTCAAACAGATACTGGTCATTCCAGCCGCAGAGCGTTACTCCATTTTTCCTTAGTGCATAGTATGTTTTCATGGTGAGGCAGTAATCCTGTTCGCATATATTATATAAATCATGGGCAGATTTGTTCCGGATATCATCTACACTAAATATGTTTCCTCTAAAGAAAAGCGGGTATATTTTTTTATGAAATTGAAATTCGCTGAATGCTTCTTTTATGGGGGAAAGGGAACGTATCTGAATCCCGTATTTTTCACAAAGGGTATCAATTTCTGACATGGAATATTCACCTACTCTGTGAAACTGTAATATTTCTTCCCTTGGATATGCAGAAAGCTGTGTAAGGCATACGATACCGTTTCTTGAAAAAATATTCCGCATTTTCCTTGACATGGGAATGTCATAGATTGATATTGCGTTTTCGGCAGAAGGAAGATAGCCTAAGTCATTCAGTTTTTTTATAATCAAAGCCTTATTGCAATCTTGTGGAAGTGCCTTTGCTAATGTAAGGCAATCATACTCTTTTAAGTCCGAAACTTTAGTAATATGTATTTTCTGTAAAGTCTTTTTGATATATAGGGAATACTGTAATTCCAGAATGTCATTTTTCATAAACATACCTCTTATTGTATTTGGATTAATGGAATTATAACATTCTTCTTTTTACAAATAAAGAGAGAACTGGTTTATATTTTGACCAGTTCTCTGTACAAAGATGTGTAATTTCTTTTGAGAACATAAAAAACCAACAGTACATTATACAATTTCTATCCGCCAATTTAATGAAAATGACAATCTATAATATTGTCATAATAATCACTCTGGGGCATCCGTTGATTCATTTATCTTTTTGTTTGCTGAAAATTGTTTTGCTAATTCTGAAAAAGCACTATTAGCTTGTAAAGGTTTAATAGCTGAAAAGACTGATTGATATACGGAAGCTTGCTTTGCTAATTCTGAAAAAGCACCATTAGTTTGTAAAGGTTTAATAGCTGAAAAAGCTGATTGGTATATGGAGAATTGCTTTGCCAATTCTGAAAAAGCGTCATTGGTTTGCAAAGGTGTTATTGCTGCGGATAGGGCTTTTTGAGTTGCGGCAGTTTGTTTTGTTAGTTCTGCAAATGCTCCGTTTGTTTGTATTGGGTTAATAGATTGAGCTAACCCCTCATATATTGTTGCATATTGCTGTAATGTTTGTTTTAAGTTACTCATATCTACGGTATTATTCAATTGTTCTACATTCTCTTGGATTTTAGTGATATTTTTGCTGGCAGCAATAATATCTTTACAAGGGTTTTGGTTCTCCATATATTTTACAATACTCCACACTTGTGGTTCAATATGCAAAATATCGCTTTTTTCAACATCCAAAGTTTTAATTTCACTGATCGTTGAATATTCTTCCATTGATACTTTTATATGCCCAATTAGTGCCAAAGCGATTTTTCCCACAATGTAGGGGGAGTCATCCGCTTCTTGATATATTAAATCTGCAAGGACACTAATATCTAAATTTACATAATATATGATATTTTTGTTTTCTTTTTCAATAGAAACATCTGCTATACTCCAGTATATATTTTCATCACCAGTTTCCAAAAGTTCTTCATCTAATTCTTCATTAACATTTATAGTTATCAAATATTCTCTAATGCTTTGGTATATTTCATCTTCATAATTGTCTAATATGCTTTTTATATCATCTAACGCAGATAACTGTAAAGCACTTTTAGACTTTCCCATTTTTAATTCCTCTGCTAAATATGAGAAAAATTTATCCAAAGTCAAGAAGTGAATACTTAAAGACGGATTGGTTTCTTTAAATTCTTCATTTAGTTCTTGTCTTAAATCAATCGGTATATCTTTATTTTTCTCCCACCAGTCCTCCTTGGTATCATTACATACAAATATGATATTAGTGCTTTTCTCTTTTGCTATTGTAATTATATCCTTCCAAACAAACAAATCACCATACTTTGCCTCTCCAACTTTTGCGGAATCATGAAATCCAGGCGGGATTAAATTATCATATCGTATCTGCCCTTCTTGTAATAACAGCAGTTTTTTTGAGAACGGTATCTTTTTACCTATATTGCCTTGATTATGTAATAAGTCAACAAACTCTTTTACCTTATCATTTTCTAAAAAATCAATATTTAGCTGTATTTCTGCATGGTGGCTTTTTTCAAAATTAGTTATTATGTTTTGTGCATCTTTGATTTTTTTATTTAAATCATTTTGTAGTTTGGATATATCTGTATAGTTGTGCTTTCTGTATTCCCCAATTTTTTTCGCAATATCGTCTTGAAGGATTTTCAGGGAATCAGAAAGTTCTTTGGTTACTTTTTTATATTTCTTTTTTTCGTCACCGCATGTTTTATGATAATTCTTTAGATATTCATCATAAACTTGTCTTGGTATATAGATGTTGTTTTGAATTTTTCTTAGCGTACTTATTACATCCAAGCTAACATTAGCTGGTTGACGATATAATTCCAATAATACATTTGTATCTAAAACAATTAAATGATCACTTGAACGTATTTGTTGAAACTTTTCTGTGGTTATCATTTATTCATCCATCCATTAGTTTATTTTTACAATAGGTATCTTTATACCTTGTCATTCTACCACAAAAATCATGTTTGTGCTTATTAAACTTAAAATAATATGATTACTTGTCACTAACCGAAAGAAAATGGTTCGTGTCGGGTGCTTATATGTTTAAAAAAATCAGATTAGCATATTTAAAATCACTCTCTTATCGGATATTGAGTAAGAAGTCAAATCCTCTTGCCCTTTTAACAATGCAGCCTGCTTTTCTGTGAAACGTTAGGTGAGAAGTCAAAGGCTTCTTACTCATTTTTTATATGGTATCTCTACATATGTTCTCTAAAAGAATTATACAGAAACATATTTATCACAATTCTAATGAATCTTCCGCATCTATCCATGTCTGCATACCGACTTCAAGATACAGTGTTGCGTATTCAAGGGGATTGTCTATTGCTAAAGCATTTAAGGCACATTCGGAGCAAGGTGTTGTTCTTAATCCTTCTTCCGCTTTGCTGCAATCTATTCGTAAAACATATCCGTCAAAAGTGGTTACATCAATACTGTTATGGAGCATATTATATGTTGCATGAATAAACCTCATATTTTTTTCGTCCTTTCTTCCTGTGTTTTGGAAAATTTGTGAAAGCATTCCAATCAATTCTTCCTGTCCTGTTCATTTCATGTTATAATATTTTATATGATTTCGTTTCCCTTATTTTTTCCCTTATCAGAGTTCATAATGCCCTATGGGAAGATATAACACAAGGGAAACGATAAGGGAAAGCTCACCTGCTACAAATTTAGTGTTTTCAAGGGTTAGTGGGGGTTTTAATAACAAAATATAACAGCTAATAGTTCCCTTAAAAATCATCAAATCACAATCGGAATTTTTCGGAAAACTTTTGGAGGGCAAATGCGGCAGGGATTTTATATTTATCGGAATAACATATACTATGGAAATTATCGTGCAGAACAGGTTTCCGGCTACCAGAACGTTTCACTCAGCAGACCGGAGTGCATTTTGACAGCCCACCAGATTAACAAAGAAGACCGAGCAGTTCGTTTTTGGGAAAACCACCATTTACTGGAACCTGAATATACAGATTTACAAGCAATGATATTAAAGATGCAATCGTTTATGAACCTCAGCGTGAAAGAAGATGTTGATTTTTCCACAGTGGAAGAAAAAATGGAGGTTCATTTTCCGGCAGAATTAAAACTTGTTTACACAGCAATTCGCAATCATAAGGAATATTTTTCAAATGTTGAGCATTTCTTGCCGCTTGACGAAATTTATGTAGAACAGGGAATCATTGTTTTCTTTAAGAAAAAACAGGTACCAATTGCTGGTTACGATATGGAAAGCGGATGCCTTGCGCAATATTACAAAAAGGAATGGCATATAGAAAAGAGTGGCTTTTGTTGCTACCAGTTTTGTGTGGGCAGAATGCTTACAATTGCACTGGAGAATAAACCGGTTTTTAAAAAAGGAAGATGTAAAGGAAAGTTCGTGACAACACTTAATATTGAGCGAGAATTAAAAAATTTTTGTAATGAAAAATATCATCTTTTGTCAGAATTCAATGTGTATGGAATTGCCGTAATGTATTCGGATGAAAAACTTATTGCATGGATACGAAGTAACGGATTTTATGCCGATATTCATGCGGGAGCCATTGATGAATCTCATTTAGAGGCATTCGGAAAGCATTTAGGTCAAATCACATGGCAATGAAGGAAATCAATTCCAATCAAACTCAATCTCATTCCGCCGAAACTTACGCCACAGCAAAATAGAAATTACAGTTTATCAAAACAACTATTACCACAATCAAAACAGAATAAGTAACACAGCGTCAGAGCGTATAGAAAAAAAACTTTAAGGACAGAGTGCAAAAGCTGATTATCAATGAGTGCCTTGAAAAAAATCAGAAATAATCCACGTCAACACTTTACAACTCTTATCAGATCTTAAATATTCCGCATAAGCTCCCGCATGGCGCAAGACCAAAATAGGATGTGACGAAATCAAAAGTACAGCGATTCCGTTACATCCTAATTCTATTCTACAATATTTAATTCTTTGCCCCTCTGCAAATCCTTCCGTTTTAAACGAGAGGCTTCTATGTTTCAATATACCAAAGTATATCGGAAATAACAGCAGTTGTATTCAGATAGAACAGAGAATTATTTCGCTTTTGGTAAGGTTGATTATGCCTTCTTCTCGTTTACGGCAATCCATATCTCACAGCTATAGTCGGGGTTCTGCACATCGGCCGAAGGATAAACCTCAAGCTCAATGCCGCTGCCGTATTCGTAAACGCTGCTCTGAGGGAAGAACTCCGTGCATATTTTCTTGTAGGTCTCCCGAAATGCATCCGGCATACGGCCCTTGCATTGGAATACCGCATAGGTGTACGCGGGGATCTCCACGATTTCAAAACCCTCTTCCGCAACTGGCTGGCCGTTGTACTCCGCGCCGATTCCATAGGGGAATCCGGAATCCGCCATTTCTCCGGAAAAGCAGATGCCCAGCACGCCGTGCAAATGATCGAAATTCGCGTATTTGCAAAGTGCTTCCATGGTATTGTCCCGATTCATCTCGCCCCAAAACGCTGATATATCGGCAGTGGCAGTCTCACCCTGTGGTTTGTTAACCTGTTTTTTCCTGCAAATTACCTGAAATGCTTCTCTTTTTTCGATTCTGTAGTCCATCAGATTACCTCCGTCTATAATTAGTTTCACGGAAAGTCGGGAAAAGGATTTAATTTGGCCGCCTTTGCGGGCTTCCGTCGGTGTAATGCCATGAAACCGGGTGAAGGCACGGCTAAAGCTTTCCGGCGTGTCATACCCATATTTCACCGCAACGTCGATTACCTTACTGCCTTTCCGGGACAACTCGTCGGCGGCAATGGACAACCTGCGCATACGAATGTAATCGCCCAAAGTATAACCGCAGAGCATACTGAACATTCTCTGAAAATGAAAGGATGACGAGGCGGCCTCCCTTGCCACGGCTTCATAATCAATTTCTTCTGTCAAATGCGTCTCGGCATAGTTAATCGCGCGCTGTATTCCGGCAATCCAATCCATAGGTACTCTCCCTTCCGTATGACCTTATTATAGCAGTGTCAGGATCCCGTTTCCTGACATCCTGTGCGGAGCAGTGTCAGGGCCGTTCCCGGCAGCTTCACGGTACATCCGCTTGAGAAGACATATATCTCAGGATTGCAACCTGCTTTTTTGGTATATCGTATTTATTATACAACATTATTTTCTACACATAAATATTTATAGTCTTCTCAAAAACGGTCAACGGCGTATAATTATTACTGTGCACTCGCTGTCGCCGCGAGGTGTTTTCACGCTGTTTCTGCGTGATAAACCCGAGACAGACATGCGCGAAATCGCTGCAGACAGCACCACGAAAGGGATAGCATTATGAATGAGAAGTTCTTTTCCTTACCTTTGGACAAACAGGAGAAAATTATCAATGCCGGTTTTCGTGTATTTTCACAGAACTCCTATAAAAAGAGCCCTATGAGTGAAATTGCAAGTGAGGCCGGGATCAGTAAATCGCTTTTATTTCATTATTTCCGTAATAAAAAGGAGCTTTACCTTTTCCTCTGGGATAAAATGGAGGAAATTTCTTTATCGGAACTGGAAAAAAGCGGCTGCTATGAACAGAAGGACTTGTTCGACACAATGGTGAAGGGATTCCGTGCCAAAATTAATATTATGCGGAGATATCCTGACTTAGGCGCATTCTCATTAAAGGGCTACTATGAGACGGATCCGGAAGTCTCTGCCGATATCCAAAAAAGTCTCGCCAAATACGCCTCCTACAAATCTTACGGAAGGCAGCTGAATATGAATCCGGAGCAGTTTATTCCCGGACTGGATCTGGAAATGATGTATTTAGATATGTATTGGGCGGCAGAAGGTTATATTTGGGAGAAAATACAGCTCGGCATTATAGATGTGGATGAAATAGAACGAGATTTTTCCAGACTTTTGGACTTCTGGAAATTCGTCTATATGAGAAAGGAGACTCCCACAAGCTGAATCTGTCTCTCTTTGTTCCGAAAAATTGCGTGTACACACCGCGTAACAGAAAACAATGCAATTTTCCACAAGCTCCAATGAAACAGGAGGATAACATGAACGCTATTGAGATTACCGATTTAACAAAATATTATGGAAAAGCACGGGGAATCGTCGCCTTAAATCTTACCGTAAAGGAGGGGGAATTTTTCGGCTTTATCGGCCCGAACGGCGCAGGAAAATCCACCACAATACGTATTCTGCTGGGACTTATCAGCGCTACATCCGGACAGGCAAAGGTCTTGGGACTTGACATACAAAAAGGAATGCAGGAAGTTTTAGCAAATGTGGGATATCTGCCTTCCGAAGCCGTATTTTACTCCGGAATGAAAGTAAAGGATATCCTAAACCTGTCGGCCGGACTGCGAAAAAAGGATTGTTCCGAGGAAGCCGGACAGCTTTGCGAAAGGCTTCGGCTGGATCTCTCCCGCAAGGCCGACGAACTATCCTTCGGCAATCGAAAAAAGGCTGCCATTGTGGCCGCACTGCAGCATAATCCCAGACTATTGATTTTAGACGAGCCCACCGGAGGTCTGGATCCACTGATGCAGCATGAATTTTTCCAAATCCTCAGAGAGCGAAACGCTAAAGGTACTACTATATTCTTTTCCAGCCATGTGTTGTCGGAAGTTCAGAGAAACTGTACCAGAGCCGCGATTATCCGGGAGGGCCGCATCATTGCCTGCGATAGCGTGGAAGCCTTGGCGCAGACAAATGCAAAACGTGTCACAGTCCACGGGAAACTGTCTCTGCAAGGCTTAAACGGTGTTCGGGATCTGAAAGAGACGGCCGACTCCTGCAGCTTCCTTTACAGCGGTGATCTAAAACATTTGCTGCAGCGGCTTTCGGAGGAAGATATTGCCGATCTCTCTGTGGCGGAACCGGATTTGGAAGAAATCTTTCTACATTACTATAAAAAGTAATACGGCAGCACTGTTGACCGATAAAAACGCATTCGCCGAAATACATTAAAACTCTTGGCGAAGCTTAAACATGCCATGGGCATGGGGAGGTATCATATGACATTATTAAAACATGAAATGAGGCAAGGCTGGAAAACCCTTGCCGTTTGGACTGTTTCCATTGGATTCTTTATTGTGATCTGTGTGCTGATGTATCCGGAAATGGGCGAAGAGATGGAAGGCGTAAACGAAATTTTTTCCTCCATGGGTGCGTTTACATCCGCTTTTGGCATGGATAGGCTTAATTTCGGCACCTTGTCCGGTTTTTATGCCATTGAATGCGGTAACATTCTGGGGATAGGCGGCTCCTTTTTTGCAGCGTTCATCGCAGTCGCCTCATTGGCAAAGGAAGAAAAGGAACGCACGGCAGAATTTTTGCTGACCCACCCTGTGGGCAGACCTTGGCTGGTCACACAAAAGCTTCTGGCAGTGATGCTCCAAATCTTCATAATGAACGCGGTTGTTTTTGCATTGTCGGTATCATCGATTTTGATAATCGGAGAGGACATCCCTTGGAATCAGCTCTGTCTTCTGCACCTTGCACACTTTTTGGTTCAGATTGAACTGGCGGGTATCTGCTTTGGAATCTCCTCCTTTCTGCGCCGAAGCGGTATCGGTATCGGTTTGGGTATCGCCGCCGTAATGTATTTTCTGAATATTACTGCCAATCTATCGAAAAGTGCGGAGTTCCTGAAATACATCACTCCCTTTGCTTATGCCGAGGGCGCCGACATTCTGGCAGCCGGCAGTCTGGAGGGTAAATTGCTGCTTCCCGGAATACTGTATACTTTAATCGGAATTTGTACTGCCTATTGGAAATACTGCGGCAAAGATATTCAATAAATTCACATAAAACACCGGGACGCCTGATCAAAGGCTGTCCCGGTGTTCTTTTTTAATATGATTTTTTGTAAATCAATAGCGTTTTTGCTGTATGATACAAAATAGATCCTATTTGATGCTTCACCATGTATTAATCATGATGCTTTTTACGATAAATCTTCACTCCGAATACGGACGCTGCACCTATTATGCACGCTGCCAGCAGAACGATCCAAACCCAAACGTTCATTTCGTCCCCTGTTTTGGTGGGAGTCGTAACAACGGGTTCCTGTCCGTCATCCTCCTCATCATCGTCATCGTTATCTTGCACAGGAGCATCCTTATATGCCAGCGCATATACGGAGAACTTATTTGTCATTATGGTAATGGTACTGCTTTCCTGATCTTGGTCTTCCAAAACATCCGTCTGTACACTGCCGTCTCCTGCCACATGAGTTCTCACAACAAAGAATTCTCTCTCATATCCGGATTCTGTGTTCCGGAATTCCTCAGGGATCGTAATTACCAGAGGTATTTCTATATTAGCTTCCGTAATCAACTGAGGAGTCTCGGCGTCAATGTACTTCACCAGATCAATGTTCATTTTTGCAATTACGTTTAATCCGTTTTGTGCCAGTTTGGCGCTCAGTGCTGCCAGAATCGGTGCCTCTATATCCGCATCCTGCATTCCGTAAGCTTCTATAGCCAATCTGATCTCTGCACCGTTTGCCAGCTTTTCCAGATCCTCTGCACTGAGAATATTCTTCAGCTGCTCATCGGAGATAGCCGGAACTTTAATGGCAGGCATATTTCCCGATGCCTCCACATCCATGGCAATCTTCTTCGTCAGAGTCAATCTGCACAGAATAGGTTCGCTCCAGCCGTCCACTATCATGAAGGCGTCATACACACCGGCACGATCAAGGTCAACCTTGCTCACATCCCATGTCACTCCCGCTTTGCCTGTCGTGCCGTCCTTAAACGTCACATCTACTACTACGGGAAGCTTCGCAAGAAGCTCTTCAAGAGTCATGCCCACGTTCAGTCCTGTAATCACAGGAGTAACCACACCGGATATCTCTCCTGTATATTTCTTCACCAGCGCTGCCTGTGCTGCCTGTAATGCCGCTCTCGCCGCTTCTCTCTCTTCGTTGGTTGCATCGGATTTGTCCAGTACGGCCTGAGCTTCCTTCAGCTTTTCGGCAAATACTGCCCATGACTCTTCCGTATAGAGGGATTGCTTATCCTCCAATGCCTTTGCAGCTTCAATAGCCTTCTTCAAAGCGGCTATGCTTACCTTGTCAGGTCCGTTGGGATCCAGCTTCAGTGCTGCCTGTGCGTCCGTCAGAGCCTTTGTCGCGTTTGCCACTGCTTCGCAATCAGGATATACGTGTTCATAAACCTTCTTTGCCTCCGCCAGAGCTGCTTGGAATGCCGCCCATGTTTCCTCGGTATAGAGCAGTTCGCTGTCCGCCAGTACTTCCGCATTGTCGATAGCTGCCTTCAGCGCCGTCTTATCCGCCTCAACCAGACGCACGATAATCGCATCCATTCTGCAGATATGGCCGGAAGGGAATTCGCAGGTCAGCTGACCGTCCGTCATTTCTACATTGATGGTCTTGATGGCATAGGTCCCGGCAGTATTGGAAACATTTGCGGAAATGCCTTCCACGGTTCCCTTAATGTCACTCTTGTAAACCGATCCACTGACTACTTCTACCATATACTTACCGTTGGGCAGGTCAACTACAAATGTCTGCCCGTCAGGAATTACAAAATCTTTGTAAACCAGCTTGGGAAGCACACCGTTGAAAGTATAATCTTCGGATCTTCCTTCTATAACGGCTGCAGGATCTAAGAACCCATAGCCTCTCGCATCAGTATAGTTGATGCCGAGCTGCTCCATCGTCTTTGTGCCGCCCTTGCCGTTTACGGTAATCGCAGTCCAGCCTTCTGCCTCTTCTTTTGCATTGATACCGAAGTCAAACTTATATACCGCCTTATATTCTACACGGATCTCTGCGGTTACTTCCTCATCGAAGCCCTCCACGGTTCCCACAATCGTATAAGTGCCCACGGTACTTGTGTCAATGGCGCTGATGCTGTCCTCATTCCATGTCACCGCTACCTGTTTGGAATCTCCTGCCGCAAAGTTAGCCGTAATCATAGACGGAAGCTGTGCACTCACATTATCCGAGCAGTAAATCACTTCGCCGTAAGCCTTGGGGACACTGATAATATAATTTTCTACTACCAGTACCTTAACGGTTACCGTGTCCGTAGTGCCCGCCACGGTACCGGTGACTATGTACTCGCCGTACTTACTGGTATCCAGTGTGGAAGTATCCCAAGTAACGTCTTTCTTAGTCTTGCGGGTATTCAGCCATTCAATCTCCACCTCTTTGGGAAGCTCGGCTTCATGCCCGATTACTACCTTAATATCCTCGAAAGGCACATATCCCTTCACTGCATTTGGCGCCACGGTAACATGAAGAGGGATAGGATCCTTCCAGCCCTTAATCGTACCGGTAACGTCATATTCACCAACTTTCATAATATCCAGTCCGGTGACATCCCATTTAATCTGGTAATCCTTCTTCACACCGTCCGCCGTGGTAATCTCGATTGTCTGAGGCAGCAGGCTTGCCACCGTCTCCCCTTTATCAATAGGGGTATCCTCGTAAAGGGTTACGGGATCCAGTGTTTCTACCGAATTGATCTTGTCTGCAGTCTCGATCTCCAATGCTCTGGACATAAAGGAGGATCTTTCACCGTCTGCCGTTTTAACTACCGCTGCTACCTTATAGGAATACGCCGTAGCGGCAGCCAGCCCGGTGTCGGTATAGACATAGGTTGTTACATCGGAAGTATCACCGCCGCCTGTAGGAGGCTTAACCTCTTCCTTAGTATAGATTTCTACATTGTCCAGCGAAACAGTGCCCCATTGTCTTGATGCCGACATATACATACTTTTCAGCTCGGTAATTCCCGCATCCTTATTGACAAAATCCACCGTCTGGTTAAATATCTCACTGTCATCGCTGACTCTGGTCAGCAGGACATTCACCTTCTGATTCGTGAAGTCAATCTCTGCCCTTAAATGAATCCATCCGGTTGTGTCTCTCTGCATATTACGCCAATTACTGGATTCCTCATTAGGTACATTTCTATTTCCGGTAGTGACAAGTGCCTTATCCTTAATATCTTGTCCGTTGACAGTAATCTGATCTATCATTCCTGCCGTTCCGCCGGTAGTGACGGTCAGTGTCAGAATCTGCATTGTGCTTGCCAGACTGTTATCCTTAGAGCGGACATCTCCCAGAAGAGCAAAAACATCTGTTCCATTTTGGTATCCGCCATCAATACGGATATCTGTCTCCACAGTCAACCCGTCCTTATTACAGTTCGTCAGCTCACCGATATAAGCTCCCCTCGGGCCGCTGCCGTTGTTTCCATGGAATACAAAAATATTATCGGATGTATTTTGATTCTTGGTAGCTTTATCCGCACCAAATTCCACGGTGCCACCCACTACCTTATACGGTATTGCAGCTGCTCCCGACTCAAAATCGTCCTCATAGATCATATCTATCTTAGGCTCCGGGACTTCCGGTGTAGTGCTTCCGCCTCCGGTGCTCTCAACCAGCTGGTCCAGCGGAATCGTTGTGACAAGCTCATAAGCACCGTCGCTTCCCGCCAGTTTGCGGTAAATCTGATATCCGGTAATCTCATGGCCGTAAGTACCGTCGCTGGCTTTGGTAAAGTTCACTTGGGCATCTTCCGAACCGATCTCTCCCTCGGACAGCTGTGAAGTCACAAGTCCTTCGGAAAGCAGATAGCTCAGGTTTGCAGGCTGGTTATAGCCTACGTTCTGCCATGCCACACCTTCCCTGTATGCCAAATCTTCCAACAGACAAGGCACTACATAATCTGTCTGGATGGTTGTAGTATATACGCGCACTACATTCGGGTTCCCGGAAGTTCTGGTGATAATCTCTTCACGCCAGTCTCCCAGAATATCTGCCGCCAGACCTACATTTCCCTTGGTTCCGTTGTTCGACCATATCTCCTCGGAATATAACATGGTCTCCTGCTCTTCCGTCTCATAATTCCACTTAGAGATGATGACGCCAATCGGATCATATGCACCGTTCTTATTGTTAAATTTGTGATCCAGTACTTCACTCAACAGATCTCCGTCCCAGAAGATGGAGAAGTTGGAAGCGGGAGAAGCCTCGGCAAGTGCAATCAGGTTATTTAAACTGGATGCCGCAGAATAAACCACGCCTCTGGTGGAATCCCAGGAAGGCTCATCCTCCCCTTCCGCCGGTGTCCAGTTAGGGCCTGCAATAGCCCACCATTCCCCGCCTACCGAAGTAGGATCAATATCCGCTGCCACGCCTCGGCCGGTATCTCTTCCCGTCCAATATCCCATGAGAATCTCTCCGGTTTCGGCATCATGAATCTCTACATGATAAGCCGCATCATCGTGCTCATGCACACACATGATTTCCAGACCGGGATTCTGGGGAATCCAGTCGGATACATGCATGGCGTCACCGTGGCCAAGCCCTGTACTGTATTTCACCGTGCCGTCATGGTCAACGGTAAGTGCACCGTAAATAATTTCGTCTCTGCCATCGTTATCCACATCATTGACACTCAGTCCGTGATTTCCCTGAGCCTCATACTGTGATCCGGCATCTTTGGTGTCAAATTTCCAGTAAATATCAATTGTGTCACCTGTACCGTCGCCGTCGGTATCTTTCATATAATACGCGGTCAGACAGGTTCTGGTATAATAGCCGCGGCAGAACACTGCAAAAGGTGTCTCGCCGTCCAGATAAGCCGTTGCGGACAGGAATCTGTCGATACGGTTTCTGTATCCGTCGGAGCTGTCTCCCCATGTCGTAGCGTTGCCGCCAAAAGGCTCGTAAGGAACATCGGCCGCCGCTTTGGTTCCGTCTTCTCCGTTAAAGATAGAGAAGTATTCATGGCCTTCGGGAATGATGACGTAACCGTTGGATGCACGATAATCGAAATTGCCGGTTCCATGGTTCACGGAGATTGTCAGCACCTGATCGCTGGCCTCTCCCACATAATCGTTCATTTCAAGACTGTTCGCCGTGCCGTCCAGACTCTTGTAAGAGGTGGTTCCGTCACCTGTCTTAACGGCGATCTCCGCTTTACCGTCACCGTCATAGTCCCAAACTTGGAACTGGGTATAATGCGCTCCGGAACGGATGTTGATACCCAGATTGATTCTCCACATCATGGATACCTGCCCCGTAGCCCAGTTTACGTCATATCCGTCCAAATAGGTATTACCCGTATATCCGCTTCCGGAATTATCCTTCGCATTGCTGGGATACCATTTTACGATCAGCTCCAGCTGTCCGTCACCGTCCAAATCACCAACGGTCATATCATTTGCACTGAAGGAACAGGTACTGCCGTCGGGCATGGTCTCGTCTCCGGGGCAGTAGAGATTCAGATCCAGATACTGGTTAGCCCAGCATTGAGTATCCACACTCTGAACGCCGATGGAGCCGTCATTGCTTCCCACGACCTTAAAGGTATCGCTTGCAGTGCCCCCTGCATATACCAGATTGGTCTCCTTGATACCCGTTGCAATAGGCGACCCGTTACAATATACGTCAAAGGTAGTGTTCAGCCGGTGATTACCGTCCATATCCGCCTCAAAGGCTCTCCAGCTCAAATACACGCCCTGAGTCAGCTGACTGCCGTCAGGCCCCGTTGCGGACACCAATGTCTGAGCACCCTTACCGCCTGAGAGATTTACTGCCACCAGACCTCTGTCGCTGTAGCTCTCTCTGCCTCCGGCCACCAGACTGCCTGTCACGGGAGTCTTGCAGCTCTCGGATTTTTCGCCTTCGCCGCCGGCATTTACAGCCGTTACCTTATAATACCAAGGAATGTTCGTAGTTACCGTATCATCCGTAAAGCTGGTTCCGCTCTCCACGGTGCCTATCTTCACAAATTCTTTAAATCCCTTTTCGCCTTCCGCCTTGTCGGAACGATATACGTTATAAAGAATTACATTATAAGGCTGGCCGTCCGTTCCCGTTGTAGCCGCCACGGGATCCCACTCTATGGTTACGGAACGCTGTAGATCCGTAGTTCCTTCCGCAGGAGCCGTGCATCTAACATTCTGAGGCGCTGCCGGTGCAGGAACACCTTCCAGAACCGCCTTCACCGTGCAGATAGCGCTGGGCGCAGATTCTGCTCCGATAGAAGTAACGCAGGTCATATAGTACTGGTACTCGTCACCCAGACGTACCGACTGTGCTTTACAGTCAAGCTCCTTATCCCTATATTCTTCTACGGTAAAGCTCTTTACCAGCGTAAATTCTTTGTCCGTAGTTCCTTTTCTGTAAACATTATAGCTTACCGCTTCATCCACGCCTACAAATCCCAGCAGGAATGAATAGGAAGTTCCCTCTACCTTGCCCTCTGTCACAGTCAAGCCGGAAGGAGCAGCCAATACCTGAGTCACGGTCAATCCCATCATATATCCGCTGTTGCCGATGGTCAGCTTGCCGTCCGTCACACGTACCGTAGCGGTCATGCTCCCGATAGACTGTCTTGCGGATACAGACCCTATGGAGCCGCCCTCCGCAGAAAAATTCGCTTTGATCGTAGATCCGCCAGCTATCAAGTCGCCGGCATAACAGGTGACCTCATAGTCGCCGTTGGGCACCTTTACTTCAAAGGTGCTGTCGCCCAGCATAAAGTCCCTGCCCATTGCTCCCAAAGGCCCCTCTGCATCGGGAACCTGAGTCCCTCTGTCACGTCCGTTGTTGGGCGGAACCGTAAAGCCGTATCCCAACGCCTCATCGTACTTAAAATCCTCCCCGATGCCGGTCCATCCCTCCAAAGTGGGGGAACCTTTATAGTTAAAGTCGAACTTCCAGCCTGCAGCCTTGGTCTTTACCGTAACCTTGTCGGAAAAATCTCCCAGACCCTTTTCGTTAAAGCCTCTCACTGCATACACATAAGTCACACCGGAAGCACAGCTGCTGTCGGTGTAGCCCGCCTTGGAAGAAACGGAATACTTTTCCGCATTGGAGAAATCCACGCTGTCCGCCGTCTGACCGTCTGCAAGAGCCTGACGGTAAATATAATACAGCTCCGCTCCCTCTGCGGGATCCCACGCCAAAGTAGCGCTGGAAGCGCCCACCGTGACACTCTTCAGTCCTGTGACCTTCTGAGGCACGTTGCTGGGAACATTCATTACCACCTTGGAAGCCAGATCACTCAACGCTCCGTTTTCCTGAATTCCCTGAGCCACGCACTGAGAGAACTTATATGCGCCGTACCACTGGAGATGGGTGGAGTCGTTAGCGCCGCCTGCATAAGCTCCCGGATACTCTCCTGCCTCCACCATCAGGAACAGAGACTTTGCACCCTCTTTTCCAAAAGCGTTACATACGGCAAGGGACCGCGCGGTCAGATCAATCAAAGGAACATTCTGAGCCGCTGCCATACTCCGCATTACGTCGCCGTAGGCCTCGAAATTGCCCACAAAAGCATTGTCCTTGTCGGAATAACTGTATCTGGCAACAGGTGTCACCAGCACGGGAGTAGCCCCACGCTGCAATGCGCCGTCTATATAATACTGAATCCATTTCCCGAATTCCGAAACGGAGACAAATCTATTCGGTCTGCTGTTGGTGGAATCGTTATGTCCCCACTGTACAAACAGATAATCTCCGGGCCGGATATCTTCCAGCAAATCATCCAGCTTGCCCTCTTCCACAAAGGATTTGGAAGAACGCCCGCCGATAGCGCGGTTTTCCACGATTGCATTGTCCGCCTCGTAAACCCGGGCCTGACCGTAGTCACAGTCGTCCGCACTACGCTCCTCCACTTCGCCGCCGAAGAAATTAGCCAAAGTCTCGCCCCAGCCTGTCTGAGGTTCATAATAATCCTCATATGTCTGTACCGTGGAGTCGGAAGCCAGATATACGGTAGGCTTCTGACCGGCAGCATTCGTAGCAAGCCTTGTAACGGTAACGTTGGACACGTAAACGTTCTGCAGCGCTGCAGAGTCCTTGGTGGTAGCCCCGCTGTCGCTAAGGAACTTCAGACTCAATTCGCCGTCCACTACCACGGCAGTCAGCTCTCTCGTCACACTGGCTCCCGGCGCTACCTGAATACCGGTTTCCTTGGTAATATCTTCCGCCTCCAGATACGCCGTATACTCGGTGCCTGTAGGATTAGTCAAGGTAACCGATACGCTGTAATCCGCATTTGCCACATCCATGTCAAAGCTGGATGTCTCCTCATAGGTATATACGCCATACCCTGTGGACTCCGTTTCCGTCCAGACCTTACTTCCCACAGCCAGATAGCCGGTTCCCGCCTGTACAAAGGAAGCCCCTACAGTTCTTGTAGATTCTCTGGGATAATACACGCCTCCGTCCCAGCCCTTTGCCTCCGCAGGCCATGTGATGTCATAGAAACCCATATTCCCGTCAAACGGGGAAGCGGTGACATCCGTACCGAAATTCAAATTTGCTATTGTCTGATCCGTGGTAAAACTGTTATAGTCGCCGTCTCTGGCGGCATCAAGCAGCGCATAGCTGGTTCCGGAGCTCCAAACACCCCCCCCAACTTGTAAAAAACCGTTCCCGGAAACGGTCTGTCCGGTCATAGGATTTGTCGGATCCATAGTTACAGGATCCGTATTTGGCGAATCCGAAACAACAGGATCCGTATTTGGCGAATCCGAAACATCAGGATCCGAATTTGCCGAATCCGAAACAACAGGATCCGAATTTGTTGAATCCGTATTTGCAGGATTCGTATTTGTCGAATCCAAAACATCAGGATCCGCATTTGTCGAATCCGTAATTGCAGGATTCCCAGTTTCAGGATCCGTATTTGCCGAATCCGTAATCGCAGGATCCACAGGCACCGAACCTGCTTCCGCAGCATGTACCTGCTGTCCGTCCAGCACACTTCCGGCCAGCATGGCAGCGCTTAGAACCAGTGCCATGGTTCTGCTAGAAATGGATTTACGTCTTGTCCATCTCTTCATAATAGATACCTCCTCCTTTAAAATGCAGAGTAAATCTTAACCCTACACGATTTCACTTCAGCCTTTGCGACAAGCGCGCTTTCCCCCAAAGACACGCAAGGCTGCTCTTTGTCCCAATTTTATTACAAGTATAGCAATCTGCTATTTTATTATCAACGACTTACACTTCGATTTCATAGCAATAATGACCATTAATAATACCTGACTTCTTAATCTCTTTGTGAAATTTTTCATTCTTTTTGCTTATTACGCTTTTCAAAGAATCTCCATTACCACAAAACGCACAAAATTATTTCTCAGGCATAATTATCCGACACGGTCAATTATAAGGCAAAATAGGTATTATAATACATTTCAATGACTCTAGTGTACTGACCAGATTACTTTCAGCTAAATAGCGCAGAATGAATTTTCAGTCTGCAAGGCAGATTTCCGACGGCGTAGCGGTGGCTACGTCTAGGAAATCTAACGCAGC
>ERZ808037.847-NODE-847-length-24248-cov-30.004385_pt1 | contig 24248 bp, 18 predicted proteins | sample MGYA00380190_ERZ808037 | MGnify/ENA primary metagenome ERZ808037 (study PRJEB31490, sample SAMN06133399) | mouse gut metagenome | isolation source: J9 | host: mice | place: China: Chengdu | collected 2015-05 ... | reverse complement strand
CATTTAGGGCTGACTCCTGCAATAGGTGCCAGCCCTAATTTTTCAACTGCTCAAAAAACTTTAGCGGACAGTAATAGTTTATAATACCGAACTGCATTTTAAGGACAAAACAAGATAAGGGACCCAGGGGGCAACTATCGAGAATTTCTCGGTAGTTCAAACCGAGAATGAATTATAATTGGCATGTACAATGAGATGCCAATTGATTTAAAAAAGTGAGGTCGGTTCAGACTTTTTTCGTAAATTTGCGATAGGTTCAATAGCCATTGGCACCGCGAACCGGCCTTTGGCCGACATTCGCTATTGACCTATCGCGAGCTAAAGGTTGACGTTGAATAAGAAAAGATTATACTATATACTATGTCGGAAGAGCAGATGAACAATTATCGGCTTACGTCGATGGAGGAGCCGGGCGACGAGCGCATGGCCCAGATTATGCGTGAGGTTGCCGAGGATGCCCGTGAAAGCACTCGCCGCGCTGCTGAACGTGTGGCTGCCGGTATTGAAGCTGCCTCGCATGAGGCCCGTGCAAGAGTCGAAGAAACCCTCAACAAGCTTCGCAATGGCGGCAAGTGAACATCGTCCAGTCCTGATAGTGATTGCCGGGCCCAATGGTTCTGGCAAGACTTCTGTAACCTCCAAAATTCTGCATCATGAGTGGCTTGAGGATTCTGAATACATCAATCCCGACAATGTTGCACGCGATGTGTTCGGTGACTGGAATAATCAGGAGTTTATTCTTAAAGCAGCCAACTATTGCAATGAATGGAGGGAAAAGTGTCTTGCAGAGCGTAAGAGCCATATCTTTGAGACTGTGATGTCAGCTGCCGATAAGGTCGATTACATTCTCAGAGCGAAAGAAGCCGGATTCTTCATCCGCTTGTTCTTCGTTTCCACTGAATCTCCGACAATCAATGCGAAGCGAGTTGCGAACCGTGTGCTGAATGGCGGTCACGACGTACCGATTCCAAAAATCATATCCCGATACGACAAGTCCATTGCCAACTGTATTGCCTTGGCTCCATACGTTGACAGGCTCTATGTCTATGACAACTCTATCGAAGACGCGGAAGCCCGTCTTCTGTTCCGACTAAGCAACGGCGAGCTTGTGAAACGCTATGTCAATGAGCTACCCAACTGGGCTTCAACTATCCTTCCGGAAGGGAAAGCTACAAAATAACAAAAATGAAAGATTTAGTATCTGAAATACGCTCGATTATTGAAACCTCTCGGTCTAATGCTGTCCGCTCAGTTGACTTTTGTCGCGTACAGATGTACTGGCAAATAGGACGACGCATTGTCGAGGAAGAACAGGGCGGGCAAGCCCGTGCCGAGTATGGTAAAGGTCTTATAAAGAATCTTGCATAAGAGATAGAACCCGAATACGGAAGTGGTTTTAGCTATCGTCAGCTTAATTTTGCAAGGCAGTTTTTCCTGGAATACCCAAAAGTGAACGCACTGCGTTCACAATTCAATTGGACTCAGTATCGTGCATTAATTCAAATTCCAGACAAATACAAACGCGAATATTACGAGCTTGAAGCAGCAAGTAATTGCTGGACTGCACGCCAGATGCAACGTCAGATTAATTCAATGCTATATGAATCAAATCATGGTACAGTCAATCCGCCCGCCATACACTCATTATATTATACAGGAATCCTGAATTAAAAAAAATATTTGTTACATTTGCGAATTATAAACCAGACTATTACAATGAACATTCCGCCACAGGTAATGAATGCTGCCTCCGAGCTTCGGGCAATGTACGGCGAGCATGTGGAGTATCTTGGAGAATTTCAAGGTTCACATGCCTATTATTACCATTATCCGGATGATATTACAGCCGGAGTATGCCCGGTATATCTGTATGATGGAACCACGGTGGATGAAGTGACGGGTGACATAGCTATGAACATACTGGACTTACTTGTTGAAGATGTCAATGAACTTGGTGTTGAATAATTTATTGTCAACCCTTAATATGCCTCTTGTTGCAATAGGCTTCGTTGCCCCGCTCTTGCATAATTCATCGATTGAACGTTTTGCCCCCTGCATATCGTCATAAGATTGAGGCTCGATATATTGCAATTTTCCATCTTTGAATTTCTGTAGTATGGTGGCGTGTCCGCCGCCGTCTCTCCATCCAATGGTAAGAATATATACTCCCGGTTCCTTGCATGTTTCGTTAAAATATTCCTCATAGCGTTTGGCAGACATTTGCTTATACCCTTTGGCTTCCATCCAATCGGCTGTGAGAGTCGGTTTACAAGGTGTTCCGTCGATATTTTTCCATCCTTCGAATGAATGTTGCCGTGAAAGATACTGAACTGCACACCAAAAGTTGGACACAAAACTTTTGGTATGCAATTCATTTCGGTTAAACAGAGGGTAAAAGTTAGTTATTTTATATATCACTCTGTCAGTTCCGGAGGAAGAATGGGCATAGCTCCCTTCTTGGTACATACATAGGCTGATGTGCGCACTGCCAGAGAGTGAGCTTCGGCTACACTTTTGCCTTTGAGGATTGAAGAAATGAATGCGGCGGTAAAGCTATCCCCTGCCCCGACTGTATCGGCAACCTCTACTTTGGGCGTGGGCTGGAACGATACGTTGCCTGGAGTGAAAACATAGCTGCCGTTGATTCCGCAAGTCAGGATAAGCATCTTCAGATTATATTTACCAAGAAGGATCCAGCATTTGTCCTGAAGGTCAATGCCCGGATAACCGAACATGCGGCTGACAGTCACCAGTTCCTCATCATTTATTTTGAGAATATTGCATCGCTTCATAGAGTTGCAAAGAATCTCTTTGTTATAGAATCCCTGACGGAGATTGACATCGAAGACAACGAGGTTGTTGTCATCGTCGGGCATAGCGTCGAGGAATCGGTTGATGGTGCTTCGGGAAATTACATTACGCTGCGCAAGCGAACCGAAACACACCGCTTTTGTCTTCTCGGCAAGAGCTTCAAGATGTGCGGTGTAGGGAATATTGTCCCAAGCCACATTCTCTTTGATCTCATATTGCGGCACTCCGGCCTGGTCAATTTCCACCTGCACCGTGCCAGTCGGATAAGGAACTTCGGCAATGAGCTGATTGAGCCCTTTGGAAGTGAAATTTTCTATGATTTCCTTTCCGAGAGCATCTGCGCCGACCGCACTTACAACACAGCTCGACAGTCCGAACTGCGACACGTGATAAGCAAAATTAGCCGGTGCTCCACCTATTTTCTTGCCTTCAGGGAGAACGTCCCACAGGGCTTCGCCCATACCTACAACTACGTCATTCATGATGATTTGGTAAGATTATTGTTATTTATTATATCTTTCTTATTTTAAGGGTATAATACAGCAGATACACTACACCTACTGTCATAACGGCAACCGCTCCGGCCTGACCTACAGCATCAGCAGCATACCCCATAGCCAGCGGGAATACGGTACCTCCGAACAGTCCCATAATCATAAGTCCGGAAACTTCGTTACGTTCATTGGGCGTATATACGAGGGCCTGAGAGAATACTACCGAGAAGATGTTGGAGTTACCGAAGCCAATCAGACCGATGCCGACATACAACGGAGTCAGGGTATCGCAGACGAAAAGGATAACCATGCCGGCGAGCATCATGAACACGCTGATTGCAAAGAACAGCTTTGGAGACATTGCCCGCAAGAGGAAAGCCCCGAGGAAACATCCTATTGTACGGAATATGAAATATATGCCGGTTGCAAATCCGGCTTCTTCCAAAGGAAGACCAAGACGCTCCATAATTATTTTAGGTGCGGTTGTATTGGTACCCACATCTATCCCGACATGGCACATTATGCCGAGGAAGCAAAGGAAAATGAAAGGACGACCGAGCAGTTTGAGACATTCTCCGAATCCCGACACCTTGTCCGGCTTCTCCTCATCAATAGGAGTCGCTGCCAACAGTGATATGGAGAGGAGACTGATGACCGCATATATGACAAACAATGCCCTCCAACCAAGTCCGAATGTTGGGAACATGGTCGTTGCCCCCCACGCTGCTATTACGGGAGCGAGGAATGAGGCGATTGCTTTGACAAACTGCCCGAATGTAAGGGTCGACGCGAGTTTGTCGCCACTGATGAGGTTGGTGACAAGCGGGTTGAGCGATGTCTGCATGATTGCATTGCCTATGCCAAGCAGCGAGAATGATATAAGCATCACTGCATAGCTATCGCCAAAGGCCGGTATGAATAATGAAGCAGCAGTAACTATGAGACTTATAAGTACTGTCTTTTTACGTCCTATCCTGTTCATCAGCATTCCGGTCGGCACTGAGAAAAACAGGAACCAGAAAAAGACGAGGGAGGGGAAGAGATTAGCCTGTGAATCGGTCAGTGCAAGGTCTTTCTGCACATAGTTGGACGCTGTGCCTACGAGATCGACAAATCCCATGACAAAAAAGCAGAGCATCACTGGAATTATCTGAAGCAGGAACGATTTGCGGTTCGTGACAAGTGATTGTGTCATAGCCATAGAGAATCCTTATGTTTATTATTCTTTTATTGAGTATATTTTCAGATTTTCAATTCTGGCGTTACCGCCGGTTGACGATATCGAGAGTGATGTGTAAGGCCTTTCAGGGAACACAAGATTGGTCATGACAAACTGACCGTTATTTCCGAACACTTCAATACTTGATCTGTCAATAAAAATCCGTAACGATATTTTGCCGTTGTCCTCAAACGTCGGAGACACAGTAACAGCAGGGAAATCCTGACTGAAATCGACGTTTCCGCTCTCCCGACGGTCAAAAGACAAAGTATGGTCTGCGACATCATATTCCATAACGACCTTCTCTCCGTCATTATTTGCAATGATGAAATTTATTTGTTCTGATTTGCGGGCATCCACATCAAGAAGAATCTCACACACCCCGCTATTGGCTTCAGGAAGTGAATAGCGGACGGCCTTTTTTCGTATGTTAGCCTTCTTTACATTCACAGAAAGCTTGTCACGCAGAGCCAACAGTTCTGGCGAAGGCGCAGACGAGAGATAGATATTCCCATCCGGGGCTCTGAACAGGCTTAGGTCACGCGGGAGTGTGTTGGCACTGCGATACTGCATGGTCGGAACCTCGGCGGCATATTGCCAGTTGCTCATCCAGCCGATTACAGTCCGACGATTGTCGGGTGCATCGCTCCAGCTGACGGTAGCATAGTGGTCTTTGCCATAGTCCATCCACTTAGTAGGTATCTTACCTTCGCTGTCCGTGTCTGCCTTGAAAGTCTTGCCGTCGAAGTCACCGACAAAATACTGCGTGGCACTGCCGCCGAAAGGACCGCCGGGATTGAGGTTGCATATAAGTACCCATTTTTCTTCATCCGTGCCATCAACTTTCAGTTTGAACAGGTCGGGACATTCCCAGACACCGCCTTGCGCACCAATTCCTTTTCCGAAGGAACTCTGCAAAGTCCATTCCTTCATATCGGGAGACGTGAAGACGAGCATTTCATGTTCAAGAGCGTGGGCCAGCAACAGAACCCACTGCCCAGCTTTTTCGTCCCAAAACATATTAGGATCGCGAGCTTCTGACTCAAGTGTGATGATAGGGTTGGCCGGATAGAATTCAAAGGTCTTGCCGTTGTCCTTGCTCCATACAAGACTCTGTGTCTGGCTGACATCGGCCGAAGTATAAAGACCTAACACGGCATCTTTACCATAGCCGGCGGTATTGTTTGTGTCAAGTGCGCAACTTCCGCTGAAAACCATGCCTAAACCGTTGGGCTCAAGAGCCTCCGGCTCCGGCGTCCAGTTGATAAGGTCCTTAGAGGTGGAATGTCCCCAAGAGAGATTCTGCCATTTTGATCCATATGGATTATGCTGGAAATATAGGTGCCATACGCCATCTTTGTAGAACATACCGTTGGGGTCATTCATCCAGCCATATAACGGAGTGTGATGATAGACCGGACGATATTTCTCTCTATTAGTCGTATCAAAGGTGTCTGACAGAGTCAGATTTTTCCAGCAGGCATCATCCTTTGCTTCGCGGACAGTCGAACGCCCCTGCGTAGTGACGATGTTCATCGCCAACTCATGTCCTTTATAAGAAGAAAGGTCAAAGGGAACATAGTAATCGACCTTGCTTTTTGCAAGTTTTACGTTTATGACCTTGTCAAGCCGTCCGTCGACGAGGACATTTATTCGTGCGTCATCGTTTGACTCCTGCACGGGGAGCAGGAGATATTTTAAGTCACCGGTGACTCTCACAAGAGTGTTGTTTACGCCCAGATGATCGACCTCTATCCCTTCAGAGGAAGATGCTCCGGAAGCGGTCATAAACGCTCCCAGCATTGTGACGGCCGCAAGGCTTGTTTTAAAGATATTCATATGTCGGTGTTTTTTGTGTTTACTTGGTGTTTTATATTTTCTGTTATCTTATCGGACCTTGACAAACAATCTTTTTTACCTTTGGAAATCTGTACCCACCTCTTCTTATCTTAAAAATTATCCTATGTCTAATACACATGTTGTGGTCTGCCGTTTCGGTATTGCAAAACTACAACAATACTCACGGAGCGTATATAAAAAATCGTGCAAAGTATGTCAAATCTGTTGCATAGCCTGATTTTTAATATTCTATGCACTATTTTTCATGTGATAATCGTTAATTTTGCGTGACAAAACAATCGACTATGTATCGTAAAATATCATATATACTATTATCTGCTGTACTATTGACCATGTTCGGATGCTCCGACAACAAAGTCTATAAAATCGGCGTATCCCAATGCAGTCAGGATGACTGGCGTATGAAAATGAACGACGAGATTAACCGCGAAATTATGTTTCATGAAGATGCGGTAGTGGAAATACGTTCGGCAGACGACAATAACGCCAAACAGATAGAAGACATCCGATATTTTGTTGAGAATGATTTCGATATCATTATTGTGTCGCCCAATGAGGCTGCCGCTCTTACACCTATAATAAAACAGACTTATGAAAGCGGTGTGCCGATAGTAATTTTTGACCGCAATATAAACGGCGACTCTTATACCGCACGTATAGGTGTGGATGACGAAGGTCTGGGAAAATCGGCGGCCCATTACGCTTTGCATTTACTTGGAAGCGGAGCCAAGGCTATTGAGATATACGGTCTGAAAGGCTCGACTCCGGCAGAAGGCAGACATGACGGATTTCTAAAAGAGTTTGAGACCAACGGAGGTGTGCTCGTAGCAAGTGAACCAGGCAACTGGAACAAGGAAGATGCCATACCTGTGACCGACTCCCTTTTGAGGGCATACCCTGATATAAACCTGATATATGCCCACAATGACCGTATGGCTATAGGAGCGTCAGAGGTTGCAGAGCGTCTCGGGCGTAACGACATAAAGATTATAGGCATCGATGCCGCTCCGAACATAGGCATACAGGCCGTTGCCGACAGTATAATAGACGCAACATTTCTTTATCCTACCGAAGGACACCGGCTCATAAAGACAGCTCTTTCAATATTAAAAAATGAGCCGTATGATAGAGAGACAATAATCCCTGTATCTTCGGCCGTGGATCTTAGCAATGCGGACATCCTGTTGAGACAAAACGAGACACTGAAGGAGGAAACGCAGAAAATGAAAATTCTGAAAGCTCAGATAGACGATTATTGGGCACAACATTCCTCACAGACTTCCCTGTTTTATGCGAGTATCGCCATAATAATATTGCTCTTCGGAGTCGGATTCCTGTTGCTGAGGGCATACTGGCAACGCAGCAGACACCAAAAGGAACTTATGGCACAGAACCGGCTCCTCGAAGAGGAACGTGACAAACAAAAACAGCTTAACGAACAATTGCAGGATGCAACCCAGTCAAAACTCATGTTCTTCACCAATGTGTCACACGACCTGCGCACACCTCTGACACTTATTGCAGAACCTGTGGCGCAACTCGCATCCGCTGAAAACCTTACGCCACAGCAACACACACTGATACGGATAGCCGATAAAAACACACGAATCCTTCAACGTCTGATCAACCAGATCCTTGACTTCCGCAAGTATGAGAACGGGAAATTAAATCTTAAACTGACTGAAGTAGATTTCAATAAATCCGTACATGACTGGATGGAGTCGTTCTATGCCATAGCCAGAAAACGCGACATAAGACTCACATTATCGGCCTCCGATCCTGAGCGCCCGCTACCGATCGCACTCGATCTGGAAAAAATCGAGCGTGTTTTCTTCAATCTTCTGTCAAATGCGTTCAAATATACTCCTGACAACGGGACTATCACAGTGTCTTACGAATGCGACGGTGACACTCTGATATTCAGGGTGGCCGACACCGGAGAAGGCATAAGCGAACGAGATCTCGGCAATATATTTGACAGGTTTTTCCAGGTAGACCGCATACACCCGAAAGGCTCCGGCATAGGACTTTCCCTTGCCAAGGCTTTTGTAGAACTTCATGGCGGCACAATATCGGTGGAAAGCACACTTAACAAAGGATCGGTATTCACAGTGTCATTGCCAGTCACACATGTTTCGGGCGATGTAGTCTGTCCGGAGAAAGCGATAGGCAGGAATGAGGTGACAGCCGAACTTGATACAATAGAGACGAATCTGTCGTTTGACACCGAAAAGCCTATCGTACTTATAATTGATGACAACAAAGACATTCAGAAACTTGTCGGAGAACTGCTTAACGATAATTACAACATTATTACCGCAACAAACGGGAAAGACGGTGTGAAAATGGCCGCGAAATATGTTCCCGACCTGATCATATGCGATGTCATGATGCCGGTCATGGACGGCATGGAATGTTGCCGGCACATCAAAGAGGAGATATCGACCTCGCATATTCCGGTACTGATGCTGACAGCCTGCTCTATGGACGAACAGCGTGTGCAAGGGTATGATAGCGGAGCGGACGGCTATCTTTCAAAGCCATTCAACAGTGCTGTACTGAGGTCAAAATGCGCGAGCCTCATAACCAATCGCAAGCGCGTGAAAGAACTTTGGCAGTCACACATCGCTCCCCATGTCAAAACCGGCTCAGAACCGTCGGCAAGAAAAAACATCCCGACGTCTGACATAGATGACGAATTTTACAACCGGTTTCTTGAGATATTCAAGGCTGAGATGGGCCACTCCGATCTGAATGTCGACAAGATAGCCTCCATGCTTGGACTTGAACGCACCCAGTTCTATCGCAAGATTAAAGCTCTGACCAATTACGCTCCGGTAGAGCTTATCCGCAGGCTCAGGTTGCAGCACGGACGGGTATTGCTAACCACAACCAACAAGACTATAAGCGAGATTGCCTACGAAACAGGTTTTTCCACCCCGGCATATTTCACAAAATGCTATCGTGACGCTTATGGGGAAACGCCATCGGAAGTCCGCAGCAAACTGACAAAATAAGTGACATTCCATAACAACCGTCACTACTCTCTACAGAATACACACCTGATCATAGAAACACATCGCCATCAACGACGATGTGTTTTTATTTGCTCCAAAGACATTAAAAATAGTGCATATGCTATCAAAAATCGTGTGCCGTCTGAATTTTGATAGGCTCCACAACATTAGTTATAGTCTGGCATACAGATATCAGACTATATTTGCGGCATAAATTCCAACAAAACATCAATACTAATGAAAAAATCAATTCTCAGTGCAATGTTGCTATTAGTAATGGCAATCATGGCGCAAGCACAGAACATAACTGTGCATGGGACTGTGCTTTCAAAAACCGATGACGAGCCGCTTATCGGTGCTTCAGTTCAATGTGAAGCGACAAAAGCCGGTGCGGCGACCGACATTGACGGCAATTTTGAAATATCGGTTCCGGAAGGTGCTGTCTTAAAAGTTTCCTACGTGGGTTTTAACACAACAGAAGTCAAGGCATCCACGGAAATGACAATCTACCTTGAAGAAAATTCCGAACTTCTTGACGAAGTCGTAGTCGTAGGCTATCAGACAGTCCGCAAAGCTGACCTTACAGGTGCTGTTTCGGTGATTTCGACCAAATCTCTGGAAACCTCCTCCGATACCGACCCGATGCGAGCACTCCAGGGAAAAGTACCTGGCATGACAATTACCTGTAACGGCTCTCCGAGTGGAGTAGGATCAGTACGTATACGCGGCATAGGATCTTTCAATGCCTCGCAAGACCCGCTTTTCGTCATAGACGGAGTGCCCACGACAGCCACACTGAACTCTCTTAACATGAATGACATAGAGAGCATGCAGGTGCTGAAGGATGCCGCCTCGGCATCCATATACGGCTCCCGTGCAGCCAACGGTGTGATCATAATCACCACCAAGAAAGGGAAAGCCTCGCAGGAAAATAAAATCAATGTAAGTTTCTCCGCCAATCTTGCGGCCCAGTTTTATTCGTCGCAGGCCACAATGAAACTGCTTGACACTCCGGGATATGCTACAGCAATGGCACAGGCTGCACTTAACGACGGACTGGATCCGGTAGCATATGCGTCAAGTTATGGCCTTAACCTCAATGCTCCGTCGGGCTTTCCGATCAAAGTGTACGACATAGCCAACAACAGATATGTCGACTATACGGTCAACGGATATTATGACGGATATATCAACGCCAAGCGCACCATGGCAATGTCATATACCGACTGGCTTGATGAAATCTCGCGCACGGGATTCGCCCAAAGCTATGACGCTTCGGTGTCATCGGCCACCGAAAAAGCCAATGTGTTCTTTTCGTTAGGTTACAAGAAAAACGACGGCATACTCAGATATACCAATTTCGAGAATATTGCAGCCCGAATAAACTCTACGTTCAACATCAGCCCGGTAGTCTCGGTCGGTGAAAATTTCACACTCACCCACACAAAGCAGGTTGATTGCCAACCGATGGAAAATGCCCTTAAAATGCCTTCTATCGTGCCTGTATTTGAAAAAGACGGCACAACCTACGCAGGTCCTGTCGGCAGTATGGCCGACCGCCAGAATCCGCTCAGGGAACTCGCGTTCAACAAGGACAATTCCCTTAACGTATGGCGGCTCTTCGGCAATGCCTTTATTGAAGTTAAACCGATAAAAGGCCTGTTGCTCCGCAGTAACTTCGGCCTTGATTATGATGCAGCCTTTATCCACTCATATAATTACACATTCCACAGCGATATTGTCAACAATGACACCAACTCCACGACAATGTCGCAGGCGAATGATTCAAAATGGACATGGACTAACACCGCAAACTATAATTTCACCCTCGCAAAGGACCACATGTTTACCATTCTCGCAGGTATGGAACTGTTCCGCCAAAGCAGAATTGACTTTTCAGGATACAACGAGGACTATGATATAGAGACACCTGACTATATGTATCCCGATGCATCTGTAGGTGTTGAAAAATCGACAGGCAACAAATCGGCCTACTCTCTTGCTTCATTCTTTGGCAAGATCGATTACACCTGGAAAAATCTGCTTCTTGCATCATTTACCATACGTCGTGACGGCTCTTCACGTTTTGGTAAAAATAACCGATATGGCACTTTCCCAGCCGCAACACTTGGATATCGTATATCTGAAAACATAAATAAGTCATGGCTGAACGATCTTAAGCTTCGTCTTTCATGGGGCAAAACCGGCAATCAGGCAATATCCAACACCGCACGATACGCCCTTTACGTAGCCGATTACGGCAATGACCGTGCAACGTCTACCGCCTACAACCTACTTTTGCAGCAGAGCGGCATTTTCCCCTCAGGGTATATAGCCAGTCAGACCGCAAACGACAATCTGAAATGGGAGACAACAATACAATATAATGCCGGCATTGATTATAGTTTGTTCAACGACCGTCTTTTTGGAACAGCTGACGCCTACATTAAAGATGTGAAAGATATGCTTATCACTCCTGCATATCTCGGATCAATGGGTGAAGGAGGTGCGTCCTGGCTTAACGGACCGTCACTGCGCAACGTGGGTATGGAATTTATGGTAGGCTGGCGCGATGAGCTGAAGTGCGGACTATCATATAAGGCATCTCTTAACTTTGACTTTTTCCGCAACCGTGTGACTTATCTACCCAACACCACTACAGGCTCTTATGCGCATACTACAAGTGAAAATCTTGTCCAGTCACGCCAGCCTTACGGATCTATTGTGGGATATGTATTCGACGGCCTATTCAAGACACAGGAAGAAGTTCTTTCATCAGGACAAGACAACGCCCGGCTCGGTGGTATGAGATACGCTGACCTGAACGGTGACGGACGTATAACCGCTGATGACCAGACATGGATTTTTAACCCGGTCCCCGATCTGTCATTCGGTCTGAATATCGAGCTCGGTTATAAAAACTTCGATCTGCAGATATTCTGGCAAGGTGTTTTAGGACAGGATGTTTATAACAATCAGAAATTCCAAAATGATTTCTGGAGTGTCACTGACGCCGGTAGCAACAAAGGCGAACGTGTACTTGACGCTTGGCTCCCCAATGTAAACGCGTCGTCGTCGATCCCAATGCTTACAACCAACAACAAAGGCGATGAAGGACGAACTTCCTCTTATTTCGTTGAAAACGGTTCGTATGCCAAACTACGCACTCTTCAGCTCGGCTATAACCTTCCGGATAAATTGCTTACAAAACTTCGCATGAGCAAAGCACGTGTCTATCTGTCAGGACAAAACCTTTTGACGATAAAGAGCAGCAGCCTGACCTGTTCGGATCCGGAGAATGCCAATTGGGCATATCCTATACCGACATCGTTGTCTTTCGGACTCCAACTTGATTTCTAACTAAAAACTCACGAATCATGAAGTCTCTAAAAATATATATCTTCATAGCACTTGCTTCAGTGCTTTCGGCGTGCAACGACTTTATCGACGTACCGCCGACGGGAGTCATCGACGGAGAACTCGCCTACTCCCAACCGGACAAAATGGTCAATGCAGCTTATGCCGCTCTGGGCGACTGCTGGTATTCCTATCCTTTCAACCTGTGGCCGTACGGCGATCTTGGTTCTGACGACTGCCTCAAAGGTGGAGGCGGCACTACCGATACCGGCTATCATCCGATGGAAATATGGTCGACACTGACCTCCACACCCGGCGAGCTTGATGAGCTGTGGTATCGTTTGTATTGCAACATTTCCCGTTGCAACCGTGCACTGACGGCTCTTGAGCAATCCGGCGTGGAGAAACTCGGCGAAAATACTGCCGCACAGCGCACAGCAGAGGTCCATTTCCTGCGCGGACACAGCTATTTCAAACTTGTCACCATGTTCCGTCAGGTGCCCTGGATTGACAAAGCCGTGTTCCAGCAAAGCTCCCATGAGCAGGTGAAGAATAATGAGTTTACATATCAGGAACTCATGGGCAAGGTCATCGGTGAATTTGAGGCAGCTTATAACGGTCTGCCTATGGAGGTTGAGGACGGCGGAGGACGTGCAAACAAGGTAGCCGCAGCCGCATATCTTGTCGTTACTCACAATGGTTATAATGCTGATATTTAGGAATATAATTATATTACTTTGTACGAAATATGTACGATTAGAATAAAATGGAGATAACGGACGAAAGAGATTTGGGAATTTTTAGCAGTTGTTAGAAATTATTATTTGCGGTTGATTTCGTCTTTTGATAGTCTGAATGGGTCGATTGATGTGCCATATTATTACATGGACTGGGGAAAAGAAACCGAATTGTGAGATTTGGTTGCGGATTTTTCTTTTGCCCCACCATTCTATGTATGTGCGTTGGAATATGAGTATAGTTAGGTATGGATATATATACATAGACCTATATTATAATCAAACATTGGGTTTAAGATATTCACCGGGCAATAAATGTGAGATTACAAATTTACTGTCATATTCTGTGGCAAGTCCTCAGAAATACAGTTCTGTATGGCAGTATTCTCAAAGATTTTTTGTAACTTTGCATCGCAATACCTGTACGCGGAAGCCCGATAAGGTTGGCTCAGGTGCAAGTCTGAGCTACTGAAGGGTAATGCGGGCGGGGTTGCTGACATATTTTAATAGAGCGTCTTTGTGCGCTTTGTTCTTGACTCTGAGAAACTTTCCACAATCTCAATTCCAGTCAAAGGCAAAGGCAACTAAGTCGCTCACGGATGGTAATAGTCCGCCATGTATCATTTTGATACATGGTATTGCTATATACCTATACGTGGGCTTCTGCGTTGCTCGTCTCGACTGGATAGGCACGTGGAAAGGCCGCTCGGAGTGGGACGAGCAAGGAAAGTGGATCCCACGTTTCTGTTTCTATATGCCATAACATTGTAAACCAATCAACCGAATAGGGATTCTTCGGGCGGACGATACACCGAAGATGAAATTAAAAAACAAGATAATATCTTATAGCGCAATCTCTTGTTTGATGTTTTGCGTTGGAGTGTTTATGCAAAGTTGCGACTCCAATGTGAACACCAATATGAATGAGCATTTCACTGAAGATGGATTCTTAATTACAGATAGTCTTGACACAAGTTTCAACCGGGCGATGCCTTCGTCCGTTAAATTCTATGTTGAGGTTTCTGGGAGCATGAATGGATTTTTCAGAGCAAATAAAGCAACGCAGTTCAAATCCGATGTTTGGAATGTGTTGAATTCTTTTTCATCTCTTGCTCCTGATGTTTCGATTCTAACAAATGATGGCTCTCAAGGCGCAACGCTTCCATTAGGAGATTTCAGAACTAAGATGAACACAGGCGCTTTTGTATCATCGGCCTCTACAAAAGTTCCCCTAATGCTTCAAACCATTATTGAAAATCTGAACACAGATGCGGGCGAGGTCGCTGTACTTATTTCAGATATGAAATATAGCCCGGTTGGAGCAGCTGCGCCTTCTGTCTTAATGTCTCAATACACAACGGACATAAATGGTATCATTGGTAGATTTGGCAAGGCAATAAGCGTTATTGGTGCCACTTCTGATTATTTAGATAAAGGCGGCAACGAGGTTTGCAAGAGATCTCCATATTATTTCGTTATACTCGGAGAACAAGAAAATGTTGCGGAGATAAGAAACTATATATCGTTGTTGCTTAAGAAAAAGGGGCATTTGGTTGATAATATTGAGAGTGGTTTTAATTATGGGCACCCGGAATATTCATATGGAATTTCCAACAAATGTTACCAATTTGAGAACGAACCTACATTTATCGGTTATGAAGAAGCCGATGATGTTGACACTTGCACAATTAAACTGAAAGTTCCTCTTGAAAATTACCGTTGGCTAATGGCTGATGAAAATATTTTTCGGGATGCGCTTAAAGTAAGTTCTCTTTACGGCACCACCGTAAATATTGGTAACATAGATATTGATGTCAAAGATGTAACCGGCTCTGACAAACAACTTAACCGGGATGCAACTGCTACTGTTGATTTGAAGATTTTCAATATGCCAACCGATTCCGAAGTAATTGAATGGAATCTCGAGTTACCCATTACAAATTACGCGTTATTTAATGAATTCTTTGATGGAGCTGATGACGAGAATGACCCTAATAAATCATACTCTGTATTAGACTTTCTAACAGGAGTTTTTCAAGGAGGCGTTGTGACACACGATATGAAACCGAACTATATACTTGTATCTAAAAACGATTAAAGTATGAAACTACTACCATTATATAAGTGGATTGCCGGCTCGCAAAACGATTTCACAAGACAGTTCCAAAATAATGACCAACTATTCAATCAAGCAAGGTCCTTTTGGAATAAGCTTGATGGATCAATGTGGATTGTGATTATTTGTATGCTTGTGTTAGGTATTGGTGTTGCAGCCTATTACTATACTTCATACAACAATGCTCCGGGACGACATTATAAACCTATAAAGTGGATTTATTTCTTAATAGCTACTTTCCTTTTAACATTGCTTTTCACATATGGCATTGAGTACCTTGTGTGTGAACCCAAATTAAACGGTTCATCCACATTAGAATTTATGGTTGCCATCGGAAATGCACTATATGCCTGTATAGTTTATTTCATAACTTCTGTGATATGGTGTAATGCATTGCCAACTAACGCATATCGACTCTTCAAATTCTAAATGACATGAAAAAGGTATTTGTTTTCTGCATAGGCGGAACAGGAATAAGGGTGATGAAAAGTATCACCATGCTTATGGCCGGAGGCATGGACACAAACGGATACGTTGTGGTTCCTATCATACTTGATCCTCATCTTGATTTGGAAGAGAAGAAGAATCTTCATTCTTTAATTGCCGAATACCAAGAGATATATCGTCGTTCAATAAACAATGGCAATCAAACATTAAATCCTTTGTCTGGATTCTTTGGCTCGGATATTCGTACAATAGATGATTTGAATAACCAGACAAATGACACGCAGGAAACTGCTGGCAGCAAAGAAAAATTCAGATCATATATTGAGCTAGCAAATCTTGGAACAACCGACATCAATAATTTTTTAGTAGAGACCTTGTTTTCAACTAAGAACCTAAACAATCCACTTTCTGTCGGATTTAAGGGCAATCCCAATGTCGGTACTGTAGTCCTTGGCGAGATGATAGAGGGTGCTGAATGGTTCAAGTCATTCAAACAACACTGCGAAAAGGACGACCGTGTGTTCATTATCAGTTCAATCTTTGGAGGAACTGGAGCTTCCGGTTATCCCCTCCTTGAAAAGAAAATACGTCTTACTGAAAATGAACCAGCGGTTAAAAACGCTCTTATGGGGGCCGTTACTGTCCTGCCTTACTATGGGCTTAAGGATCCAGCGACTACTGGCAGTGACATTGATTCTGCGAACTTCTATACCAAGACCAAAGCGGCATTGGCATACTATCATGGGACAGTAAAAGCAGACTATCTATATTATGTAGGAGAAACGAGCCTTAAGCAAGTGTACGAAAATGATGAGAAGAAGCAAGATGACAAGGCAAATTTCATTGAACTTGTAGCAGCATCCGCTCTTTTCGATTTCCTGAAAAGAGGTGAGCCAACACGCCAACAGTTTCTTTCAAGAGCAATTGACGATGATAAAGAATCCTTGGATTTAGTCTCAATGGGGACTGGTTATAAGGAACTAATCAAAAGTGTGGCTGATTTTATGCTCCTCAGATTACTTGTAGAGGAACTTCCGGAAGAAAATTTTTTCCCATTGAGTAAGAACAGAGGATTCAACTCATCATTCTATGGAGATTCAGCTTTCCAATCATTATTACGTTTTTGCAACGGTTACTATAATTGGTATGTAGAACTTGCTCAAAACAAAAGAGCTTTTGCTCCTATCAATTTTGACAACCCAAAGAAAATGAGCGGATGGATAAAGACAATTGAGCTTGACGCCAAAGATGATTCTTATTATTTGCTTGAGATGACAAAAGTTAGTAATAAGAACAAGTCCAAGGACCATGAGAACAAATTCAGATTCTTTCTGCAATTTGCCTATGATGCCATAGATAAATACACCAAGAAGATTTACAAATAGAATATGTCAAGAATAGACCTAAACATAATAGACCGAGGAATCAAAGGCACGGAATGGATTGCCGAAGATGTTAGTCTTACTCCCGAACATCTTGATGAAGTGATGGAGCAAAAGACTGACAATAGCGGTGCTCTTAATTCTTTGCCAACACCTTTCGCCCGTTTCTTTGTAGCCCGCGAGGCATTTCGTCGTGCGATGGAGGAACATACGAATCCGAAAAAAGAAGCTGGTTTTGCATATCGTCAAATGGTTTCGGACATTCTTGATGTGTACGAATTGCTGTTTAATCTGAAGTATCATAAGAACACTTGGACTGCTGGACAAAAACTTGAGCTTCGAGAGTGGAACAGTGCCGAAAATCTCAAGAAGATAAAGAGGCTCATGCCAGTCTTATATAGTTCGATAAACGAATATTACAAGACGGATATCGGCGAGGACAAATTGTATTTTCTTGTCTTTACAGAGAATGGTAAAGATTTGCTTTTGGCAAGCACATCGCCAATGACAGGTTTCATCACTCCTCCTGATATGGACAAAGCCATCATAAAGGAGAATGGAGCAAATGTTGTCCATATTGCAGGAGAACAATATGCAGATCTGCACATACATCGCAAATCAGGAGGTGAATACTTTCGTGACATTAAGATGTTTGAAGAACGTGATGAAGACTTCAAGAACTACATGTATAATGAGGTCTTCGGATCAGAGACCGTAGATGACAAATTCAAAGCAATTAAAGAATATATCAGAAGTTTCAAGAATGATACAGAAATTCGTAATGACTATCAATTACGACTAACAGGTGTAACGACAGATCAGAACGATGAACTTGTCATAAATGGGCTAAGAATCATGACATCTGACGAAATTGATGTCAATAGTTTCTTTACTCCAACGCTAATCAAGGTTCCTTACAGAATTTCCAGAGACCACTTCGTTGCCGTAACTTATCAAAATGACAGTAGTGATCGTGATTATGATTATTTGCTTCCATTTAAGCCCGAAGTCCTATCTCTTTTCCCTGAGAATAAGATAGATTCAGATGTTCATATAAACAGGAACTCTGTAACTGTATATCTTAGATACAATGGAAAAGAATACAAAAAGGAATATGGGAAAGAGGCATTAAATCAGGCATGGGGAACCATAATAGACTATAAAGCAGACTCAATCTCGTTTGATTTAGGAATATTCCCCAATATTCTCTCATCTAAGGCCAGCGAGAATAACTACTTTAAAGTAATGGTAATTGGTGCGGACACAGATCCCGAACCTCCATATTTCAACATAGATGAGATTTCTCTTCAGTTCTATAAGGATGGAGAACTTGTGAGAGAACAAGACAATCTTTCATCTGGTGTTAGATTTGGAGTTCGTCCCGCAGTAGTGCGTTCCCGGCAAAAAACAGACAATACTGAGGGAGGCACAAAATTCTATGAAGTATTCAACACCGATTTCAATGCCATAGAGATAGAGGTGCTGGGTAATACTGGGCTTGTTTTACCTATATTCAGGCGTAGTACGGAGACAAACGACACGTTTACATATGCTATTGACCTTGGCACATCTAATACGTTCATCTCCAGATGTAAGAATGGCGAAAATAACATGCCTGAATTGTTTAAGATGGAGCGCCCCATGGTTAACTATCTCCATGAAGTCCCATCAGACAAGCAGGTCTCATTGAACAATAGAATAGAGGGAACAATCTTTGATTTGGCTAAAAACCGCATCAAAACGGAGTTTATGCCTGCATATATTGATGGCGTTGATTACAAGTTCCCGATTAGAACTGCATTATGCGGTCTCTTGAAGAAGACTGATGACCCTGAGTTGTTTGACAATCATAACATAGCTTTCTTCTATGAGAGGGTTATGCCCGATGAGGATCAGAGAATTCTCACTGACATCAAGTGGGTTGAAAATGATGCAATGCTTCGTGTTTTCATTCGCGAGTTGTTACTCATAATAAAGGCTGACGTCCTTCAGCGCAACGGTGATTTAGACCGCACAAAGTTAGTGTGGTTTAGACCATTGAGCTTTATGGGGAATATGAGAGAAACATATAACGACGTATGGAATAGCGAGGCTGAGAAGATTTTAGGAATTCAGGCTAATCAAATATCTTGTTTCTCGGAATCAGAGGCTCCCTACTATTTCTTTAAGAAGAAAGACTATATAAAGGACTCCGAAGCTGTAACAGTAATAGATATCGGCGGCGGCTCAACCGACTTTGTGTATTTCCGCAACAATCAACCCTTGATGGCTAATTCAGTACATTTTGGGTGTGATGTACTTTGGGAAAATGGATTCATGGAATTTGATAATGAGAGGAAGAACGGAATCTATCGAAAATACGCTGATACTCTCAGGTTCAAGCGACAAGATCTTGAAGAACTGAACATCAATTTCAAAGATATCGAAGCAACTAAAACAAAGGATATTATAAATTTCTGGTTAAGTAATTCAGAATTTTGTGATATTAAGAAGTTGTTAAGCCGTGATTTCAAGGCGGTATTCATATACCATCTTACATCCATATTGTTCTATATGGCATCAATGTATAAGGACTATGGATATGCCGCTCCACGTTCCGTGATTTTCAGTGGCAATGGTAGTAAATATATCGACAGCTTCATTAGTTCAGACAAGAAAATACTCAAGAAGATTCTTGACCTGACTTTTGCAACTGTGTTTGGTGGAGACCATAATGTTAAGTTGGAATTACCGGCAGAACGTAAGGAGGCAACTTGCTATGGAGGCTTGTATCGCGATTCAAATGCTCTTGATGTACCGAGTAAGACATATCAAGGCGATTTGTCGCAAAACTACAATACAGTAGGAGACATCAATAAGAACATGCAAGAATTGCGCAAGGAGTTATTGCATAAGTATGATGTCATGAACTCACTCTACAAAAGGGTCTTGGATTTATTAAAACAAGAACATATAATCGACAATACAGCCAATACAAAGGCATATGTGGATGCTGCCATGAAAGATTTAGGTACTCCATTTAAGACCTATTATCAATCACAAGTAAAGGAAGTCTATCAAGAAGAAGTGCCTTTATTCGATACAGTATTCTTCTTGCCTATTATTGACAGGATATTTGATTTAACTAATTTGAAAGCATAAATGAGCTTCATTTTCACCATACTCATTTCGATACTGGTATCGCTGATATTTGTCGGCCTTCAGATTCGATTCTTCAATGAGACCCGAAAGTATCGTATTCTTTTTGAAAACTTTTTCAAGAAGAAAGAACCTTACGGCACGTTCTCTAAGAAGGTTGGGGATGAATACATTCCACAACTGACGGAGGTCGGGGAGCCAAATTCTGACCTTAATAATCTCATTATGGAAATAAACCATTATATTGAGAAGACTAAAGGCACGACTGACTTTTCCGTAATACAAAATAAGGTTGAAAGAAAGCTGACCATGAGGTATGACCAATCTACCGCAAGGCTGTCATTTCCAACTTATCTTGGCCTCATGGGAACATTCCTCGGAGTATTCATGGGAATATTGATGTTTATCGGTGGCTTTGATGGAGCCGGGAATATATCAGATGATTCCATAAAGAATCTTTTGATTGGAGTCTTGGTTTCTATGTTTACAAGTCTAATTGGCTTGGCTCTAACTACGTACAATACCGCGGAATCCGGTGGAGCAAGAAAGAAAATAGAAGAAGATAAGAACGAATTCTTTGATTTTGTACAAACCGAACTCATGCCTTCGATTGACGTAAGTATGGTAGTTGCAATAACAAAACTTCATGAGACCGTAGATAAATTTGAACCGGCATTTGATAAAGTGATCAATCGTTTTCAAAATACGTTCGATAGATGCACAAAAGCATTTGGTGAAGATTTTGAAAAACACGTCAATGCTGTATCCAATGCTGTTGAAGTTATGGGTAAGAACATGGATAAAATCAATAAGAACATACGATTGCAGGAGATGCTTTTATCCACTCTGAAAAGCGACGAGATTGTACGTGGCTTAGATAGATATGTCGAAGCGGCCAACCATTTCATTGGAATTACTAAATCACTTGATAAGTTTGAGGAAGCAAGACGCATGATGCTCGCAGCGGCACAAGAGGCGATTGTTATTCAAAATAAATACAATGACTCACTGCGAGTGCCAAGAGAAATAGCACTAAAAGTCAACTCAATACTTGACCGAATTACAAAATTTGAACAGTCTATAAATGATGTTGGTGAATCATTGGCTAATCGAAATGTGTTAGGGAATCAGGTTATTGAGGCGATACAGCGTCAAGTTCAAGGTATTTCGAAGAAAGGAAAAATTGCCGACAAGTTCCTTGAAATGGCAGATGGTAAACTTGAGGACTTATTCAGAAGACAAACGGAAGTTCTGGAAAGTATGAACGATCGATATAAAGATGCAATCGAAGGTCATATAGAAGGATTCGAGAATATGATTAAGGCTCAAACTTCACAACTTGAATCGCAACATGAAGAATTCATAACCGCTATTAAAGAAAAATTCAATATTGAAGATATTCGTGAGGAATTTACCAACCTAAGGAAATTAGAGATCATAGAGAAGCGATTGTCTGAAATTATAGGAGGAATCGTGAGTCCCAATAATGTCGAGGACATTCAAAAAGAGATTAAATCAGTGGAAACACAACTCCAAGATTTGAAAGTAGAGCTTGAAGCCATCAACAAGAATACCAGAGATAAAGAGAGTAATGGAGGTGGTGGTTTCTTCGGATTTGGACGCCGTTAAAAATTGACTAAATATGGACGGTAAGAATAACGGTTCATTCTGGCCAAGTTACGTTGATGTTATGACGACATTGTTCGCCATAACATTGGTATTGTTCGTTGTGTCATTCGCCCGATTTAAGATAAAGGAAACGGAACTCAAAGAAAGCAACGAGATATTACAGACTCTCGTTGATGAATACGAAAATATCATTACTGTCTATTCTACAGTAAGTAAAATTGACTCAACGGAATATTTTGGGTACAATGAACAATATCTAAAACACTTGTTTACTGTTGATGTTGAGTATCAGACAAAAGAGTTCCATATTGACAGATTGAAGTTAGATAAGACGGATACTGTTGCTGCTAATAAGGTCAGAAGAGATATTCTTATAGCCGGTAATCTCGTAAAGTCAACAATTCAAAGTATTGAAAAATCAGATTCTGTAGATAGTAATATCAAATTTCTTGTTGTTATTGAAGGTCAATCGTCAAGAATTAGATTTGATGAAGGCCCATGGATGAATAATTACACATTGTCGTATCTAAGAGCACAGTATCTTAATAAATTTTGGAAAGAAAACGGAATAGATATAGATGCGATACCACGATGTGAGTTGATTATATCTGGCAGTGGAGAACAAGGCGTTCCTCGAAATATCCCAAATGAATCTCAACTACGTAATTCTTTCCCAAATCAAGCAGACTATCAGAAAGCATGGAATGAAATTGAAATGGGGAATCAAAGATTTTTGATTCACATTGTTCCGGTTATCGGCAATATTGATGTTTCAAAAGAAAAAATAGACCATCTAAAAGGGAAAAGACTGTAATGGAACAACAAGATTTAAATGCTGAATATGGACGGATATTTGGCGTTGTCCATTATCCAACCCTTTTTGATAAGGATGATTCGGCATACAGCGAACTTCGTAAAGAAATCATTGATACACCTCGGTTGTTTACCTCGACAAATAAGTTGCCATTTGAAAGCATCTACGATTTTTCTATTGAACAAGGAATTGATTGTAATAGAGATTATCTTGAACAAAAACCGGGTAATACTGACCTATATGATGTCATTGTTGGGATTAGGAATCATGTCACAACAATTATTACCGGCATCTTATCTGTTTTAGGAGGGTACAAGCAAGCTACTGAAACATCTCAGTTCACGAATCCTTCAAAAAACAATCATGTATTTTGGATAACGAAAGCTGGTAGATGTAGAGCCTATGGATACTTTGAAAAAGAGACTAAAAACTTTTATATTGGAGTAGGTAGCTTAATTTCAATAATTGATGATTCTGATTATATTGCATCTTCATCTTATAGGAATAGACACAGACTCATTGATAAATATGGCGTGAATATCGGAAACTATGTCAAAATTAAGAAGGATGTTAAATGCCGAACAGCGGTTGCCGCAGCAAGATATACTTTAGGAGCAATGGTTAATCTTGACTTATGGAAAGATTCGCAAGGCAAAACGTTATATGAAGTATATCCAGACTATTTCTTTCGTTAAAATGAAGACCGAACCACAGAATATAATTCCATTCTGCGGTTCGGTCTTGTTCTATTCAGATATTTGTGCTTGCTCTTGTTTGATGATTACGTTTCTGAGGCTATCTTGCTTATGGGTGTTGTCACCGAACATTATCTTTTCACGTGGGAGGATATAGTCATTCATATATTCCTCTGACATGATGGAGCGGTAGTTTCGGTAGAGCCATTCCACTTTTTCAAGCCGGGTGTTGTTGAGATACTGGCGGCGGTTGAAGTGTAAGGACACAACAGAAATAACCATGAATGCCACCATTGCCAGTATCCATACTTTCGGACGAAGACCCCATACGGGCATATTGATATGATACTTTCCGTAATTGCGGAGGTCATGGGCCGCCTCCTTCAGAAACTGCACCTCTTTTGTCAGTGCGGTGTTTGCTAGATTCGCCGAGCCTTTCGCGAGAGCCTCGTCAATCTCCTTGCCTCTGACGATAGGACGTATGTACGGACGGTCGATGCTGACGATGCGGTGTTTCGCCTCCTTTTTCTGA
>ERZ808037.846-NODE-846-length-24280-cov-4.098500_pt1 | contig 24280 bp, 23 predicted proteins | sample MGYA00380190_ERZ808037 | MGnify/ENA primary metagenome ERZ808037 (study PRJEB31490, sample SAMN06133399) | mouse gut metagenome | isolation source: J9 | host: mice | place: China: Chengdu | collected 2015-05 ... | reverse complement strand
ATATCCTTGAACTCCTGGAGGACTACGGCGAAGTTCCTGATGCTTTGGAGCAAAAGCTGGCACAGGCCAGCCCTGAAGCTTTGAAAACATACCTCAAGCTTGCCGCCAAAGCGGACAGTATCGAGACATTCATGGCCACAATCGAATAGGTATTCTTCTGCTCGGCAATGCTGAAAAAGCCAGGGACGAATCTGCAAAGAATCTCCCTGGCTACGCCTGCGGGCTGCGGACCGCACTCAGGCGGTTCAGCGCAAAGAACAGAATATAGCCGTCTCTACGGAAGGTATCTTCCCCGTCTTTTCCGTCCAACAGAAAGTCCTATCCATCTGTGTCTACGTTTATTGGGGATTCTCTCAACGCACTGAACCGGTTCTGTACGCTCCCTCATTATCTCGAATACCATAGTAGATATAGCAATAGCATCACCATAAATTTATCATTCCGCTGATGAATTTTATCTATAGAGGGATAACCCGTCATTTTCCTTGGCCACTTTTTCATCTCATTCTCCTTGTACCTCGCATACATGATACAAAACTGTTTCATTCACCTTCCGCCGCCATCCTTTCCAGCTCCCGGAAGTCCACCTTGCCAATGGGCGTCCTGGGAAAATCATCCAAAAACCTATACTCAACCGGCCACATGTAGGAAGGCAGTTTTTCCCTACAGCACTCTGCTAGCCCCGATATCACCTTCTTCTGCTGCATGCCTTTATCCTTCAATATGACATATGCTATAGCCTCATAATAAGCTTTATGCGCAACGAATCTGCCCACTACCGTGCAGTCGTAAACATCGTTAGATTTCTTTAAGACATCTTCCACAAGGCCGGGAAAAATCTTAGCCGGCTGCCCTTTATCGACTGTTGAATAGATTCTTTTGATGCGCCCCTCCAGAAATATGAGCCCCCGCTCATCTATATGCCCAAGGTCGCCTGTGCGAATCCAACGCATGCCATCTCTATCTGCGCATATTATCTCTGCCGTAGCTTCCGGATTTCGATAATACCCCTGCATGATGGACGGAGATGAAATCCATATTTCCCCAGTCTGGTTGTATCCAAGCTCTTCTCCACTATCTAAGTCCATGACCTTAAAGACATTGGCCACTAACGGAATACCGACACTTCCGATTTCATTTGCTCCTTCAAACGAAGTACATGCCGTAGCGCCCAGCTCTGTCATCCCATAGCCTTTGACAACCTCATACTTACATCCATGGGATTTCAAAAATTCATTTACATCGCTTTCTGTCTTTTCATTCAAGAAATCGCCGCCTATCGCAGAAGTAATCAGAAACGACAAATCCATATGTTTTATGGACGAATCCGAAGCCAGATATTTCACATGGTCGTTTACTCCCGAAAAATGGTTAGGCTTATATTTTTTAAACTGTTCCGGGAACTTTCCTGAATTGAATATTGGATGCAAAATCACTTTCAGCCCATAACAAAGTGGTGTATGCATGGCAAGTACAATTCCATACATGATGAAAGGCGGAAGGTCATTAAAATACTTTTGCTGTCTCTCAAAAGGGATTCCGGTATATTTGTAGCCAAAGGTGACTGCGTTTATATTGTCATTTGTCAGCATCACCCCTTTGGGGATTCCGGTAGTCCCGCCAGTATGCGCGATGATGGAGCAGCTGCCCTTTTCATAGGGCGGATAATCGAGTACCCCATCTTTACCTTGTCGGATAAAATCCCTCCAGGCTATCATACTGTCTTCCTTTTCAATCCTATTCTTTATATTATAAAGGACTCTCTTGACCAACGAGAGCGAATCCGAAGGAGAAACCACCACGATATGTTCTGCACTGCTTTCCTTGGCTGCCTTTTGAATCTTTGAAGATGCCAGGTTGACTGTCACTACGATTTTGGCATTGCATTCCTTGATATAGTTCCTGAGGGAATCTTCATTCGTGCGGGGATCCACAAGATTAGCGACCGCCCCCAGCCGGTTGAGCCCATAGAACGCATACACAGTCTCCGGCATATTGACAGTACAGAGGATAACGATGTCCCCCTGCCTTACTCCAAGGCTCCAGAATGCCCTGGCTGCTTTTTCAATATTTTCAAAGAGTTCCCCATATGAAAATCTACGCCCATAATATATCAGGGCTACATCATTGGGGAAATCTTTATTATTCTGATACAGGAGCTCATAGGCCGTACACTCCGGCAATGGCGCATTTATCGCTTCCTCACTGTAATATTTCAGCCAGGGCTTATCTATGGACGGATACCCCGTCATCTGTTGTTTCTGAGTTTCTTTATGCTCCATAATATCTTCCCTACCTTTTCCGTCCGCAGAAAGTCCCATCCATCTGTATCTACGACTATATGTTTCTTCCTACGCTTTCAATATCTAAAGGATAGCAAAAACAGAACCTACATTCAACGCGCATGCACTAATTTGCCATTTTTGTCCGTCATTTAGCAGTTTTTGGGATGGGTTCACGAAAGACAGGGAACGGAATCGCCATTCCGAATCTGTCAATATGCAGAAATACAAAAAGCAGCAGACCCCTTTCCATAATCTGCTGCTTTCCTGTTTTCATCATTCCATATCTGGTGGCATGCCAAGTCTACCGAATGAGCAGTTTGAGTTCTTTCCGATCCCTCTCAGAAACATCCAACATATCCATGGACAGAACATTCGGGAAGCTTTTTGCACAAAGTCTCCTTGCTGTAGTATTTCAGCCATGGTCTATCTATAGATGGGTATCCTGTCATCTTTCCCAGTCCTTTCCACTAAAATATTCGTTCTGCTTTTCGCTATGCCGAAGACCTATCCCGTACCAAAAACACATTCTCTTGGCACGGAAACTTCTTCACACAGCACTTCCACGGAAGTCTCCACCCGGTGGAGCACCGGGTGCCGGACAGTCTCCCTCTAAACCTATCCTATCGCAATTTGTTTCAAAGTCGTATAATCCACCTTGCCGTTGGATGTTAGTGGAATTGCATCAACAATTACATAGGCCTGTGCGACATCCCGTTGCGGTAAGTGAATCAATGAAAATGCTTTAAAATCATCGATAATTGATGCGCTTTTTTCGTAGCCAGCCTGTAAAACTATAAAAGCAGTAGGCACTTCGTTGTTTATGGATTCTTTATGGACAACTCCGGCAACGACAACTTGTGAAACAGCAGGATGCTTAGACAAGACATCCTCAATCGAGCCAGGAAAAACATTATGTCCTTCGTAAATCATTATTTGTTTGATGCGGCCTCTATGAAAGATTTCACCATTCTCTGATATGCAGCCGAAATCACCGGTTTTTACCCATTTATCGCCACGGAAGTCAGTAAAAATTTTTTGAGTCTCTGCTTCATTGCCTAAATATTGCAGCATCCTGGTTGGCCCTGTCAAGTAAATCTCTCCGACTTCATTATACTTTAACTCTTGTTGGGTATCTGGGTCAACAATAGCGACATTGTTTAGAAACATCGGGATACCAACGCTACCCAAGCTATTGCAAGCATCCTTGCTGGTATATGTTGTGGCCGCACACATTTCAGTCATGCCATATCCCTTTGAAATTCTTATTTTTGCATTATGATTAGCCAAGAATGCATTGATTTTCTCCTCTGTTCCTATATTGAGAGGTGAACCACCTACAATAATAGCTTTTAGAAAAGATAAATCTACACCTTTTAGTTTAGGGCTTTTTATCACTTCTTCAAAAAAGGTAGGAACTCCTAGGATAATTTCTGGCTTGTGCTTAAGAAGCAGAGTATCAAATTTTGTGTAATTGAATTGCGGTATGATGTCCATTTGCATCCCCATGCACAAAATAGTACTCATGGCACAAGTCAGACCATAGGCAAGCCATGGAGGCATAATGTTCAAAAACCTACACCCCCGCCCTCGATGTTCGATAAAAAACGCATTTGACATATTGACCGCTTGGGCGACAAGATTTTCATTAGAAAAAACAGCTCCTTTAGGGATACCGGTCGTGCCACTGGTATATACAATTCCGGCCGGTCGATTAGCGCAAAAGGCAGCACTATCGACAGTAGCGATTGAATTGCTATATGCAAGAAACTGCTTCCAAGATACAAATAACTTTCCTGTTGGGGAAATGCTGTCAAAGCCTGTGTTCTTAGCGCAAAGCGTAGCCATTGTATATGTGCACTTCATCAAGACTGGTAATGAAGTTTTCGCGCTTAGAATAACCCCGAACTTTATACGAGTTTCCTGTACCGCTTCCATAACGGCTTTGCTATACTTATCAATCGTAAAAATGTACTCTGAATTAGTGTCCAAAATGTATTTGCGAATCCGAGTAATGTTCGTGCGTGGGTCAATGAAATTTGCAACAGCACCAAGTTTATTCAAAGCATAAAATAAATACACTGTTTCTGGAGTTGTTGGCAATGTTAAAGTAACAATATCACCCACATTTATACTGATTGCCACCAGTGCACGGGCAACAATCTCTATTTCTTGGAACATTTGTTCGAATGTTATTCTTCGTCCCTGATAAAGCAATGCGACATCGTGCAAATGATTCTGATTACACTGCCTCATGTAATCATAAATCGACATACCTGTCGGAAGAACATTAAGTGTTTCTCCGCTATAATATTTTAACCACGGCTTATCAATGGATGGATAACCTGTTTGCATATTCAATCTCCCTTATTTCAAAAATATTCTGCCTATATTCCCTTAATCTTCGCTGTCTTGCTATGTGGGGAACATCTTTTCCTGTCAAGTATCACAATACATATCTGGGCTGCTCTTCCTCCAAAGCCTCCTTTATGCTTTCCGGTTCCATAGGGTTCAGGGAATTGACGGTCACACACATGTCATTACATGCCTGCTTTTATCATTTCAACCTGTTTTAGGAAAAAAGAAAACATGACATTCCTACTTATGGTATATGCACCCTTTCTCATATTCCCAGTCTATGGCCGGGTATTCCTCGATAGCCCGATACACTTCCCTCCACAGAAACTTCTGCTCTGCAAAGCACCGGATGCCTGGCCATCAGCTCCCAGCGCAAGGTCGCCATGGCATCCCGCAGTCTCCCTATACCCTCAGCCCTGTCTTCCAGTTCTTCTCCCGCCATGGGAGAGCCGAACATGACGCTGCACACCTGCGCCTTGCGGTCATAGTCCAGGGCCATGGGAATAATCTGCGCCCCCGCCTGTCTGGCCACATGGATGATTCCCCACTTCATAGGCATCATCAATTGAGCAGCTGTCAGATTCCACGTTCCTTCCGGGAACCACAGAATCGGCTGCCCCTCTGCAAGATACGCCAGCAGCGCTTTCTTGGAAAAGGCCTTGTCTTCCCTGTTCTTCCTGTCCACCCAGACAGCGCCGTTACATGCAAAGAACAGCCAGTCGGCAAAAGGCAGCCGCTGCTTCCCCACGAATATGTATGCATGTCTGCCAATTGCCCGGAGCGCAATCGGAATGTCCGGAAAAGCAGAATGGTTCGCTGCAAAGATGACAGGCCTGTCCGGGAGCGCATGATATGTATCTACCGCCTTTAGCCGGAATTTCACTTTTGTCCTGGTGAGCAGCATCAGGAGCGGATAGCATCTGTCCCGTATCCGGATGGAGCGGCTGGAGTCCATAATCGACCTCCCCCCTCGCCGTCTCTCCAAAGCTGTTTGCTGTCTCATTTTCCTACCCTTCCTTCCATTATTCCGTATTTTCGGTGGGCAATCCAGTCCCTGTCTCCAGGGTCTCAGAATCGTCTCTGGAAGTCCTGCTCCCGACGCTCCTGTACGATTTTCGATGCATAAGCGATGTAGGCGGCATTGTCCCGGGTCACCTTTCCAATCCGCGCGATTCCCTCCCACACCTCCTCCGGCCTGGCTGTCCCTCTCGGGCGGTAGTCGCCCCGCAGTTCAATCTCCCGGTCGTACCGGGCGCACATGCCTACCCGTCTCCTCAAATGGTTCTCCCATGCCTCCCGGACATCCCCGTATCCCGAAAGCGCGGCTTCGCGGGTGCTTCTGCCGTAACGCTCCATCATTAGATAATACCATCCGGCCAGAATGTCACGGAGCTTCCGCAATGCTTCCTCCTCTGCCATTCCCTCCACACAGAACGGTTCGTCAATCACCGTATGTATCCTGTTTCGGCTCTTCTCATAAGCCGCGTCCTCCACATAATGGACAATGGGGACAATCTTAGCCCCGGATTCCCTGGCAATCCGATATATCCCCGGCCACAAATCCAGCATAAGCCAATCCGGCGTTTTATTCCAAATGCCTTCCGGAAAAATCAGGATATCCGTCCCGTTCTCCATCACCTTCACCGCTTTTTCCACTGTAGCGGAGGAACTTTTCCTCGACTTGCGGTTTGTCAGCACCACGCCGTTCAACGCTAAGGACACTCCGTCAAAAGTGTTATAAAATATGGGAAGGCTTCCAAATACGATGAACGCATGACGCGCGGCAGCCGCGGCAGAAGCCGCCACATCGTCTTTAAACCCGTGATTGGCCGCCCAGATGACAGGCTCCGGCGGTAGCTGAATCCCCGCATCCTTGCCCGGAATCCCTAGAAGCGCATTGCGGTCTTCCATCACCTGCTTCGCTTTCATGAACAGCGGAGCCAGGCCTTTCAATGCGGGATTGATTGCTTTCCGCCAGCGGATGGAACGCCTTAAAGCACCGTCTTTCGGTATCTCGCACAGCATTTTCCTGTACCATCCCGCAAACAGGTAAAAGAACAGGAACGGCGGTCCCTCCGCCAGCAAGTCGGACGGCCCGGTGATATAGTCTCCATGTGCCTTTAGAATCGCGGACAGGCGGTCCTGTTTCCATTTATTCAGCATGATAGTTCCTTTCGTTTTTAATAATTTGTTTCATCAAATCCATCCTTTTTCCGATACCACCTTGCCGGAGTTCCGCTTATCAAACAAATAGCAATTGGCTTTGGAAGGTACGATTCTGCTCAGCTCACTGGCCACTTGGCACTGTTCCATGGCAGACCTGCTATGTTTATTTAATTTTTCCCGCACTTTCAATTAACTAAAGGATAGCAAAAACAGAACCTGTACTCAATGCGTATGCACCAATCTGCCATTTTTGTCCGTCATTTTGCGCTTTTTGGGATAGGTTCTCGGCCACCTTTCCATAATCCGCTGCTTTCATCAATCCATATTTTAAGGGGACATGCCAGGTCTAACGAATAAGCTGTCTGAAACTTTTCCGATTCCTCTCAATATGGGCGGGTACTGTGCGCCAATGAACTGTCCTAGCGGTTGCCTCCGTATATGAAATCATTAAACAGGTCTATCAATATATTGTTTGCATAATTCCGAATATTCGTTAAATTCCGCGAACTATTGACAACCACTCCCCTTATGGGTATAATAATTTCATCTGCAAACACATGTGAAAATCAGCATATCCCGCGATGCGGGCTATTCCATGGCGACTCGCCGACATTTTCACAGATATTCATTTTAAACGTTGGCAGGCTATTGGAAGGAAGTATGCGGATTTTCGGCTCATGACAGCCCTTGCTTTCCGCAGCTGCAGTTCACCATTTCCCATGCCGCCTGCCGGAAAAGGAGGATTTATGAGCTACACGAACAAGCCCTTTGAGGAACTGGACGTCCTGGACAACTTCCTCATGAATGCAATCGCCACAGATGAGAAGGTGGGGGAAGCCTTCTGCAAGAAGGTGCTCTCCGTGCTGCTGCAGCGCAATGTGGGGAAAGTGAAGGTCGTGGCGCAGTATACCCTGCCCGCCCAGAACCCCAGGTACCGCGGCATACGGATGGACGTAAAGGTGGAGGAATTCGAAGACGGCGATGAGGCCCAGCTCGCCAACGTATACGACATGGAGCCCCACTTACAGAACAATCTCCACCTGCCCAGGCATAACCGCTTCTACCAGGCAAAGATTGACTCCCGCTATATGAAGCGGGGGGATGACGACTTCTCCGGGATGCCGAACCTCTTCGTGATCACTATCCTCAACTTCGACCCCTTTGGGTACGATTACATGATGTACTCCTTCGAGAACCGCTGCGCCGAGGTGCCGGAGCTGAAGTATGAGGACGGGCTGAAGTTCATCTATTTCTTTACCAATGGCACAAAGGGCGGCAGCGAGCCTATCAGGATCATGTTACAGTATCTCCAGCGCAGCACTGCCGACAATGCCAGGGACGAATCCACAAAGGAGCTCCATGACTATGTCTGCAGGGTGAAGACTGCGCCGGAAGTAAAGGAGGACTATATGCGCTTTGAGGAGTTCATCGCCTTTGAGCGGGCAGACGCAGCGCGGCAGGCAGCTTTAGAAGTGACACATACTACCAAGGTTCAGGATATCCTTGAACTCCTGGAGGACTACGGCGAAGTTCCTGATGCTTTGGAGCAAAAGCTGGCACAGGCCAGCCCTGAAACTTTGAAAACATACCTCAAGCTTGCCGCTAAAGCGGACAGTATCGAGACATTCATGGCCACAATCGAATAGTATTCTTCTGCGCGGTACTGTCAAAAAGCCAGGGACAAATCTGCAAAGAATCTCCCTGGCTACGCCTACAGGATGCAGACCGCGCTCAGGCGGTTCAGCGCAATACCGGGACTTCCTTCAGGGATGTCCTGAACTTCCAAAATCCTCATCCTTTTATTCGCCGCCCTCCGTTTCAAGGACGTAGAACATGTCAAGGATATCATCGGTAACGTCTACAGAAACACAGCTGGCAGTGATGACAACCATGTATTGATCGACCTTCACGCATACTATTGTCTCATAAAATCCGAGACCATCCACATTTCCGCTTGCTGTAACCGCCGCGTGCTGGCCGCCGGCAAACAGGACAGTAGCGGCTTGAGTGGTAACGTCCGATATGCCTCCAGCTTCCAAGGCAGGGGCAAGCTGGCTGATACTGAGATTCACATAGGCTGATTCTGTCAGTACGGAACCGAACGATGCGCCCAAGTCTGCCACTACGATGTTCGCACCTATGAGCCCTCCCTCCTTTTGGGCATAGAAGGGCATAAAACGACCATTTTTCATCTGTTCAGCAATGGTTTCATCGGTAATCGTGTCATTTTGTACGCCGTTGAGTTCGGCGATTTCGGCCTGGTCAAGTACCTCCCAGTCCTGATCAAGCTGGCATCCGATGCCTATAAATTTGTTTTCATAGGTATAAGTTGATTCCGTATAGATGCCTATGGCCGCTTCGGCTGAAACCTTGTCCTCGGCAGAGGATTCCGGTGTCTGGGTGCCGGACGGAACAGCGTCAGCTGTTTCTGATGCCTGTGTTTCAGATGAAGATGAATCGGTGTCAACCGGCTCTGTGGTTTGGGCGTCAGACGCGGCAGGTTTGGATGCTTGTGTGTCTATGGCATCTCCAGACGGTTGACCGCTGCAAGCGGTCAGCAAAGCAAGCGACATCGCGAGAAATGCTGCAATAACGTTCTTTTTCATGTTTGTCTCCTCTTATTGACTAAGCTGCAAATATACCTAATCTGAAATCATCGGTCTATACTCGTGAACGCATTTAATTGCCGCTTTCGTTTCTGAATTGCTGATGCGTTCATAAAGTCACTGTCGCTGCAGTGACTTTGTTATACTATGCAGACGGCAATTATCTGCGTTTGTGGGTAGAATTTATTCAATAGGGCATTCTATATACCGCCCATCCCATATACAGACATACACATCCGAAAGCTATCACGAACACAGCGCCCAGTATATTCAGCCACTTATCGTTTTCCTGCTCTGCCATATATTCCTCTGCCGTATCGAATCTGTAATCCAGGCCGTAATCCGTTTCCGCTCTTTTTATGGCAGAGTCTCCGAACAATACCGCGTCATCCTGGGCAACGGCCTCCTCCTTCCAGCCAGTGATTGTGTCATTGTATCCAGAGGCGCAAAAACAGCCGCTATATCTGCCGTCCTCTATGGATTTCCTGTAGCTTGGCTCCAAAATGCAATAATTCCATACCTCGTTCTTATCCTGAAATACGGCCAGATAGAAATCGCTGCTGGGCACCCCGCGTGTCCTCATCTGTCCCAGCCCCTGAATCACCAGGAGCTCTCCGCAATAATACTGTCCTTTTTTCAATTCGCTGCCTGAAATCATGGAAAGCTGCTCCGGCTCCTGTATCACATGGGCCTGATAGAGCCACCATCCGCCATCGGCTCCGATAAAAAGCGATAGCAGCAAAGCCACCACCCCGAGAGCCGGCTTTCTTTTCTGCCGCTGATCCTTCTTCAGCGCTTTCGCAATCATTCCATCACAGTATTCATTGACCAGAATGGCATAGACGATTCCGGCGCCCACAGAGGCAACCACCCACAAAAACACAAGAAACCCGTTTTTTATCTGGGGAGCTCCCTGCATTATCAGCATAAATATCATAAAGAAAGACAGACACTCTAAAAAACCTTTTAATCTGCTCCAAAAAGTTGCAGCCGGATTATTCGGATAGACTACCGTAAGTATTTTGATAGACATATTTCCCCTCCTCTTTAGTTTGTACCAGAACGCCACCGACAGGATGCCTTGCTTTTCCCCGGGATATCGCTTTTGTCCCGGCAGCCCTCAATAAGCGTCCGTGCCATACTCCGGATGCTCCTGCGCCAGCTCCGCAAGCCGGGCTTTCGCCCCCGCCGTCCGGGGATGCTCCGGGCCGTACACCTCCTCCAGCAACGGGGCGGCCTCCCGATAGTATCCGTATTCCGACGCGGCATCCCCCAGAAGCCCATAGGCCCTGGCCATGTTCCGCAGCGACTCCGCCAGGGCTATGCCCCCAAATTTCCGCGCTTCCTCCAGCGCCGTCTGCAGATGAGGCAGCGCTTCTTCAGGCTTTTCCATATCCAGGTACAGAGCCCCCAGATTATTGCTGCTACGCTGGAGCAGATACCTGCTCTCTGTTTCCCGGGCATACTCCAGAAGTTCACCATGGGCAGAGATTGCCTCCTCATAGCGCCGCAGCCGCTGGAGGACAATACAGATGTTTCCCAGGGTGGCGTAATACTGGTCATTCTTCCCCCAGCGCCATAATACCTGCTCCAGACATTTGGAAAAGTGAACCAGCGCCTGTTCCATACTGCCGAAGCTCATTTCATAAAATCCGGCCATGTCCTCATACCCATGCTTCAGCTCAACCGAGGAGTCCTCCCGTAGAAGGCCTTTTATTTTCTCCTTCAAAAGCGCGGCTGCTTCCTGATTGCCGCTTTGCATTTGAACCATGCAGCGGGCATACAGGTTGTGGAACATCATGTATTCCCCGCACTCCGGGTGTGCCGTCACATAGGCCTCCCCCAGCTGGCTCCACTGCACCTGTCCCTCCCAGTCTGACTGAATCTGGCACAGTCCGGACAGATTAGCATAAGCCGCTGCTTTCTGGGAGGGGGTTGCCGCATCGCAGAGCCCCTCCCGCAGAATCTGTTCCGACAGGACGAATTCCCTTCTGCGGAACAGAGAAATACCCACATAAGCACAGAAATCAATGAACAGCCTATGGGAAACAGTCAGATGTTTCTTCTGCCTGTGGTACACAGGGACAAACTGCCTGGCATCCTCCACATCGAAGCGGGCCAGCACCGTATACAGGAAGACCTCCGTTTCATCATCCTTTTCAGGACAGCGTTCCAGCAGCTGCTCCAGCAGACGCTGATACTCCCTCGCCTCCTGTCTGCCGGGGAACAGGATAAAGGACGCGTCCAGGGCCGCGTGCATCAGTTCCCGGCTGATGCTGCCGGAAAGGAACCGGCAGATTCCCAGGAAGATATGACAGATGCGCTGCATCTCCTCATTCACATGCAACGGCTTGCCAACCGGATCCTCCCGCAGCATCCGCGTCCGGATAGGCCTGAGCACGGACTCCAGCCGCTTTTCCGTGAGGATTTTCCGCCGTAGGCACTGGGCGATGAGAGGATGCATGGAATAGCCGCTCTCGTCCCCCTCCAGCCATCCCCCGGCGGCCAGTATGCCAAGCCCCCGCTCCAGGGAATCCTCCCCGGAATCCGGGAAGGCTTCGCTCACCGTCTCCGGGAAATTCTCCCGCAGAAAGCCGGCAGAGTAGCTTGCCCGCGGCAGCAGGGTGAACAGCTCCACCAGGGCCTGGCTTTTCTTCGGGATGCTCATGTAGGAGTACAGCTGGCGGTACATCTGGCTCAGCCGGACGGTCCGGTCCCCCTCCTGCCAGGAAAGGGATATGCCTTTCTTTTCCAGCTGAGCTATCAGCTCTGCCACGGGCCATCCCCTGCTCCCCGCCGCCCTTGCCATCAGGCGCAGCGTGGCGGGATAGCACAGCGCCGCATCCGCCAGCATGCCCGCCAGCGCCGTCCTGTCCTCCCCTGTCAGCGGACAGCCGTAGTTGTCCCGGAAAATCAACATGCCCGCGGAGATGGATGGCGGCTGGATCCGGTATGTCTCGAAGCCCTCCATGCATTGCAGCCTCGTAGTCATGACGATGCTGCAGGGAAGGTCGCGCAGCTGCCCAAGGGCGGGGTCTTCCTCCAGACTTCTGTCCACATTGTCTATCAGCAGCAGGATCCGGCTGCCCCGTCCGGCGCTCTGCCCCATCTGCCAGAGCACACGGTGGAATTCCTCCTCCTGCTCCCGTCTCTGGAATCCCGGGAAAGCCCGGGCAAAGCTCTCCAGGATATTGATGACATAGGGCACTACCGCGATCCTGTCCGCCGCCCCCTCCTCCAGGCACCGGCGCAGGAGCTGGCGCAAAACTTCCGTCTTCCCGATTCCGCCGATGCCGGAGACAAGGCACTTGCGCTGTGCCTCCACCATCTCCCGCAGGTCGTACAGCTCCTCCTCTCTGCCGAAGAACCGCTCCCGTGGCAGCAGGTTGTCCTGGAGCATGGCGCAGTGCACCGTAAGGAAAACGGCTGGCAGGTTCTGCTCCCTGCTCCGGTTATAGGACTGCCAGAGCTCCCTGCAGCTGTACTCTTTCCCCCGCAGCACGGCTAAGGACGGGTCGTCCATGGCTTCGCCCGCCGCTCCATAGAGGGTCAGCAGCGTCAACAGGTACCCCGCCTGGAACAGCTCTCCCCGGCTGCCCTCCTCCAGCAGGCCCGGGGCAGCGGCATCCCTTATCTGCCGGGCGATCTCGGCTGTGACGCGGGCGTCCTCCGATTCCGCCAGCCGGATCAGCTCCTGGACACGCCGGATCAGGATGTCCTGCCGGTATCTCTTGCCGGACAAAAACTCCATGAACCGGCCGATCTGGCCAAGCATGGCTTTCGTGCTGGCCTGGGACGCGATCTCTTTCGCGTACTCCTGGTAGCATCTCAGCTCCGCGCTGCGGTTGCACAGGTAGGAGGTGTAGCGGTTGCGCTTCCCATCGCCGCGCCATATCATCTTTCCATAGGGGAGGCTGCGGAACTCCTCCGCTATTTGGCACTGCCAGAAGCGCAGCAGCGTCTGTCCTTTCCGGTCGGCCTTGCTGACGACGCTCTCCGAGTAGATTGGGAAGTCGTCGGTCATCAGCAGCATATATACATTTTTCAGGGACAACATGATTCTTTCCATAATACGGCTCCTGTCCACATACCGGCTCCATCCTGTGGACGGCATACAGGTTCTGTGGATTTTTCTGACTTTTTATCAATACCAGAATAACGGAAATCGGCTTTGATTGCAACCTACAAACAGGACTTCACATGAACCACGATGACAGTGATATTATCTTTGCCGCCGCATTCCATGGCTTCCTCCAACAGGCAGGCCGCCTGCTGCTCAGGGCGGGAGCGCCGGGTGAGAATCCCGGAGATTTCGGCATCCCACAGCATATCCGTAAGCCCGTCGCTGCACAGCAGAAAGCAATCCCGGTTCCGAATGGTCACCGGCTGTGAGAAATGCGGCTCCAGCGCCATTTCCTCTTCAAAGATGCCCAGGTACTGGGTCAGTGTGTGCTTAGCCGGGGAATCGCGCGCCTCTTCCGGGGTCATGCGGCCGCTGTCGATCAGGCGCTGGGCGCTGTTGTGATCCTTTGAAAGCTGTGTGAGCTTTCCCTCGCGCAGCAGATATACGCGGCTGTCCCCCACATTGCAGCACACCGCACGACCACTGTCGATGTACAGAGCGGCCAGCGTGCTGCCGCTGCTCATGCCTCCATGTTCGGTAATGTACCGGCATACTCTGTTGTTGGCTGTCCGGATGTCCGCCCGGGCGCCCTCTGGCAGCTCGTAATAGCTGTGGGGCTGGACGCATTCCACCGCCAGCAGAGAGGCCACCTCGCCGAAGCTCTCGCCGCCCATGCCGTCGCAGACCGCTGCCGCGAAATGGTTGGAAAGCGCCTTTCCGTGGCAGCGCAGCCGGTTCTGGGACACGTCTCTGCGGCAGAAACCGTTCACCCAGAAGTTGTCCTCGTTATTGGCGCGCACCTTGCCCTCATGAGTAGATGCCGCGTAATACAGCCTTGCCATCGCGCTTATATGCCGAACATCTGGGCGACATTGGCCTCTGATTCGCGCTGGACTGCAGCCGCGTGGCGCATGGCTGCGGCGTATTCGTTCAACGCCTGGATAAACTGATTCATGGACACCTTGTACTGCTGCTCGTACCTTTGCTCAAACGCCGCCTGTGAAGGACCCTCCCAGAAATCATGTGTGGATTGGACCAGGGCGCTCAGCGACGCAAGCTCGCTGGCAAAATTGCCCGCAATACTGCTCACCTGACCGGCGGCGCTCTCCAATGCGTCAAAATTCATTCTTGTTCCCATAATGTGTTCTCCTTTTCCTTGATTATTGTAGACACTTCCTTATTATTCAGAACGCGTGAAAGCGCGTCTGTGCAAATGAATATCCTGATGCCGGCTATGCGTGGTACGAGTCTGAGATTTCCTCTAAAGCCGCGGCGGCATCTAATGGCAGCTTCCCCTCAGCCTGGTCGGCGATCTGCTCTTCCAGCTCCAGCAGCTTGTTGTACTGGGTTCGATACACCCCGCTGGCAGGGCCTTTGCCCACCATCTGGATCATGCATTCGTACTCCTTTTTCCTGGTACCGATCCAGAGCTCATAGCAGCGCTCGGCATTGCGCATATCGGTCTCAGTGGCGAGATTGTCCCTCATTTTCTGTACATACCCCTCCAGGCTCCGGGACAGCACCTCGTCGTATTGGCGCAGCCCCATCAGAGCCTCGTCCGCGGCGATGTCCTTTGCGGCCAGCAGGCCGATCGTCTTTCTGCCCGCAGTCAGGATGACATTGGCCGCCTTGATGTCGGGAACCAGCCCCGCCACAATGCCTCCGGCGCCTTTGACTGCCTCCTCCCTGGCCTTTTTCCAGGTCTCCTCGGCAGCATTGTACAGGCTGCTTCTGTATTGGTGCCGCAGCTCCTCCATGGCCCTGACCACCTCCCCATGGGTGAAGCCGTTTTCCGTCAGAGCCATTTCCATGGAGTCCAGATACTGCAGCTGCACCGTGTGATCCGTCAGCGCGTGGTTCAGGCCGCTGAACGCCAGGTCCAGCCATTCCAACGTATCCAGATCCTTCCCCAGTCTCTTGGCCGCTTCCGCCGCCTCTCCCTTGGCCAGGATGCCGATGGCTCTCTGCCAGGTCTCCTCATCGATGAAGGATTCCATATAGTGCCTCAGGGTATCCTGATCCATCTTCTGGACGGATTCCATCAGTACTTTCACCTCTTCGGAGGCAAAGAATTCATCCCTGCTGTACCCCGCCGCCGCGAACTTTCTGGCAAGGTCCGTCAGGCTTTTGATCCAGCTGTCCAGGTTCTGGATTCCGGTCGCGTCCTTGGCCCAGTCGGCAATGCCCTCGAATCCGCCCGGCGCCACACCTGGCATGGAGTCCAGCACGCCGGACAGAGCGCTCTCCAGCCACTCCCGGGTGACGCTCTGGGCCCCCTTTTCCCCCCACAGGGACCAGTTGGTCATCATGCTGTATCCTGTCTGCAGCAGGTTCTTGCCCTTGTAAAAGCCGCTGTTCAGGAATGTGCTCATATCGTTGAAGCTGCCTGTAAAGCTGAAACCGGAGTTCAGGCCGAACTGATAGACCTTATAGCCCGTATAGGTAGCCACCACAGCCGCCGTGACGGCAGGGCCAAAGGCAGAGGTTTCAAAATGAACGTCCCTTGTCTGCCGGATCTTGGTCGCGCCGCTTTCTATGGTCTCCAGGATATTCCGCTTGGCGTTCTGCAGCAGCCGCCGGAAATTCTGGGCATGGAGTTCCTGTCTGACATAGTCGCGATAAAACTGCTCAAGGAGTCCTTCCCGGTCGTATTTTCCGTACCGGGTAAATAAATCCAATCCGTCCAACCGGTGATGCAGATCTGAAAGCTGATTGATGATCCGATCCGTGTCGCCGATCAGACGGTCAAAGCCTTCTTCGCTGAAAAGATGAGTGCCGCCCGTTAATGCCATTTCCTTTTCTCCATTTCTGTGGATTTGTCTAAAACGCTCTCCGCTATATCGTCAGCTCAAGCTCCAAAATCTCTCCGTCAAAAATACTGTAATCCTCCAGGGTGCCATCCCCGGAAAGAAAGCCGTCCCTGGTCTTCAGCCGCAGCTGTCTCCCCCCGGGAGAAAAACCGGGAAAGCACAGGCACAGCGCCTGCTTCAGCGGCTCGGCAAAACCTTTCAGCGGCACCCTGGCGGGCAGCTCCATGTCCGCCTCCTGCCCGTTCCAGAGCAGGGTGACAATCACTGTTTCAGGCATTTGAATCCCCCCTGTAGTAAAGCTGCATCTGCTGTTCCATGGCATCGCTGAAGCTTCCGTCATCGGGCGCAAGGCCGTCCAGCACTGTGGCAACGGCCTGTCCGTCCGCACACAGCGATGTCAATGTGCCCCGGGGGAATCGCAGCAGCTCCTCCCGCAGACGCTCCATCGCAAAGCCGCCGGATACCAGAGATATCGTCACCTGGCTGCCCTTTTGCACGGCGCGGAAATGTTCCACGGGCCCCCGCACGAACCACTCCAGGACATCGTCGTGCTCCCACCGAAGCAGGCCGCGGCGGCGGAAAACAGGATAGATCAGCTGCTGCGTCTGTCCGCTTAATGTCAGGCCGTCAAAATCCATTTCCATCCAGCGCTCCCTGCACCAGACATCCCGGGCGGCGATATACTCCTCCGCCGCGCTCTCGTCGTCCACCGTATGGAGCGGCTGCAGCAGCGCCTCCTCACAGGGGATGCTCTTCAGGAAAAAGAAATAGGCGTTGGCCGACATCTGTATCTGCAGTATAGGTTCCATATGGCTGCTGCCTCCTCTCTCCCTACATGCTGCGGACTATCCTCTCCAGCTGGTCTTTCGCTGACTGCAAAGCGACATCCACTGTACCGGTCACCTTATCAAAAATATTAAAATAGTCCAATTCACGCAGGGCAGCCTCGCCCCATTTCCGGCAGTCCTCGTCAATGGCAGCCATCACGGATTCACAGGCCCTGTTCTTCAGGCTGCGCGTCCGCTTTAAGTCATCGCGCAATCCCGATACCCTTTTCCAGCATTGGCGCATATCGCTGCCGTCCCAGCTGTAGTTCCTGGTATCCAGGTTGTCGGCCAGCTTCTGATAAGAATCCATGATATCCCTCAGTTCCCGGGACACTTCGCTTGTATTGCTCAAATACATATCATGCCGGAACCGCTCTTTCAGCGCTTTCAGATCTTCGATATTCTGCATACAGTCCTTATATGCGCCATAATGGTCGCCGAACAATTCGCCCAATGAATCAAACCTGTTCCACTTAACCATCCGAATCCCCCCTCATCAATTTCAGTCTCACCGGCACTGCACCCTCCCGTTCCAGCAGGAACCCCTCATCCCCGGCCAGCGGCTCCAGGTGCTTCATGCGCAGGGCGGCGTTGTCAAACAGCTGGTGCTCGGCAAGCGTCCCTCCCACAATCATCCTGTCCATCCCCCGCATGGTCGCGGGCAATGCGCAGCTGCCGCTGAAACGGCAATAATTCATGGATGCCGCATCGCCGCCGCACACAAGGGTAAAGCCCAGCCCCTCCCCGATGCGCACGAAAGCCTCCAGCCGGCCGGTGGTCTCTGTCTGAGCCTGGGTGAGCAATGCTTTCATATCGTCTACCAGGACCAGCATGGGCGGGAACCCGGCCCGGGCGTCTTCATCGTGCCGGGCCTTGCGCTGCTGCAGAGGCGCGCGCAGCACGGGGATCAATGCGTCCAGCTGGGAGATCTCCGTCATCCGGTGGTCTTCATCCAGAAGGTCGGCGTACCCTTCCGCTTCCTTTGCACAGAGCCATGCCTCCCCCTGCCTGTCAAGAGCCTGGCGGATCAGACTGCGGAATATGCTGCGCAGCGCTCCGGGCGTGCCCGCGGCAATCATCAGGCTGCGCCTTGGTTCGGTCAGGCTCACGGTCTCACAGCTTTCGTAGTCCATGCCCAGCACATAGGGCGCGCCCTGGAGCATGCCGTAGGGTATCTCCTCGGGCAGCGTGCGGACAGGCGTAGGCACAGGGCCTTTCCAGCCAAGGCGCAGATACTCTGCCATGCGCTGCAGATGGGCGGCGCGCTGTCCGTCCGTGTCCCCGGCATGGACGATGGCCGTCTGGAACACCACGGTCTCACCCGCCCATCGGATATAGCCCCGCCCCACCGCCAGCTCTTCCGGATTCTCGATCACCTTGCCCACCAGGTCGCTGTAGGCCACCCGGTCCGGCAGACGCAGCGCCACTGCCCTCTTGAAGCTTTGTTTCAGCTTGCTGTTGACGCCCAGGGTGCCGGAGAAAGTGCACACCGTGAACATGGCATAGGCCGGCCCCTCCACCGAAAGCTTCGTCAAAAGGTTCAGCAGCTCATAGTACGATTCCCCCAGCAGATTGACATGATCCGCCAGCACCAGGATGGTAGCGGGCGCTTTTCCCGTGCGCTGGGCATAGCCCTCCGGCGATCCCACCCCCGCTTTCCGGAACATCTTTTTGCGCCGCTCCAGCTCCTCCAGCAGGAACCTGACCACCTTGTCCATGGCATCCGGCTCATCGTCGCCTGCGGCGCCGCCCACATGGGGGAAGCACTCCAATGTGCGCAGCTGGTAGGAACCCTGCTCCAGCAGATAGAACTGCACCTGATCCGGATGGTACTGTCCGCAGAGGGAGACCAGCAGCGTCTGCAGAAATGTGGTCTTGCCCGAAAGGGACGCGCCATATACGGCCAGGTTGCCCTGGGACCAGAAGTCGTATTCCAGCGCATCCTGGATCTGGTGGGCCGGGTCGTCGAAAAGGCCAAGCAGCGCCCTGGGCCCTGCAGCAGTCCCCTCGTTTCCCTCAGGCCCGGAGATTCCCCCGGCCATACCAATGATTCCTCCATCAGCCCACAAGCCCCTGTTCCTCTCAGGCCCGGAGGCTTTCCCGGAAGCGCCTGATTCCTCCATGAGCGCCGGACGGCCCAAGCGCTCCAGCAGAGCGTCCAGATCCAGCTTGTTGGGCAACGGATCCCTCCAGACAGCGCGGGCGGCGGGGATGCCCTTGTGGCTGCAGTATTCCGCCATATGCCGGGAAAGCACCGTCAGCTCATCCGGCCCCTGGGGCCCATCGCCGGATACAGGAACGCCCGTTCCCTCCATTGCGCGGCCATTCAGCTTCAGCGCAAACACCTGTGCGCTGCTGCGGGTCCTGTCCCGGCCCGGCTCGTAAGGCGCCATGCCGTACAGGCTCTGAATCAGCTCGTAGGTTCCGTCTTTCGCCCTCACATAAGCGCGCCCGGAGCCGCGCAGGTGGGCGGCATCCGCATTTCCGATTACCTCGCGGCTGTCGGCCTCCTCTTTCACCTGCAGGCACCAGCTGAATCCCATGTTGGCATCCATCTGGGGGGTAATCTTCCCGCTGGGCTTCTGGGTCATCAGGATTGCCATCATGCCCAGGGAACGCCCCGCCTGATAGAGATGGTCGATGGGTCCGATGAACTCGGGATACTGATCCTTGAACGCGGCGAATTCGTCCACCACCAGGAACAGGAATGGCATGGGCGGCATGGCCGGGTTCTGCCGCCTGGCGCGGCGGTAGGCAATGATATCGTCATAGGGCTTGTCGCCGCCGGTCTTCAGCAGAACCATGCGGCGGGACATTTCACTCTCCATGGCCAGGAACTTGCGGCGGACATCCGGATCGATGTTGCTGGTGAAGCCCGCCAGATGGGGCAGCTCGCGGAAAGGCGAGACAAGGCTCTCCCCCTTGAAATCCACGAGGATGAAATTCACATCCTCCGGCGAAAACCGAATGGCCATGGAAGCCACCCATGCCTGCACCATCTTGGATTTGCCGCTGCCTGTACCGCCGGCCACAAGGCCGTGAGGGCCCTGGGCGCTCTCATGGATGTCAAAGCAGAACAGGTCTCCTCCGCTTTTTACGCCGATTGGGACGGACATGGTCTCCTCCGGCCGGGCATTCTGCCAGGTATCGTTCAGGGGGAGATTCTCGACCTGCCGGATGCCCAGCCCCTCGAACAGGGTGACCACCGAGGGCAGCCCCTGCTGCTTCTGCCCGGTGCCCGCCAGGCGGATGGGAGCCATCCTACGGGCGAACACCCGGTAGACGGCGGTGTCGATCTCGCTTTCCCCGCTGTCCAGCTCCACGGTCCCGCCGCCCCGGGTCATGGCGATATGCAACCCTGCGCCCCCGGGCGCCACCCGCAGCACATTGCGCACGCTGTGGGGAAAATCGGACAGGCTCTGGCCCAGGATGATGCCGTTCAGCCCCAGCTCAGGGCGGTTCATCATCATGGCTGTGCCGATGACGGGCGAGCCGGACAGCAGGGAGGAATCGGCCACGATGAAGACATAGTGCGGCAGGGTAGGGCTGCTCGTGCCGAAAGACCATTCCTTTTCACTGGCGATCCTCGCTTTGACCACCGTTTCCAGCGGCGGCAGAATCTCCTTTACGTCCTCCGGCGTGCAGGCGATATAGCGGATGTCCCGCTCGGCGCTGGCACAGTGGGGCAGCCAGCGCATCCAGCTCCATTGTCCGTACTCCGATTTGGGGAATAGGATGACGAGCTTCACCTCCTCATAGCTGTGCAGGGCCGCAAGCTGCGCCACAAAGCTCTGGACCAGCCCCACGGCCTGGGCCCGCGGGCCGATCACGCCGCACACGCCGTCCCGGAAGAGTTCGCAGCAAAGAGGGACATTCTCCACAGATGCATATTTCGCGGCCATCTGCTCCGGCAGACGGGCGTATTCGTCCTCTTTCATCTGCAGATGCCGGGGCGTATAGGAAATCTTTGCCGCGGCGGGCACACTGCCCAGGCCCAGGCGAAGGCTTAAGAAGTCCTCGTCCCCGGGATGGCGCTCCCACAGGCTCATGGCGGGGCCGTCCACCCGGGCAAGGCATTCCCGTGTCTCGGGATGCAGCCGCAGGGCCAGTTCCCGCTGGCTTTTGGCATGGGTCTGCAGCTGGTTCTCGATTCCCGTCAGATAGCGCGCGTACAAATCTGCCCGTTCTTCCTCGGCCCTGGTATATTTCCGTTTGCCCAGCCCGTAGCGCAGCGCGGTCATGCCGATGCTGATGGCCATAGCCGGGATGCTCATGGCGATGGCGGACATGCCCATGCCCGGCTTCTCCCCGATGCCGGGCGCGTCCTCAATCTGCACGCTCAATGCCGGCAGCGCGGGCATCATGCGGGGGGCGCGGGAGAACCAAGGGTAGGGCTTCTTCGTTTTCACCGCTGCTTTGTCCTGACAGGCCGGATTCCTGTCTGCCCCGCTTTGGGCTTCGCCGCCTTTTTTCCCAGAGGGCTCCGTGCCGCCTGCACTGTCCGCGCCACCTATGGAGGTTCTCCCGGCTCCTGATCTGCCCGGCTCAATCCCGGGCACACCCTCATCCCACGCTCCGCCTGGCTCTGCCTGGAACAAGGCTCCATTATCCGCGTTGCGCAGATACAGCCCGCCGTCCACCTCCAGGGTATAGCGCCCCAGCTTGATGGTATCTCCCTGCTCCAGCCGCCACGGCGTGCCTGAGACGGCCAGCTGGTCATTCACATACGTGCCGTTGGTGCTGCCCTGGTCCCGCAGATACAGAACGCCGTCGTCCCAGTAGAACACGCAGTGCCTCCCTGAGACTGTGGGGTCGTCCAGCCGCAGACGGTTTCCTGTCCCGCGCCCTGCGGAGAGCTCGGTGGAAAAGGCGAGCTTTTTGCGTCTGCCTGTGATTTTCGGCAGCACCAGAGCCTTGGTGCGGGTGGCCTGATCCACCAGATAGGCGTCGCCGATCTGCACTTGTCCCGCGGCCGAAGCCCGCCCGTTGACGATTATCGGATCAGGGCACTGGTAGTTCCATCCGTCCCCGGCGGGAGTGAACAGCAGCTGGAGTGCCCTGACAGATGACCGCTCAGCTGAAAGGTCGAAATCCCGTGCTCCCATATGATTTATGATGCGAAGAATCGCGTCCATAGCTTTTCTGCTCCGTTACCAATCTTTTGTCTCTTCATTGTCTTCTTTTTTCCGGCTTTTTTTCAGTTTGATGCCCTCTCTGATACCGATTCCCCCGCCGACTATTTCGCAGATAATGCCGATAAGCCACAGCGGGGTATTCCTATCCATAAACCCGATTACCAGAATCGCGCCTACAATCATCATTATAAAAGCAATCTTACTCGCCATAAACGTTCCTCCTCTTCTATCCCTCTACCACTTTTGTGTCTCGTCCTTTTCCTTATTGCGGCTTTTCCAGAATTTGATGCCCTCTCTGATTAGAATGCCCGCTCCTATCAGTTCACAGAGAAAGCCGGCCCACGCCACCAGCTACAGAGGGCTCGCCGGTCGATTGCACGTCATATTTAAAACCGCCCACTACCACCATCGCTGTGGCAATCAATGCTTTTTTACCCTTCATATACAGTTTCCCCTTACCATTTTTTTATCTCTTCCTCATCCCTTTTGTCCTGTTTTTTCTTCTTGGATTTTCCAATCAGTAATTTCCGGCCGCAAAGGGAATGGCAGTCATCACCAACGATCCGTTTCCTGGTCATCCTGTTGCCTGCTCTTCTTTTTAGCAATGAGGGACAGAATCAGGCTTGCGGCAATGCACGCAATCCCGATCCAACCGCCCATGAATATGCCTATGGACAGCAGAACAGACACGACTTTGGAGAGAACAGGCCGGTCTTCGCCCACAGTCCCCCATATGTAGATGCCCAGGCCTACAAGGCCCACAACCATACCGCCAGATACCATGATGAACGCTGGCACCGGCGTATCATACATAATCATTAAGCCAATAAACATCGCGAGATATCGAAAGATGACAATGATCGACACGCCGATGAGCTTCCGCTTTTTCGGTGCGCTCATGGCATTCCAGTTTGATTCGTTCATGTTCCTGTGCCTCCTCTTTCCGTCAGCTTCAGGCTTCTGGAAAAGGCCTCACGCTGTCTTTCGTTTACCACATATTTTCCATCCCGGTCCTTCACCCGGCCCATCAGAATCAGGTAGCCATATACTATCCCCACCACAAACGGTATCATGCCGATCCAAATCTGCCGCGTAAATGTCCCCAAAAGGAGCAGCCCCAGACGATTCCGGCCAGCGCTTTCTTCTCCACCGGAAAACTTTCCATACAGGCGCTGCATCTGAGGAAAGCCATGTTCGTAATCCGGAAATTACCTTTGTCCTTTCCTGTGGATTCCGTTTCCTGTCCATTCGCTCTGTTCCATGTAGCCGGGATCTTCCTCAATAGCTTTCATTTCCCGGCGGCACCAATCAGCGGAAACGGTTTCGCATCTCCAGCAGCGCGTCGCACAATGCGTTGTAATTGTAATGGTCCGCCCTGGAGACCTCAGGGGAAAATATCACAATCCTGTCGCCTTCCAAAAGCAGCTTCAGCTTATGGAACCCCACCTGATCGTCCCGCAGCACCTTCGCGTCCTTGACCTCCCGGTATTCGGCACGGATGACATTCGACACCGCGTCGCTCTTTTTCTTCCCCAGCAGGCCGAAGCCAGTCTCTGTAAAGTACAGCCCCCAGAACTTGGCGCCATAGGTGTCCCAGCCCTCGAAAAGGGAGGACTTCGCATTCGCGCGCAGTGAAATCATGGCAAGCATGCTGCCGTAGCCGGACGGGTCATGTGCGCGCTCCAGCGCTGCCTTGGCCAGGCTGGCTGGTATTGTCTCCGGTGCGACATAGCAGTATCGCATCTGTGACTGTATGGCGATAATCGGGATGCGGTTCTGCCAGAAGCGCACCAGCTCGTCCCGGGAGGGCGGAGTCTTTTGGGCGGAGTCTTTCTGATTCTGTACCCCGTGCAGGGCTTTCCGGAACAGTCTGTCGTTGTCCATCCAGCCGCCTCCTAGGAACTGTTGATAAATAAGTTGTGCATTAATAGCGAGGATAAATAGTGTAATTCCACTCCCCGCAAAATTCATTG
>ERZ808037.844-NODE-844-length-24308-cov-5.870620_pt1 | contig 24308 bp, 22 predicted proteins | sample MGYA00380190_ERZ808037 | MGnify/ENA primary metagenome ERZ808037 (study PRJEB31490, sample SAMN06133399) | mouse gut metagenome | isolation source: J9 | host: mice | place: China: Chengdu | collected 2015-05 ... | reverse complement strand
ACGCCCTTGAAGTAGACGTACCAGCGGTCGAACTTGCGCTGAGCCACGATGAGCTTGGGAGTGACGGTCGGAGTAGTCTCGACGGCGGGAGCTGCGGTTTGAGCTGCGATGTTTTCTGCGGATTTTTTAGTTTTCTTTGCCATGATTTTGAAGTGTTTGGGGTTTGAGATGTGAGCCGAGGCTCTTAATTTTTACGTTGCAATATTTGGGAGAACTGAGAAAGTGAGGGACAAGCAAAAATTTCAAGTGAATTTTTAAGGCAAAGCAGGTAAATACTACCTGTAAGGTGGAGATTTATAAAAAATCATGCAGATAATCCCGCAGGGCCTGTTTTGCGATGAACGGTCAGTCCTACCTTTGCGACAGGAAAAATAAGCCGTGGGTCACGTCCCCAAATACGGAAAAGGCAAATAGAAAACTAACCGCAAGGAACATAGCTAAACCGCCCTGCCGGAGAGCCCCGACAAGTCACTCCGTACTCGTCACGGCAGCAAGTTCAGCGGTACGGCTACAAGGACGGGGCAAAGACTGTCGAGATGCGGACGCAGTCAAGAGCACCGTTGCATATTACCTGCGCCCGCTACGGAACGACCCCGAACCTCGGAAAGCACCCCTGTTCAGGGAAGCAATGGCGGAGTCCGTTGCGCCCGGAAGTCTGACCCGATGAACGACCGTGCAACTACCTATGAGCATCACAACGGCAAATGGCTGTGCCGACAGATGAAGAAGCCCGAAGGCGAGAACCGATGACTGGCGCGACAGCGATACCCCGCGTGAAATACGGTGGCCAAAACCACTGTGCATCTCCGACCACAAGCGGAGCGTTCACCCTCCCGAAACAATGTTGGCGACTATCGACAATGAAAAGGAGCGGTCAGCTCGGATGTCGCACGAGCGAACCTGCCCGATAGCCAACCCGGCTAAAGGGTCTGACCCGCGACCCGATGTTCGGCAAGTTCTCGGATGCCTCGCCAGAGGACCGACTGGAGGCCGACCTGCCGGAAGTCAACTTGCCGCCCCGGTGTCGGCTTAGAGGTGGAGCCGGAGAGACGATGAACAAATGACGGCCTCGGCCCTGGCGAATACTGAGCATGGGGAAAGGCTGCCCCGGCGGACAGCCACCCCTTGAAAGGGGAAACAGATTTACCAACCTGCGAAGCAACCTTGAATCATCGTGTAGTCGACATCGTCGAACTGGGAGGCGGCTAAATCCTGTGCTTCTTCCTCGTTGTGGGCTTCGACTTCTACGATGAAGCTTTCGTTGTCGAAAGTCACTACCTCGACGGTGTAGTATTTGAGGCGTTTGTTGGAGTTGAGAGAGGCGGCAGAGAAGTTCATTACGTGGGTCATGATTTTGAAGTTTAAGAGGGTTTTTACTGTGCGCCGGGGCGCGTTTGTTTTACATTGCAGAATATGCGGCTGACCCATCAGTACCGCAGGCACGTTAGCCGACAAGGGTTCACAAGGCAATACTCTTTTTTCGGCGCAGACTAAAAAAGGAAGATTGTCGCGGTGAACGTGTCTTGCCCTTGACGAGCGTAGATAAAGACGCTAACTTCGCGATGTAAATACAATGTGCCTCGTGCGTGTTCACAAGTAAAGTTCCTCGCGAAACGCGCTTGCTCAAAATCGTGTCACTCGTAACCCGCAGGGCTTCTGTGACGTTGAACGGAGCGCAGACAAATCCCAAATACTGTCGAGGTAGAACGCAGACAATGATTGCGTAATCACCTTTGCCGTGACGCCCACAGGAAGAAGCACAACAAAAAAGCGCCGAACACGAAGCCGACGCCACACCACATTCAGTTGCTAAGGGTGGTAAATTTCCCCTTTCAAGGGCCTCGATGAACGGTAAACTCCTATCCATGCGAACATTCGCCCATGCTGAGACCCTAATAGAAGTGAGCCTAAAAGTAATTGGCACTGTGGACGCAAATCCATTTCTGACGTTCTCGTATGCCTCTCGCTTTTGTTGAGTGTATGGGGCGTATTTGTTCGTAGTTACTCTCTATGATTTCATCTTTTATTATGAATCAAGTTCTGATTTTTATTATTCTAAGAAGAATTGGGAACGTTTAGGAAGATGGCATTCTCCAATGGTGTTTATATGCATTTATGGAATTTAATTGTGGATATTATAGAGTCTCCCAGTAATTCCAGTGATCCATCATCATGCCAGTCAAAAGAGTTGTTTAGATAATAGAGATCTTTATCTACCATGACAACCATTTGCTTATGAATAAGAGTATCTCCAGATTCCAAAGCGACAACGAACCCCGCCATAGCAGCAGGATATGGTCCAAAACTGAGAGAGTCCAGCATATAACTATCCACCATCCCGATGTATTGATCATCGAATTGCTTGAACTGAATAGATGCATCGCGCCATTCTTCAGGTGTTTTGAAACACTCGAACATCGCGGATTTCTGAACCATTACAATATGCCATTTGCTGTATGGATTGGAACTATAAAATGTACTCCTTATGCCTTTTGACATCGCGGGTACCGTATCATTCATATTGTTAATTTCCTCTTCACATTCCCAATTCGAAGGATACATTAACGAAAAAAATTCATTACTGTATTCTTGCATCGTAATAGTGTTCTGTGATTTATTGTCCTTCTTTTTCTCAGAAGAACAAGCACAAAGACAAGTACAAAGGGACAATCCCGCAATGATTAAAACCAGAGACTTTTTCATTTTATTCTATTGGAATAGAGGAAATACCTTTTTCAAGAAGATCAATCAAACGAACACGATATGCAGATGCCTGTCTTGCGAAATTAGTAAACTCTTCCGATGATAATGGAGGCAGACCGGCTATTTCATTATTATATATGGCATTATTTACTTTCGCTGCTTGTTCGTCAAACCATTCACCCATTTTAATATACTCATCTTGACGAGCTTGTTGAAAATCGTTCCCGGCTAACCAAAATGCAAGGGGGCAGTAGGTCATAAAGAATGTTGTATTATTCACAATCGAGGAGTATCGGAATGCCTGTGTCTCATTTTTTAGATTTTTGAATAGAGCATCAGTCTTCGCGGCATTCATCATATTCATTTCTTGATTGTTTGCTACAAACGACGGTTCTCCGTCTGCATACTGAGTGCCAAGTTCCATGAAAATGCCGAAATTGGCATAAGCAGATTGCTCAAATACAATAAGCAATCGACCATTTTCAAATCCAAAACTTTTCAAAGAATCGATACTTGCATAGGAGTGTTGCATGATCATTCGTGCATTTTCAGCTGCTTCAGGATTTGTGTATGTGCCGATGACTGAAACGAAATATGACATTCCGTATGCAATCATATTCTGTATTTCATATAGCTTGGCAAGTTGTTCACCATTAGACATGGTTGGATGCTCCAGCAAAGCAGTTCCCATCGAATCGACCTGAGACGCGGCCCATTGTGTTTCGGTATCATCGCAAACTCTGGGGTACATCACACGTGCGACCTTTTTCCAAGCATTGACTTCCGGCTTTATGATTTCCTCATGGAAATTCCCGTTAAAGGCGAGAAAATTATCAGAAGAACCGGATGTTTCGAGGCGGTTATTACCCTTACAGGATGTGCTGCCCAATAGTAAACACGCTACTAAAATTGAGATAATATGTTTCAGTCTCATTGTTTAATCTTTATGTAAGGAAAGGAAATATTCATAATGTCCCTTTGCAGCTTCATTATCAATGTTATTGGCTAAGTCCATTAACTTTTGCGACACAATAGGTTCACCCATCTGATGTGTAGCCGCTGCTCCGAGAATATATGCTCCGAACAATACACTATTTGAGTTTTTGGGAAATCCTTTCTCATTAGCATATATTATTTCAAGGAGAGAATATGTTTCTTTATAACTGCCCTCAATGTAATTGATAAGGGCAAGCTGGTAGTCTGATTCAAATAAGACCTGTGGCACGGCACTACCCTTATTACCGGCATCTGTCAAGACTCTACCGTATAGGTTCTTGGCATTCTGTAAATCTTCTTTAGCAAAACACGCATCACCCATATATTTCAAGATTATCGTATTAGTGCTATCGACCTCCCATGATTCAAATCCAAATTTAAGGACTTCATCATACATTTCATGATTACCGAATAATTGGATAGCTTTGGAGTAATTATCCATACATTTCTCTGCGTCTTTTGTCGCGTAGATATGAGCGAGATGAATATAAGGTCTGGCATATCCGGGATTGACTCTAATGGAATTATTGTATGAATCAATGGCTTTCACTGTATCATTCAATTCTGAATATGCCACTCCAAGAGTATGATAAGCATAAAAATCCTGTGGATTTACAGTGGATATATGATGTATTATTTCCGCTACTGCCTTATCTGCTTGACCGGAGGCAATCAGAGCTTCGCAGTATGCCACATCAAAGCCCTTATCTCCAATATAATCGGTATAAGAAATGCCATTATTTCGGAGCGAGTCAGTCAGCTGAATTACCTGTTCCCATTTCCCGTTCTTATATGCTTCGGAAATTTGAGGGAGCAGTTTTGATTTCAAATCCTCGTTAGACCCATTACAGGAACTCAGCGATAGGAGGCCGACAAATAATGCGATGAGACAATATAGAGACTTCATTTTTAAGACTGATTACCTGTAACTTGTTTGATGTATTCCAGTTCTCCAACAGCAAAATCATGGCAAGCTGGAGATTCTTTTTAGTTGTTCCAACAGATTACGTGCATTATCCCACATCTTATAGTCGATGAATAGATAAGCTAATCGTCGTGCAAGGAAGTCATAAAAGAACGACATTTCCTCAGAATCAATTTGCTTTTTGCCCTCGTTGAACTCTGAAAGATAGTGCTGAACTATTCTCATGGCACGTGGGTCGCCATTGTTCACCAGCGAATTTATATATTCGATGATGTACTTTGGTCTGTCATAGCCCTGAATTAAATCGAGGTAATATGCAGCCCGGTCAAACTGCTCCATTTCATTGAAGCAGAATCCAAGGTTAAAACAAGTTTCGGCAAAGACTTCGTGAAGTCTATCATAATCTGTGACGACCGCTGTCTTCAGATGGTCATATGCTTTCATCAATGGCATCAAAGCATCGGCAAAACGATTCTCAGACACAAGCAATCTTCCATACCCGAAATCATATCCCAAATCTTTGGAATAAGTTATGCCTTCAAGAACAGTTTTCTCTTCTGAGGATAAATCCTCACCTCGATTGGACTTTTCGATTAAAGATTGCTCTATTTCATCATATCGTTTTAATCTTTTCTCTGGGGGAACAATGTCAAAGCCCAGAACGAAACTTGTCGTAAACGGAGCATTTTTAGAATGGCTTGTACGGAAGTCATCTGGACTCGTGAAGTTAGGTATCATAACAGATACTCGCATATATGCCGTTTCATACATAAACGGACCGATTCCACGAAGGAACATTATTATTGAGTTATCCGTACACAACTTTGATTTATCGTTTTTCTCTTCTCGATTATCAAAAACGATATCGCCGGGTCGATAGGATATTACGAGAACGGTATTCATTCCTGTTCGGGGTACTGTGTCTCCATCTTTATTTACATAAAGAAGAGCATCGTAAGGCTTAAATGCCAATACGTCAGACTGAGATTCGATAACCTCAGTTTTCTCTGTACGTCCAAACTCACCACGACTTACTATGGTCATCGAGCCTATATCAGTAAGAGATATGTTAAGCAATTCCTTGATGATATAGCCAAGAGTAATCGGCTCATCTTTTGAGGAGCGTTTTACCGACATCTGCTGATGCCGGAATTTGGCTTCGTTCATAAGGAACGAACCCCAGAACCAATCATCCGGATTCAAATTATTGTCCTGAGGTGCCTCCGTTTCCTCAGATTTATTCTTTTTTGAAAAGCGATCGAATAATCCCATACTATTTCATTATTGATTTTTTATATTGTGAATTCCAGATAAGACGGCATCATTTGTGTCAATCAATGATTCTGACAACTGATTCGTCAAATTAACAGCATAAACAAGTAAAGTGCCATGCCTAATCTTGAGTATGGGTGAACCCTACGGGACGACGAGACTTCATTCCCTGTTGTTGCTGAGACTCTATTTGTTGGAAATGTTTGCGGACATGTTCTTTTGTATCAAAGAAAGAATCCAGTACGGCCTTTATATACAGAACATTGTCTGGGCATGAGGGATGAAGCATAATATCGCGGCGGCTATGCAATCCAATATCTCCATCTTCATCAGGAGCAGTCGTAACGACTGTAGGCCCGAAATTGAAGTTGGTTGCATTTATAGCTTCTTTAATCTTTGGTAAATCCGGATCATTCCCCTTTATACCAGCCCACATTGGATCCCAGATACGCGCATATCTACCACCAAACTCTAAATGAAAATTTTCACCTTGATAGCTCACGCCAACTGACCCATCTTTCTGTATCTCCGGTTGACAGCCAAGTTCGGTCAGACATTTTATTGCGATTTCTTTTGCTTCTATATCAACCTTGGATGTAACTTTCTGTCCTGCATTTTTCATATTATACCAAATGCCCATCACCATACCGATAACATAAGGGAGTCCGAACAGTATCGGAATTGCGATTGCGCCCCAATTGAGGACGTCATATTGGATACCCAGAGCCACTGCGACTGTTAGCACAATAGCAAACACTGGATATACCCACTTTCTTATAGTGGAGTTTTCCCATTTTTCCTTTAAGCTGTCAGGAATATAATCGCCACAATTATAAAGGATAACAGCAATCAGTATTGCAAAAATGCCGTACATAATGAAGTTATTTGAAATGAGTTATGATTAGTTTTAAGGCAGAGTTGTCGATTTCTATTTTTCCGAGACGTCCCAGGACAGATTGCCCAAGGAGAAGAGGGGCTTTCTGGTTGCGTACAACTGAAGCACGAACATTATCAAGTTCAAGGCCTCCGAAATTAACAGAGCGGAGATTAACAATCGTACCCTCAGTTATATCGCCATTTGCATCCATATAGCGGGCCGACCCTACTATATCAGTCGGTTTTATGTAGTCATTCTTCAACATGAAATTTGCTTCCACCATAGACATCGTAACATCTGCTGCTCCCGTGTCGAATACGAAATGTAGAGGCAAGCCATTGATTGTGCATTTGACTTTTGTAACACCTCCCTCTTTAGTGAAGGGGACCTCGACTGTTTCAGTAATGCCTTCTGAAATGTCATCCTGACCCTTTGCGTTATCTTCATGAAGCTCCTTTGAGTATTGTTCTAATAATTCTTTGTATTCCGGCAACTCTCGAATGTTGTTAAGATCATGGTCAGCATAGGTATGAGCAATTCTACGATATCCTTGTTCAAATGCTTGTCTCAGATAAGAGATTGCCTTTCCCTTTTCTCCCATTATTGAATACAAACATGCCGCATCATATAGGCTTCCAGCCCTATCCTCATTCTTGGCGATTAGACTATCCATAAATGCAATTGCTTTATCTTTTTGTCCAAGGTAATAATAGGCATAATGAGCGCAAGACGAACCTGGATCGGGGACAGTATCCAATTCAATGACTTTCTCAAAATCAGCCCTTGCGAGGTCTTTTTTCCCTTGCTCATCATAAAATTTACCTCTTCCACAGTAGGCGTAGGCATATTTTGGCTCTAAGGTAATAGACATAGTATAGTCCTCGATAGCACCGTCAATATCATTGGCTTCGTCCTTAAACCAACCTCTTCGATAATAGCCGAAGAAATTGTCCGGGTACTTTTCTATGTACTTATCCAATTCCGCAATAGCCTCAGGATATTTACCCATCTCATTAAATATGTTTCCCTTCAATAATACAAAATCATAGTCACTATTATCCATAAATATGGCACGATCAATATTATCCAAAGCTGTATCATATTCACCTAAATCAAAATAACAGTTTGCGATGCGCTCCAAGAATGCGGCATTTGCATCTCGCTCATGAGCTTGCTCATAAAATGGAATAGCCTCTCTCTGACGATTATTTTGTTCATATACCTGTCCCAAATAATAGAGCCATTCAGCTTCATTTGGATTCTTATTGGCTTGAACTTGGAGTTTTGCCTTTATTAACGGGAGTGCCTCTTTATCCATTGTGACAAGAAGATAGTAAGCCTTCCTATCTCCACTTATGGACAATGCTTTAATTATATCATCAAGAGCCTCAGAGTATCTCTTTTGTGAAATATAACATTCAGCCCGGAATGAGTACCCTGAGTCATAATCCGGCTCCATCTTAACGACATAATTGAACTGTTGCAAGGCATCCTCATAATGGCCTTGTTCTTTTGCATTACGACCAATACCCATGTATCCCATTACATCTCCGGGATCAAGGCTTATCATTTGCTTATAGTCTGCATCGGCAAGGTCATACTTGTGCTGTTCAAAGTAAACTTGGGCACGACGTTCATAATGAGCTTTGTTTTGAGGCTCTAATCTAATAGCCGTATCGTAGTCACGGAGTGCGCTAATAGTATCCTCCATTGTCAGATAAATACCAGCACGAGTACCATAGGCTAACGCGGTATATTCTTTGTCCTTTTTAGGTAACTTTTTTAGTGCCTGATTAATGGCTGTCAATGCTTTGCCATATTCATCATTTCCATAACGAAGGGCAGAAATATATATGAATGCGTAGCCATTATCAGGATGTTCACCAATTTCTTTGTTAAACCAATCAAGTGCATCTTGATTTTTACCCTCCTGATAAGCTTCGACTCCACGAGTAAAGGCGTATGTGTCCGGAAGTTTGGTTTCAGACTTAGCCCAAGCTGAAATAGCAACTGCTAAGAAAGTGAGAAGAAATATCGTTTTGAAATGCATAATGATTTGTCGTTGTATGTGATTGATCGGTTCTACAAAGTTATATACCATCTTTCGTAGGTTGGTAAACAGCTATGATGCGATGTATAAACAACCTGATATATTGTATGAACTGCTTTATTTGCCGAAGATGCTTTTAATTATCATCTTGCCAATTTTGCGTTCAAGGCCCGCTTTTGAAGTCGGAATGCCAGTTTGTCTGGCAAGCTGTTGTTTAGCTTGGGTCAAACCGAGAGCCCTTTTCCAAGAGAATGATAATCCGGGAATCTTCATTTGTTTCTAAGAATGAAAGTTATTCTTGTGGAACACCATAATAATTTTCTTCAGGGTCAGATGGCTTGCAATAGAGAATGAGGAGATACAACCATCCAATTATGGGCAGCAAGGCCCAGAATGCTGTATTACCTGACTTGCCTATGTCGTGCAAACGTCTAATGCCAGGAATAACCAAAATGTAATAGAACCCAACATCAGCCAGCAGGTTTCCAAGCCGATATGAAATAGTGCCAACGATAGGAACAAGAATTACAAGGACAGTCACGAAGAACAGGACAAACCACCAATAGGCACTTCTTGACATACGCCCTTCTGTAGAAAAGAAGTTGGCAATTCCGTTGGAAATACTATTAGGTAAATTCATAATATACTTTTTAAGAATAGCGCATCGGACACTTGGCCCGATGCGCTATCGGGTTTTAATAGTTATCTTTTGAAAAGGCGGTAGATCTCTCTAACCCAAAGAACCAGTGAGGATGCTGCCACAATTATCAGCAGGTCTATAGCTCCCGAGGGGTTAAAACTCCAGTAAAGGGTGTGAAGCATCGGCTCTACGTTGAAGAACTCGTATGCAATCTCCGTGATGAAGAGCTGACCGATAACGATGATGCCTACAATCGTCCAGAAGCCCTGACTCATTTTGAGCTTGAATACGCTCTCTCCAGTCTCAAAACTACGGGCGTTGAACATATACCAGAAATGTGTCCATACGAATATCGAGAACAGCAGGGTTGCCTCGTATGGTGTCATTGGATTCTCGGCACCGACAACAGCATGGAACATCTGCGGAATCGATGTGACTTCTGCATGATTGAAGAGCCAGTAGAATCCGAGGGTGATTGCGAAGAAAATAAAGCCTACACTGCAAAGCTCCCCAAGCATCGGCTTTGACAGAATAGATGCCTCACGCTTGCGGGGTTTATCATTCATCACAGAGCGCGAAGGAGGGAGGGATGCAAGGGCCATAGCTCCGAATGTGTCCATGATGAGGTTGACCCACAGCATCTGCGTTACTGTAAGAGGCGACTCTGTACCCATGAATGAACCGAACAGCACGAGGAAGCAGGCGGCGACGTTGACCGTGAGCTGGAAGAGAAGGAAGCGCTGGATGTTCTTATAGAGGGAGCGACCCCACATGACAGCACGGCCGATTGAGGAGAAAGAGTTGTCGATAATCGTGATGTCGGAAGCCTCTTTTGCTACCGAAGTACCGTCGCCCATCGAAAGACCTACATGCGCAGTCTTGAGTGCGGGGGCATCGTTGGTGCCGTCACCGGTAACGGCAACGACCTCGTTGTTTGCCTGAAGTGCCTCTACGAGACGCTTCTTATCCATAGGACGGGCACGGGCGATGATTTTCAGTTCACCGACGCGCTCTTTGAGCTGTTTGTCGGAAAGTTCAGCAAACTCCGGACCTGTGATGATGTTGCGGTCTGTATCTGTCGCATCGTTCCAGAGACCAATCTGGCGACCAATCTCCTTGGCGGTTCCCGGAGTATCGCCTGTAACAATCTTGACCTTGATTCCTGCGTCGATAACCTCGCCGACAGCCGCAGGTACGTCAATGCGGACGGGGTCGGAGATAGCGACGATACCGAGGAATGTCAGTTTGTCGGCAACGACTTTACCATCGGAAATAGTGGCATCCTTGTCACCGAGTTCCTGATATGCGAAGCCGAGGGTACGCATAGCCTGATTCTGATAATCGAGCAACTGAGCATCAATCTCAGCTTTTGTCACGCCACAAGTATTCTTGCACATGCCGAAAACAATTTCCGGTGCGCCTTTCACATAGAGGATATTCTTGCCTGTTGCGGATTTCACCACGGTAGCCATATATTTGCGCTCAGTGGTGAATGGCAGTTCTTCGAGGCGCGTTGCACCGTTACGGAGGTCGAGGTAATTCGCACCTCGTTCATTAAGCCAAAGGAGTAATGCGCCTTCTGTGGGATTGCCAAGCACCTGAGGTTTGTCTCCTGATAGGTCAAGCTGCGCGGTCGAGTTTACGGCGATTCCTTCATAGAGTACCTCATTCGAGGGCTCACCGAAGAAGTTGGTCTTGTAAACCTGCATCTGATTCTGAGTCAGTGTACCGGTTTTGTCAGTGCAGATTACAGTTGTGGCACCCATTGTCTCGCAGGCGTGCATCTTGCGGACAAGGTTGTTGGTTTTCAGCATTCGGCTCATCGAGTAAGCCAGCGACAGAGTCACGGCCATCGGCAGACCCTCAGGCACGGCAACCACGATAAGGGTTACGGCAACCATCAGCGTTTTTAGAGTATGCGCCAGCAGAAGCGACCATGTTGCGCTGTCAGCTCCGGGATTGAGCATGGAGAATGCGCCAATCACCATAGCGAAGAAGATGATGAAGAATCCTACAATCGTAAGAATACATTTGGCTTTGGACCAGTCCTCGAACTTCTTGATGACAAGCCAGAAGAAGAGAGCCACGGGAATAACAAGCAGCCATGCCTGCCATGCGCCCCAGCCAAGGAAGTGTATCAGCTGACCAACAATAATCATGCCGGCAAATATATAGCTGACCTTTGTAATCCAGTCAGCAAGGCCGTCAAGCTGTTCGTTGAGGGGAGTCTTAACAGAATCATCAATCTGTGCTTCCTCAAATACCTTGCCCATCTCGGTAGCGTCTCCGACTTTGAGGACACGCATCACACCATGACCTTCCATAACCTTTGTGCCACGCATCACGTGATTCGAGGGATATGTGGTGTCCTTATCGAAATGAGCGGGGTCGGTGGTCTTAACGCACAGAGGCTCGCCGGTAAGCGATGATTCATCTACACTGAGAGTAACCGCATCAAGCAACTCACCATCGGCGGGAATTTCATCACCGGTATTGAGGACAACGATGTCGCCGACAACCACATCCTTGCGAGGAATAGTGGTCATGGTTCCGTTTCGCATCACCTCGACCAGTTCGTCATCATTGACCTGATTGAGAATCTTGAAAGCCTTGTTAGCCTTCTGCTCGAAGATAAACGCAAGTGTCGTGGCAAGACCAATGGCAACAAAAATGCCGATTGGCTCGAAGAACACTTTCCAATCCTGTCCGAGACCGAAAAACTCATAGAACGAGATTCCAATAGACAGAACACCTGCTACCAACAGGATAATGATAAGCGGGTCGGAGAATTTGTCAAGAAATTCTTTCCACCACGGATCCTGTTCCGGAGGCGTGAGAACATTCACGCCGTTTTTTCTACGGCTCTCCAACACTTCCGCATCGGTCAAGCCTGTGTAACGATTTTTTTGTGACATATGATTGTATATTATGTTTATTAATCTTATGGAATTCTATTCCGGAAACACCTTGATTGTGTTATAAACAGTGCCAACTAATTTACCTTTTACGTAAATCACTTGGAACGGTACTCCCATATAAATTTTATCCTCAATTCTATAGTCGTTCTCCGTATCTATAAGATCTTTCCCAATCCAAGAATTGGAAATAAAGTATGTTCCACGGGATAATACAACTGTACAAGGCCGAAATCTTTTTATTAACGGCAGTATCAGGTATGATAGAGTTATCATAATTACTATAAATAACCCCCAGTGTATCTCGACAATACCAAAAGCTATAAGAAGCAGTCCTAAGACTATACCACCGAAAGCAATAGGTAAATAGATTGTAGCTGCCGACTTCTGCGTTTGCTTGTATTCGGTAAGCTGGGCACTTATTGTTGCCTGTGTCAATGATTGAAAAAATCTATATGCCAGAAGACTAACAACTCCGGACAAGGCCATTGATAATGCAAACAAAAGCCAGCCTGAAACACCTATTGTCATACTCCATTCTATGATTCCGCCTAAAATCATATTATTCCTGAGGGATGGTTAACGAGCGAGTTGATTCGAGAATTGGCAGATTTGTCTCCGTCGGAACGTATATCACCGTCTTATCGCTGAGGTCTGACTGCTGACGTACCCAAAGATACTGGATATAAGTCGGTGTAATGCTGCCGTTCTCTATGCGGATAGCCTCGGCTGCACCTTTGGCACGTTCTATTTCAGCCTGAGCGTTCAACTTCTCTGCTTCAAGATTGGCTTTTGCCTCCTCAATCTTGATTTTTCGGTTCTGTTCAGCCTTGGCAAATTCAGCCTTTCCTTCCATCTCCTGAGACCATACATTGTACCATGGACGGATAAATGCCATTGCGACTATAAGGATGACAATTCCTGCTATGCCCCATAACGCTCCTTTGATGAGCTTAGGCGAGATATTGATGTTGTTATTGTTATACATTTTGTTCGCTTTTGATGATATTAGTAATTGGATTCAAATTGCTTAGCAGATATAGAGGGGCCTAAACCACTTCCATAAGATGATAACTGGAAAGACATTTCACCTTCCGTCCATTCGCTACTTGTGCAGGTTACAGAGAATTTTCCTCCGTCATGATATGATACTTGCCCATAAGAGGAAGCGGCCTTGATTTTGAGTTTGAAATTCCCAGATTTGGAAAAGCTTACCTTAGATGAAGTATGCGGTCTCAAAGACACTGTAGAATAGTATCCGCCACCGGCGTATAGTATTCTGAGAGTCATTGTATAGTCAGATTGATTTCTGAAAGTGATAGATGCGTTTTGTTTGGAAGAGTAGGATGAGTTTCCATACAATCCACCGTAGTTGTACTGTGCATTTACAGTGACGGCTGATACCAGTCCGATGATGAGAGCCAAGATAAGTCTTTTCATTTCTGAGGTCTTTTGAGTTTTACTTTGTTTTGATGTCGCAAAGTTACATACACAATGATCTCTATTCCGGTAAACCGGAATGTTACAACGCTTCTCCACTCTTGAAACACCCATATTCATTGCAACCTTGCAAGACTTTTATCCGAGTTTTGACAACCCGGCAAAAAGAGATGATTCAAAAGCATTTATAGCCTCGGGATTTTGAAAATCTTTGCATTGAAAGACATCAAGATGCGCAGATAGGCCATAAATACCATTCTTATCTCGATTGATAATGAAACGATCTGCGTCATAAATCTTCTCACGTTGTTTGCTAATGGCGCGTCTAATGCCACTAATCATAGGAAGACGAATATCAGCCTTTGTTATATCGGGGGCATTGTCTGCATCTCCTCCAAAAGCAGCATAGATTTTGGCATATTTCCTTTGGAGTAACTCCATACGACGGTTAAACCTTGCCAACTGTTTCGCTGAGGTGGGAGGTGTAAAATTAATGCCGCCGTTCTGCTTTATGACTCCGTCTTCATCCTTTATTGCAGTGTTAAATGCCTCATACACAAAAAGAGTGTAGAGGGCTTTCTCTTTACGGTGTAAGCCTGACAAAGTTAAATCTATTTCTGGGAATGAAATAGTTCCATGTATTAGGTCAATTAAGAGATGGCACATCACTGATTTCTGCAACAATAGAATTTCAAAAACTTGCCTATAAAAACCATTATAGAGGAAACTGCCTTTCTCATCTTTTTTGTGAGATACCACTATACGATCGCTTCCATTGTATGATAGAAACGTATCGACTATATCCTGGACGATGGTCAGAACCTCGGAGTTAAGTTCAACTCTTAGGAAATTCGTATATATTTTATGCCCAACCTTAGACTGACTTATTCGAAACATCAGTGCTGGCGGAGTATCTGCCAATTCTTCAAATCCCAATTTATGATGAAGCTGCTCAATACAGAACGTATCTGTCTTAAACAGTTTAATTTTCGTAAGAAGTCCAGCAATCGCACTTTCTGACAATGATGGAGAAAGCATGGCAACGACTTCATTTAATAGCTCTCTGGGAGTTGTAATATAATGATGAACAACTTGAGGGAGATATACGAAATCCAATCCACATAATTTGAGTTCTCTGGATATTGCTCGATGATTGGAACTTATACCAAAGTTGATATCTTTTGCATGGCGAGACTCAACATATAGTACCTGACGTTCATCAAACCAAGATTCCTCTATAATAGTAGATATTACATCACAATCCAAATCTTGACAATTTAGACAATATTGCAACGTCAGCATTAGTAATGCCTCTTCTCTTGCACAGAAACCATCACTGACTGTCATATCTTCAAAAGTCCCGAGTATATCGGAAACAATACTTTGATCCATTTCCTTAAGAACGTTGACAGCTTTACTAAGAGTCATTGTATATGCCTCAATTTCATCTTTTCGTGTGATGGAAAATTGAGTTTTCAAATGCCGATATAAAGCCATTTCTCGGCTGTCGATTACTTTATCCGCCTTGATTAAATCAATGAGGATTCTGGCTATTGACGCTCTTTCTATTGCTTTCATGGCGGATTACTTTATTAGCTTTGATTGATAATTCTGTCCTTGCTTAAGATATGTTGTCAGTAAGAATACTGCTATGAACGTGATGGGTAATGCAATCAGCATACCTAAATATGTACTACAGAATGTATCGTATAATCCATGTAGTACACTTGGAATTGTTATTGAGAGGAAATACAATGCGTGTCGGTACAGAGGATAGAGTTTCGCAAACCCTATGAAGTAGCCTGCAATACCTGTCCAAATTGCATGTAAAAACGGCAGGCTTGTCAATCTTGCTATATTCATAAAAAAAGATGAAGTATAGTCAAGATTTATATTTACAGACATCTGGTATTGAACGCCCTCAAATACACCGAATGCTATACCAGACATTAGTCCATAAAATACAAGTGTTTTAGGTTGGAGAGGTTCTTTAGCGAATCTATAGATTATAAGCAGAGGGAGGAGCTTCACAAACTCTTCAGTCAAACCAACTCCAAAAATATAGCCAAATAGATCAAAAATGAAAATGGTATCTATTAATTGGTAGAATGGATTGAGCGTAGGCAAACCAAGTATGTCCCATAAAAGGAATACAAAACCCTGAGTCAAGAAGAAGACAGATAGGGTAATCTTTAATGAAACTTGATTCGTCTTAAAGAAATAATAAAAGAATAATCCCCAGATGGCAGAGAAATACAGGGCGACGGCATAAAATACCATAAAACCTTGTATGGGCAATAACATTATTACACTTGGGCCCAGACCAATCAAGGCTAACAGTAACAACCTTTTATCTGACAACCATTGTCTGCTCTTCAGCAGACTGATAGGTAAGATTAACTCAGAGCCGATTGCTTTCAGCTGATCGACGAAAGAACCTTTGCTTTTAATGTGGCACTTTAACCCATTTGCCTTCAAGTAATATCCTACAGTATTGACACAACCGGTTGAAGCATCTTTTGCCTGATCATGCTTTAAGATTTTACCGTCATTCACATACTGTCGTATGGCCGTAATGTCATACGGACCATATTCTGTGCCGTTTCGTAGGATATAGTAAGCCATCACAAAAATTCCAGATTGTTAATTATATATGCAACCGGAGAATCACCTTCGGCACTTGAATATCCCGACACCAGACAAACTTTTCCTGTCTTGTGATCGAAAACAAGAGCAAACTCCCAATCGACAGGATTATCAACTTTAATTCGTACGAACTTATAAAATACGGTGATATTCTCGTTTGTTTGTTTATCATCCTTTACGACATCGTATTCTAATCCATTTAATTCATCGGATTTCCATCCTCGCCAATATTGATTAAAGTTCTTTTTAGTTATTTCATTGTCGTAGTCACTTACGATGGTAACTTCCGCTCCTGTTTCGGGGTCTGAAACAGAGAATACTTTTGTGTTTTCGGCCATTGACTCTTCACAATCAACGCCATTAGGAAGAGTAAGGACGATTCGCCCATCCGTGAACTGATTTGACGAAAGCGTCAAATTAGACATTGCTGCTGTTTCCGTTTCTGTATGTGATTGCTTCTCAGATGCTATCCCTAATCCAATACAGATAAAAGGCAACAATATTACGGACGCGATAATAATCCAATCACGTGTTTTAGTTTTTCTATACGATACTGGTATTAGCCTTTCTACTTGATTTGAATTGCAAAGAAAAATGAACCATATACAGCACCAGATTATCGAGCGAATCATGCTTGTGACCACTTTCGTACTGCTATCTTCTCCATCCATCGTGATTAATCCCAATAGATTTGAAGCGAAACATAACACGACAAAAGTCTTAGCCAAGAATACGGCATCCGTATCTCTTTTGTGAAAAGCTACGATTGTGAAAATTCCCGTAACAAGGTAAACCAATGAGAATACCACATCCGAGGATGACATCCAAAAATTGTCTCCAGAATCAAAAGTCACAAAATTTAGGATGACCGAACCTACAGATCCGATGCCAACAAATATGATTAGAAAGAATTTCAACCATCCATGAATATCCTCATCACTCGGTACTTCAACATCTTCTTCGCATTCTACTGCGTTATCAGAAGATGGATCATACTGAGGTAGCTGAGAATTTTCATTTTCCTTATCGAGATTTATTCGTTTCTCATAAATATCACAACTTGTTCCATCATAGGACGGAACAAGTTTATTGCAGTTGTTGTCTACGTAAAAACGGCAATTTTCGCACTGGTCTTTTATAGCCATACCATATTAGTTCTTAACGAGTTGAACTATAATTAAGCGCCCTCCATTCTTCTTGGATAAAAGGATTTTTCGACCTTCGGTAAGCGGGACGTATCCACCTACAGGAATTTGTTTGTCATCGGTTTTATCCCACATGTCGGGAAGACGACGGTTTATAAGAATCCATTGCCCGCTGTGAAAATGAAAATCTCCTACCGGTTTTTTGTCTTCATCTGAGGTCTTCTCATTAGCAACCACAAACCGATTCACATGCCACATGTAGAGAGTTTGTTTGTCGTAAACCATCAGGCGATAGTTCTCCGGCGTAAACTTTCCGTCATTTCTCGGCGAATAATATAGATTTAGCACCGGTAATTGACCGTGATATTCTGTCCCACAGAAAGGGCAACGAGGTTTCATCTTATTATCAAAGACAAACCAATGCGCTTCACACGACGGATTTTGGCAAGGTTGCATTAAATCCGTTGTCTTTACAAGTGCCTGCTCCCATTCATCGGCAGTCGGACGTTTCGAGGGATCATGCAATCCTGTAATGAAGGCTCTGTCAAACAATTCTTTGAGATATGGACCGCATATAGTATATGGCAGTTTGCCGGGATCTCCTTGAGGAAGTTCTGCTTTGCCAAGATTCTGGGGCTTCACACGATTTGATGTATCCGTAGGATGTTCAATGAAGAGAGCTTTTTCACCCATAGAGAGTGCCTCGTCTCTTTTCTCATCGTTAACATCATGAACCTTCCCACCGCGTAAAGGATGACGATATAAAAGATTCATATATATCATCACTGCTAATGCATGAAGGTCAGTGGCTCGGCAAGGTAGCTTCTTATTCGGATCGCCAATTTTAAGCTCACGTGTTTGCAACACTTCCGGAGCGATAAAATCCGGAGTACCGACTACTTCAGGTGGGTACTTGCCCGGAACGACAAGGGTGTCACAGTCTATAATACAGGCATTACCTCCTGCCGGATCAAGTAATACATTATTATACGACAGATCGGAATGGGCAAGGCCAGCTGCATGAAGGCGTTTCACGGCTCTCGCAATCTTTATCAGCATATGAAAATGGCTTAGCCATGTTCCTTTGTCTTGTGGACGAAGATGACGGTTCCTGAGTTTTGCAGAAGCAAACCATTTCCCATTTTTCTCCTTACCTTTGAAGGGACCGTCAGCAAAGAAGAAGTGTGCATGGTATGCGGGACAAACAATTCCTACCTTACCATTCCATTCTACTAATTTTGTCGGCCAACAAAAGAGATTCTTCCAATACTCACCTCCGACTTGTTTGAATATACTTTCATAGTACAATCCTACGATGTTATTCAACCTGTCTTTGGATTGAGCGTCTATTTTCTCTCTGAAGAACAGTACCACCTCTTTCTTGCCGGGGCACCAATACATATCCTTCATGCCGCCCTGTGCAGAGATTTCATTAAAAAACTCTACAGTAGAACCGTCTGAGGCCTTGACTTTTATTACGTCTGCCATATCGAATATCTGTATTGTTAATATAATATGGCAATCGTGCGGTCATCATGATTGCCGGGACTCCAGAAATCCAGCCATTTTAATAATTGATACTGGGATTGTTCGTTGTCATCTGTGAACTCAACCTCCTTGGAGAGATTCTCCCAAAGAGCATCCCATTTTTCTTTCTTGGCGAGATTGGAATCTGTCTCAAAGAATGGATCGCTTATGCCGTCTGTCATCAGCATTAAAGCGGTGAAGTCTGGGACAATAGACATCTTGATACGAGTTCTGTCTCTGAAAATGGATTCCATTGTCAGGAAGCGAGTCTGTCCTGCATATTCGCCGCCATCCGGCTCGTTTAGCAGTTTAATACCATCTGCATCCTTGTCGTAGATAGCGATTGCACCATCTCCAACTCCAAACGATGCTATAAACCAACCAAAACTGAATTTGCGACAAACAGCCAGAAGCAATGTTGTCGAAAAGTCTTTAATTACTGCGGAGCCTTGACAATCCTCAACTTTCTTTGATATTGCCTTGTACCCTTCAGTTGCGGCCTTAAAGAGTATTTCGTGAATTTTCTCGATGACTGGCTTAAGATTTTCTTGGGAGTTATCTTCAGCATAGGCTCTTACGGCTTGTTCAAAAGCCTCACCTTGTTCCGCAAGACGCTCTTTGCAGTAGGTTTCAACTGTTTCGCAAGCGACCCTTGAACCCTCCCTTGAGTATTTAGCAGAGCCTGCTCCATCAGCAACGGCAAGAATATACCACCCGTTCTGATGATTGAAACTAACTCGGAAATCGTCATCTCTCGGCTTCCCTTCCTGAGCATGACTTCTTCCTCGTTTACTTGCAACTACGATGTCTTTTTGAGGCAAACCCTCAAATTCCGGTACAAGAACATAGTTACAATCTTCATCTTTTTTGGGGTACTGTATATTATCGGGCACAGGTTTTGACACCCATAAATCTCTCGGGTCGGGATTGAAAGCTATGCTGAATTTCTTTTCGAGAATTGGGTCTCCATGTTGCCACCCCTTGAGTTTGAAGCATATTTTGAACTCGAAATCTTTAGCCTCTGCGGGTACACCAGATAAAGTAATCGAGCCGCTCTCAAAATCTATTGTTTCTTTTAATCCGGTCGGGTCAAGATTCTCTACCCAAACATCATCGTATTTGGGCGCATCGAACTGGATAGACCGATTATAAGTTTCTCCCTTTTTGCCGTTAGGAAAAGACATAGAATAGTCATTGAGATTATTTTGTTCTATTACATAGTTGTTCATACGTTCCTCTTGGTAGCGTTTCCATTCATCTTTGATACGCCATGCCTGAAAATCGTCAATCTGACTTTTTGATGGAGTTACTCCCACGCTATGAAGCACTTCAATTACAAGTGTCCGTCCATCGTCAACAATAGTACGGATACGGCGTATGATTCTTTCTTCTCGTTTCATGGTTTATCCTCTTGTTCTGGATATGTCAATACCCCCCTCTGCGGTTCCAAGAGTTCCCTCCATGCCACACCAGGGACATTTGTTAACCGGACTCTCACCTACGCAGAATACATTGCCGCATTCACACGTAACAAGTCCAAACTGATTGCCACAGCAAGGACATGTCGGTGCCCCGACAAGTTCCATCGAATTGATTTTCCGATTTGTATTTTTACCATCTGAAAGTTTGTCGTAGGTTTCTCCATCAATAGGATACGCTCCAACGAGTTTGAAGTCAGTAGCATTAAACATCTCAAGCCCTTCAAGCTTATGAGAACGCTTTGCGTATTTTATGAGATACTTTTTTCCTGTAGTCTGACATTTGCCCACAAGAACGGCGAAATTCTCATCAACTTTGAGTTGCTTATTGGGATCAACTTTTTCAAGATTGATACCATCTATAGGTGCAAGCTTTATTTCGTCGTCGTTATAGTCAGTAACGGACATACTTGTCGTTTTTATCGAGTCAGTCACCCACTTGAAAAAGTATTTGTAGGATAGAGAGTCTGAGGGATTAAAGCGTATGATTTCTCCTGTTAATTGGCCGAATAACAGAGGGTCAATATTATCCCCGATTGAAATCACAACCATCTGAGTACGGCTGCGGTATTTTTCATTCCATCGCTGGATTGCCTTAGTCGGATCGTCCGTTGGCGTGCCGTCGGTGAAAAGGAAAATGATTGGTTTCCAATCTCCTTTTTGTTCTGCTGTCGTTTTTACAATATTGGTGTCAATATCCCTCATTAGATAATCCAATGCAGCTCCTAATGAAGTACCGCCGCCAATGGGAATTACAGGTGGATAAAACTTGAATAACTCTGTGAGCGGGGTCAGGGTCTGAGCTTTCCCAGCATAGGCTATTACTGAGGCCCACGCGGTTTCTAAAGCATAAGGGTCCGTGCGTAACTCCTGAATTATGTCACGCATTCCTTTCTGTACTTGTTCGATGGGTTCGCCGACCATCGACTCTGATACGTCTATGACGAAATATATTGGTAATCTTCGCATCGTGATAATTATTGGTTTGCTGGTTGGTAAAAAGTACCAGGAGAAAGATAAACCTGTCCCGGACCTATTATTTTCAACATACTTAGCCCTTCGCCACCTAAGAGATTGCCAAGAGACCAATTAGAAGACATTTGATTTCCGCTAATGGAGTGTAACGCTATAATGTGATCCTCATCAACTTCTATCGTTTCTCCCGGACGCAAATTTATTGAGATTGGTGTACCTTTTGTGTCAAGAAAAACCGTAGAATTGCCAGAAATCTTTTGAAGCAGCAACCCCATCCCGCCAATCAAACCTGTTATGGAGATTTTTGTGCTAACATCTACCTTATTATTTGACGCCACATAGACTCCTCTATGACAAATCATAGTTTCTCCTGTTATTTTTACAGGATGAAGACCATAATGGCTGCCAATAACAATTTTCTTTAGCTGATTGCTGATATTGTACAGTCGTATGATGAAAAGCGATTCCCCAGAGAGTTTGGCCCCTATTAGCCTTCCCAATCCGGACCCGTTAAAACTCAGTTCCTTTTCTATCCCACTTTCAAGATAAATGAGAGACCCTTTTTCAGCATAGAAATCCTCTCCCGGAGATAACACAACCTCCAGATGCTGAACAAAATTTCCAACGAGCTTGCAGTTCATATCCTATACAATTAGATTCACTTCTTCGGGAGGAGGTGGTAACGTCATATCATCCGTTGAACTTACGCTCTTGCTACCTTCGTTAATGACTCCGGTCACCCATTTGAAGAATTGCTTGAATGTAGCACTGTCCAGAGTATCCAATGTGTAGACATTGTCAGTTAGCAGTTTCAATGGTTCTGTCTTTGCCCTCATTCCAGCAGCACATGCCACAATATTTGCAAATTTCCTTTTCTTTACTTCTGGGATTATTTGATTGTAAAGTTGAATATCCGCAGGTTTCCCATCTGTCATAAGGAAAAGAAGTGGCATCCAATCTCCTTTTTGCTCTTTTGTACTCAGATGTACTTCTTTATCCACTTGTTCACACAACATTTTCAATGCTGCGCCAGTATGAGTGGGCCCAGACTCTGGTGTCGTGATTTCCGGAAGCTGTAAATCTTCTAAAGGTGTAAGAGGTACCAAACACTTCACATCCCGGTCATAAGTTATGATACTTATACATGCTGATTCTAAAGCAAAAGGATCTTGCCGAAGACTTGATACCATAGCTTCAAGACCAACCTTTACCGACTCGATAGGTTCTCCCTTCATGGAGCCGGAAGTATCAATGAGTATATATACTGGTAGTCGCCTCATAAGTTTAGTCGTTATTGCTTTCCTCCACAGTCTTATCTGAATTGGTTGCGAATGCTGCTCCAAATGCACACACTATGCCCAACCCATAAACGCCAATGGAAAATAATATATCAAAAAAGTCTCCATTAATAAATTCCGGGAAAGATAGCTCGAAGAATAAATCCCATGGGAGAACTCCAAAATTAAGTAAATAAGCAAATGGGAACTCTCCAATGCCAAATCCAATGGAAGCAAAAAAACTTCCTAAAGCTAATGACAGAATGGTACAAATTATACAGAATATTGCGATTAACGACCTATGGCTAAACTCTACCTTTGAGAATAAATACCCTAATATCACACCAGGAATAGCTCCCATTAGCAGCCATATCTTTTCTACATAATAATATACCATCCCATACAAAATGCCTATTGCGTATGTTGCTACAATCGCAATTAACACTTGTATGAGAATATTCTTAGGCTTTATTTTTTGTGTAGCAAGCTCAATGTTGTATTCTTCCATCTCTATCTAAGCGAGAATTTATGTAGCGAAAAGGAGGATTAACCCTCCTCTCGCCACATTCTTTGTTAGATTAAACGACGATATTTACTTCGGGCGGGGGCGGCGGAAGTTCGCTAAGGCCTGTGACTTCGCCGAAACCGTCTTCAACCTTCATTGAGCTTGTGCTAATCGAGGCGGAAACCCATTTGAAGAACGATTTTATGGTTGCACTGTCTGCCGTGTCAAGTTGGACAACACATTCTGTGATTTTTTTGAGTGTATCCGTATTTGCGCCCTGACCGGCAGCACACGCAACAACGACACCCCACTTACGTTTGTTGAACTCAGCCAGCCCTTTTTGGAGATCATCGGTCGGTTCACCATCGGTCATGATGAATACGAGTGGTTTCCAATCCCCTTTTTGCTCTGCTGTAGTTTTGGTTACTTCCGCATCTGCCTTTTGTGCAAGGAGAGACAAAGCACCTCCAAGCGCTGTACATCCACTTGCGGTAAGCGATGGCTGTTGGAATGAAGCAAGTTCCGTGAGGGGAACATCCTGCTGGGCTGTGCTATTGAATGTAATGACACTCAAATACGCGGTTTCGAGGGCGTAGGGATCGCTACGCAATGTGGACACCAGAACTTGAACGCCGTTTTTTACGGCTTCAATCGGCTCACCATACATGGAGCCGGAGGTGTCAAGAAGAATATATACTGGTAGTCTTCTCATATGGGGAAGTGTTAACGTGAATAATCTTTTATGACGCGGGCGATGGTGTTGACAATTGATTTGTCGGGGAAAGCATCACCGATAGCGTTGAATTTCCATTCTCCGTTATGCCTGTATACTTCCCCGAAAATCATTGCGGTCATACCGGAATAATTTTCCGTCAGGTTATATTTACACATTTCCCGGTTTGCTTTTCCGTCTACCAGGCGGATAAATGCATTCTCG
>ERZ808037.843-NODE-843-length-24321-cov-5.168949_pt1 | contig 24321 bp, 20 predicted proteins | sample MGYA00380190_ERZ808037 | MGnify/ENA primary metagenome ERZ808037 (study PRJEB31490, sample SAMN06133399) | mouse gut metagenome | isolation source: J9 | host: mice | place: China: Chengdu | collected 2015-05 ... | reverse complement strand
CCTTATTGTTATGCCCTTTTTTACAAAATTTCTTTTGAATTTTTTCAATTATCTACTTGACTTTTAATAGTTGGTCTTTCTGATATTTTTCTATATAATTATTTTCTATATAATCAAATGTAAGCGCTGTAAATTAGTTTTACACCTCCAAAAGGCGACTTATATATTTGATTATAAAATATTTGCCTGCCACCCTCAATGTATATTTATAGCATCCATTTTCATGAGTACACGATTCCGGACAGAGCTTTTAGAACCCGAATCGAACTAACAAAAAACAAACTGGAACTAGGAAAATATTGTCTGCAGGAAAGGCAGCCGCAAGATGCATTGGTCGGCGTGTTGTCCTTGGAGTCTGGTTTGGGTGTACGGAAAAAAGGGTTGACATATGATTTTTGCAGTGCTACATTTATTTTGTGATATTCCTACTAATGTGCTAGGAATTTGACGGGAAGACAGGATAATCAAATAGAATAAAGAATTGATTGTAGTAGAGCCGGATGGTTACAGCGATGCGGAAATGAGGTTAGCGTGAGAAGAACTTCTAACGCTCGCAGCAAAGGCTGCTTCGCGAAGAAGTTCTAAGTCTCACGCCAGAGAATGCAAAGAAAACGGGCATTCTCCGCACAGATTTGCGTCGCGTAAACGCTCCGGAATGGAGGTTAAAATGGCAAATATTAAGAAAAGTGCAACGGAATTAATTGGGAAGACCCCTTTGTTGGAAGTAAGGAATTTTTCCAAGGCAGAGGGAATAGATGGTGTGTCGCTTTTGGCAAAGTTGGAATATTTGAATCCGGCGGGGAGCGTAAAAGACCGGGTAGCTTTGGCAATGATTGAGGATGCAGAGAAAAAAGGGATTTTAAAGGAAGGGGCAACTATCATAGAGCCGACTTCCGGGAATACAGGGATTGGGCTGGCTGCTGTGGCGGCGGCAAGGGGGTACCGCACTATCCTTACCCTGCCCGATACAATGAGCGTAGAGCGAAGGAACCTTTTAAAAGCTTACGGGGCAAAACTGGTTTTGACCGAAGGGGCAAAGGGGATGAAAGGCGCGATTGAAAAAGCGGAGGAGCTGAAAGAAAGCATATCCGGGGCAGTTATTTTAGGGCAGTTTGACAATCCGGCAAATCCGGCTGTCCATGCGGCTTCTACCGGCCCTGAAATTTGGGAAGATACGGATGGGAAAGTGGATATTTTTGTTGCTGGCGTAGGAACCGGCGGCACCATTACCGGCGTGGGCGAATATTTAAAGAGCAAAAACCCCGAAATCAAGGTGGTAGCCGTAGAACCAGCCTCCTCACCGCTGTTAAGCAAGGGCATTGCCGGCAGCCACAAAATCCAGGGCATCGGCGCTAACTTTGTGCCGGAAATCTTAAATACCGGCATTTACGATGAGATTATTGCGGTAGAAAATGAAGCGGCGTTTGCCTCGGGAAAACAGATGGGAAAAATCGAAGGCGTGCTGGTCGGCATCTCCTCCGGCGCAGCCCTCCAGGCGGCAATCCAGCTTGCAAAGCGCCCCGAAAACCAGGGAAAAACCATCGTCGTCCTGTTGCCGGATACCGGGGATCGCTATCTTTCCACGCCTCTGTTTGCGGATTAGGGACTGTGATTTTTATCAGAGTGTTTATCGCGGTTTTATAACCATTTTATTTAAGAAAAAGCAACCTCTCCATAATAAGGATGTGGTTGCTTTTTGCCGAACGAACAAGAAAAACATTATCTCTAATCCGCTTCAAAATCCCTGCAAATTATCTTCACGTACTCTCCCGCTCCACCAGAACCGTTCCAAAGCTTACATGCTGGGTACTGGGCTTTTGATCGGCGGGGGCATTGATTTCGTCAATGACCATGTGTGCCGCCTTCTTTCCCATCTCATGTGCCGGCATTTCCATCGAGGTCATCGAGGTTTCCAGCATCCTTCCTACGGCATGTCCGGTCAGACTGATGAGTTTTACCTGTTCCGGCATCTTTATCTTCCTCTCGGTCAGCGCACGGATAACCCCCAGACCCTGGATATCCACGGCAGCCATAATGGCATCTAACTTCGGAACATCGTCTAAAAGCTGGTTGGCGCACTCATAGCCGTGTTCAAAACTGTTTACCGGATAATCGGACTGGCTAAGATATTCATTCAATCCCAGTTGCTTTACCGCTTTGCAGTAGCCGTCATGGCGGCCCTTATAAGGTGCTAAATCCAGGGAGCCATTAATCAGGCCAATCTCCCTGCATCCCTTCTCGTACAGAAAATGGACGGCGTCATTCCCGCAGGCTTCATAGTCGGCAACAATGCTGCTCAGCCGCTTTTCCTGCCGCCGAACCATCTGCACCACGGCAATTCCGCTGGCCTGAATATCGCGCAGCAGACGGTTATTATACCCGGTCCCTGCAATAATAATCCCGTCGGCGAAGCCATTGCGCAGACGGTTTAAACATTCTTTCTCGGTCGCCGGGTTATCCTCGGTATTGCAAAATAAGGTTGCATAGCCCAGACTTCTTGCCTCCTCTTCAATCCCCTGAAGGATTTCCGAAAAAATCGCCAGATGCAGACGCGGCACGACCACGCCGATCGTCCTTCGCTTCCCCTGGCGCAGGGCCTGCGCCATCACATTGGGCTGATAACCTAATTCCTTTGCCGCAGCGTAAACCCGTTTTTTTGTTTCTGGATGAACATAAGAAGTATTGTTCAATGCCCGGGAAACTGTACTGATATCCACACACGCCAGCCGGGCGACATCTTTTAACGTTGCCATAAACGCCTCCTTAGTTTATACAAACGTTTGCATATTTTTTGCAATTTTTTCCGTTGCCTTACACTATAGTAACCATTATAATGCTTTTTGTATAAAAAACAAGTAAATTCTAAAAAATAGTGCAAAGCAAATATTTTTATAAATTATGCACAATTATATCTGTTTTTCTATGTATAATATGCTGTTTTCGGCAAATTTTTGCAGACCATATGCAAATCCTTGCAGTAACGCCTGTGCATATTGACTTCACTTTTCTCCCGTGGTATAACATAGTCACAAGATACAAACGTTTGTAGAAACCAGTCATCCAACGTGCACATGGATGCGGAAGGGGCAATCGCCAGACACCATGAAAGATTACATAGTGCTGCCGAATGGCATACAGCTATTCTTTAGGGTTGCCGGAAAAAAACAATTGCCGAAAACAAAATAATCATAACAAAAAAGGAGATTTCAAGATGGCTAAAGTAAAGAATTTTAAGACAATTTTCCCCGCAGTTTCTGTTCCGTTAAATGACGATTTTTCAATCAATGAAGCTGAGTTCCGTGTATATCTGCGCTGGATTAAGAGTTTCTACGGCAAAGGCATCGAAGGTCTTGTATGTAACGGACACACCGGCGAAATCACCGGCTTAACCAGAGCAGAGCGCAAGCGTGTCGTGGAAATCTGTGCAGAGGAATGCGGCGATGTGATGACCATTATCTCCGGCGTAAACTGTGAAAACACCCAGGAATCCATCGAGATGGCAGCAGAGGCAAAGGCCGCCGGAGCTGACGGAATCCTTCTTATGCCTCCGCATATGTGGCTGCGCTTCGGCATGAACCCAGATGCTCCTTTCCAGTATATTAAGGACGTGGCAGAGGGCGCAGATATTGATATTATTATCCATCTGTATCCGGCAACCTCCAAGGCTTTCTATCCGGTAGAAACCCTGATTAAGATGTGCAAGGAAATCGACCATGTAAAATGCATTAAGATGGGCACCCGTGTTACCTCCATCTATGAGCACGATGTACGCCTGCTTCGTCAGGAATGCCCGGATATCTCCCTGATTACCTGCCATGACGAAACCCTGTGTGTAAGCTGGTTCCCGGGAATGGACGGCGCATTAATCGGCTTTGCCGGCTGCGTACCGGAATTAATCTGCCCGGCAAGAGAAGTATTTGCCAACCCGGATAAGCACACTTTAAAGGAAGCACAGGACTGGTCCGATCGGATTTACCATATTTCCCAGGCCATCTACGGCGGCGGACAGCCTTCCGGCGAAGCTCATGCCCGCTTAAAGGAAGCTTTATACCAGCGCGGTATTTTCAGCAACGCATTTATGCGCAAACCGGTTCTTCCGTTAAACCAGGAAGAAAAAGACTGGGTTGCTCTGGGATTAGAGCGCAGCAAACTGCCTAAGGTAGATATGGAACAGTACAAATAAAAAAGTCATTTTACGACTGCATAAATCGTAAAATCAACAGGCTAAAAACCATAGATTTGGCTAAAAACCAACCATTTTACGGGACGCTGTCACAGGTGCAGTGTCCCGTTTTTCAGGCATTTGCAGCACAGTTTCGTGCCTGATTCTTTGGTGTTTACCGGAGCGTGTACGAAAGAAAGATGAAAGAAAAATTTTTTCGGCACGCCCCAGAAAGGAGTAAATCATGAGTGAAAACAACAGCAGCCAGGCAGCTTTTGGAACCGATGTAAAACGCCTTCCTTTAAAAGAATTAGTAAAGCGTATCGGCCCGGGCCTTATCGCAACCGGAATTGTTATCGGCCCCGGTGCCGTCACCACCTCCGCCATGCTAGGTGCCAATTACGGCTATGCCCTGATCTGGCTGATTCTTCCCATTATCTTTATGGGCATTACCTTTATGATGACCACGAACCGTCTGGCTATCGTCACAGGACTTCCCACCATTCATGCCATTCAAAAATACTATGGGCCGATAGCTTCTGCCGTTGTAAGTATCGCGGTATTTTTATCCTGTCTGTTTTTTACCATGGGAAATATCTCCGGCACAGGTGCCGGGATGAACCTGATTTTCGGGCTGAACTGGAAGATCGGGTCGGCGATCATGATTGCCGTCGTTTTGTACTGCTACTTTGCTAAAAATGTTTACTCTAAGGTAGAAAAATTAATCACCCTCTGTATTCTGGTTATGATTCTTTCCTTTTATATCACCCTGATCGGCGTAGGCGGCCCAGATGCCGGCGAATTGGGAAAAGGTCTTGTCAGCTTTAAAGTTCCCCAGGGAAGCCTGGCTACTGCCCTGGCCTTTATCTCCACCAACGCTGCCGTCACTGCCGGAATCTATGCAACTTACCTGGGAAAAGAGAAGAAATGGCGCAAAGAGGACTTATTTAACGGGGTAATGTTCACCGATGCATTAGTTCACGTTATCAGCGTCGTTCTGATCTCCGGTGCCATTATCCTGGTCGGTGCCATCGTGCTTCACCCGCAGGGACTCTCCATCTCCACCCCCGCACAGCTTGCCGAAATGCTGGTACCGATTATGGGAGGCGCGGCAAAATACATCATGGGCCTTGCCCTCGTAGGCGCAGGCTTCTCCTCCCTTCTGGCCAATACCCAGCGCGGCATGGTGCTTTTAGGGGCAGGATTTAATAAAGACGTAAGTCTGGAAAGTAAATTTATCCGCTACGGCTGCCTGGCCTGCCTGATCTTTGCCATGATCATCTGCTACAGCTACGGCGGTTCCCCCACACAGTTAATACTGATGGCCAATATCGCAACCTCCGTCGCAACACCGGTCGGCGGATTATTCATCGTTCTTCTGCTCTGGAGAAAAGATGTCAACGAAGGCTACAAACCCCCGACCGGACTGCGCATCTGCATGACAGTAAGCTATATCTTTGTTGTTATTATGACAGTTTCCGCACTGTCCAACCAGATACCTAAGGTGCTGAAGGCTTTGGGGATGTAAAAGCATTAGAACAGGAAAGGGTGAAGATTTTCGCCCTTTTCTCTTTTTATTCCTTCCAATGATTACCCATTTGCCTGGCTTATCGTAGAATTCATTTGAAAAATATAATTTTTCCAGTTTGTTTACATTAAAACTCATTGATTGCTATAATAACTCACCACATATATCCTTCTTTCCTTCATCTTACACAGTTTCAAAAGATAATCAAAAGATAGAAACTGCCTAAAATCAAATTTCTTACTAACTTTTTCTTAAATTTTGAATATTTTCAAAAGATACTCAAAAGATAGAAACCCTATTCCTTTGCTTTGAGATTATCTAACGCAATTTGAAGCTGTGTGATTTTTTCATCCGATGTTTCTCTAATGATATACCTTGTTGCAGGTCCATTGCCTATCTTTTGCACCAACTTTTTTTCGTCTAATGTTTCCAGCCACTTTCTTATTTTATAATCTGACAAACCTGTTTCCACACGCATTTTTGAAACAGGGATGGGCACAGTACTTTTTAAGATAACTCTCAAAATAGTTTTTGCCTCCTCCTCCAATTCGGGATATGAATCAGCAAAATCTATATTCCATATTCTCAAATCTGTTTTTTCAATATCTGTATATACTTCCGATAACTGCCATAGCTTTTTTCAGTTCCATATAGGCTTCATATATGGGCGTTGTCCCTTTAAGGAAACCACTTTGATAGACATCACTTTTTTTCATATCATTTCGATTAAGAATGTGACAAAGATTTTCAACAAAAATCCCATCTTGATTTCGGGTAATAAAAATGCTGTCATTGCGCTCATACTCATCCAACAGTTCTGGATAATGTGTTGAAAACAGTAGTACTGCTCCATTTTTGTTCAATTTACTATCCATAAAGAAACGCATTAAAGTAGCCGCTATTTCTTTATTAAAATGATTTTCCAATTCATCCACAATCAGATATCCCCCTGTCTGCAGCAACATCTTCGCAAGCGTAAAAACAATCATGCCTTTTATTGTACCAGAAGACAGATAAGAACTCAACTCAATCGGATTATCCAAAACAATTTCTTTTTTATTCTTAAACTTTAAATAAGTCAATGATTTTTCATTTTTCTTTTTTATAGATAATTTCTCTATCGTAGGATCTAAAAACGTAATCACTTCCGGTGAAATATCCAATGGAAATGGAAATACATTAATATTGGTAAAAAGGAGCAAATTAGCAACATTAATATGCTCTTTTATCTTTTTATTATAGGCAATCATAATGCTTACATCTTCAGATAAAAATTCTTCCTGTTCATTTCGTATGATCACTGGAGTTTTTCCGGTAAAATTGACTATTTCTTTTCGTGTAATCGTTTCTGCAGCCTTCTTAAGCCAAAGCTTTTCACTGATAATACTGTACTGCCTGTCATTCGTTACCGTTTTTCTGGAAATTACAACCGTTTCAAGCCGACCTATTTCCTGGTTTTCCTCAGCATAAAAAAAGGAATTGAATACTACTGTTTTTGCATCTCCGAGAATGTCTATACCTTCAATATGATTTAAAGGTTCATTATTCAGCATATTTAATATCACAAGGATTACCTTAAGAACCGACGTTTTCCCTGATGCATTTATGCCAATAAATCCATTTGCAGGATTTAAGTAAATACTGGAAAATAATGGATATAACACTTCCTTGTCATCCTCATTTACTCTCTGCTGTGCATAGAAAGTCAAATCCAGCTTTTCCTTAAAAAGCGGCAAGCCTTCTGCCGTAATTTTTAAAAGTTTCATACCATGCCTCCAATTATCTACATATTATACGTTTTTATTCTTTACTATTTATATTATAATCTTTTTATTATAACTTATCAACGTAAATCACGTTTTTATTTTCTCCTCCTATTACCTCCCCCTTACACGGCTCTGGCGAACCATTTCTCTGCATCATCTACATCAAAAAAAGACGCCCCCTCCACGGGAACGTCCTTTTTGCTTTACATTATTTTATTTCTATACGCCTTAATTAGTCAATGATAGAAACTACACTGCCGGAACCTACGGTTCTTCCGCCTTCACGGATAGCGAAACGCAGACCCTGCTCCATAGCTACCGGGTGAATCAGTTCTACGGTCATCTCTACGTTATCGCCAGGCATACACATCTCGGTGCCTTCCGGCAGATCGCATACACCGGTTACGTCGGTGGTTCTGAAGTAGAACTGCGGACGATAGTTGTTGAAGAAAGGAGTATGACGGCCGCCTTCATCCTTGGTCAGAACGTATACCTGAGCGGTAAACTTGTTATGGCACTTTACGGAACCTGGCTTGCACAGACACTGTCCTCTTTCGATTTCGGTTCTCTGAACACCACGAAGCAGAGCGCCGATGTTATCACCAGCACGAGCCTCGTCTAACAACTTACGGAACATTTCGATACCGGTAACAACAACCTTACGGGTTTCTTCGGAAATACCAACGATTTCTACTTCATCGGACAGATGCAGAGTACCACGCTCTACTCTACCGGTAGCAACCGTACCACGGCCGGTAATGGAGAATACGTCCTCTACTGGCATCAGGAATGGCTTATCTACGTCACGAACCGGATCTGGAACATAGGAGTCAACCTGCTCCATCAGTTCAAGGATCTTGTCGCCCCACTCGCCGGACGGATCTTCAAGAGCCTTTAATGCGGAACCCTGAATAATCGGGGTGTCATCGCCCGGGAACTCATACTCGTTTAACAGTTCGCGGATTTCCATATCTACTAACTCTAACAGTTCAGGATCGTCTACCATATCGCACTTGTTCATAAATACTACGATATAAGGTACGCCTACCTGACGGGATAACAGGATGTGCTCACGGGTCTGCGCCATAACACCGTCGGTAGCAGCTACAACCAGGATAGCGCCGTCCATCTGAGCAGCACCGGTGATCATGTTCTTAACGTAGTCAGCATGTCCTGGGCAGTCAACGTGTGCATAGTGACGGTTAGGAGTTTCATACTCAACGTGTGCGGTAGAGATGGTGATTCCACGCTCTCTCTCTTCCGGAGCCTTATCGATGTTCTCGAATGCTACAGCCTCACCAGTACCGTATCTCTCATGTAAGGTCTTGGTAATTGCAGCGGTTAAGGTGGTTTTACCATGGTCTACGTGGCCGATGGTACCAATGTTACAATGTGGCTTCGATCTTTCAAACTTAGCTTTTGCCATTTTATTACGTCCTCCTTAATTTGCGCCTTAAAGGCTTAATCATTTATCAGGCTAGTTTCCATTATATTTGATTTAGATGGATTTTTCAAGCCCATTCTTATAGAATCTGGCGGGTTTTCTTGCGGTTTAAGCTGCTGCACCCTCTTTTCCTTAAGTCAGGATATCGCCGCCCCGAAACCGCCCCGCCGTTTTCGGGTAACTCTTTTTACTTGTTACTGTTCACAGACACAGCAGCCTTTATTTCCCTTTATGCTCGGAAATAATCTTCTCCTGGATATTCTTGGGAACCTGCTCGTATTTCTCAAAGAACATGGAGTAGTTTCCGCGGCCCTGGGTCTTGGAACGAAGATCGGTGGAATAACCGAACATCTCTGCTAACGGAACATAGCCTTTAACCATCTTTCCGCCGCCAATATCCTCCATACCCTCGATACGGCCTCTTCTGGAGTTAATATCGCCGATAACGTCGCCCATATATTCCTCGGGCATGGTTACTTCAACCTTCATAATCGGCTCTAACAGTACGGCTCCGCCCTTCTGCATCGCATCCTTAAATGCCATGGAACCGGCGATGTGGAATGCCATTTCCGAGGAGTCAACCTCATGGTAGGAACCGTCAAATACATTTGCATGAACACCCAGTACCGGGAAACCGCCCAGGATACCGGACTTGGCTGCTTCTTCGATACCCGCGCCGACTGCCGGGATGTATTCCTTGGGAATCGCACCGCCCACAACCGTAGATTCGAACTCGAAAGTCTTTTCGCCGTTCGGGTCCATTGGGGTAAAGATAACCTTACAGTGACCATACTGTCCGCGTCCGCCGGACTGTCTTGCATACTTACTGTCCACGGATACTTCTTTAGTAAAGGATTCTTTATAGGCAACCTGCGGAGCGCCTACATTTGCCTCTACGTTAAACTCACGCAGCAGACGGTCTACGATGATTTCCAGATGCAGCTCGCCCATACCGGAGATAATGGTCTGACCGGTTTCGTGATCGGTGTGAACACGGAAGGTCGGATCTTCCTCGGCAAGCTTTGCCAGGGCAATACCCATCTTGTCCTGACCAGCCTTGGTCTTTGGCTCGATGGCAATATCGATAACCGGCTCCGGGAATTCCATGGATTCAAGAATAACCGGGTGCTGCTCGTCACAGATGGTATCACCGGTCGTCGTCAGCTTAAAGCCTACGGCAGCGGCAATATCGCCGGAATATACCTTGTCCAGCTCTGCACGCTTATTGGCATGCATCTGCAGGATACGTCCCACACGCTCTTTCTTTCCCTTCGTCGCATTCAGCACATAGGAACCGGAGTTCATCGTACCGGAATAAACGCGGAAGAAAGCAAGCTTTCCAACGAATGGGTCAGTCATAATCTTAAAGGCAAGTGCAGAGAAAGGCTCCTCGTCGGAAGAATGTCTTTCAATTTCATTGCCGTCCATATCCACGCCCTTAATGGACGGGATGTCGGTCGGTGCAGGCATAAACTCCAGGATGGCATCCAGAAGCTTCTGTACACCCTTGTTGCGGTAAGCCGTACCGCAGCACACCGGAATTGCCTTGCAGTCACAGGTGGCTTTTCTAAGAGCAGCCTTTAATGTGTCAACCGACGGCTCCTCGCCGTCTAAATACTGCATCATCAAATCGTCATCCAGCTCGCAGATCTTCTCCACCAGCTCTGTGCGGTAAAGCTCGGCATCATCTACCATATCTTCCGGAATATCGACAATCGAAATATCCTCGCCCTTTTCATCATTATAGATGTAGGCTTTCATCTCAAACAGGTCGATAATTCCCTTAAACTCGTCCTCTTTTCCAATCGGCAGCTGCAGGCAGATCGTGTTCTTGCCCAGACGGGTGTGGATCTGCTCAACTGCGCCGTAGAAATCAGCGCCTAAAATGTCCATCTTATTAATAAATGCCATACGCGGTACATTATAGGTATCTGCCTGGCGCCATACGTTTTCTGACTGCGGTTCAACGCCGCCCTTTGCACAGAATACGCCGACTGCGCCGTCCAGTACACGAAGAGAACGCTCTACCTCTACCGTAAAGTCAACGTGTCCTGGAGTGTCGATAATGTTAATCCGGTGCTCCAAGGCTCCGGGTTTTGCCTTACAACGTTCCTGCAGCGTCCAATGGCAGGTCGTCGCTGCAGAAGTAATGGTAATACCTCTTTCCTGCTCCTGGGCCATCCAGTCCATGGTTGCAGTACCCTCATGCGTATCACCAATCTTATAATTTACACCAGTGTAATACAGAATACGCTCGGTCAATGTGGTCTTACCGGCATCGATATGAGCCATAATTCCGATATTCCTGGTTCTTTCCAACGGATATTCTCGTCCAGCCAAGGCTTTTTCCTCCTTAATATTACGTGTTTTTGTGTTTTCCCCACAGTTCTTCAGGCATAGGAAGCGCTGTAATCTGCCAATACAGGCAACAGGTAAACAACAAAATTAGAAACGGTAATGAGAAAATGCTTTGTTTGCCTCTGCCATCTTGTGCATATCTTCTTTTTTCTTTACGGATGCGCCAGTGTTGTTTGCTGCGTCCATAATTTCATTTGCCAGTCTTTCTTCCTGGGTCTTCTCGCCTCTCTTGCGGGAGTAGAGTGTCAGCCAGCGAAGTGCTAAAGCCTGTCTTCTCTCCGCCTTAACCTCGATCGGCACCTGATAGGTAGCGCCGCCGATACGTTTTGCCTTAACTTCCAGCACCGGCATAATATTGTTCATTGCTTCTTCAAATACTTCTACGGCATCCTTGCCGGTCTTATCTGCTACACGGCTGAATGCACCGTATACGATTTTCTGGGCAACACCTCTTTTGCCGTCCAGCATGATGTTATTGATCAGCTTGGTAACGACCTTATTATTGTAAATCGGGTCTGCCAATACATCTCTTTTCTGCGTATGTCCTTTACGTGGCACGTTACTTCCCTCCTTAATTATGGTACGGAAAACATTTCCGTATGCATTAGATCTTAGGTACTCATGCAGCCGCCCAAAACGGCACATGTTCATGCGCGGAATCACCTTCTCGGTGATGGTATTCTCTATCTCCTGCAACCTACAGGTTCAATATCATTTCCGGCATTATCCTGCAATCATTACTGCAATGTTTTACTTATTTCTTATCTTTCGGTCTTTTGGCACCGTATTTGGAGCGGGCCTGCTTTCTGTTGGCTACGCCTGCGGTATCCAATACACCTCTGACGATGTGGTATCTCGTACCGGGAAGGTCTTTTACTCTGCCACCGCGGATCAGTACAACACTGTGCTCCTGTAAATTGTGGCCCTCACCTGGAATGTAGCTGGTAACTTCGATTCCATTAGAAAGACGAACTCTGGCAATCTTACGAAGCGCGGAATTCGGCTTTTTCGGGGTAGCTGTCTTTACTGCGGTACAAACCCCTCTTTTCTGCGGGGAAGAAGTGTTGGTTGCTCTTTTCTGTAAAGAATTAAAGCCTCTCTGCAGAGCCGGAGCGGTAGATTTCTTTACGCTGGTCTGTCTTCCCTTTCTCACTAACTGGTTGAATGTTGGCATTCCTTTCACCTCCTGTGATATTGACTGTTGGTTGCTGTGTTTCAGCTTTTGGACACAAAAATAATGGTATATTTTTGCACACCGTTATGATTATATCCATCCTTTTTGAATCTGTCAAGGAATTTTCTTTGATTTTAAAAAAAATTTCCATGGTTTGCTTTGCTTATTCAATTTTTTCCATATTATTCCATTTAACAATTAAAAAACAGGGTATACGCCAGACATATACCCCGTTTAACTTATTTTTTATAGGATTCCTTCAAGAAGCTGTTCCACCTTCTTTCGCTGTATCAGACTGGCAGGAAGGGCAGGAAGCTTACAGTCAGCCAAGATCGGAAAGCCGATTTTTTGAAGGGCATATTTCATGGCAGGCATAAACGGTGTGGAAATCGTATAAAAATCCATCAGCCCGTCAATTATACGCTGAATTTCTGCCACCTTTCCCAAATCCTCACGGTTCCAGGCATCTCTCCACTGCGCGCACAGCCCTGGTTTCAGGTTGGAAAGCGCAGCGATACAGCCATTGCCGCCGCTTAACAGCACATGGGTGAAATTATCGTCATAACCGGAATAAACCCTAAACTCGGGATATACAGATTTAACGCTGCGTATTAGCTCCCGGGTATGGGAAGGCGCTGCCATGGTATCCTTATAGCCGACGATATTGCTGTGCCTTTCCAGCAAACGCAGTACAATATCCGAAGTAATGTCAAATCCCGTGCGGTCAGGATAATTATAAAGAAGGATGTCACCGGGCAGCTTTTCTGCCACCTGATCGTAGTAGGAAAAAATCCCCTCGCTGTCTGTTCCTATATAATATGGACCCACAACCATAACGCCGTCTGCACCGCAGCCTAAGGCAAAAGACGACAAATCAACCGTTTCCTCCAAGGTCAGCCGCCCCGTACCGACATAGACCGGAATACGTCCCTTTAAATAGGCTAAAGAGGCTTTTGCAAATGCCTTGGCATCCGCAAGCGTCATGCTGTAAAACTCCCCTGAACTTCCCATAATGGCAATGCCGTCTAAGCCACCCTCAATCAAATGATCGAATAACGCTTTCATTGCCTCCATATCCACACTCCCGTCTTTATGAAAGGCAGTAAGCACGGGGCATATGTATTCTGCACTCATTTTCATTTCTCCTTATTCATGTGATAGAAAATAAAACTATCCTTTACATATAATTGCACGCCCTGGAAATGGCGGTTTCAATATAGCCGAGAGCTTCTGCCTTAACCAGCTTTCCATTGCAGATTTCAATAACATCGTGCAGGAAGTCCTCCGTAATTTCTGCAAGGGTTTCCGGCCCGTAAATCACATGGCTGGCATCGAAATCCAGGTTATCTCTCATGGTCTGGTAGGTGTTTTTATTTGCAGTAATCTTCATCACCGGGGCAACGGCATTTCCCGTAGGCGTTCCCAGTCCGGTGGTAAAGACAACCAGCTGGCATCCGCCGGCAATTAACCCGGCTACAGAAGCGGCATCGTTGCTTGGCGTGTCCATAATAACCAGACCATGACCGGTTTTCATCGGCTCGGCATACTCATAGACGGCATTGATGGGGCTTTCGCCGCCCTTATGGATGCAGCCCAGGGACTTCTCCTCAAGGGTCGTTAAACCGCCGGCAATATTGCCCGGAGAAGGATTTCCGCTGCGGATTTCCTGCCCAATCATTTTCAGGGATTCTTCATAGCGGTAGACAATATCATAAATCTTATCATGAACCTGCTTATTCACTGCACGGCGGGCAAGAATATGTTCAGCACCCAAAAATTCGGTGGTTTCGCAGAGTACGGAGGTTGCCCCCATGCCGACCAGACGGTCACTCAGCGAGCCAACTAACGGATTCGAGCCAAGCCCGGACGAAGGATCGCTTCCGCCGCAGTTGGTGCCAAGAATTAATTCGGAAACCGGGAACTCCTCCCTCCGAAGAAGCGCTGCCTCCTGCACCATTTCCTGGGCATAGCGGACACCCTTTTCCACCGTCTTAATGGTTCCGCCCTCCTGCTGGATAATCAGGGTTTTTAACGGCTTGTTCGTTCTCTGACGGATGGCATCCACTACCAGATCCATCTGGCAGCCCTCGCAGCCTAAGGATACTGCCACGATTCCGTAGATATTGGGATTTGCGGCATAGCCGGCTAAAATATCCATCGTCAGCTTCATATCCGGCGGAACCTGCGAACAGCCGTTTTGATTATTAAAGGTAATTGCACCGCTCACCTGCGAGGCAATGATCCTTGTTGTATCCGATGCACACACACTTGCCGGTAAAATTAAAACGTGATTCCGAATGCCGACCTTTCCATCCGGACGACGATAACCCCAAAATTTCATGATTTTTCCTTTCCTGTATCTTTTTATCTCTTTACATTTTATCTTTTTTATTTTTTTGGTTTTTTATGATTACTTTTCTTTAATCGGTCACTCTCTCCCGGACGCTCCGTACATTATGGGTGTGCACATGGCTTCCTGCTGCGATTGCACAGCCTGCTTCTCCGATGTATTCTCCGTATTTAATCACCTGGGCTCCCTGGGCAATATCTGTCCTTGCCAGCTTGTGATACATGGGAATATTGTCCGCGGCAGGCAGCTTATGGTACTCGCCGTTTAACCTATACACGACCTCGCTCCCTGCGGTAATCGGCTCAATAGCTACAATTACATTATCTTTTTCGTTTATAATCATTGCATTTCTCATTTACTTCGACCTCCACTTGACAGATGATACAAATTCACATATGATAGCGATAAAAACCAAAACAAAAGGAGATTTTCTATGACCAAAGATGAACACCGCTCTACTGCACGGGTTCTTTCCATTCTCAGTACGCTTTCCTCGGAAAAAGAAGGGCTGACCCTGGCTGAACTTTCGCAACGCTTACATGCTCCTAAAAGCAGCCTCTTCCCCATTGTCCATACGATGGCTGACCAAAACTTTATTTTTTACAATGAAGCAGCCCAGAAGTACACGATTGGCTTAAATTCCTACCTGGTTGGAATTTCCTACATGAACAGACACAATGTTTTTGAACGCATCAAGGATGAAATGAAAACCATCGTGCAGCAGTGTTCAGAAATCTGCCAGTTCGGTATCCTAGAGCACGACCTCGTCCTCTATCTGGCAAAGGTTGATTCCCCGGAGCCTGTGCGCCTTGCCTCCGACATCGGCAAACGGCTTCCTGCCTACTGCACCAGTCTGGGAAAAGCACTGTTAAGCCGCCTGAGCATGGACGAGCTCAGGGAACTTTATCCTGAACCGCTGCTTCCCTTTACCGAAAATACCGTTAAAAATCTTGAAGAACTTTACCGACAGCTTTTAAGTGTCCGTGAAACCTCCATTGCCCTTGAACAGGGAGAAACACACCCGGATATTTCCTGTATCGCCGTCCCTCTGGTCAGAAACCAGCAGGTGGCTGCTTCTGTCAGCGTCAGTGTTCCCACCTTTCGTTTTACACCGGAAAAAAAGGAACAAATTGAAACGCTGCTGCTCAGGGCAAAACCCAAATTAGAAAAGCTTTTGGAACAAAATGAACAAATCCAGTAACCATTACTTTGCTGCTTCCAGAGGAATCTGTGGACAGCCATACTTCTTCGCCCACCATCCGGTGATAATCGGAACCAGGATAGCCGTGACAACAACGGCTGCGGCTATCTGCGTGGTCGCATCCCCGACAAAGGGTGCCCAGCTTGGATCAACCAAGGCAACGGCTGCCGGCGTAGCGATAGAGTTTCCCGCAGCAGACGCCACAGCCCATCCTGCATAGCCCGGACGTTTTCCAATCAAACGATCGCAGAGCACGATAAAAGGCCCGCCGATAAATACAGCAATCAATCCCAGAACTATGCCGGAAACACCACCCTTTATAATATTTAACAGATTAATGCTCCCGCCCAGGGTAATTCCCACAAACGGAATTAAAAGTCCAATACCCGGTTCAAAAAATTCTTTCACTTTAATATCTATATTTCCCAGTATCATTCCGAATAAAAGAGGAACAATCACGGCAACCAGTGACATCAGCGGAATATCTGCCAGTCCTGACGCGCCCAGAGCAACAAGTGTTAAAAACGGCCCGTCATTAATCGTTAAAACACTCATCGCTGCAACATCCGTTTCGTCGCCGAAGCTTGCCATCAGTGACATGTAAAGACTTCCGTTGCTGTTGGTTACCGAACTGATAATTGCCAATGTTGTAATGCCGACAAAACCTGCCGGTCCAAATATCTTTCCGATAACAATTCCAATCAATGCCCCGATAATAAACTTGGATAGCAGGAGGATTCCTCCCCGCTTAATTACCCTTCCCATCGATTTAAAATGCAGCTGCGTCCCCAGACACACCAGCTGAACCCCTAAAATCGCCGCCGAGCCTGCACTGGTAAATACCGCCGTAGTGAACGACCCGATTTGCAGCGCCTCTGCAAAAAAGGTATTGACAATCGCCGATAAAAACATAGGGACGATCATCATACCCGCCGGCATCTTCTTCAAAAAATCCATAATCATAACCTAACCCCTCCTAAAAGGCTTTTTCTTATTGTGTATTGTTTTTGTATCCTTTCTTTTGTTTTTTTCTTTTGCGTTTCTCCTATACGTTTTTTCAGAACTTTTTAAACTTATCTTTTGTATCTTACTTTTTTCATCTTTTGTATGTACGGCCGTCTTTTGTTTTTTATCCTTTTGTCTTTTGTCCCTTTACCCTTTTGTCTTTTGTCCCTTTGTTTTTTGTCTTTTGTTCTCTGTCTTTTGTTCCTCGCTTTGCTCTTCTTCTTTTGTCGTTTGCGCATTTTTGTTCTTATATAAGAACGCTATTCTTTATTACGAATATTCGTAGTCATATACTACTATATTTAGCGAAAAATGTCAATCCCAAAATCAACATTTTTTACAGAAAAATATTGCCCGGGCACCTGCCGTTTGCTTTACTGCAAAACACTGAATTGACTATTGTTCAATTTAATGTTATATTTAAGCCGATCTTATCTCGTTTTACACGGCTTTTTTAAGCGTTTTTACTCTTCTAAAGCTTTAAAGAAAGGAATTTGCAGCTATGCTTTTTAGTTCACTGGTCTTTATCTGGTATTTTCTCCCCATCGTAGCTTTGCTTTACCTCCTGTTTCCGTGGAAGCCGGCAAAAAACATGGTTCTGCTCATGGCCAGTTTATTTTTTTATGCCTGGGGAGAGCCAAAATACATCATTTTAATGCTCTTATCCATATCCCTGAACTATATCTTCGGGATAATTCTTTCCGCCTGTCCTGTAAAAAAGCAGAAAAGCCTGGTTCTCCTTCTTTGCCTTGTGGTAAACCTGGGGCTTTTAGGTTACTTTAAATACTTTAACTTTGCAGCAAAGCTCTTTAATTTCCTTCTCGGCCACGAGGCGGTTTCCTTTCGGGAAATCAGCCTGCCTATCGGGATTTCCTTCTACACCTTCCAGGCTCTGTCCTATGTTATCGACGTGTACCGCGGTGATATTTCCGTACAGAAAAATCCCTTTTACCTTGCACTCTATATCTCCTTTTTTCCCCAGCTTATTGCTGGTCCCATCGTCAAATACCACGATATTGAAGCACAGATTGCCGACCGCCAGGTAAATCTTCCGATGCAGGCTTACGGAATCAAGCGTTTTTCCTATGGTCTGGGAAAAAAAGTTATTCTTGCCAATACCTTTGCCCAGGCTGCTGACCGGATTCTGGCACTGCCCGGAGAAAACCTGGGAACTGCCATCACCTGGTTTGCCGTTCTGCTCTACAGCCTGCAGATTTATTTTGACTTTTCCGGCTATTCGGATATGGCGATTGGATTAGGGAAACTCTTCGGCTTCGACTTTATGGAAAACTTTAACTACCCCTATCTCTCCTCTTCCGTATCGGAATTCTGGCGCAGATGGCATATTTCCCTTTCCACCTGGTTTAAGGAATACCTCTACATTCCCCTGGGCGGAAACCGCAGAGGCTTAAAACGCACCTGCATCAACCTTTTTATCGTCTTTGCCGCAACCGGGCTGTGGCACGGAGCAAGCATTACCTTCGTTCTCTGGGGCATGTATTATGCGGTCTTTTTAATAGCCGAACGGCTTTTCCTTGGAAAATGGCTGAAAAATAACCCGCGAAAATGGATGAACCACCTCTACACCCTGCTGGTTGTGTTCTTTGGCTGGATGCTCTTCCGCGCCGAGCATCTGCACCCTGCAAAAGCCTGGCTGTGCAATATGCTGACCCTGAAAAAGGGCCTTTATCCCATCCTGATGTACGCCGACGGACGCCTGTTCTTCTGGATGGCGGTAGGAATCCTTCTCTGCGGTCCTTTGCAGCAAGCCATTCCTTCTTTAAAAAAGCGGTTATACCGGCAGGAAAGCACGGATATCTGGGATGTGGTGATTATGGCAGGGATTGTCTTTTATTCCACGATTCTCTTGGTCAGCAACACCTATAACCCATTTATCTATTTCCGGTTTTAGGCATCTGCCAGAAAGGAAAAATAACGATGAAAAAGAAGATAAAGAATAAAATAAGAATATGCGGCTGCATGGTCGGCTGCTTCTGGGCAATGCTCCTTGTCCCGAACCTGCTTTGGCTCCTTGTTTCTCCATGGATGGCAAATACCAACACCGAAAACCGCGTTCTGGCCGAATTTCCCCGGATAACTGCCGACAGCTTTTACGAAGATTTAGAGAGCTATCCCCGGCAGATCGAAGACTATATCAATGACCATGCAGCCTTCCGCAGCCAGTTTTTAAGCCTTAATGCCGGAATAAATCTGGTTCTTTTCCGGTCGGTGGACAATCCTACCGTTATCCGCGGCAGGGAAAACTGGTATTTTTTCAACGGCGGTGCAAGTGTTGAGGATTACCGTGGGCAGAACCTTCTCTCGGAAACGGACCTGATCACCATTGCCTCTAAGGTTCTGGAAGCCAATCGGCATTTTGAAGAACTCGGTGTTGAGTTTGTCATCCTCTTAGCACCCAATAAAGAACGGATTTACGGCGAATACATGCCCTCCTGCTATACAAGGCTTTCGGATATTACCCGCTATGATCAGCTTGCCGAGGGGCTTCGCGAACTGACGGACGTACCGATCGTTGCCCCCAAGTCCTACTATCTTGAAAACCGGAACAGGCTGTGGTACTTTAAATCGGATACCCACTGGAACGAGGCGGGAGCCTTTGTTGCCGGACAAATGTTAATTGAAACCCTTGGCGGAAATCCGACGGCACTGGAGGATCTCGATGTCTGCTATGACTACCGCGGCCCCGGTGATATTGCCCTGCTGTTTCATATGCCGGACAGATTTCTTGAAGATTATTCCTGTACCGTCAATGGCTACTATGAAGAGGTCAGCGTTATTCCGGAAATGCCTTTCTCTCCCGCCCCCATCACCCGCACCCACGCCGAAAATGCCCCGGACAAGCGTCACATCGCTCTTTTCCATGACTCCTTTACTTTAGTGATGATGGATAAATTCTCCCGCTATTTTCAGCAGGTAACTTACTATCCATGGCAGGATTATTCGCCGGAATACCTGACAAAGGAGGAGCTTCCGGATGTCCTGGTCTATGAAGTTGTCGAGCGCGATATTGCCCGCATTGTTTCGGATATGGATGAACTGATGCTGGCCGGACGTTAAATAGCCATTGTCCCCCTGCCCTTTCTGTGATAAAATAAACTATCAAGACCGTTTTGCAAAGGAGAAACACCATGGATGTAAATGAAAAAGCGTTAAAGCTTCACTATGAAATGAAAGGGAAAATCGAAGTCGTTTCCCGAAAATCCGTCGAAACCCGCGAAGATTTATCCTTACTCTATACCCCGGGCGTGGCTGAACCCTGCCGGCAGATAGCCGCCGATGAGGAAAAATCCTTTCTGCTTACCCGCCGCTCCAACCTGGTCGCCGTAATCACGGACGGAACGGCTGTCCTGGGTCTTGGCGATATCGGGCCGGCTGCCGGAATGCCGGTGATGGAAGGAAAATGTGTACTGTTTAAGGAATTTGCCGATGTAGACGCATTTCCGCTCTGTATTGATTCGAAGGATACGGATACAATCGTTAATACCATTGCCCTGATTTCCAAAAGCTTTGGAGGAATTAACCTGGAGGACATCGCCGCGCCCAGATGCTTTGCGATTGAGCGGCGGTTAAAGGAGGTCTGTGATATTCCCGTTTTCCACGACGACCAGCACGGGACTGCCATCGTCGTTGCCGCTGCCCTGCTCAATGCGGTAAAAGTTACCAAAAAGAAAATGGGTGAGATAAAGATTGTAATTAACGGAGCAGGCGCTGCCGGCATTGCCATCGGAAAGCTCCTTATCCGCATGGGCTTTGGCAATGTGATTATGTGTGATATTCATGGAATTATCTGTGAGGGCGATAAAGGATTAAATGCCGGACAGGAGGAAATTTCGCACATCAGTAATAAAAATAAAGAACACGGGCTGCTTGCCGATGCCCTGAAAGGTGCCGATGCCTTCGTGGGTGTATCGCGGCCGAATCTGGTGACAAAGGAGATGGTTGCCGCCATGAACCAGGGAATTGTCTTTGCCATGGCTAACCCTGTGCCGGAGATTATGCCGGATGAGGCAAAGGCCGGCGGTGCTGCCGTCGTGGGAACCGGGCGTTCGGACTATCCTAACCAGATTAACAATGTACTGGTATTCCCCGGAATCTTTAAAGGGGCATTATCCGTGCGGGCAAAGGGAATTACCGAGTTAATGAAAGAGCGGGCAGCCTACGCCATTGCCGGAATGATTCCCGAGGATGAATTATCGGCGGAGAATATTATCCCTTCAGCGCTGAATAAAGCTGTGGCGGATGTCGTAGCCAAGGCGGTGGCAGAAACGGCAGTTGAAGAGGGGATTGCCCGGGCAGCTTTAGTACAGTAAAAATTCACGTAAAAATACGTAAAAACACACCATAAAAATCATATTGCTTTTTCCATGGAGATAAGCTATAATAGATGCATCATGCATCACATAATTATATTGTGTTCAGCAAAAACCATTATACATTAAAAAGTATCAGGAGGGACAAATCATGAAGAAAATTTTTGCAACCACTAATGCACCAGGCGCTATCGGACCGTATTCTCAGGCTGTACAGGCCGGAAACGTAGTATTTGTATCCGGTCAGCTTCCCATCGATCCGGCAACCGGAAACTTTGCAGGAGATGATATTAAATCCCAGACCCGCCAGTCCTTAACCAACATTAAGAACATCCTGGCCAGCGAAGGTATCGAGATGAGCCAGATTCTCCGCACGGGTGTTTTCTTAAAAGATATGAACATGTTCGCGGATATGAACGCTGTTTACGGCGAATTCTTCGAAGGCGATTACCCGGCAAGAGCTGCTGTAGAAGTAGCACGCCTGCCCAAGGACGCACTGGTAGAGATTGAAGCTGTTGCTTATGTAAAATAAAAAACAGAATCATTTCTATATGGCTTACTGGCTGTAAACCATATTCTAAAACATCTTAAGGGACACTCTATTAAAAAGTGTCCCTTTTTCATTACGTATCAAGAAAATTCGGAATACCTGATAAAGCGAAAAACTTCTTTAACAGGCTAAAAATCATCGCAAAAACCGTTTACACTTCAAAAATCAAATCCCCATAGCTTGGCATCGGCCATAGTTCTTTATCGACAATCATCTCCAGGCGATCCACCGGGGCACGCAGGGCTTCCATGGAGGGGACAACCTGGCGGTGATAAAAGAGCGCCTGTTCACGTCCCTGTTCCATCGTACAGGCCAAATCATCCAGTTCAATCAGCCTGGCCAGCGCCTCCTTCGTCGCACGGAGAAGATCCGAAGCTTCCGTAATCATCTCCCTCTGTACACTCACATCCGCTTCCGGGCAGGCGGCAAGCACGGCGGTCAGGGATTTTGCAAGCTTTGTCACATACTGGATCACGGCCGGAATAAACTGCTTGCTTGCCATATCAATCATCGTCCTCGCTTCGATATTAATAATCTTGGCATAGGTTTCGTATTCGATTTCGGCGCGGGATTCCAGTTCGGCGCGGGTGAATACATTAAATTCCTCAAAAAGCTTTACCGCCTTTTCCGTCGTCAGTGCAGGGATGGAATCCACCATAGCGCGGATATTGGGAAGGCCCCGCTTTTTCGCTTCCTTTACCCATGCATCCGAATAGCCGTTGCCGTTAAAAATAATCTTCCGGTGATCGGCAAGCATCTGCTTAATTAAATCATGGACAGCCTGTTCAAAGTTCTCTGACGCTTCTAAAACATCTGCGGCCTCCTTAAAAGCTTCCGCCACAATGGTATTCAGCACCACATTGGGCGAGGAGATGGAATCGGTAGAACCGACCATACGAAACTCAAACTTATTCCCGGTAAAGGCAAAAGGCGAGGTGCGGTTTCTGTCCGTGGCATCCTTATCCAAATCCGGCAGTGTCGCCACGCCGGTCAGCAGCTTTCCGCCCTGGATAGAATGGGTGGCTTCTCCTGTACTGCAGAGCTGGTCGATAACATCCTCCAGCTGTTCGCCCAGGAAAATCGAAATAATCGCCGGCGGTGCCTCATTCGCTCCCAGGCGGTGGTCATTGCCCACGTCGGCAGCGGACTGGCGCAGGAGATCGGCGTGGATGTCCACCGCCTTTAAGATACAGGCCAGCACCAAAAGGAACTGAATATTTTCATGGGGGGTTTCCCCGGGGTTGAGCATGTTAATTCCGTCATCGGTAATAATCGACCAGTTGTTGTGCTTTCCGGAACCGTTCACTCCGGCAAAGGGCTTTTCATGGAGAAGGCAGGTCAGTCCCCGGCGCTCGGCAACCTTTTTTAAGGTTTCCATCACCATCTGGTTGTGATCGACGGCTAAATTGGCCTCGGCATAAATCGGCGCCAGTTCATGCTGAGCAGGCGCGGCTTCATTGTGCTGGGTCTTTGCCGATACGCCAAGCTTCCACAATTCCTGATTGACCTCCCGCATAAATGCGCCCACACGCTCACGGATGGTGCCAAAGTAATGATCTCCCATCTCCTGACCCTTGGGAGGCATCGCACCGAACAAGGTTCTTCCCGTATAGATTAAATCCTTCCGCTGGCGGTACTTCTCCCGATCCACCAGGAAATATTCCTGTTCCGCGCCCACGGAAGGGATGACCTTTTTTGATGTCGTATTGCCGAACAGACGGAGAATCCTCATTGCCTGCTGATCTAACGCCTGCATCGAGCGAAGCAGCGGCGTCTTTTTATCCAGAGCCTCCCCGGTATAAGAGCAGAATGCGGTCGGAATACATAAGGTAACTCCGGCGGCATCTTCCTTTAAAAACGCCGGCGAAGTGCAGTCCCATGTAGTATACCCCCTGGCTTCAAAAGTAGCCCTCAGCCCCCCGGAAGGAAAGGATGAGGCATCGGATTCCCCCTTGATTAATTCTTTTCCGGAAAATTCCAGCATAATTTTCCCCGTAGAATCCGGTGCCGAGATAAAGGAATCATGCTTTTCTGCGGTAACTCCGGTGAGCGGCTGAAACCAATGGGTGTAATGGGTCGCCCCCCGCTCAATCGCCCATTCCTTCATCGCCTGGGCAACGGAATCCGCAATCCCCGGCTCCAGTTCCGTTCCCTCTACGATGGTTTTTCTCAGCTTCTTATAAACACTTTTCGGCAGACGTTCCCGCATCACCGCATCATTAAACACATTCGCGCCGAAGATCTCGGCCACATTTACCTTTTCGCTCATGAATGATTTATCCTCTCTTTTTGATGGAAGTTTCAACCTATTCTACTCGTTTTAGGGGGAAATGTAAAGTATTTTATCCTGTTCGTTTCACGAAAACAATTTATCAGTTACTGTTCACACGTTCACAGCAACAGGCAAAAATCCATGAAAATCGCCTTCGTCGATGGGATTTTTGCTCACTGG
>ERZ808037.842-NODE-842-length-24349-cov-12.975321_pt1 | contig 24349 bp, 20 predicted proteins | sample MGYA00380190_ERZ808037 | MGnify/ENA primary metagenome ERZ808037 (study PRJEB31490, sample SAMN06133399) | mouse gut metagenome | isolation source: J9 | host: mice | place: China: Chengdu | collected 2015-05 ... | reverse complement strand
CCCGCCGCCCCCGGCGAGAAGCCCAAGGAGGACAAGGCCCCCGCCGCCCCCGGCGAGAAGCCCACGGAGGATAAGGCTCCTGCCGCTGACAAGCCCACGCCCACAGTTGCCGAGTTGGAGGCACAGGCAAAGTCCGGCCAGCCGGTAGCTCTGACCGACCTTGCCAATGCGGTCAAAGCGGAACGTGAGGCGCAGAAAGGCGGCGCGGCACAGGCAAAGGCTCCCGGCGGGGACAAGGCTGACCAGCCCAGCCAGGGCAAGGAGGAAAACGAGGCCCTGACCGCCGCCATTGAGGGGCCGTCCGGCACTTCCATCACACAGATTTTCGATAAGCGCCTCACGCCCCCGGATGAGGCGTCCCGGAAATCCCTGCCCACGCCTAAAGAGGGCGAGTCCTACTTTATCACCCTGCACCCGGCCTATCTGGAAAAGTCCATTTTCAACACGTTTTCCGTGGATACCGAGAGCGAGAATTTCAAGGAACTTATGAAGTCCGTGGAGCTGGTAGGTATCAAAGACCCGGTGCTGGCGCGGTTCAACTCTGAGGGCAAGCTGGAAATCCTGTCCGGCCAGCGCCGCCACCTCGCCGCCACCATGCTCAATTATGGTGTCCCCACCATCATCCAGAAGATTGACGATGCGGACGCGAAGATCATCGTTGCGGACGGCAACCTGCACCGGGACAAAATTTCCAGCTACGACCTGTCCCGCGCCCTGCGGATGAAGATGGAGGGCATGAAGCAGAAAGCCGGACGGCGCAAGAAAGGTTTTTCCGCGTCTGAGCTGCAAAGCGACGCAAAGCTGGCCCAGGAAATGGGTATGAGCATCGCCAAGCTCAACCGTATGATCCACCTGTCCGAAGCGGTCAAGGGCATCTGCGACCTTGTGGATGACAACAAGCTCACAATTTCCGTCGCCTCGGAGATTGCCTATCTGAAGCCCAAGACGCAGGAGTCCGTTCTGCATCTTCTTGATCTGGGCTACAAGGCCACCAACGAGCGCGTGTCTCGTATGAAGAAAGCCGAGGCCGGCGGGCAGAAACTGGACGAGATGACCCTGCGGAGCATTTTGGACGATAAGGACATCGCGCCCAAGCAGCCGGAGCCGGTGAAACAGCCGGAGGCCCCTGCCGCGCCCACCGCTGGCACCGAGCAGCCGCCCATCCCCGCCTCTCCCGATGTGCCCAATACCCCGGACGTTCCCCCCGCTGAGGACGTTCCCCCGTGGGAGGAGCCGGAGAGAGGCCCCGCCCCCGAACAGCCTGCCCCTGCCCCCGGCACCCCCGCCTCCGACGGCGCCACGTTGGAGAAAGAGGACGATCCGCTGAAAGGGCCGCAGGAGCGCCCCGAAGTCACCAAGGTTATCCTGACCGGCGACCGCCTCCGCAAGTATTTCCCCGATGTGTCCATGACTCCCCGCGAGATTGAGGAAAGCGTGTATTCGGCGCTGGAGGAGCGCCGCCAGCGGCAACTCAAGGAGCAGCAGAAAGCTACCATCTTCAAAAGGGGCGGGCCGACCCGGTGAGAACTGCCCCGCCGGACAGCCAAACTCTCCCGCGAACGTGCGCCCAAAGGGGTGCTTTTTTTGTGCCCGGAAGCAGGTGACGGCCTATAAGTGATAAATATTATCACGCCGTTTCCTGCTCCGGGGGCAAGGACTCGACGGCCATGCTCCTGCTCATGTTGGAGGCTGGGATGCCCATTGACTGCGTGATCGCGGCGGACACGGGGATGGAATTTCCCGAAATGTACCGCCATTGGGACAAGATCGACCAGGTACTCTATCAGGAGCGCGGCATCCACCTGACGATCCTGCGGCACCCGAAAGGTTTTGAGTGGCTTATGTTCGACCAGCCGAAAGTCAAGCCGTCTACGCTGGAAAACCGCGAACGGCTGGGCGTACCGCCCTATGGGAATGGCTGGCCGGGAATCCAAGTCCGATGGTGTACCGGGCAGCTCAAGACCCATTTGATTGACAAAGAGGTAAACCGGCTGAAAAAGGAAAAGCACGCGATTCACTATGTTGGGATCGCGGCTGACGAGCCTGACCGTATTAAGGATGAGGTTTATCCCCTGGTGGAGTGGGGCATCACCGAAACCCAAGCCCTGCAAATCTGTTATGACCGGGGCTTTGACTGGGGCGGCCTCTATGAGCTTTACCGCCGCTGTTCCTGTTGGTGCTGCCCGTTCCAGCGGATAGACGAACTGCGTACCCTGCGTCGCCACCACCCGGAGCTATGGGCCAAGCTGCTGGAACTGGATGGACGGGCTTTAGGCCAGTTTGGACACAGCGCGTTAGGCCGTTTCAAAGATAACTGGAGCGTGGAGCAGTTGGAACAGCGGTTTGCCGCCGAGGATTCCAAGAGAAAGGAAGCCGAGATGGAAAAGGACAAATCCGAAGAACTCCGCGATATGTTCAAGGGTGTACCGCCCAAGAACGTGATCATCGCCGTGGATGACCTGCCGCCCAAGACGCTGGAGCAGCATTTGAAAGAGCGTCAGAAAGGGCAGGAAAAGCCCAAAAAGCACAAGAAAAGCCACTGATTTTATGTCAGAGCGGAAATGCGTCTCACCGTGAGACGCATTTCCGGCTTTAACGCCGGACAACAGGAAAGGATGATTTTTTGAACGATTATGAATTTTGCGGAAAGGAAAGGGCGCAGAGATGAATGTTTTAGTTGTGGAACCTGGCTTTTTGCCCTATGAGAAAGAAATCAATGGCCTTGAGGAAATGCAAAAGACTGTCGGTGGGCTTATTCAAGCAATTTACCCGTTCCAAGAGGAAGTTGGCCTTGTCTGCAACGAGAACGGCATCTTTGAGGGGTTAGAATTTAACCGTTCTATCCCGGAACGCAGTTACGGCGGCATTTTTGGAACCTTTTTCGTGTGTGGCCTGGGGGAAGAAGATTTTATTTCTCTCACCCCGGAACAGGTAAAAACCTATACCGAACGTTTCAAAAAAGCTGAAATATTGATAGGTGTGGATGGGAATATGCCGTTTACCATCAAGGTGGATGCCATTCCGAAACGCCCGCCGGATCAGCCGAAACACCAGCGCAAGCCTCCTACAAGGTAACGCGCCATGCCCTATGAAACCGACGAGCGCGTGGCCGAGCTGACGGAGCGGCTGGAAAACGGCGTAAAGGAGCTGTACGCCAGTGACAGCTACGCACAGTACATCACCGCTATGGCAAAATTCCACCATTACAGTTTTGGCAACGCCCTGCTGATCCTCTTTCAATGCCCCTCCGCCTCCAATGTTGCCGGGTATAACACCTGGAAACAGTTGGGCCGTCAGGTGAAGAAAGGCGAAAAGGGCATTATGATTTTAGCGCCCTGCAATTTCCGGGCCTCGCTGGAACGGGAGAAGATCGACCCGCTGACCGGGCAGACGCTTTTGGGGCCGGACGGGAACCCCCTCACCGAGAGAGTGAAAATTGCCCCAAACCGCTTTAAGATCGCCCACGTCTTTGACCTGAGCCAGACCGAGGGCCGGGAGCTGCCGCAAATCGGTGTGTCCGAGTTGACCGGCGATGTGGCCGACTACATCGGCATCTATGACCGGCTGACCGCCATTTCCCCCCTGCCTGTGGTGCAGGAGGATTTTCAGCGGAGCGCAAAGGGCTACACCAGCTTTACGGAAAACCGTGTTGTTGTGAAACCCGGCATGAGCCAGGTGCAGACCATCAAGACGCTGGTGCATGAGATCGCCCACGCAAAACTTCATAGGCCGGACGATATTCTGGCGATACCAACGCCCGGAGAGAAGCGGCAAAAGGAGGTAGAGGCCGAAAGCATCGCCTATGTAGTTTGCCAGCATTTCGGCATTGATACATCGGACTACTCCCTGGCCTATGTCGCCGGGTGGAGCCGCGGGAAAGAGCTTGCCGAACTGAAAGCGTCTTTGAATGTGATCCACGCCACCGCCGGGGAAATCATCGACGCCATCTCCCCGCCCCCGCCGAAGCCAGAGCGTCAGTTGTCTCAGGCCCCGGAGAAGAAACCAAAACGAGCAAAACGAAAGTGAGGTTATCCCTATGGAAAACACCAACAATATCCCGGAGCGTATGCGGGAAATCGAACTTTGTGGCGTTCCCGCTCTGTTCACCGAAGATCAGATCCCGCTGGATGGCATTTATCCCGGTATGTCCCTCTATGATCTGCAAGGCGAGGATGGCCGGTTTATGGGCAGCGTCCTCACCCCCGTCCCCATCCCGGTGCTGGAGAACGGCCCCCACCAGTTGGAACCGGGCGACCTGGTGATGGACACCGGGGCCGGGTACTACACCCCCTCCGAGTTTGAGGAAAAGTACCTGTGCCCGGAGTTTGACGAAATGGATCGGTATGGAAAAGAAGATTGATATTATCCCCTTTTTGGAGGGGATCGTGGAGAAAAACACCCAAAGCTATCAATCGGACTTTGCCCACGATGAGGAGCGCCTGCAAGCCGCTATGCTGGAAATGTACCAGGAGGATCGCACGTTTCTCTGGATGAGCCGCCCCTGCGGGACGTGGTGCCTTTTGGAACGGGAGGTTTTTCTGCGGGAGACTCCGGCGCACATCATCTGGACAAACTGCGATTATGAAGCGGAGGCCGATAAAATCAAGGCGTACCGCGTCATCGTGGCCCCTGGACGCAAGGGGGCCTTTGTGCTGGGCAAGGTGCAGCCGCTCAACTATGGGGAACAGATACAGCGCGTCAGAAAAAGCGCCGTCCATGTATGGACAGTCAGCCTCACCTTTGCGGACGGTTTTTTCTCCACGTTCTCCTATGAACAATATTCCCGGCAATCCCGCAGTTTGATTGAAGCGCACGGGAAAATAGAACATATCCAGTTTAACCCTCAAAATGAATCAGAACTGCGCTGTGTCCTCCAGGCGGAGCGCATGATCCCCGCCGTCAGAAAGAGGACGCCCCGTAAAAAGAAACCGGCTACCCGGTAGCACCCACAGCGGACAGCGCCGCCGAAAGGCGGTGCTGTCCGAGCAAGTATGTCATTTGGTAGCACACCAAATGACCCTTGTTAGGGGGCGCAGCCCCCTTAAAACCCCCGCCTATGAAAATACGTCTCACCGTGAGACGTATTTTTCAGCGCACTTTACCCGGAAATGCGTCTCACCGTGAGACGTATTTTTCTGCCCGAAGAAAGGAAGATGCCATGCGGAAACGAAACCGCCATGTGAGTGTGTGGATGAACGAGCAGGAATACCGGCACCTGAAGAAGCAGGCCGAGCTTGCGGGGCTGGGTATTGACCCGTTCATCCGCGCACTTGCCGCTGGCGTACAGCTGCGCCCCCGCCCGCCCGACACTTACGCCGCCCTGCTGCGGGAGCTGTCGGCCATCGGCAATAATGTGAACCAAATCGCGTATTGGGCCAACGCCACCAAGGGCATCGGCAAAGCGGAGATCGCGGAAGCCGCCGCCCTTGTCCGGCAGGCGTGGCGCATGGTAAAGGAGACGCTATAAGTGGCCTACGATAAGATCATCACCCTACATGGGCGTATGGATCACTGCATTGACTATGTGCTGAACGAGGAAAAGACCGGCCTCGCTGCTGCGCTGGCCTATGCGGAGAACCCGGCCAAAACGCATCGGCTTGTGACAGGCATCAACTGCGACCCAGATACCGCGCTGTCGGATATGCGCTCCACCAAGAAACGCTGGGACAAAAAGGGCGGCGTCCTGGGCTATCATATCATCCATTCCTACGCCCCCGGAGAGGTAACGCCGGACGAGGCCCACGCTGCTGGCGTTGAGTTTGCCCAGCGTCTGCTGGGGGACAAATACGAGGTTGTTGTGGCAACCCACATTGATCGTGACCATCTGCACTGTCACATCGTTTTCAATTCCGTTTCCTTTGTGGATGGAATGAAATACCGCAGCGACTTTCAAAGCTATTTTGGGGACTTGCGCGGCACCTCCAACGAAGTGAGCCGGGAGCGCGGCCTGTCGGTCATTGAGCCAGCGGGCCACGGAAAGCATTATACAGAGTGGACAGCGGAAAAGCAAGGACGAAAGATCGTACAGGGTGGCGTCAGGCAGGACATTGACGCGGCTATCGCGGAGAGCTTTACCTTTGACACGTTCCTCGCCGCCCTGCGGCGGCAGGGCTATACCATTAAATATGGATCGAATGTGAAGCACACCACCGTCCAGCCCCCCGGCGGGGGTTATGTGTTCCGGCTGGACAGCCTGGGCGATGGTTACACCGAGGCCCACATCCGGGAACGGCTGGCGGCGGCGCGGAGGGGCGAACCATACGAAATGCCAGCGCCGCCGTCAACGGCCCCCATACCGCCGGTACGTCCCATCCCGCAAGTGCGGAGACGCTATACCGTCCGAGGGGGCGTTGTCCCCCACCAGCCGCGCCGGAAGCTGCGCGGCTTTCGTGCGCTCTATATGCGCTACCTATATATACTCAACAACTACCGAAAGCCCCGGCGCACCCCGCCGCCCGCCGCCATCCGTAAAGACGTGGCGAAGCTCCAGCGGTATCAACGGCAATTCCGCTTTCTCATGCAGTACCGTATCGACACAGACAGCCAGCTTGCCATGCTGGGCGACGCCCTGCAAGGCCAGATCGACCTGCTGGTGGACTATCGCAGGGAGTTATACGAGGCGCGGCGCGAGGGACGGGACGTGGAGGCCGAGCTGGAAACCGTCAATGGCAAGCTGCGCTCCACCCGCCGCGAGCTGACGATCTGCCGAAAAATTACGGAGGATATTCCGAAAATCAGAGATCGGGAGCAGCTCACGCGGCAACAGGAGCGGCGAACCAATGAGGCCGTCCGGGATCGAACGGACGAGCAAGTAAGAAAGGAGAAAAAAGGCAAATGGATGTAAGTGCTGAAGCGGCGGATGTTGTTGTCCGCGAGAGCTTACAGGCAACCGAGGCGGCGGCAAAGCTGACCCTGGAGGGCATGAAAAATGTTGCCGCCCTGCTGCTGGCGATTGCCAAGCAGGACATGAAAGTTGTGGGTGAGACAACGGCCAAACGGCTGGCCAAGGACTCCGCCCCCGCTGTGGTGATCCCCATCAAGGCCGAGGACAGGGCCAAATTCCAGAAGCTGGCCAAGGAGTTTGGCGTCCTCTACTTCATCGCACAGAAGAAAGGGAACGACAGCGGCATCCTCAATGTTGTTTCCAATCAGAACTACGCCGCCCAGCTCAACGCCGTCATGGAGCAGATGGGCTACCCCATTCCTCAAAAGGAGCAGGAGGAGGAGCCAAAAAAAGCGAAGTCCCGCGCTCCACAAAAGAAATCCTCGCCAGAGCGCGGGAATGGCTTGAATCCGTCTCAGACGGCTGCGGAGAGTGTTGACTCCCCCACGAAGAAGAAGCTGGATCAGTTACAGCGGCTGGCGGCACAGACCCGCCCCGGCCAAGAAAAATCGAAAGGAAAGGTAAGGTAACAGTATGCCAAGTTTGAGTGAAATCCTCAATTCCAAGGTGGAGAGCAAGCAGCAGCGCACCGAGAGCCGCAGGGCCGAGCGTGAGCAGTTGTCCCAAATGCGGGAAGCCTCTCTGATGGCCATCACCACGACCCCGGACTGCTACACGCAGTACCTGGTTCTGCAGGGGGACAACATCGGCCTGAGCGCCGGGAACATCGCCCTGGCCCTGTCCCAGATGGTGAACCCCACCAAGATCGGCACCACCGACTTCTGGCACAAGCAGGGCCGGTATGTGATGGACGAGGAAATGAACAAGGGGGCCTCGGTTTTCGTCCCGCCCCGTGACCGGAACTTCCGGGGCTACCTCATGGGCAGCTACTACGACGTGAGCCAGACCACCGGCAGGCCGCTGAAAGAGAGCGTCCCGCTGGCCGAGGGCAGCGAGAGGATGAACACGGCCTTTGCCGCCCTGCTGGACACCGCCCCCGTGGGCTTTGTGGAGAACACGAAGCTGGACGCGCCCGCCCGCTACAACGAGCGCGACTGCGTGTTGGAGATCAACACGGAGTACAGCGCGGGGCAGGTGTTCGCCGCCCTCGCCACCGAGATCAGCTATGCCCGCATCCATGACCGGGGCATGAACCGGGACTATGACCGGGAGTCGTTTCAGTTGACGGCGGAGAGCATCGGCTTCATGGTATGCCGCCGTTTTGGGGTGGACTGTCCTGTGCCCGACACGGCGGGCGTGGAAAAGTTTTACGGCTACTACACGCCCGATGAGCGGGGCAAGTCCCTCGACCTGATGCGGCAGGCCGCCCGGAACATGGGCGACACCGTGGAGCGGAGCATCCAGCCCCGCCAGCAGGAGCATACCGCCAGCCGGGGCAGTAATAACCGGCAATACGGCAGGCGGTAATCAGGCGGCACGATCCGGGGTATGCCCCCAGCCCTGCGGATTTTACACCGTCGTTCTTTGTCCGTCAAGGCCAAGACAAGCCGCGCCGCCCGCGTTGCGGGCGTCGCGGGCCTTGACAGCCAAAGCCCGCCGGTGCTTTTGGTAGTTAAGGGGGGCATACCCCAAAAACCGGCTGAAGCCGGTTTTTGCTACTATGGGGAGACGGGCGCGTTTCCCCGGAAAGCACAGCGGCTGACGCAGGCGAGGACGGCGGGCGCGTTCGCGCCCCGGAACCGGCAAAAATGCGTTTCACGGTGAGACGCATTTTTTCATTCCACCATGAAAGGGGGGGAATCAGAATATCAATGTAGCTTATCACATGGACTGCACCGACGTTTTGTGGGAGCTGCCGGAAAACGCCTTTGACCTGGCTGTTGTTGATCCCCCATACGGCCTCAATATCCGGGGCGATATGGGGCGGCGCAGGGGCCAGCCCCGCAAATACAAGCAGGTATTTTGGGACGCCAAGCCGCCTCCCCCGGAGTATTTCCGGGAGCTGCGGCGCGTGTCCAGGCATCAGGTCATTTGGGGGGCCAACCACTTCATCAGTATGCTCCCCGCCGCAGACAGCCACTGTTGGCTGTGCTGGGACAAGAAGTATTCCCCGGAAGTCTCCTTTGCGTCTTTTGAGCTGGCCTGGACGAATTTCGACCTGACCTGCAAGCGGATCGCCCTGTCCCCGGTACAGCCCAACCGCATCCACCCCACGCAGAAGCCCATCGCCCTCTATGCCTGGATATACGCCCTGTTCGCCAAACCGGGCGACAAAATTCTGGACACCCATTTAGGCAGCGGGAGCAGCCGGATCGCCGCCTATGACGCTGGGCTGGACTTCACCGGCTATGAGATAGACGGCGACTATTTTGAAGCGCAGGAACGGCGCTTTGCCGCCTATGTACGAGAACACCCACATTAAAAAACAGGAGGTTTTTCCATGAAGAAACACCGCAGGCTGTTTGCCCTCGCCTCCGCGCTCCTGCTGACCCTGACCGCACTGCCCTGCACGGCGCTGGCGGCGGACGCGGAGGGCGCGGAACCGGCCCAGGGCGCGCCGCCCCCCGCCGTCCTCTATCCCGCCGAAGTGCGGACGAGCGAGGAAAACGGCATGATCCGGCTGGAAAAGGTGTATTACCTGTCCACCCGCGACGATCCCGCCGCCATCCCCACCGGGGACTTTGACCGGGAGGGCCGTCACTACACGCTGCTGGACGTTCTGAAGAACGACCTGAGCGAGACGGACGCCAAGGACTACATCGAGGTTGTCACCCTGGACAGCAGCACCAAGGATATGGCCGAGATTATCAAGATGCTGGAGCCGGAGCGCGAGATCGCCACCGAGGACGGCTACACCGGCATTTTGAAACCCGACTACACCAAGATCACCGTGGAGGCCGCTGGCTATAAAAACAACAGTTGGACGGTATCAGCAACCCGCACTTATCCCAACCTCTCCGACGCCGACGCCTCCCTGATCCCCAAGACCATCACCGACAGCGGACGGACACTGACGCTGGCCAACGTGGACTGGCAGGAGGCCGGGGAGTTTTACAACGCCGTCGCCAGTTATACCGGCACCGCCAGCGGGCGCAGCGTCACCGGGTACACCGTCTCCGTGGAGTACAACGGCGAAGTCACCAAGACCAGCCGCGATACCGTCATATATACGGCGGTTTTCTCCGCAGAAAATACGTCTCACGGTGAGACGCATTTAGACCCGGAACCCACCGCCGCCCCGGAGGGCGGCGAACCCCAGCAGACCCAGCCCCCGGAACCCGCCCAGGACAGCGGCGGGAGCATCGCGGGGAAAATCGTTGTGACAGCCCTGGCCGGGATCGCCGCCCTCGCCATCATCGGCTACGGCGGCTGGCGGGGCTGGAAATACATTCGTGACAAGAAACGGGGGTATGTCTAAATGAAAAAGTATCTTTCCACCATGCTGGCCGTCTGCCTCATGCTGACGGCACTTTCCATGCCCGCCTCCGCGTTGGAGTACACCTTTGACAGCCCGCCCACCGGGGATTTTGGTACACCCACCAGCACGGAGGACATCATCCAGACCGGGGCCGAGCCCGCCAACAAGGACAGGAGCAAGAGCAGCGCCCTCATTCCTCCCGGTTTTGGGACGCCCACCAGCTACCTGCCGGGGAGCGGCGAATACCTGACCCCCAACCTCGCGGCGGACGGCCCCCTGAGCGGGAACTACACCCTCACCGTGACAGGCGGCACAAGCGGCGGCGCACCCGCCCTCCCCGGCGCGGTTGACACCACCACGCCCACCAACCCGGCCTATCCCACCGCCAGCGGCCCCGTCACCGCCTTTACCGATGTAACCGCCGATCTCTATTACAGCAACGGCAGTTTGGGAACGCTGGAAATCCCGGCCATCGGTCTGAAAGTGAAGATCGTGCAGGGGACAGACAATGCGGCGCTGGCCAAGGGCGCGGGCCATTTCACCAGCACCAGCATCTGGAACGGCAACGTGGCGCTGGCTGGCCACAACCGGGGCGTGAATAATCATTTTGGCAAAATCCATACGCTTGACACGGGCAACACCATCACCCTCACCACGGCCCTGGGCACCCGCACCTATACCGTCACCAGCGTGGCAAAGGTTGACATGATGGACAACACCATGCTGGAGGCCACCAGCGACAACTGCATCACCCTTTTTACTTGTGTGATGAACCAGCCCAGCTATCGCTGGTGTGTTCGGGCAGTTGAGGCTTGACACGCCATTTTTAGACAAAATCCTCTGATTATGTTATAATAATTGTGTGGAAACCCACAAAACTATAACATTTAAGGAGGACTTGACATGAAACGGGGACTTACTTTTCTAACGGGAATGTTGATGGGCGCGGCCCTGTTCGGGGGCGGCACAGCGTATGCGGCGGGCCTTATGGCCGAGCCGTCCAGCCAGACCTTTTTTGTGGATGGTAAGCAGGTTTACCTGCAAGCCTACGCCATTGGCGGCAACAATTATGTGAAGCTCCGGGACGTGGGGCAGGCGGTAAATTTCAACGTGACTTATGATGGGGCCACCAACAGCGTCCAGATCGCAACCAATGAGCCATACAGCGAGGACACGCCCGCCCCGGCAGTCACAGACCCCGCCACCCCAGCGGCCCCCGCCAGCTACACCATCAGCGCGGATCACTGGAGCAGGGAAGATTTTTCCCGGCAGGCCAACCCCGCTGTGTTTACCGGCGTTTATGACCGAAACCTGTATAACACCATCCGGCAGACGCTGGTGGATGGAAACAGCGCGGCCCCCGCTTATACAATGGTGTCCAAGGAAAACTATGGAGAGGTCAAACGACTGCTGGGCCGCATGGACGGGTACTTTTGGTACAGTCACTATGTACCGCAGAACTTCACCAACTACTACGAGTACCTGGACTATTTTGCGGTATCTGCGGAAATGTCCGAGGACTACCAGCCCGCGCTCGAATTTATACGCCCCGCTGTGGAACAGGCAGACGGTATGGCCTCAGACCGGGAAAAGGTGAAATACCTCAACGATTATCTTTGCAGTTTGATGTCCTATGACAGAAAGGCCATCGCCGGAGTAAGCCGGGTATTCACCCAGCACAGCGGCGAGATCGCGGGCGCTTGCGGCGACTACGCCCACAACTTCAAATTCCTGTGCGGCGCGGCGGGCATCCCCTGCATCACCATCAGCACCGCCAACCACTCCTGGAACCTTGTCTATGCGGACGGCCAATGGCTCCATGTAGACGTGTCCGCCAATGACCTGTACCGGCAGGACTACATCCTGCTCACCCGCACCGTATCAGGCCGCACCGACACCGCACCGGCGGCTACTGAATTTTTGAAAGAGCTGCTTGTCCCCGGAAGTACAAAGTAACACAACTTAAATCCCCGTATCGGAGCGGCAGGCTGTGAAAACAGTCTGCCGTTTCCTATGCCCCGGAAATGCGTCTCACCGTGAGACGCATTTTTTCATCCACCAAAATGAACTGTGAAAGGAGCATTTATGCACAAAAAACACTTTACCCGCATCCTCTCCATGCTGCTTGTGCTGGCCACGCTGTTCGGCGCCCTCGCCGCCCCCGCCAGCGCCGCCAGCAGTCTGAGCGGCAGCGGCACCGTCACCATCCAGCAGGCCGGGTATGGCAAGTACCTGAGCAAGAAGAACGGCGGCACCATCGGCGGCGGTTACTGGAAGTACACCAGCAACGACGGGCTGACCGGAACCGCTTACTGTGTCAATCACGGGTTAAAAGGGGTATCCCCCTCCAAGGCCCTGACGGTGCAGGAATATAACCGCAACCCCAAGACCATGGGGGCCTTTGCCTCCGGCTACCCCAACAGAACGCTGGAGCAGTTTAAGGAGCTGCACCAAACCGATGTGCGGGGGATCAACAGTCTCACCGAGGACGAATACAAATACGCCACTCAGATGGCGGTTTGGGCCACCTGCGGTCAGGTGTCCGTCCCCGGCACAGCCTTTTCCGCTGGCCGGGACGTTCTGGCGGAACCTACCGCCGACGCCCAGCAGATACGCATTTTTGACAGTGTGAAAGCCATTCTGCGTCTCGCCAACGGTTGGAGCAAGTACCTCTACACCGGGATGTATATTCGGGCCGAGGAAAATCAGGATGTGCGCGGCGTGGAAGTCGTACATGAGCGCGGTCTGGCGGGAGCTGCCGAAAGCAATACAGACGGCATCAAAAAAGAAACCATCAACGGAAAAGCGTATTACACCCGCATCATGTATGTGGCCTCCGCCACCTCCACCTGGATCGACGGGCGCAAGACCAAGGTGTACTCCACCGACGCCCCCCAGGGCACCATCTTCACTTCCGAGAATGGCACCCTGCTGGAAACGGTGCAGGAGAACGGGGCCACCTGTTACAAGGTGGACACCAGCAAGCTGCGAACCACCAACCTGAACGCCAACGGCGAGGAATACTACGGGGCCTTTAAGGTTTGCATCCCCGTGGACACCGCCGCCGATGAGGGCAGTTTTACTGTTAAGGCTGTTGGCGGTGTGGCGCAGTACAACCTGTTCCTGGCGTACAACCCCGCTGCATCGGAGCAGTCCTATATTATCTCCGACCCCGGCTATACCACCTGTGACGCCCAGGCCCCGTTTAAGTGGACGACCACCGAGGATCTGCCTGAAACCGCCAGCCTGCAAGTGATTAAGGCCGGGGCGGGGGGCGCTCCTCTGGAGGGGGCAGAGTTTACCCTGACTGGCGATGGCGGCACCACCGTCACCGGCACCACAGACCGCAACGGGCAGATCGTCTGGCACGACCTGCCCGCCGATGAAAAATACACGCTGACAGAAACCAGCGCCCCGGAGGGCTATCAGATCATCGCCCCCATGAACGTCACCCTGACCCCTGGCCGCACCGAGTACCTGACCGTCACCGATGATGTGGAACATGGCTTTACCATCAAGAAGGTGGACGCGCAGAACAAGGGCAGCTTGCAGGGAGCGGTGTTCCGCTTTGAGCAGATCGACGGCTCCTATATGACCACCGGCATCACCGGCTTTGACGGCACCATCTCTTTTCAAGGGGATGAATTACCCTATGGCTCCTACCGTGTTACGGAGCAGACGCCCCCGGACGGCTATGTGAAGTCCACCCGTGTGGAAACGGTGGAGTGGGACGGCACCAAGGACGTGACCATCGTTTGGGAGAACGTGCGGGACATCAGCCTGACCATCATCAAGGTGGACGAGCAGACCGGCGTTTCCCTCCCCAACGCCACCTTTGATGTGTTCGCTGACGGTAAGCTCATTACCTCCATCACCACCAACGACAACGGCGAGGCCCGCGTGACCGGCATCCGCAAAGAAGCCTATATTGAGATCGTGGAAACCGCCGCACCCGCTGGGTATGTGCTGGACAAGACGCCCCACGGCATCCACATCGACCCCTACGACCCCGCCACCGAGGACGACCCCGTGCTGACCGTCACCAACCGGGCGCGGCCCGCCCTCCGCATTTTGAAGTACGACCTGACCAGCAATTCCCCCATACCTGACGTGACCTTTGAGGTCTGGCATGACGGCGACCTGTTCGGGGAATACACCACCAACGCCAGCGGCGAGATTTTTCTCTACGACCTCGACCCCGGCACCTACCTTGTGAAAGAGGTAGCCACGGATGACGCCCATGTGGTAAACAGCACCCCCCAGCAGATCGAATTGAAAGCCGGGGACACACAGACGCGGGAGCTGGTTTTCTTCAACAGCTTGAAACCGGGCATCCATCTTATCAAGGTGGACAGTATCACCATGAAATCCCTGCCCAACGTCCGCTTTGAGTTCAAGCTGGTGGGCGGCTCCTATCGCCAGGAGTTCACCACCGACATCAACGGCGAGATCGACCTGTCCAAACTGACCCCCGGCGCGTATGAAGTCCGGGAGCTGGAGGCCCCGGAGGGCTACCTGGTGGACGATGCTGTGCGCGTGGTGCAGGTGAACCCGGACGAAAACGCCAATTTCGTTTTTACCAACACGCCCAAGCCCGCCCTCCGGCTGATCAAGACCAGCTCCGATGGCACCCGGCTGGGCGGGGTGCATTTCAGAATCGCCCGTATCGAGGACGGCACCCACTACCTTGACCGTATCACCGACCAGGACGGCGAGATCAACATCCCCAAGCTGGAACCGGGTGTGTACTCCATCAAGGAAACGGCCACCGTTGCCGACCACATCCTCGATCTCCAGGAGTACCATGTGGAGCTGTTTCCGGGCCAAACCAGCACCATCACCATTGAGAATCAGAAGCGGCCCAACCTCATTGTCTACAAAAAGGACGCCGACACCGGCAAGCCCATCCCGGATACGGTTTTCACCGTCCGGGCGGTGGACGGCCACAGCGTAGACGAGATCAAGACGGACAGCCAGGGCAGGGCCACCCTGACCAACCTCCTGCCCGGAGTGTACGAGGTGAGCGAGAAATCTGTCCCGGCCCCCTGGCTCATGGACGCCCCCAGCCAGCTTGTGACCCTTTACCCCAACCGTGACCATACTGTGTACTTCCAGAACCACAGGAAGCCCACCCTGACCGTGAACAAGGTGGACAGCATCACCGGCAGTCCGATCAAGGGGGCCAAGTTCGAGGTTTGGTACGGCTCCAACAACACGACCACCGGGGAGCTGAACAGCCTGGGGACGTTCTTCTCCGACGAGAACGGCCAGTTCTTTGTTGACCTGCTGCGGGACGGCTGGTACAAGGTGACGGAGCTGGCCCCCGCCGCAGGGTACACCATCAAGCAGCCCGCCACCCAGGAGTTTTATATCAAGGGCGGCGAGAGCAAGGTCATCACCTTTGAGAATGTGCCCAAGAACGCTATCATCTGCGAGAAGTACGATAGCGTGACCGGCGCGGCCCTCCCCGGCTGCACGTTCCAGTTGCGCTACCTGGGCGGCACCAGCGGAACGGGCGGCACCGTCATCGGCACCAAAGTCACCGGCAAGAATGGCACCGCCATGTGGACGGGCCTCAACCCCGGCGCTTATGTGTTGGAGGAAGTGGACGCAGCGGACGGGTACAACATCATTCAGTCCTCCGAAACCATCATGCTGGCCGACAGCGGCGAACAGAGCGTTGTCACCGTCCGTTTCACCAATGCCCCGGATGGGCAGCTCCTGATCAGAAAGGTATGCTCCGTCAATCCCAGCGTGACCCTGCAAAATGCGGAGTTTAAGGTAGCCTATGCGGACGGCACCCTGATCGGGGACAGCAACGGCTTGTACCGCACCGACGAGGCAGGCGAAATCCGCATCACCGGCCTGACTCCGGGAAAGAGCGTCGTTGTTACCGAAACCCACGCCCCCGCTGGCTTTATTTTGGACACACAGAGCCAGACCGTCCAGATCAAGGAGGGCCGCACCGTCAGCCTGACCTTTAAGAACCAGCCTCGCGGGGCTATCATTATCCAGAAGCGGGACAGCGCCACCGGCCAGCCTTTGAGCGGGGCCGAGTTCCGCGTGACCACGGCGGCAGGGTGTGAAGTGGGGCTGGACGGCGTGATCGGCACCAGCACCCTGACGCAGAACGGCATTTTTGTGACGGACGCACAGGGGGAGATCAAGATCACCAACCTTGCCCCCGGCGCTTATGTATTGACGGAGCTGAAAGCGCCGACAGGGTACGTCATGGACAGGGCCAGCACCAATGTTGTCATCGGGCAGGGCGGCGATACGCAGACCGTCGTTGTCACCAATTCCAAGGCGGGAACGCTGGTGATCGACAAACGGGATGCCCTCACCGGGAAGCCCTTGCAGGGCGTGACCTTTAAGGTAACGACCAGCACCGGCGAATATGTTCCCGACGCCAGCGGACACATCAGCAGCAACGGTCTGTATTTTACTGACAAGGACGGGAAAATCACCATCAATGGCGTTGTCGGTACGCTGGTGGTGACGGAAACGGCCACCATCCCCGGCTATACCATCGACGAGGCCACCCGGACGCAGACCGTGGACGTGCGGCCCAATGACACGCAGACCCTGCACTTTACCAACACACCCAGCACAACCCTTGTGATCGAGAAGTACATCGAGGGAACTACGACCCCCCTCAAGGGTGTAACCTTTTTAGTGACGGACAGCAGCGGGGCCGTCGTTGGCAATTCCAACGGCGAGTTTATCACGGACGAGGCAGGCCGGATCGTGCTGAATGACCTCACCCCCGGCACCACCATCACAGCACGGGAGGTCAAGGCGCTGGAGGGCTATGTCCTCGATACCACGCCCAAGTCCATTCTGATTAAAACGGGGGAAGTTCAGACCCTCCGCTTTTACAACGCCAAGCAGGGCACCATCGTGGTGAAGAAGCTGGACAAGCAGACCGGGAAACCGCTGGCCGGGGTAGAGTTCCAGATCACCTACTCGGACGGCAGCTACTTGGACGATGACTACGGCCACCTGTCCAGCAAGGGCCTTTACAAAACGGATGCCAACGGCGAAATCCGCATTTCCGGCGTCGTGGGCACCCTGGTCATCACGGAAACCAAGCCTTTGCCCGGATATGTGATGGACGAGGGCACCAAGACGCAGACGGTCAAGGTGAACCCCACCGACACGCAGACCATCACCGTGTATAACACGAAGGTGGGCGGTTTGACCATCATCAAAAAGGACGAGGAAACCGGGGAGCGGATCAGCGGCGTCCAGTTTGAAATTCGTAAGCTCAACGGGGAGATCGTGGGCACCTACACCACCGACCGTTCCGGCGTCATTTCTCTGCCCGAAGCGGAAAAGGGCTGGTATCAGGTGACGGAGCTGAAAGCGGCCAAGGGCTATCAGTTGGACGATACCCCCCGTCAGATCGAGGTAAAGGACGGCGGCACCGCCACCCTGGAAATCACCAACCGGCAGACCGGCAGCGCCCTTATTCATAAGGTGGACAGTCTCACCGGCGAGGGCATCTACGGCGTGACGTTCCTGCTCTCCGATGCCAAGGGCAACCCCATCGGCACCTATCAGAGCGACAATGAGGGATATGTGTATATCGACCAGGGCCTTGCGGACGGCAAGTACACCGTCCGGGAAATTGAGTGTGCGGACGGGTATATCCTGGACACCCAGCCCAAGACCATTTATGTGCAGTACGGCGGCTGCACGACCATTACCTGGCCTAATACCGCCGTCCGAGGGCAAATCCAGATCATCAAAAAATCCGCCGACTACAACCCCACCAACGGCCTGCCCGCCGGGACGCTGCTGGAGGGAGCCACCTTTGAGATTTACAACGAGCGCAACGGGAACAAGGTGGACACCATCGTGACCGGGGCCAACGGCCTCGCCTCGTCCAAGCAGCTCCCCCTGGGCCGCTACACCATCCGGGAGACAAAGGCCCCGACCAATTACGGCGCGTCCTCGGAAACCTACACCGCCGTATTGGAGTACAGCGGCCAGATCGTCAAGCTGGAAATCACCAACAAGAGCCTGTCCACCGGCGTCTCCATTGAAAAGACCGGCCCCAAGGAGGCCACCAGCGGCCAGCCTGTCCGCTATGTGTTCGCTCGGATCGGCAACAGCAGTAATGTCATGCTCCAGTCGTTCTACTGGCGCGACACCCTGCCCGCCGCCGTGAGGCTTGATAAGGTAGTCACCGGCACTTACAATTTCCCCGGCACCTATAAGATCGTCTACAAGGTGAACAATACCGGGGACTACCGCACCCTGGCCGACAGTCTCAGCACCAGCCGGAACTATTCGCTGGCGGCGTCTCCCACAGCCCTGGGCCTGGGAGCCAACGAGCGCGTCACCGAGATTATGTTTGTGTTCGGACAGGTGCCCGGAGGCTTTAGCCAGGTGGAGGCCCCCATGCTCTATTGTAAGGCCGTGTCCGGCCTGACCCCCGGCAGCAGCTTTGTCAATGTCGCTGATGTGGGCGGCACCTACAACAGTATTTGGGTGCAGGCCGTGACCCGCTGGGTAACGACGGTGTACGGCAAGCCCACGCCCCTACCCAAGACCGGCTATTAAAAGAACCACCGGGAAATGCGTCTCACCGTGAGACGCATTTCCCTTTTGGAAAGGAGACTGCGATGCCCGAAAAAAAGTACATCCGCTTTATTGACAGCGACTATAAAACGCTGTTCCACCTCCCGGACGGCGGGCGCATCCGAATCACCTACCCCGACAGGGAACCGGCTGAACGGGTATGCCGCTTTATCGACGAGTACCATACGGATATTGGAGGCTATCACTACCATATCTGCGAATTTGCCGAGCGCATGGAGCAGATCGGAGCGAAGTATGAACCGCTGGACTACATCCGGGAGCCGGAATTTTACGCCAGATATTTTTTCGCCGCCAATGAAAACGGCCCCGGCCCCGCTTACCGTATTATCGACACAAGGCAGGAGTACGGTTTTGCGTTTGCGCCCAAGGGGGCCGCGAGGGGCCAGAAGTATTGCATTTTCAGACAGCGGGCGGATGAAAGCGGCCAGCCTCATGTTAGCTGTGTCGTTCAGTGGAGCGATAATTTGAAAGACATCGCCCCCCAGGACTGGGGCTTTGACTTGAAGAAGATCAAGGCCGTGACGCAGAAGCCCCGAAAGCAGACTGGCCACAGGCGCTGAGTATGTCCAGCACACAGGCGCACAGGGCAAGAGCGCCCCCTGTGCATGGACGGCAGGCCCAAATCTTTATGCCGGAAATGCGTCTCACGCTGAGACGCATTTTCGGCCCCTATAAGGAGGCGAACACCATAGACGACTTTAAGGCAGTACCCAGCAGCCTGGACATCAGCAAATATCTGAAAGAATTTCTGATTATGTGCGACCCCGCCAAATATCCGCCGGGGGATGACGCAAAAATTGTCCGGCGATTGAACGACATCCTGCAAGGGCGGGGGGAACAGACGGTAGAGGAGCTACTGGTTGAGATGGATGCGGTATGCGGACGTTTGGGAATCTACAACTCGGAATGGTGCGCGTTCCGTGATCGGATCGAGGATTTTCAGCATCAGAAATCGCTGTTAGGCCAGCCCTACACCAAGAGTAGCGATAAGCAGTACAAATATCGTTCCTTTGACCTTGACCCGGAGCGCCCGCTGAAAATCGTCAACCAGCGTCTCTACGACCAAGCGGCAAAGGCGGGCTTTCCCCCAAACTTCTTCCGGGAAACTTTTTTTAACGATGTGACATTCTACTGCATACCCGACCACACGGATTTTAACTTTTCCCGTTTTTCTAACTGCACCTTTGCCGTGTGCCGGATCAGGGAGGCCACCTTTGACGGGGCAAGCATTTCAAGCTCCGAATTTCATAGCTGCGCCATACAGTACGCCACGTTCTTTGATGCGTCCATCGTACACACCCATTTCCACGACAGCACCCTGCGAAATGTCTCGTTCCAGAAAGCCCGCCTGAAGTCCTGCAATACCGTTGACTGCGAATTGGAGGGCGTGGGCTTTTTGAACGCGACGCTGGACGGCTGTTTTTTTGGACGAGTCGCCGCCCACGGCATCCGGGGACTGCACACCGCCACTATCACCCAGGGCGGCGCGACGGACGGGGAAGTGAAGCGTAACCGGGAGGCTATTTTTGCCGCGCTCCGGCCTGAGCAGGGAGAGCGGCAGGAACCTCCAGCGAAAAAGCGGGGTGGACGGTGAAAAACCAATCGGACAACAGCTATTCCAAGTGGCTGTTCCTCGCCCTGCCTGTCCTGTGGATCGGCGCGGGGCTGGCCTCCGGCTATGAGGACGGCATGACGGCCTTTGAAGTGCTGGGCCGCTTTTCCGAGTGGGCCGACCATCCCCTGCTCCTCCGCTGGACGCCCTACACCCTTAAATTCATGCTGGGGGCGCTGGTGGTGTACGCCTTTGCCGTGGTGCTATACATTTCCGGCAAGCAGAACCGCAGACCCGGCGAGGAACACGGCAGCGCCCATTGGGGGAACCCCCGCCAGCTTGACCGCAAATACCGGGACAAAGACCCCAAGCGCAACGCCATCCTGACGCAGAACCTGCGGATGAGCTTGAACAGCCGCCAGCACTTCCGAAACCTGCTGCAAATCGTGGTAGGCGGCTCCGGCGCGGGCAAGACCCGCTACATCGTGAAGCCCAATATTTATGAGGCCAACGCATCGTATATAGCGACCGATCCGAAAGGAGAACTCGCCCGCGACTCCATCCCCCTGCTGCTCCGGGAGGGGTACACCATCAAGGTTTTCGACCTGGTTGACCCGGATCGCTCCGACTGCTACAACCCGTTCCATTACATCCGCAACGACGCCGACGTGCTGAAGCTGATCGCAAACTTTATCCGCAACACCACCCCGAAAAACGCCCATTCCAATGACCCGTTTTGGGAGAAAAGTGAGACGGCCCTGGACAGCGCCCTCATGCTCTATCTGCTCCATGAGGCCCCGCCGGAGGATCAGACCATGGAGATGATGCTGACCATGCTGGAGTACGGCGCGGCCAAGGAGGGGGACGGCGACCACGTTTCCGCCCTTGATCTTCTCTTTCAAGCGTTGGAGGAGGAGAACCCGAACCACATCGCCGTGCGGCAATATAAGGTATTCAAGCAGGCCCCCAGCGAGACGGCCATGAGCATCCTCATCAGCGCCGCCGTGCGCCTCGCGCCCTTTTCCCTGCCGGAGATACAGCGCATCACCAGCCGGGACGAGATGGAGCTGGGCAAGCTGGGGGAACGGAAACAGGCCATTTTCTGCATTATCCCGGACAGCAACGACGTGAGCCTCAATTTCCTTGTGGGTATGCTCTATTCCCAGGCGTTCCAGGAGCTGTACTTTCAAGCGGACAAGGTACACGGCGGCAGTCTGCCCATCCCCGTCCGGCTCATGTTCGACGAGTTTGCCAATGTCTCCCTGCCGGACGGCTACGCCCGACTCCAGGCCACCATGCGCTCCCGCAACGTGATGGCCACCATTATACTGCAAAATATCTCACAGTTAAAGGCCCTTTTCAAAGACGATTGGGAGGGCATCATCGGCAACGCGGACGCCTTTATCTATTTGGGCGGAAATGAGCAAAGTACGCACAAATATGTCTCCGAGCTGCTGGGCAAGGAGACGATCCAGACGCAGACCAGCAGCCAGAGCAAGGGGCGCAACGGATCGTACAGTCAGAATTTTCAACAGGCCGGGCGCGAATTACTTACCCCCGATGAAGTACGGATGCTGGACAACAAAAAGGCCATTGTCCTCATTCGCGGCGAAGCGCCGGTAATTGACGATAAGTACGACCTTATGAAGCACCCCGCGATCAAGTTTACGGCTGACGGGGGCGCAGCCGCTTATATACACAGTCCAGTTTGCCTATACGACGTGGGCGATCTGGACTTTTCCTTTACGTCGCTGGACGATGTAGAAATCATCGAATGAAACAAGGAGGAATTTTTACTATGAAAAAACGCAATTCCAACACTTCCCTCACCACCCGGAGCAAGGCCCGCCGCTATATGGCCGTCTGGACGGCGCTGGTGCTGTCCCTGTGCCTGTTCACCGTCCCGGCCTTTGCCGCTGGCGATCCGCTGGACATCGTAAATAACCTGTCCGACTTCATTTTCTCCATCATTAAGGCCCTGGGCGTCATTATCCTGGGTTGGGGCATTGTGCAGGTGGGTATGTCCATTCAGTCCCACGACGCCAGCCAGCGCACCCAGGGCTTCCTGTGTCTGTTCGGCGGGCTTATGATCGCTTTTGCGAAAGAGATTTTGACCGCCATCGGCGCGGTGTAAGCGGCCCTGTCAATCCTACGCCGGGGAAATGCGTCTCACCGTGAGACGCATTTCCCCCAATGAAAGAGGTGATTTTTTGAGTGACAACTGGATCGTCAGCAATCTGGAAAATGCCCTGGCGGACTGGAACGGCAAGCTGGCCGAGATATGGGCGCTGCTGACCCAATCCCCGGAGACGTTCAAGGGCGGCACGATATGGAGCTTGATCCTCAGCGTCCACAATGCCCTGGTAGGCATCGGTTACGGCCTTTTGGTGCTGTTTTTTGCTATGGCCATTTTTCAGAGCGCCGCCAGCTTCCGGGACTTCCAGAGGCCGGAATATGTGCTGCGCCACCTGATCCGCTTTATCCTGGCCAAAACCGCCGTGGGCCGGTGTATGGAGATTATGACCGCGATTTTCAACATCTGCGGCGGCATCACCCAAACCGTGATGAGCGGGCTGGGCGGCTCCATTACCACGGCGGCGACTTTGCCCACCGAGATCGTGACCGCCATTGAGGGCGTGGGCCTGTTGGAGAGCATCCCTCTGTGGCTGGTGTCCCTGCTGGGCACCCTCTTTATAACCGTCATGTCCTTTATCCTGCTGCTCACCGTCTACGGGCGCTTTTTCCGGCTGTATATGTTTACCGCGCTGGCTCCCTTGCCCCTGGCGTCCTTTGCCGGTCAAACCACGTCATCCAGCGGCAGGGCATTTATTAAGAGCTATATCGGCGTGTGCATGGAGGGCGCGGTGATCGTGCTGGCCTGTCTGATTTACTCGGCGTTCCTGTCCAGCAGCGCCCCCGCCGTGGACAGCAGCTTACCCGCCGTCACGATGGCGTGGCAGTACATCGGACAGCTCATTTTCAATATGCTTATCCTGACTGGCCTTGTCCGGGGGGCCAGCCGGATCGTAAAGGAGATGTTCGGTTTATAGGAAAATACAGCGTGATTTACGCCGACCCGCCCTGGCGCTATCAGACGTGGAAAGGGCAGGGCGTGGCCGAGCGCCACTACCCCACCATGCCCCTGGAGGAAATCAAGGCCCTGCCCGTGGAGGGACTGGCCGGGAAAGACTGCGTATTGTTCCTGTGGGCCACATTCCCCATGCTGCAGGAGGCGCTGGACGTGATCCGGGCCTGGGGCTTCACCTTTAAGACCGTCGCTTTCACATGGATCAAGCTGGCGCCCAAAGCAGACACCATTTATTGGGGCATGGGCTACTGGACGCGCTCCAACGCCGAGATCTGTCTGCTGGCCACCAGGGGCCAACCCCGGCGGCAGGCGAAGAACGTTCATCAGGTTATCATTTCCCATGTGGAGGAACACAGCAAAAAGCCGGACGAGGCGCGGCGGCGCATTGTAGCCCTCATGGGCGACGTTCCCCGTGTTGAGCTGTTTGCCCGCCGCCCCGCCCCCGGCTGGGACGTGTGGGGGAATGAAGTCCCCAGCAATATCCAATGGCATGATACCACATAGGGGACGGCGGCTTACCCGTCGTTCCTTTACTTTATCCGCGAAAGGAGAATCTCATGGAAATTAAAATCCCCAAAGAAGTGCGCCAGCACAAGGAAACCATCTTTTTCGGCCTGTCGGCCCGCCAGTTTTTCTGCGCCGCCGTCGCCGTGGGGCTGGCCGTGGGCGTGTACCTGGGCCTCGGCCCTATGATCGGCAAGGAGACGGCAAGCTGGCTGTGCATCCTCGCCGCCGCCCCCATCGCCCTGGCGGGCTTTTTCAACTACAACGGCATGACGCTGGAGCAGTTTGCCTGGGCTTTTATCAAGTCCGAAATCCTCTGCGCCGGGGATCGCCGTT